>Ga0207768_100078_pt1 | contig 119680 bp, 109 predicted proteins | sample CeladaPassaB1F01_FD_187478 | JGI IMG/M metagenome (GOLD analysis project Ga0207768, IMG submission 187478) | Cellulose-adapted microbial communities from the Joint BioEnergy Institute, USA - Passage B1F01 (SPAdes) (version 2) | ecosystem: Engineered > Bioreactor > Continuous culture >...
TCGAGATGGCTTGTTTCGAGTTGCTTATCCCTCAATGGTTGCCAGAGAATATTTGACGCGGCGACCGCATCCTGAATGGCGAGATTGATCCCGACACCGCCGATTGGCGACATGGCGTGCGCGGCATCGCCGATGAAGAGCAATCCGGGCCGGAACCATTGCTTCAGTCGATCGACGCGCACCGTGAGCAGCTTGACGTCGTCCCACGTTCTGAGATCGTCCGCCAGCCGATCCCGCGCCCACGGGACCAGCTCACCAACGTCTTCGCGGAACTTCTCCAGACCACGCGCACGCACGGTCTCGGCCGCACCTTTGGGAATGATCACGGCGCACTGCCAGTAGTTACCGCGATTGATGTGGATCAGTCCCCGGCCTACTCCGAACACGCCCAGTGTCTCGTCCGTGTCCCCTGCGTCGCGTGACAGGCGGAACCAGAGCACGTCCATCGGCGCCCCAAGGTCATCTGGGACGAAACCCGCGCTCTCACGCAGCACGGAATGCCGCCCGTCCGCAGCCACGACGACATCGGCGTGAATTTCTATTGGCCCCTCGGGGGTGCGAGCTGTTACGCCGACGACCTTCCCATCGTTGGTGAGAAGGTCCGTCCCCTCGGCCTCCATGAGCAGCGTGAAGCTCTGGAAATGACGCGCTTTCTCCGCGATGAAGTTGAGGAAGTCCCACTGGGGCATCATCGCGATATAGGGGTGGCGCACCGGCAGACGCGAGAAATCCGCAAAGGTCAGGACCTCGGTACTGAACTGTCCGCTGACTCGTGGTACCTTATTATGCGGCAGCCGAAGCAGCTCGTCATCGATGCCGAGTTCCGCCATCAGCTCGAGCGTCGACGGATGAATGGTGTCGCCGCGGAAGTCGCGGAGAAAATCCCGATGCTTCTCGATGACCACAACCGGGATACCGGCGCGCGCGAGGAGATAGCCAAGCATCAAACCTGCGGGGCCGCCGCCGACGATGCAGCAGGTGGTCGAGAGCGACTTGCCAGCCATGCCGTCACCTCCTCTGCCATAATGGCGGCTGTGCCGCCTATTCGATGGCCGGCTTGGCACTCCTCAGCCGCTTGACCTCCCCACGACGGATCTTGCTTTGGATGCGACGTTCTTTGGCCGCTTTGGAGGGGCGGGTCGGAATGCGCCGCTTGGGCTCGATCAACGCCCTCCGCACCAGCGCGACGAGCCGATCACGCGCCTCCGCGCGATTGAGCTCCTGAGTTCGATGTGTCTCGGCACGGATCACGAGCACGCCGTCCTTCGTAACGCGCCGTCCGGCCAGTCGTCGCAATCGCGCGCGAACCGGAGGCGGAAGACTTGGGGTTCGGGCGACGTCGAACCGCAACTCCACCGCGGTTGCCACCTTGTTCACATTCTGTCCGCCGGGCCCCGTCGCGCGGATAAAGTGCTCCTCGATCTCGGTCTCGGGAATGGCGATGTCATCGCTGATACGCAGGACGGAGCCGGCCTCATTCATCATCATATCCCCCTCGCCTGCGTCGACATGGGCTCGCGTATCCAGTAGGGGCCTGCGCCTTCGCCTTGATCGTGGCGACTTACCTTGGCATCAAGCCTGCGGTCACCAACTTCAATAGCCGGCGTGGAAGCCTAGTGCCGACTCAACGCAAAAAGCGAAAGCGCAGACATATCCAGCTGCCAGCAGGCCTGCGCGATCTGCAGTATCGCGCGGAATACGCGCTGTTGCGCATCATCGTTGCCGTCGTCCGTGCCATGCCGCTCAGCTTTGCCGTGAGGTCGTCGGCGTGGGTGTGGCGGCGGCTCGCGCCAATTCTCTCGCCGACGCGGCACCAGCGGGCGCTCGACAACCTCGCCATCGCCTTTCCTGAAAAATCCGAGGAAGAGCGGCGCCAGATCGCGCTGGCCCACTGGGAAAACCTTGGGCGCGTCATGGCCGAGACCATGCAGATCGACCGGCTCATCCAGGACCCATCCCGGATCGAGATCGAGGATCTGACCATCTTCCGGCGTTACAAGGACAAGCTCGGACCAGCGATTGGCGTGTCGCTTCACATGGGCAACTGGGAGCTTGCCATCTGGCCGCTTGTCGTCGCCGGTGCCAACCCGGCCGCCATCTATCGCTCCGTCAACAACCCTTATGTAGACCGCTACTTGCGGGAGCAGCGCAAGGATCTATATCCCGGCGGGCTTTTTGGTCGTGGCCGGGTGGATGGCGACCACGACGAAAGCCAGCGTACGGCAAGGATCATAACGGATTATGTCCGCCGTGGTGGCCGGCTCGGTCTTGTCTGCGACCTGTATGACAGATGGGGCATCCCAGTCCCGTTCTTCGGCAAACCGGCGCGGACTCAGGCCATCGCGGCCATGATCGCCCGGCGCGTCGGCGCGCGCATTTGGCTGGCGCGCTGCCTGCGGGTCGGAACGGAGAGCCGCTTCCGGGTCCAGATCAAAGAGCTGAAGGTGCCCCGTACGGCCAATCAGGCGGAGGACGTTCGCGCGATCATGACGGAGATGCAGGCGCAGTTCGAGATGTGGATACGGGAAGCGCCCGAACAGTGGATGTGGTCTAACCGGCGCTGGAGCTGAGGACATTCGCCCAGCCGGGGCTTATAGGATTAAGCAGAATTTCGACTGCAGGAGTTGTCATGCCCGCCACCCGTACGCCCGCCAAGTTCTATAGCCCGCTTGCCATCGGCGCGCCGGAGCCCTTTCGCCAGCTTCCCGTGCGCCTCGAGCGCATGATCCACTTCATACCGCCGCAAAATCCAAAGATTCGCGCGCGCCTTGACGAGATTGTCGCTAGCGTGGACGTGCTGCTTGGTAACCTCGAGGACGCCATCCCTGCGGACGAGAAGGAAGCGGCGCGTCGCGGTTTCATTGAAATGGCCGAGCAACACGATTTCGGCTCGACTGGCCTGTGGGTGCGCATCAACGCCCTCAATTCGCCCTGGGCGCTCGATGACATCATGGAGATCGTTGGCGCGGTCGGCTCGAAGCTCGATGTGATCATGCTGCCGAAGGTCGAGGGACCGTGGGACATCCACTATCTCGACCAGCTGCTCGCCCAGCTCGAGGCTCGCCACAGTATCAAGCGGCCCATCCTGATCCACGCCATTCTCGAAACAGCGGAGGGCGTGTCGAACGTCGAGGAGATTGCTGCCGCCAGTCCGCGCATGCACGGCATGAGCCTCGGGCCTGCCGATCTGGCCGCCTCGCGCGGCATGAAGACGACGCGCGTCGGCGGTGGCCATCCCGATTACGGCGTTCTCTCTGACCCGCAGCCGAATGGCAGTCCCCGCCACTTCTTCCAGCAGGACCTGTGGCACTACACGGTGGCGCGGATGGTCGATGCTTGCGTGCGCAACGGCATCAAGCCGTTCTATGGCCCCTTCGGCGACTTCTCGGATGACGCCGCTTGCGAGGCCCAGTTCCGTAATGCGTTCCTCATGGGCTGCGTCGGCGCATGGTCACTGCACCCAAAGCAAATTGCCATCGCCAAGCGCGTGTTCAGCCCCGACCCTAATGAAGTTGCATTTGCAAAGCGCATCCTCGATGCGATGCCTGATGGAACGGGCGCGGTGATGATCGACGGGAAGATGCAGGATGACGCGACCTGGAAGCAGGCCAAGGTGATCGTCGATCTCGCCCGCCTCGTCGCAGCGAAAGATCCCGAGTTGGCCGCGCAGTACGGATTCTGAGATGATTTGCTGCGCGATTTGAGACAAGTTGTGCGCTTGTAGCAACAGTACGGGGGCGTTTATGAGCTATTCTCAATCGGGTGCACGAGATGGGGGAGCTGGCGCCGGTGCACGCCCGAGGGGTGCCAGCTCAGGGAACTGTGGTACCCAGACTGCCATGAGCAAAGTGCGTGTGGCCAAATATGCGATTGGCCAAGTGGTTCGCCACCGGTTCTATCCATTCCGTGGCGTCATCTTCGACGTCGACCCCGTATTCAACAACACCGAGGAGTGGTGGCTCTCGATCCCCGAGGAGATTCGCCCCTCCAAGGATCAGCCCTACTATCACCTTCTCGCTGAGAACGCGGAGACGGAGTACATCGCCTACGTGTCCGAGCAGAACCTGATGCTCGACGACAGCGGCATCCCCCTCCGCCATCCGCAAATCTGGGACCTCTTCATCGAAAGCGAGAACGGCTACCAGCCGACGTTCGTCCAGCCAAATTGAAGGCTGAGCGACGAACAGCTGTCGCGCTTAAGAGCTGCTCTGCGTCCGGCGCCCAAGCTGGGAGTCAAAGCTGGTCTTTCGGGTGCTCCGTGAAAAGCGAAAGGCAGTGCCACGCCACCGTGACACTGCCTTTTCTTGTTACTGCTTCTTCTTCTCGGCAGCCTTGTTCTCGGGCGCCGCGCCTTGCTGCTGTTGCTGCTGTCTCTCACGCGCCTGCCGCATCAACTCGGCCTGCCGCTGCCGGATCTGCTGCATGAGCTGGCTGCGCGCCTCGGCGTAGGCCTTGTTGTCCACTGGAGCACCAGTGTGCGCAGCGGCGAAACCGTCCAGCGGCACCGGGAACGCGATCGGCTGACCGTTGGCGTTGATGGCAAGGACCATCAGGCCACCGCCCGTCTTCATCGAATTGATGAGCTCTTCTGTGGCCTCAACTTCAGCCGTGCAGCCGGCGGGGTGACACAGCGAGTAATGCAGATTAATTGGCTTGAGCGTGCTCTCGTCGATGGTCTCGTTCTTCTGGGCCTTCTCCCACTGCTCCTTCGAGTAGACGGCAGCCCGCACGCCCGGCGGGATGGCCATGCCAAGCGGCACCATGATCATCAGGTGCTGCTTTTCCATGCCCTCCACCTGCCGGATGGCTGCGGACACGAGAACCATGCCCGTGTTTCCGTCCAGCCGCTCGTGGTGCGTAAGGCAGATGTTCTTCTCTTCGTGATTCTCTTTGCCGTCCTTGTCGCGGCGAACGAAGTTGGCCTTCTCGCACAACTTCACCCACGCGCTCTGTTGCTGCTGGCCCGCCTGTTGCTGCTGCTTGGGCTGAGCAGCCTGCTTGGGCTGCGACTTAGCCTGCTGGGCCAGAGCGGAGCCCGAAATCGCAAGCTGGAATCCAATCGCCAGTGCAACGCCCGTCATGGCGCGCGTAGCGCCCTTTGCGAGCCATCCTGAATTCGCCATCGTACGTTTCCGACCTTCCCTGTGAGCGGACTTGCCGCCCGGCCCCAATCCTCTTAAGCGCTCGTGCGCGTCTGGTTGTTGCGCCCTGTACAGGCACCCGTGCGGACTAATGGGGCGAATGCGGCAATCCCGTGGCCGCCCACTCGCCTACCAGTGAATGTGTGAGGCCGTCTACTGCGACGTGGCAAAGTCGCAACGTCGCACTACGGTCATCCACACGTAGCGAGTGTGGTAATGGAAGTTGACGATCATCCAGCACCGCTCACTAGTAGACGGGAGCGGTAGAACCGATGGACCCGGAAGCCCTGTGACCCTGCTTTTTGTTCTCGCGTCCTTCGTCCTGGCCGCGCTCCTTCCGGCCCAGCCCGCGCTGGCGGATGGGCATGGCATCGCCATGCACGGTACGCCGGCCTTGCCGCCCGACTTCAAGCATTTTCCTTACGTCAACCCGGACGCACCCAAGGGCGGTCGTTTGCGCATGGGTGTGCTCGGCACGTTCGACAGCCTCAATCCGTTCATCATCAAGGGCGTCACGCCGTCGGGCATCCGCGAGTACGTCTACGAGAGCCTGATGGCCCGTTCGCAGGATGAGCCCTTCACGCTGTATGGGCTTATCGCGGAGCGAATCGAGGTCCCTGAGGACCGCAGCTCGATTACATTTCACCTGCGGCCGGAGGCGCGCTATTCAGACGGCCATCCCATCACGCCCGAGGACGTGCTGCACTCTCACAAGCTGCTGAAAGAGGGCGGTTGGCCTTACCACCGTTCCTACTATTCCAAAGTCGAAAAGGCTGAGCAGATCGGCCCGCATTCGGTTCGCTTCACCTTCAAGGAAGGTGGCGATCGCGAAATTCCGCTGATCCTCGGTTTGATGCCGATCTTGCCGGCCCATTACATGACCAAGGAGCGGTTCGAACGCACGAGCCTCGAGCCGCCCATCGGCAGCGGCCCGTACATCATCGATCGCGTGGAGCCGGGGCGTTCCGTCGTGTTCCGCAGAAACCCGAACCACTGGGCCAGAGATCTCCCCGTCAACCGCGGTCGGTTCAACTTCGATGAGATCAGGGTGGACTTCTTCCGCGATGCCGCAAGCCTTTTCGAGGCGTTCAAGGCGGGTCAGATCGATGTGCGCATCGAAGATGATCCGGGGCGCTGGGCGGAAAGCTACGATTTCCCAGCCGTTGCCGATGGTCGTGTGCTGAAAAGTGAGTTCATGACCGGCCTCCCGGCCGGCATGACTGGCCTCGTGTTCAACACGCGCCGGCCAGTGTTCGCCGATCAGCGGGTGCGGCGTGCGCTGATCCTGATGTTCGACGCCGAGTGGATCAATCGCAGCCTGTTCCACGGCCTCTATACGCGAACGGACAGCTATTTCGCGCGCTCTGACCTTGCCTCTACGGGCCATCCCGCCTCCGAGCTCGAGCGCAAGCTGCTGGCGCCATATCTCGATGAGCTACATCCCGACGTCCTGGAGGGGCGCTCACGCCTGCCAGTGGGCGACGGCTCGGGCAACAATCGCGAGGCCCTTCGCGAGGCCTACAAGCTGTTGACAGAGGCCGGCTACAAGCTGGAAGGCTCGCGCCTCGTGCACGAGAAAACTGGCGCGCCTCTGGCGTTCGAGTTCCTGGCTGCCACGCGGGCGCAGGAGCGCATCATGCTCGCCTACGCGCGCATGCTCGAACGGCTTGGTATTTCCGTCAGCATTCGCCAGGTGGATTCGGCGCAGTACTGGGCGCGCCTCAAGTCGTTCGACTTCGACATGATCCAGTGGACGTGGGGGGCGTCGCTATCGCCAGGCAACGAGCAGATCAATCGCTGGTCATCCCGAGCGGCTGATAATGAGGGCACCCTCAACTATGCGGGTGTGAAGAGCAAGGCTGCCGATGCGATGATCGATGCCCTGCTTACGGCGCGCACCTACGAGGAGCTGACTGCAGCGGTGCGCGCGTTCGACCGCGTGCTTCTCTCAGGCGACTACGTCATCCCCCTGTTCCACATCCCGAAGCAGTGGATCGCCCATTGGTCCCACTTGCGCCCGCCGGAGCGCACGGCTCTTTTGGGCACTGACTTCGATACGTGGTGGCAGGCGGGGGAGGCACCGTGAGCGAACAGCAAGGCGCATTTGGCTTTCGCGGACCGCTGCCCCCTGCTCGCTTCAACATGGCCGCCTACGTGATAGGCCGCGCGGCCGCCGAGTACCCTGACAAACCGGCCCTGCTCGTCTTCTCTGACCCGCTGTCTCCGCCATCGGAGATCTGGACCTTTGCCGCGCTCGAGGACGCCGTCTTGCGCCTCGCTGCGGCGCTGAAGGCGGAAGGTCTGGAGCCGGGCGCGCGGATCATGATCCGGCTTGAGAACACAAGTACCTACGCCCTGCTCTTCTTCGGCGCGATTGCTGCCGGATACGTTCCGCTTCCAACCTCGAGTCAACTGACTGAAGGTGAGGCGGAATTCCTCCTGCAGGACAGCGGCGCGCAATTTCTCGCGCTCAGTGACGCCTTGCCGATGTCGCGGATCCCCGCGGGGGTTCGGGTTGTAGACGGCGCTCGTATCAGGGCGATGGCCGCCTACCCGCATCGCGCCACTTACGCCGATACCGCTGCCGATGATCCGGCGTACCTGATCTACACATCGGGCACCACGTCGCGGCCCAAAGGCGTTCTGCACGCCCATCGGGCCGCATGGGGCCGGCGGCCCATGTATCAGGGCTGGTATGGCATCACACCGGCGGATCGAGTTCTTCACGCTGGCGCGTTCAACTGGACCTACACCCTCGGCACGGGCCTTACAGACCCGTGGGCCAATGGTGCGACGTCCATCGTCTACACCGGCCCCAAGGACCCGACTATTTGGCCGGGCCTCATTCGATCATCCGAGGCCACCATTTTCGCTGCGGTGCCGACGCTTTATCGTCAGATCCTCCGCTACGCGCAGGTCGACCGCGGCGAGACGCTGGGCGTTTTGAGGCATGGCCTCATGGCGGGGGAAGCCCCGCCGCCGGGGCTGTTCGAGGAGTGGCATGAACGCACCGGGCGCGAAATCTACGAAGCTCTCGGCATGAGCGAGCTCTCAACCTACATCTCCTCGGCCCCAGCCGTACCGCGCAAACCCGGCGCCGTCGGCAAGCCTCAGCCCGGCCGCTGTGTTGTCATTCTGCCGGCAGAAGGTGGCACGACGCCTTTGCCGCTGGGCGAAGAAGGTTTGCTCGCCGCCCATCGCTCCGATCCCGGACTGATGCTCGGCTATTGGAACCGGCCCGAAGAAGAAGCGGAAGTTTTCCGGGGCGAATGGTTTATCGGCGGCGATCTCGCGCGCATGGACGAGGAAGGCTACGTCACCCACTGCGGGCGCGCGAACGACATCATGAAGGCGCTCGGCTATCGGGTGGCACCGCAGGAGGTCGAAGCGGTGCTGAGCCAGCATCCAGCGGTGGCCGAGGTCGCCTGCGCCGAGGTGCGGGTGCGGGCCGACGTCAGCGTGATCGGTGCGTTTGTGGTACCGCGCCCTGGAGCCGAGCGCGATCCCGAATCCATCAAGCGATTCGCAGCCGAACGGCTGGCCGCCTACAAGTGCCCGCGCGAGGTCGTGTTTCTCGACGCCCTGCCCCGCACAGCCAACGGAAAGCTCCGCCGCGGCGACCTGAAAAATTGGCGGCCGACCTAAGCCCAGATTTGAGTTGTAGTTGATGCTTCGTCGCCCTGACCCAGCGGCGACACGACGGATTGCAATCCAGGCTGCTTCGCACGACGACAGGCCAAATCCTTTCATTCCGTTCTGAAAAGAGGCGACGGTGACGGAACAAACTCAAAGCGGACAGCCCATTCGCTGGATCATTGCATTTGCAGGGCTGATGGGAGCAGCAGGCATCACAGCGGCGGCAGCGGCTGCCCACTGGGCCGATGAACGGCTTCTTGGCGCCGTTTCCGCCATTTGTCTTGCCAACGCCCCTGCTCTAATTGGGCTCGGCATTGCCGGATCGCGACTGAGGCTCGGTGCCATGGTAGCCATTCTGCTCATTCTGGGGACGGCGCTTTTTTCCGGCGACGTGACGCTGCGCGCGTTCTACGGAGAGGGGCTGTTCCCAAAAGCTGCGCCGATCGGTGGGTCGACGGTGATCATCGCCTGGTTGCTGCTTGCGGTCGACGCGCTGTTACCTCGGCGAGATTAAAGCCGCGCAAGGACGACTGTTCGGGCCCAGCCATCCTGCGCACACGACCCGCTCCCGAAAATGCAAAAGCCCGGCCGCCTGAAGCGACCGGGCCAGTTTCCAAGACTTCCTGCTGAGTCTTACCGCGAGCCGCTCACGGCAGCTGCCACTTCCGCAGCGAAATCCTCTTCCTTCTTCTCGATACCCTCGCCGAGCGCGTAGCGCACGAAGCCGGTGATCTTGATGTCACCGCCAACCGACTTGGCAGCCTCCTTCATCGCCTCCTCGACCGTCGACTTGCCGTCGATCACGAAGGTCTGCTGCAACAGAACGACCTGCTGGAAGAACTCCTTGCGCAGCCGGCCCTCGGCCATCTTGGCAACGATGTCCGCCGGCTTGCCGGAGGCGGCAGCCTGCTCCTCGTAGATCTTGCGCTCGCGCTCGATCACCGCCGAGTCAAGGTCCTCGACAGTCACTGCAAGCGGTGACGAGGCGGCGATGTGCATGGCGACCTGACGGCCAAACTCGGCGAGCTTCGCCTTGTCACCCGTGCTCTCGAGCGCGACGATCACGCCGATCTTGCCAAGCCCATCGGCCACGCGGTTATGCACGTAGTCAACGATCACGCCGTTCTCGCTCGCGGTGAGCAGCGCCGTGCGGCGCACCGTCATGTTCTCACCGATGGTGGCGATCATCTCCTTGACGTGCTCTTCGACCGTCGCCGACTTGCCCGGGAATGGCATGGCTAGGAGCCGGTTGAGATCGCCAGCGGCATCGAGCGCCAGCTTCGTGATCTCACGCACCATCTCCTGGAACTGGGCATTGCGGGCAACGAAGTCCGTCTCGGAGTTGACCTCGACGGCGGTGCCCACCTTGTCCTTGACCGCGACGCCGATCAGACCTTCCGCCGCGACGCGGCCCGACTTCTTGGCCGCCTTCGACAGGCCCTTCTTCCGCAGCCAGTCGACAGCGGCGTCCATGTCGCCGTTGTTCTCGATCAGCGCCTGCTTGCAATCCATCATGCCCGCGCCGGTCTTGTCGCGGAGCTCTTTCACCATCGCGGCAGAAATCTGCGTCATGTCACCCTCTCGGGTTGGGCAGGCACGCAAAGCGGGCCCGCATGATTGAACTGGCAGGCGCCCCGAAAGGAACGCCTGCCGGAGGAAACGTTGGCCTTTTCGGCCTCAAGGTCAGGCCGCGGCAGCCTCGACCAGCTTGCGGGCCTGGCCGACCCAATCCTCGGCCTCGATCTGACCCTTCAGCTTGAGCGTGCGATCGAGGGACTTGATGCCATCCGCATCGAGATCGGCGATCTGCCAGAAATGGAAAACGCCGATGTCGTTGAGCCGTTGCTCGAGCTTTGCAGTGATGTTCTTGATCCGCTTGAGATCGTCCGGCTCGCCGCGAGGCGCCTCGATGCCCTTGAACTGAGGCACGGGGATCTCCTCCTCCGGCGGCGTCTCGGCCGCTCCGATGTCGAGGCCGGCAGCCGCCTGGGCACGCTGAATGCCGTCAATGGCAGCACGAGCGGCGAGGTCGCAGTACAGCGTGATAGCGCGGCCCGCGTCGTCGTTCCCGGGGATCGGGAAGTCGATGCCGTCCGGATCACAGTTGGTATCGACGACGGCCACGATCGGGATGCCGAGCTTCCTGGCTTCCTTGACGGCGATCGCCTCCTTGTTCGTGTCGATCACGAACAGCAGGTCCGGCGTGCCGCCCATCTCCTTGATGCCACCCAGCGACTGGTTGAGCTTGTCGCGCTCGCGGGTGAGGTTCAGGATCTCTTTCTTGGTCCGGCCCTGCGGATCGGCAAGAATTTCGTCAAGCTGGCGCAGGCGGCGGATAGACTGCGAAATGGTCTTCCAGTTGGTCAGCGTGCCGCCGAGCCAGCGGTGGTTCACGTAATACTGGGCAGAACGCTTAGCGGCTTCCGCCACCGCGTCGACAGCCTGGCGCTTCGTGCCCACGAATAGCACACGCCCGCCCTCTGCGACCGTGTCGGAAATCTTGACTAGAGCCTGGTGCAGCAGCGGCACCGTCTGGGTCAGGTCAATGATGTGGATCCCGTTGCGGACGCCGAAAATGAACGGCGCCATCTTCGGATTCCAGCGATGAGCCTGGTGACCGAAATGCACGCCAGCTTCCAGCAGCTGGCGCATCGTGAACGTTGGCAGCATGGAACTCTCTCGTTTTCCGGTTGCACCTCCGCGGACCAGTACGTGTTTTGCCGGCACAGAACGAAACGGCAAAACACACCGGAGCGCCATCGGCGGGGCTTTCAATCCGCCGGAGCGCGAAGATCCGCGTGTGGAATGACGGCGCATTTAGCGGGTGTTCGCTCAGAATGCAAGGCCGGAGTGCCATCCATAGCAGGGAACGGCCTGCTGGTGAGGGCGTTTGCCCTCAGCCATGACAGCGAGCGGAAACATACACGAAGCCAGCGCCGGACCGCAGGGGGCCCGCTTCCGGACGCGCGGGCGGGGCAATTTCCTGCTTGGACTGGTCGTTCTAGGGGCGATGGCGTTGCGCGGCAGAAGAGCGCCATCGGCGGATCACCAGGGGGCTGCTTACGACGGTCCGCCAACAGAAGGCTCTTTAGGACAGACCAAGTCTCTGTCCGATATGAATGCGCCGGCAAACAGCGCAGATGCCACCACGCGCGGGCAAGACGCCCCCACTCCAACGCACATTCCGGCTCGCGGATGGTGGGACATTGCCAAGCGCGTCTACCAGCGGATCCAGGAACACCGCGTGATGCTCGTCGCAGCGGGCGTGAGCTATTACGCCCTGCTGGCCCTATTCCCGGCCCTCGCTGCCCTCGTCTCACTCTTCGGCCTCGTCGCCGATCCGGCGAGCATCCAGCAGCAGCTCTCCAATCTTCAGGGAGTCGTTCCCGAGGAAGCGCTGCAGATCATTGGAGATCAGATCAGCCGCATTCAGGCCCAGGGCGGTCGGACGCTGAGCCTCTACTTCTTCATTGGTCTTGCCGTCTCGTTATGGAGCGCCAACGCCGGGGTCAAATCCGTCTTCGATGCGCTCAACATCGTCTACGAAGAGCCGGAGCGGCGCAGCTTCCTGCAGTACAATTTGCATGCGCTGCTTTTCACGCTGGGCGGTATTCTGTTCATCATCCTTGCGGTGAGCGGCATCGTCATTCTTCCGGCGATGTTCGCCTTCGTTGGCCTGGAGAGCATGTCCGGGCGGATTATCTCACTGCTCCGCTGGCCCCTGTTGCTCGTCGCCCTGCTCCTGGCGCTGGCGCTGCTCTACCGCTACGGGCCGTGCCGGGAAAAGCCCCAGTGGAAATGGGTCACCCCGGGCAGCATCTTCACGGCCGTCGTCTGGCTCGCAGGCTCGATGCTGTTCTCCTGGTACGTCTCAAGTTTCGGTACCTATAATGAGACCTACGGCTCCCTCGGTGCTGTCATAGCATTCATGGTCTGGATGTGGTTGTCGGCAACCATCGTGCTCGTCGGCGCGGAGATCAACGCGCAATCCGAGTTTCAGACGCGCGCGGACACCACGACCGGCGAGCCGCGATCAATGGGCGAGCGCGGCGCGAACGTTGCGGATAACGTGGCAAACAGCCTTTGAGGCCCCATCCGCAAATCGGTCCGCCACCGCTCTTTTCGACCTCCTCTGCACGCTCCCGCGTTATCCTCCGAAAGAGTTCGGTCACTGACGATTCCTGCGGGAGGATTTCAAGATGGATCCGACAAAGCTCGGGGGTGAACTCGCCACGTTCTCCGAAGCCGTGATCGCGTGGGCGCTTTCCCTGTTGCCGAATGCAATTGTCGCCTTGCTGATCCTCGCGATCGGCTGGGCCGTGGCGGGCTGGGCGGAACGGGCCGTCGGACGATTGCTTGACCGAGGCCGCATCGAACCGACGCTGCACGGCGTGACCACTGCCGTCGTACGATACGGCATTTTGGTCCTCGTCGTCGTGGCAGCGCTGGGCCAGGTGGGCGTTCAGACGACGAGCATTCTGGCGGTGCTCGGCGCCATTGGCCTCGCCATCGGCCTCGCGTTGCAGGGCACACTCGCCAACATCGCAGCGGGACTCATGCTGCTCTGGCTGAGACCCTTTCGCGTCGGCGACTTCATCGAGGCGGGCAATGTGTCGGGAACGGTGAAAGACGTCGGCTTGTTCGCATCCGAGCTGCATTCGGGAGATGGCGTCTACCAGTTCGTTCCCAACTCAGAGCTCTGGAACAAGCGCATCATCAACTACTCGCGCCTCGACCGACGCCTCGTCGATCTGAAATTCGAGATTTCCTATGCGGATGACATCGAGATTGCGTGCCAGCGCCTGCTGGAGCTTGCCAAATCAGACCCGCGCGTTTTGCCCGATCCCGCTCCAAATTGCGTAGTGGACAAGCTGACGGGCAGCAGCGTCATCCTTGGACTGAGCGCGTGGACCACCACCGCGAATTTTGGAGCACTGCGCACGTCTCTTATCGTCGGCGGCAAGAAGGCTTTGGAAGATGCAGGGATCTATGCCCCGCTCCCGCAACGGATCCTTCACTTTGCCAGTGAGCTGCCGATCCGCAGCACGGTCCCAGCGCAATCCTGAGATCCTCAACGCCTGTAGCTTCTTCAGCTTGTGACGGGCCTGCGTCAGCCTTAAACTTTGGCTTGTTGAGGAAAGGACGTACAGCCATGTGCCGGATTTTCGCTTCCCAGCCACCCGAAATGTACGCTTGTGAGACTCGCTCGGTGCGCCTTGGAGGACACGTCACATCGGTTCGTCTGGAAGCAGCCTTCTGGGCCATCCTGGAAGAGATTGCCGAAAGCCAGGGCATGTCTGTGCCCAAATTCCTGAGCAAGTTGCACGACGAAGTGCTCGACGCGGGCGCGCAGGGCCACAATTTCGCGTCTCTTCTACGTTGTGCCTGTCTCACCTACGTCACGAAGATCAAGGGCAGGCCTGCAGCGGAGCGTTCCCTTAAGGAAGAAGCGATGCGGGATCTTGCTCAGGCCTCGGCCTAATTGGCTTGCAACTGCGTTGGGCAAGCTTCGCATAGAAATGTAGCATCCACCTACTACCCACTCATCCCCCGATTGGGCGTAATGTTGCTCGAGTTCGGTGGATGGGAGAAACGTCCGAGGGCTGTAAAGGGTGGGTGTGAAATATCATGCCTTCAAACAGCTTTTGCCTGCGGTGGTGCGGGCAGGCTGTGTTGCGTGCCTGGCATTTGGATACGCCCTTTCTGTTAGCCCCAACACCTATGCCCAGACTGAAGATGCCGGGCGCCGCCAGTTTCTGACCAGCTGCGGAACTTGCCATACCGCTGAGCCGGGTGGGCGCCATCGGCAAGGGCCCAATCTCCATGGGATTTTCGGCAAGCGGGCGGGACAGGTAGAGAATTTCAAATATTCGGACGCGCTCGCTCGTGCTGACCTCGTTTGGGACGAACCAACCCTCGACAAGTGGCTTGAGGACTCAGGGGCCATGCTGCCCGGAACGGTCATGGCATATCGGCAGCGCGACCCCGAAAAACGGCGGCTCGTTATCGAATATCTGAAAACACTCAAAGATTAAGAGTAAGGAGATCCTCAATGGCGAAAGCGATTCATAGCATGATCCGTGTGCTCGACGAGCAGCGGTCCGTCGATTTTTATTCCAAGGCTTTTGGCCTGAAGATTGCCGATCGTTTTCAGTTCGACGACTTTACACTCGTTTATCTCCGCAATGACGAAGCCGACTTCGAGCTCGAGTTGACGATCAATCACGGGCGCACCGAGCCGTACGAGCTTGGCACGGGGTACGGTCATCTCGCCTTCGCTGTCGACAACCTCGAAGCCGAGCACGCCCGTTTTGAAAAGGAAGGTTTCAATCCCAATCCCATCAAGGAATTCATGAGAGATGGGAAGCTGCTGGCGAAGTTCTTTTTCGTCACTGATCCCGACGGTTACAAAATCGAAGTGCTGCAAAAACACGGGCGCTATCGCTGACGAAAAACAAAAACGGCGCCAAAGTTGAAGGAGGAAACAGCCATGTCGCAAACGCTCGAAGCAAGTGGGCAAACGGGCCTCGATCGCCGCCAGTTCCTGGCGCGCACAACGGCCGCAGCAGCGCTCATGACCATAAGCGGCAACGCGCTCTTGCACACGACCGAAGCTTGGGGGCTTGAAGCAAAAGCTCTCAAGCCGGAGGTCATGCGCACCATCATCAAGATGGCGCGGGACATTTATCCGCACGATCGCCTGGCCGACAAATACTACGCCATCGCCTGCAAGACTTATGACGAAAAGGCGGCCAGCGATCCGGCCCTGAAATCGCTCTGCGAAGAGGGTGTAAAGCACTTCGACGCTGTTGCCATGCAAGAACACAAGGTGCCTTACGTGGAAGTGCCGTGGGAAGCGCAGCGCGTGGCAATCCTCCGAGCCAATCAGGATAACCCGTTTTTCCAGAAGCTCCGGGGTGACCTCGTCGTGAACCTCTATAACCAAAAAGAAGTTTGGCCCCTGTTTGGCTACGAAGGGGAAAGCGCATCGAAGGGCGGCTATATCGATCGCGGCTTCAACGATATCGAGTGGCTCTGAGCCCTCCACCAACAAACACCTATCGCGGAGGATACGTTCATGGCTGCCAAATTCGATCTCAATGACGATTCAGTCGTCGTCGTGGTGGGCTCTGGTGCAGGCGGTGGAACGCTAGCTACTGATTTGGCGCTGAAGGGCATCAAGGTCGTCTGCCTTGAAGCCGGCAAGCGGCACGAAATCGAGGACTTCATCAACGACGAATGGGCTTCGTTCGAGCAGCTTGCCTGGAAGGACATGCGCACCACTTCGGGCTCATGGCGCGTGGCGAAAGATTTTCCAAACTTGCCCGCCTGGATCGTCAAGGCCGTTGGTGGCTCCACGATACACTGGGCCGGTGCATCGCTGCGCTTTCAGGAGCACGAATTCAAGGCAAAATCCGTCTACGGTGATATTCCCGGCGCCAATCTGCTCGACTGGCCGATCAGCCTGCAGGATCTCGAGCCCTATTATGAGAAAGCCGAGTATCGCATGGGCGTGACTAGAACCCACGGTATTCCAGGGCTGCCAGGGAACAACAATTTCAAGGTTCTTGAAGCTGGTGCAAAAAAGCTCGGCTACACGAATGTTCACACCGGCCGGATGGCAATCAATTCCGAGCCGCGCGATGGGCGTGGCGCTTGCCTGCAAATCGGCTTCTGCTTCCAGGGCTGCAAATCCGGCGCGAAGTGGTCGACCCTTTATGCCGAATTGCCGAAAGGCGAGGCGACGAACAATCTCGAAGTTCGCCCCGAATGCCATGTAACGCGAATTGAGCACGACAAATCGGGCAAGGTGACGGGCGTCATTTATCGCGACAAGGATGGCGTCGAGCAACGACAGAGGGCGCGGATCGTCGCGGTCGCCGGAAATTCCATCGAAACGCCGCGGCTTCTTCTGCTGTCCGAGTCGTCGGTGTTCCCGAATGGTTTGGCGAACTCTTCAGGCCAGGTCGGCAAGAACTACATGCGCCATATGACGGGCTCGGTTTACGCCATTTTCGACAAGCCGGTTCGCATGTGGCGCGGCACAACGATGGCCGGCATCGTCACGGACGAGTCGCGGCATGATCCATCGCGCGGTTTCGTGGGCGGCTATGAGATGGAGACGATTTCGATCGGCCTGCCATTCATGGCTGCGTTCCTTGACCCGGGTGCCTGGGGCCGCGAGTTCACCTCAGCCCTCGATTCCTACGAGTATATGGCCGGCATGTGGCTCGTCGGTGAGGACATGCCACAGGAGAGCAACCGGATAACGCTGAGCGATTCCGTGAAGGACCAGTGGGGCAATCCGGTTGCAAACGTCCATTTCGACGATCACCCCAACGACATTGCGATGCGGAACCACGCGTATAAGCAGGGTGCCGCTATTTACGAGGCCGTGGGCGCAGTCCGGACATTCCCAACCACACCCTATCCTTCGACGCATAACCTTGGCACCTGCCGGATGTCGGAAAACCCGAGAGACGGGGTGTGCAACAAGTGGGGTCAGACCCACGATATTAAAAACCTGTTCATCTCCGACGGTAGCCAATTCACGACGGGCGGCGCAGAAAATCCGACGCTCACCATCGTGGCGCTCGCCATGCGCCAGGCGGATTACATCGCGGACCAGATGAGCAAGGGTAATATCTAGTCTTTATCGGAAAACGGAAAACCCCTCTCCAAAGCGGAGAGGGGTTTTTATTTTGAACCGGCAGAGCTCGCGTCGCTACAGATCGACGACTTCAAGTACACCCGGCAGCGCGAACAGGCTGCCTTTCACCATCGGGTTAATTTCGTATCGGCCAGGAACAGCCACCTCAACATCGCGGCCTTTTTCATCGAGCCGAAGCACTACGCGAATTTCGGCGCGACCCGGCTTCAGCAAATCCTTGATGGTGGCGATTTCCGCCTTCTTGGCGATAACAGCGTTGCCATTCAGCACGACTTTCACACCGCGCTGCACAGCACCAGCCGCCTTGTCGAGCGCCTCGATGCTCTGCACGCGCATCTTGACCGTATCGCCCTCACGCTCGGCCTCGACAGTCAGCAGCACTGGCGTGCCCGGCTCCAAAAGATCACGCCCTTGCGCCAGGGTGTCGGAGAAGATAACGGCCTCGAATTGACCCGTGGAGTCGGAGAACATCGCAAAGGCAAATTTATTGCCCTTTTGAGATTTGCGCTCCCGTGCCGAAACAACGACGCCGGCAAGCCGGCCGCCTGTAATCCCTCGCTGCGTGGCCGCCTCAAAATCCGACCAGGTTTGGACGCTCAAACTTGCCAGGACGGATTCGTATTGATCGAGCGGGTGGCCGGACAAATAGAAGCCCACGGCCTCGAATTCTTTTTCCAGCCGCTCCATCGGCGTCCAGAGCTTCACGGGGCGCAGGTCAAGCTTTGGTGTCCCCCCTGCTCCGCCGCCGAAAAGATCAACGATGCCATTCGTCTCTTCCTCAGCGCGCCGTTGGGCCACGGCCATGATCTGATCAACGTTGCCGTACACCAGCGCGCGATTGGGCTCCAGCGCGTCGAAAGCACCAGCCGCGGCCAGGGTTTCCAGGGCCCGTTTGTTTAATGCCTTCACGTTAAGCCGTGCGGCAAAATCCGAAAGATCCTGGAACGCACCTCGCTCCTTTCGCGCAGCGACGATGGCTTCCACAGCACCCTCGCCGATATTCTTGAGTGCGGCGAGTGAATAGCGAATTGCGCCAGGTTGCCCGTCGCGCGCCGGCTCAGGCAGGAAGTCGACATCCGAGGCGTTGACGCACGGCGGCTTCACGATAATGCTGCTTCTCCGCGCTTCCGCCGCGAAAAGCGCGAGCTTGTCGGTGTTGCTCCTGTCGAGCGTCATGGATGCGGCCAGAAATTCTTCGCGATAATTCGCCTTGAGATAGGCCGTGTGATAGCTCACCAGCGCATAGGCCGCGGCATGGGATTTGTTGAAGCCGTAGCCGGCAAATTTGTCGACCAGCTCGAAAATGTAGACGGCGTCCTTCTGGCTTACGCCGTTCTTCATCGCACCTTCGACAAAGCGGGCCTGTTGGCGGGCCATTTCCGCCTTGTCTTTTTTGCCCATCGCGCGGCGCAGCAGGTCGGCTTCGCCGAGCGAATAGCCGGCGAGGATCTGTGCGATCTGCATCACCTGCTCCTGATAGATGATGACGCCGTAAGTCTCCTTGAGAATCGGCTCCAGCATCGGATGCAGGTAATCGACCGGCTCCTTCCCGTGTTTGCGGTTGATATAGACGGGAATGTTGTCCATGGGGCCCGGCCGGTAGAGCGCCACCATGGCGATGATGTCCTCGAAGCGGTCGGGCTTGAGCTGCTTAAGGCTTTCCCTCATGCCCGTACTTTCCAGCTGGAACACGCCGACCGTGTCAGCCCGCGCCAGCAACTCGAACGTCGCTCGATCATCGAGCGGCACGGATGAGAGATTGATTTTGATGCCGCGGCATTGCTCGATCAGATCGACAGCCTTTTTCAGAACGGTGAGCGTCTTGAGGCCGAGGAAGTCGAATTTGACAAGACCAGCCGCTTCGACCTGTTTCCAGTTGAATTGCGTAATCGGGAAATTCGATTTCGGATCGCGATAAAGCGGCACCAGCTCTTCAAGCGGCCTGTCGCCGATCACCATGCCAGCCGCGTGTGTCGAGGCGTGCCGATAAAGACCCTCGAGCTTTTGTGCGATTTCCAACAAACGCGCGACGATAGGCTCGGAATCGCGCGCTTCCTGCAACTTCGGCTCAGCCGCGATAGCTTCAGCCAGCGTTACCGGATTTGCCGGATTGTTGGGTACCAGTTTGCAGAGCTTGTCGACCTGGCCGTAGGGCATCTGCAGCACACGGCCGACGTCACGCAAGACAGCGCGTGCCTGCAATTTTCCGTGGGTGATGATCTGAGCGACGCGGTCTTCCCCGTACTTTTGCTGAACGTAGCGGATCACCTCATCGCGCCGGTCCTGACAAAAGTCGACGTCGAAGTCCGGCATCGAAATACGTTCGGGATTGAGGAAGCGCTCGAACAGCAGTCCGAACCGCAGCGGATCAAGATCGGTAATGGTTAGCGCCCAGGCCACCAGCGAGCCCGCACCTGAACCACGGCCAGGACCGACGGGGATGCCCTGGCCTTTTGCCCATTTGATGAAGTCCGAGACGATGAGGAAGTAGCCCGGAAATTTCATCCGGGTGATGATGTCCACCTCGAACTCGAGGCGTTTCCAGTAATCCTCTTCCGTGAAGCCCGGGGCCAACGGATTGGCCGCCAGTCGCGCCCTCAAGCCTTCTTCCGCCTGCCGTTTGAGCTCGGCTGCTTCTGCTGCAAGCTGATCGGCATCTGACGCGCCTTCGGCAGTGGCAACGAAACGTGGCAAAATCGGCTTGCGGCCCCGCGGCCGGAAGGGGCAGCGCTTTGCGATTTCAATGGTGTTTTCGAGTGCCTCTGGCAGGTCGCTGAACAGCGCGACCATTTCCTCGGCGCTTTTGAAGTAATGTTCCGGCGTTACCCGCCGCCGGTCGTCCTCGACGAGATACTTGCCTTCAGCGATGCACAGCAGCGCGTCGTGGGCTTCGTAATCTTCGGGGTTGGCGAAATAGGCTTCGTTCGTCGCGACGATGGGTAGCCCCATGTCGTACGCGAGATCCAACAGCTCCGGCTCGACTTGCGCCTCCTGCTCGAGCCCGTGGCGCTGAATTTCCACGTAGAGCCGATCTCCGGCGAGTTGCAGCAGCCTCTCCAAGCGGAGCTTCGCCAGCGAATTTTGGTTGGCTCTGATGGCGCTATCGATTGGACCGTCCGGACCGCCGGTGAGGACGATCAGATCCTCTGATGCGGCCGCAAGCTGGGAAAACTTGATGTGCGGGCCTTCGTGCTCGGCCGACAAGAGATGGGCACGGCTGACGAGCTTCATCAGGTTGGCGTAGCCGCGCTCGCTCATGGCATAGAGCGCGATCATGCCATCGTGCCGCCGTGCAGCCTCCGAGGACGGCCCTGTGCCCGTGCGCTCCTGCCGGCCTTCCTCGAAGTCGATGGCGATGGAAACGCCGGCGATCGGTTGAACGCCCGCCGCGCTCAGCTTGTCCGAGAACTCGAGGACGCCAAACAGGTTGTTCGTGTCCGTCAACGCAACGGCAGGGAACGCGAACTCCTGGCACAGCTTCGCGAGCTTGCCAATCGGCAGCGCGCCTTCCAGCAGTGAGTATGCCGAATGCACCTTCAGGTGCACGAAACCGGCTTGCGCGGGGCGCTTGGGCGAGACGGAGGTTGCGGACTGGAGATGGCGTATCGGAGCGTTCATGGCAGCGGTGCTTTGCACAAGTCCGCCGTCACCTTACTCCCGCCGCCAGATACATCAATGCCATTAGGACGACTTCACGTTCTCATCCTGTGTATTGGTGTGTCCGATTATTGAAAAACACGGATTTTGAAATAGCCGTCTTGTCACCTGCGAAATTTCAGTGTTTCAACGCCGCGCGATCCGCGCGTCGTCGCTCGAATTCTGACACGAATAGGCACGACCAAACCCGGAGAGGGCGCGCCGAATCAGTTGGCGCGCACATCCCTCTGAATCTCGGCTTCCGCGTTAACGGGTGGCCCTCTTGCGGGTCATGGCAATGACGTCCTGCGCCAGCGAACGGGCCAGGATCTGCACCGGGTCGTCCGTATTCTCTTCGATCAGGTCGTCTAGAACGGCTGCCTTGTCCGCCAGACCTTCCATCGTCGTTGCCTGGAGCTCGGCAATCGTGAATGAAAGATCGTGTTGCTCCGAAAGAAGAGCATCCGAAGCTGATTCGACGTCGTCCCCTACATCGATGGAAAAGGGATCTTCAAACGCCACCGCTTCCCCACGTGCAACCAGCTCCTTCAATTGCTGCGAAATTGCGAGATAGCGCTTGGCGTAATTCCGAAGTTGCTGATCTGACCGCGAACCGCCACCACCACGCCGGTTCGGTCGTGAACGGACAATTGGCTCGGGATCCAATTCCAAATCGGCGAAATCGGAAAAGCCGCTCAGATCTTGATTTGCTGCTGTGGCCAGTGCCGCCGCGCGGCTGCGTGCACTTGTTTTGGCATCAGCCTCCTTTTCTTCAGTTTGTCCGGCAATTATGCGAGCCAGCTCAATTTCGACTCCGTGCAGCGAGGAAAGCAGCCTGTGAAGCTTGTTTTCGCGAGCCTTGGCTCTCCTCGCCACCACGCTGCTCAGCATTTCCCACGCGACCGCAGTCTGACCATTCTCGGCCATTTGGAACCCCCGGATAATCCGACCCTAATGTGAAAGACCACGCCAGATACGCTGGTACATGGTGCACGCGGTCAGCCGGCTAACGCGGTAAACAGGCGGCGGTTCCACTCATTTTGCGAACAAGCGCGACATACTGACGAATCAGCCACACGCATGATTGGGTTCGGATTTCTGTTTGATAACTGAGGGTTGCCGCGCGATCTTCAATTTCGGTTTTGCAAATATTGCGAGTCAATAAAAAATCATTTTACCAAAAATTAACGAAACCCGGCCGAATCGCTTAGAAACAAGTCGCGGGTCGGAACACTCAGTCCCGACCCGCGACCTTCAATTTATGCGGTGAACGGAGCTGTTACTCAGCCGCCGACTTCTTCGGTTGCACCGTCTCCATGTAGTCGTTGAGCAACGTTTCGGTGATGCGGCCCGGCTGATAGTTGTGCTCGCCAAGCTCGCGCACCGGTGTGACCTCGGCGGCTGTGCCGACGATGAAGCACTCGGAGAATGATCCAAGCTCCTCGGGCAGGATCGTGCGCTCACGCACTTCCATGCCACGCTTCTTGGCCAGGTCGATGATGGTCCGCCGCGTGATGCCGTCGAGGAAGCAATCCGGTACTGGCGTATGCAGGGCGCCGTCCTTCACGAAGAAGATGTTCGCGCCCGTGCACTCCGCGACGTGCCCGCGCCAGTCGAGCATCAGCGCGTCGGCATAGCCGGCCCGCTCTGCGCGGTGCTTCTCGAGCGTGCAGATCATGTAAAGACCTGCGGCCTTGGTCTTCGCGGGGGCCGTTCTTGGATCAGGGCGGCGGTAGTGAGCGAAGGTCACCCGGATGCCGCGCATCCGCTCCGCCGGATCGAAGTACGAGCCCCAATCCCAGGCGGCGATGGCCAGATGGATCTTGGCGTTCTGAGCGGACACGCCCATCTGCTCGCTGCCTCGCCAGGCGATAGGCCGCACGTAGCAGTCAACCAGATTGTTGGCCTTGATTGTCTCGCGGCAGGCCGCGTCGATCTCCGCAACCGAATACGGAATCTCGAAATCCATCGTGCGGGCGCCCGCAACGAGGCGCTCGGTGTGCTCGGTCAGCTTGAAAATCTCGCCGCCGTAGGCGCGCTCTCCCTCGAATACCGCGCTGGCATAGTGCAAGCCGTGGCTGAGTACGTGCAGAGTGGCCTCGCGCCAGGGCACAAGCTTGCCATCGAACCAAATAAATCCATCGCGGTCGTGAAAAGGAACGAGCGCAGCCATTTCTATCTCCTCGGAGACTCCGTCATTGCTGGCCTCAGTGACGCTGCCTTGTCAGGAATATGCTGCGGAGTGCGGCTCGCCCACGCGGCCGGAAGCGCCGGCACGGCGACGATGAGAAGAGTCGTGCCCGCAGCCCAGTGCACGAAGGCACTTGCCACGGGTAACAATGGCCTTCAAATAAGTCAACATGACTGACGTATATGCACATTCAGGTCTTCCGGCGGAGGCGCTAGTTCCGCGCGATGCCGCCGAGGAATGCCCTGAGGTCGCGCGGGAGCGGCTGATCACCTATGTCGAGCTTCTGTTCTTCGCCTACCGCGACTTCACGGGCGAGGCCGACGCCGTGCTTGCGGAATTCGGATTCGGCCGGGCCCATCATCGCGTTCTTCACTTTGTAAACCGGCACCCTGGCCTACGAATCGCCGATCTCCTCGATATCCTCAAGATCACGAAGCAAAGCCTTGCCCGCGTTTTGAAGCAGCTCGTCAACCGCGGCTATATTCTGCAGCAGGCTGGCGCGGACGATCGGCGAGAGCGCCGCCTCTATCTGACGGCCAAGGGCCGTGAACTCGCCGAAAAGCTGGCGCAATTGCAGTGCGCGCGGGTCGCGGCAGCGCTGGCCAACGCGGGCGAAGGCGCGGGAGCTGAAACGCGCCGCTTTCTTGCCAGCATGATCTCCAAGGAAGAACGCTCGCGCATCGAAGAGTTGATCTTCGGGACTGGCGGCCGGCCTTGATCATTGCCCGCCTTGTTTGGGAGGGGAGTCATGACCGTTGAAGAGGCATCGGTCCGGCGCGAATGCCCGCCTGACGATGCACCGCACATCCTGATCGTCGACGACGATCAGCGCATTCGCGATCTCCTGACACGCTATCTGATGGAGAACGGCTTCCGGGTCACTCCCGCAGCCGACGCCAGCGCGGCCCGGGCGGCGATGCGGGGGCTGAAGTTCGATCTGGTGATCCTCGACGTGATGATGCCGGGCGAAAACGGCCTGCAATTCGCGCAGCATTTGAAGGAAACGTCCGACGTACCGATCTGCATGTTGACCGCACGCTCGGAGCCCGAGGACCGCATCGCTGGCCTGGAGACGGGTGTAGACGACTATTTGCCCAAGCCGTTTGAGCCGCGCGAACTCGTCTTGCGCATCAAGAACATTTTGCGGCGCGGGAGACCCCAAACAAATTCCGACGAGATCCGGATGGGCGAGTTCGTGTTCCACATCGGGCGCGGCGAACTGAAGCGGGGGGACGAGACCATCCGGCTGACGGAACGAGAGCGCGATCTGCTGCGCCAGTTTGCACAACGTCCCGGCGTCGCGATAGCCCGGCACGAGCTTCTTGCAGGGGACGACACAGGCAGCGAGCGCGCGATCGACGTGCAGATTAACCGCCTGCGCCGCAAGATCGAGGCAGATCCGTCGAACCCGGTGTATCTGCAGACCGTCCGCAGCAAGGGGTATATCCTTTACACGGACTAGGCTGCGTCAGCGTCGATCGTCTTGGAGCGTGCGGCGGGTTTGGGTCGGTGGAAACTGGCGGAGCTGCCGCACAGAGTGAGGTTAAGGCGGGCATCAATGGTCGCGGTGCGCGACAGTGCTGACAGAGCAGTCCGGACCTGGTGGGCCCGCGCGATTTGGCTTGCCTCGAGGCTGGCCCAAACGGTGGCATCGTTCACGACGGATTTGCTGCCGAAAGGCCTCTATGCCCGCGCGCTCATCATCATCATCGCCCCCATTGTGCTGCTCGAGAGCGTCGTCGCGTTCGTCTTCATGGAGCGGCACTGGCAGGCCGTGACGCGGCGTCTTTCGGAAGCCACTGCCCGCGACATCGCCGCGATCATCGAGGTCTACCGCGAATATCCCCACAAGGACGACTACGCGAAGCTCATCGACCTCGCCGAGACGATGCAGCTTTCCCTGCAGCTGCTACCGCCGGGAGATCTGCCCCCTGCTCAGCCGAAGCCTTTCTTTTCGCTTCTGGACCGCACGCTGTCGAACGAAATTCGTCGTCAGGTCCGTCAGCCGTTCTGGGTCGATACTGTCGGCAATTCGCGGCACGTCGAAATCAGGGTGAAGCTTGAGGACGCGATCCTGCGGTTCGTGGCTACGCGCGCGCAGACTTATGCGTCCAACTCTCACATTTTCCTGCTGTGGATGGTCGGAACGTCCATCGTCCTGCTGACGGTGGCGATCCTCTTCCTGCGCAATCAAATTCGCCCAATTCTGCGGCTGGCCGAGGCGGCGGACGCTTTCGGTAAGGGCCGGCCGGTGCCGGACGATTTCCGTCCGCGCGGAGCACGCGAAGTGCGCCAGGCCGCGCAGGCCTTTCTCGAAATGCGTGACCGCATCCGTCAGCATGTCGACCAGCGTACGACAATGCTGGCCGCCGTCAGCCACGATCTGCGGACGGTGCTTACTCGTTTCAAGCTCGAGCTCGCATTGCTTGGCGACTCGCCTGAGGTCCGCGCGTTACAGGCGGACGTCAAGGAAATGCAGCACATGCTGGAGGATTACTTGGCGTTCGCGAAAGGCGACGGTGGCGAGGAGGCTGTTCCCACCGACCTCTTTGAGCTTCTGGAAGAAATCCAAGAAGATGCGCAGATGTTCGGCGGCACGATCACGCTGGAGCTCCCCAATCAACGTCAAAGCCTGATGCTGCCCCTCAAAAGGCAATCCTTCAAGCGCGCCATCATCAATCTCGTCAGCAACGCCGCGCGTTACGGCAAGAACGTCATCATCCGTGTTGTGCCTGAAGAAGAGTGGCTGCGTATCGAAATTGATGACGACGGCCCAGGTATTCCGGAGACGGAGCGTGAGAATGTCTTCCGCCCGTTCTACCGGCTGGACGATGCTCGCAATCAGGACACCGGCAACTCAGGGCTTGGTCTCGCCATCGCACGCGACATCGCCCGCAGCCACGGCGGAGATGTTATGTTGACGGACAGCGATCTCGGCGGGCTGCGCGCAATCGTGACGGTGCCGGTATAAGCGGCCACGCGCCTCAATCACTGCACCAACGGAATCAGAACAGCCGCCCACCATTCGGGACCTTCTGGTCAGGTCCGATGAGCACGACGGCGCCGTTTTCGTCCGGGAAGCCGAGCGTCAGAACTTCGGAGAGAAACTTGCCGATCTGCCGTGGCGGAAAGTTCACGACGGCCGCCACCTGCCGTCCGACGAGCTTCTCCGGCGTGTAGTGAACCGTCACCTGCGCCGAGCTTTTCTTGATTCCGATCTCCGGGCCGAAATCGATCTTCATTTTGATGGCCGGCTTGCGCGCCTCCGGGTATGGCTCCGCCTCGATGACGGTGCCTACGCGGATGTCGACCTTCAGAAAGTCATCGAAGGTAATGGTAGGAGACGGCTCGGACTTCTGCTGCACGGATGAACGACCTCCAGGATTTTGTTGGAGGTGTGATGGCCCGATGGCAGGCGCCCTGTCAATTGAGCAGGCTCTCAGATGTTGGCGCCCGATGTTTCCTCGGGACGAGGGCCAGCCTCGAAACCAGTCCCGCCGCCAGGGCGCCGGCCGCGTGCAAATGAGCTGAACGCTCGCCCCGCGCGGCAGAGGCAGGCCTTGATATCCTTGAGATTGCCGAGAGCCTGTTCGCCCCGGCGGAGGCGGCGGTCGAGCGCGGCCATTGTCCGAGCCAACCCCGGGTCATCGTCCTCGAGCCAAGTCCGCATGACGGAGGCGTAGAGTCCGGCAAGCCCACCAACCTTTATGCGTCCCGAAAGGCTGCTCGTATCGATGCCGGCGGCCTGTAGCATCCAGTGCTGCGATGCGAGCAATGTGCAGGCCATCCGCGGATCCGGTACCCGAACGTCGCCCAGGATGGATCGGATCGCCTGCTTATACGGCCCGAGCACATCGAACCGTGTCATGAGAATCTCGAAAAGCGCATCCCGAGGGGTCGAATTGGCTTCCCTTTTTGGCGCTCGCCGCAGCACCTCGTCGTCAACCGCCTTGGTGAAGGCAGCGAGAATTTCGCTCTTGCTCGCGAACTCCTGCTTCAGATCCACAAGCGTTACGCCCGTCGCTTCTGCAATGTCGAGAAGCGTTACCTCTCTCCAGGGACGCTCGGCCGCGAGGTTCAAGGTTGCGGCAATGATTCGGCCTCGCAGTGTTGATTGATCGAACATGGCACGCCTCCATCAGTTTGGAGATAGGCGTCTGCGGTCGGATGTGAAGCCCGCCGCAAGGCAATTTCAGCCGCTGAGCTCCCGGCTGCGCTTCGCGGCGGCCTCGACGGCGCGGGTCAAGAGCGGCTGCAGCCCATCCTCGGCCATAAGTATTGACAAAGCCGCTGCCGTCGTGCCGCCAGGAGACGTTACGTTCTGGCGCAGGATGGCTGGCTCAAGGCCCGACTGCCGCAAAAGCTCCCCTGCTCCGGAGACCGTTGCATTCGCCAACCGCTTCGCCAGCTCGGGATCGAGGCCAACGGCTCGGCCGGCTTCAGCGAGGCACTCCGCGAGCAAAAAAACGTAGGCCGGCCCAGAGCCCGACACGGCGGTTGCCGCATCAATCAACAACTCATCTTCCACCCAACCGACTTCACCCACCGCAGACAGCAGCTCCTGGCACATGTCGCGTTGGGCAGGGGTTACGTGAGCATTGGCGCAGCAGACCGTGATGCCTCGCCCGATGGCTGCCGGCGTGTTGGGAATGGAGCGCACGACAGCGGTCCCGACCGGCAAATGCTTCTCAAAGCTCGCAATCGTCTTGCCGGCGGCTACCGAGAGAACCACCGTGTTGGGTCCAGCAAGCGTCGCGAGATCGGGGAAGACATCGCCCATGACCTGCGGCTTCACGGCGACAACGATAACAGCAGGCGGTTCGGAAAGCGGCGCGCCCGGCTCCCGCTTGGCGAGCTTGTACTGCTCAATCAATTTGACGTTCTCGGGTGGCGGTGCGGGATCCTGAACGATGACCTGCGCTGTATTGAGGCCGCGGTCGAGCCAGCCCGCCAGCATGGCACCTCCCATTTTTCCGGCACCGGCTAGCAGCAGCTTGCCGTTCAGGCTTATCGTCATCGCACACACCCCTCAAACGAAGATGAGTTGTAGACGCCTCAGCAGGAACAGGTTCCGGGGCGTCAGATGCTTTTGCAAGCATCATTAGAGCCACTCCCCTGGCTTGTCATCCGCGGTGTTGGGCTCGTAACGCCCTCGAAAGTGAAACGCTGCGTCCGCGCAGAGCGATCACAAATCGCTCATATGTCGAACAATTCTTGAATGAGGGCGTTTGATGTGCAGCCGATCACAAAAAGGGTGACGGCGGAGTTGCCGCTCCGCCGTCGGTCGGCACCCATGAGGAAGGAGAACCCAAGATGAGTGCCAACAACCTAATGTGCCCATGCTGGTTGAAGTGGTGGCGCAAACTCCTTGAAATCGCGCTACTGCTAATCAACCACTTCTGCAAAGATTGAAACCGGAACGCGGGGGCACCCTTCGGGTTCCTCCGCATTGTAATGGCAGCGTTCGTTTCCACGCAATCGCGAAACAACCGATTCGGAGCTTCTGACGACTGATCCTGCCGGACCGAAGTTCAGCCGTTCACCCTCATTAAATTCGTTTTCTTTTCCTATTTTGCCAGCTTGTTGCATATCCTGATCAATAATCGTTCAGTTGGATCGGCATGCTCGAGGAAGCTCGCCGACACGAAGGGTCATGGAACCGCTCGAGGAATCGACACACCAGGTGATGGAGGAGTACCGCAAGCGGTTCGGCCACTTGCCCGATTTCCCAGTGGTGGAGCTCGATTTCGAGAAGCGAAGCCGGTTTGTGGCGGCATTGGAGCGGGCGTTGCAAAGAAATATGCCGCTCCTTGATTATGAGATGCAGGAATTCGAGATCAGCCGAACCCGTTGGCTGTGGCTCTTGTTGAAACGACGTATCAGCACGCTGGTGACCCGTCGCAAGCGCGTGTTATGACTTTCCGGTTCACTCTCGCAAGGGTTGCTATGCCTCGGCTCTGCACCGAAAAGCCCCGTGTCTTCACGTCAGCGCGTCGCCTCGCGCTGGCGATGCCGTTTGTTTTCGCAGCTGGAACTGCATTCGCGCAGGAAACAAAGCCCTACGACGACAAGCTCATGCGGCTGTCGGAGATCCTCGGCGCCGTCCATTATCTGCGCGAGTTGTGCGGCGCCGACGAAGGCCAGCTTTGGCGAGACCGCATGCGGGAGCTGATTGAAGCGGAAGGCACCACAGCGCTGCGCCGGGCCCGCCTCACCCGCAGCTTCAACAAAGGTTATCAGGGCTACAGCCGCACCTACCGCACCTGCACGCCGTCGGCTGAAACGGCTGTAAAACGCTTTCTCACCGAGGCAAGCCAGCTGACCGAGAACCTCATGAAGAATGTGCCCTGAGGGCATCGGTCACGCACAGCTTGGATTCACCGTTAATTGTTGCAGTTGCTATCAACCCGGCCGGCCTGTGCTAGGGGTGCGCGTTGTGGGGTCACGCACGGACAGGTGAGGACGGGTACGACATGCAGACATCCTGCGATGGGGAAAAGAGCGATAGTTTCAAGGCCTTAAGTCTTATTCTAGATGCCTGGGACCGTGGCGCCGACCAGGGCATCGCGCCAGAGCTGATGGCATATGCCGCGCTCTTTACGGCGTTGACGGATTTGGTGGCCACCTACGGGGAGGAAGCGGTCGCCAACTTGGCTCGGGGGCTCGACGAGCGCGTACGGCAAGGCGAATTCACTCTTTATGGCACCATGCAATAAGCCGCTCCGTCAGCGGCTTCGTTCAGCTCGGTGTCAGGCGATCGCGGAAGAAAAGGCTGCGGCGAGATAGCCCGCAGCTTGCAGTACCAGCTCGCCGATCAGAATCGCCCCAAAGCCGAACAGGAGCGCGCCAGCGATCCGGTTGATCTGGGCCACCCGCGTGTAGGTGAAGCGGTGCCGAATGCGCCCGATCAGCGAGGAAAGCAATATCCACCAGGCAAGACTGCCCCCGATGACCGCTGCCACCATTGTCAGCGCGTCTATCGTTGACTCCACCTCGACGAATGTTGAAACGCCGCCGAAGATTGCGAATAGCCCCAGCACCGCGCCCGGGTTGGTGATCGTTAGGAAGAACGTCTTCGGCGTATCGCGCAGAAATTCAGCCAGCGAGTGCGGTTCTTCCTCTTCGCTGCCCGTGATCAGTCGCGGCGCAGTGAAGTAGAGCTTCACGCCGAAGCCGATGAGGGCCAGCCCGCCAATGATTTGGATCGCGTTGCGGTAGTCCTGAATTGCGCCTGAAATCGCGCCGACACCCAGCGCCGCGCAAAGGGCGATCAAGCCGTCGCCCAGCACGGCCCCTGCACCAGCCGCAACCCCGCCCCAAAAGCCCCGCTCGATGGCTCGCTGAATACAGAGCACATTCACCGGCCCAACCGGCGCCGAAACGAGCACGCCAATGATGAGCCCGATGGGAATGATGAGTGGATTTGGTATGAAATCCATCAGTGCGCCGGCGCGCCGCTTCGAGCTAGGTTCGCAGCAAAGGCATGGTACTGCCATGAAGGCTGGCAGCTTAAACCGGAGGCAAAAGCGAGAATCCGGATAAAAGTCATCTTCTCGCGCATGACTGTGCGCTGCAACGGAGCTCCCCTTATGAATTGGTCACGCGTGCGAGACGCGATTTGCTATGTACTATTCGTAGTTTCGCTCACCAGTGTTGTCCAATGGTTAGCGCCCGACAGCGGGCTCATGGCGCAGCCTGCCGCAGAGGAACCCACGGTCAATCTTGGATGCACGCGGGATGGTCAGGCCCCGCCGCCCCTCCCCACGCTGGTTCAGGAGATGCGGGAGGCCATTCTGGCCGCGTCCCGTAGCGGGGACATTGAAGATCTTCGGACTGTCCTGGACTGGAATGAGCCCAAGCCGCACATCGGCAAGGAGGCGACCGAGGATCCAATTGCCTATTGGAAGAAGATTTCAGCCGATGGGGCAGGCCGTGAAATTCTCGCGGTCCTGGCCGAAATTCTCGAGTGCGGATACACCGCCCTTCCCCTCGGCAGCGATATCGAGAACAACCTCGTTTTCATCTGGCCGGGGATCGCAGAAGCCGATCTGTCCAAGCTCACGCCACAGCAGGAGGTTTGGCTCTATCGGCTGGTAAGCCCTGCTGAAGCGAAAGACATGATCGAGGCCAAGCGCTGGAAATGGTGGCGGCTCGCCATCGGTGCCGACGGGACGTGGCACACTTTTTACAAGGCGGAGTAAGAAAATTCAGGCTACTCCGCCTTAGCTCCTCCCACCCGCCGCAGAACGAGCCGTTTGGATTGCGGCCCGATCTGAGGGTTTGCAGGCTCGGCGCGAGACAGCCGAAATCAAATCACCGTCCTTCGATGGCGTAAACGCGTGCGGGCGCCCCGTCCGCACCGGGTATCTTGAGGGGCGCCGCTGACAGCAGCACGCGGTCCGCCGTGATGGCGCTGGTGTTGACCACGTATTCGATCATGTTCACGCCGGCACGAAGCAGGATGTCGTGGGTGACATGCTCCTCGATGGGCCGCACCTCACCGTGGAGCAGCAGGCGGATCACGTAATCCTGCGGAAAGTCATAGGCGATCGTGCGGATGCCCTTCTCCTTGATGAAGAGAGCTGCCTCGCGCGTGAGATAAGGCGCCTCGGTCCAGAACTCCTTGGTCCGGAACGACCGCTTCTGATCCCAGCCGGACTTGAAGAGCACCATGTCGCCCGGCTTCACGTTCTGGAAACGCGGGGCGAGCTTCTCCGGCCCCACGGCTTCATTGGGCTCGACATCCATCAGGTCGATGACGGCCGCATCGCCGACCACGTCCTCAAGCGGTGTCGCCTCAATGGTGGCGCCGTCGCTGAAATAGTGACGGCGCGCGTCCACATGGGTGAAGGAGTGACAGGAAACCTTGATCGTCGTGACCTGAAACAGATCGCCTTTCGTGGTGTCACCGGCCACGGTGCGCTCGGCCTTCCACCGCACGTGGTCGGTGATGATCGGCATCGTAAGGTCGATAATCCGCATTTGTCGTTCTTCTTCAGGCAAGTGTGGGGAAAGAAAGGCGATAGACCCGGATCGCGTTGTCGTGGAACAGCTTCAGCCGGTCGCTGCGCGGCAAGTCCCGTGTCGCCTCCTTGAACCCGTCGTAGATCGTCTCGAAGCTTCCGCAAAGCCCATCGACGGGGAAGTTGGACGCAAACAGGCAGCGATCCACGCCGAAAATTTCGATCGTATCGAGGATGATCTGCCGGTTGTCCTCAAGGCTCCACGGTCGCCCCGGAAGCCCGATCCCCGAAATTTTGATCGATACCTGCGGGGCGGAAGCTGCACGCTTCAATGCCTGCCTCCAGCCCGCGATCCCTTCCGGACTACGGTCCGCTGGAAGGAATGTGTGGTTGATGACCACTGGCGTGTCCGGGTGAGCGTCGATCAGGTCGAGCAATTCATCGACGTGCCACCAGGGGGCCTGCAGCTCATAATGCAGGCCATAGCGCGCGAGAAGCGCATATCCCCGCCGCCATACCGGGTCGGACATGGAGGCTGGGGCGCCACGCTCCACCTTGTCCGGCGCCGGCGCCGCCACGGGCTTGTGGCGGATGCCCCGCACGAGCGGGTAAGCGGTGTGGCCGGCAAGAACCTCCTCGACATCATCGCGATGAAGGAAGGCCCTCGCCACGTGAGCCGCTGGCGTGCCGTGCTTGGCCACAATCTCCATCATCCAGCGGGTTTCTTCCACCGGGTCGTCCTCTTCCCACTCGCCTTCCATGGTGACGCTGGCGACCACCCGATGGTGCCCGGTGACCGCGCGGTAGTCCTCCGGCATAAAGTTCTTCTTGATGGCCGAGTAGTCCCCGTACCGGAACGGGATCAGCACATCGGGCCTAAGCCACGGATGGCGGCCGAGAGAGAGGTCCCAGAAATGGTGGTGAGCATCGATTATGGGCAGTTCATTGTCGTCCACGACTCGCCTCCGGCCGCCTTAAATTTTCGTAATTGGATTTGGGAGAACTTACTGCTTGGCCAGCCCCAGATCGGTCAACAGTTCTGTGGCCATCTTGCTGAAGTTCATGGCGAATTCCTTGAACTCCTCCGGCGTCTCCCACACCGGCGTGATGCCACGCGCTTTCAGAGCGTCCTGCACCTCCGGGCGAGCATGGGCTTTCGCACAAGCCTCGATCAGCTTGGCTCTGATGTCTGCGGGCACACCTTTCGGCAGGACAAGACCGAACCAGTTCACGAACGTCCAGTCGAGTCCCGTAGCTTCCTTCAGCGTGGGTACATCCGGGAAGCTCGACAGGCGCTTCGTGTCCATGACGGCAAGCACCTTCACCCGGCCGCCTTCGGCGAGCGCCTTGGCCTCGATCGGAGAAACAGCCAGGAAGGACAGCCCCCCCGCTGCAAGCTCGTTCAAGGCAGGAGCGCCGCCCTGGCTCGGCACGTATTTCACGTGATCCGCAGGCAGCCCCAGCGCCTTGTTGAGGCCCGCAACGGCCAGATGCCAGGCGCCGCCCGTACCAGTGCCGGACGCTGAAAGCTCGTCCTTCTTGGCCTTCTTCAGGGCGTCGAGAACGTCCTGCGCGGTCTTGTAGGGGCCATCCGCCTTCACGGTGATGCCGGCAGGGATGGTCGTCACGCGGGAAATCAGGTCAAAGGATTCCGGCGTGATGTCGCCAAGCCCGAGAACTTTGTAGGAGGCAATTTCAGAGGTCGCGAGCCCGAGGGTGTAGCCGTCCGGCGTCGCCGTCGCGATGGCGCTGTGGCCTGTCATGCCGTTGCCGCCCGTCCGGTTCACCACGTTCACCGGCTGACCAAGCTCCTTTTCGAGCCCGGCTGCAATGATGCGGGCCACCGTGTCGCTGCCGCCCCCTGCTGCCCACGGCACGATCAATTGCACGGGCCGGGTCGGATAGGACTGCGCCAATGCCCCCGGAGCCGCCACAAGGGCCGACAGTGCAAGGCTTCCCAAGCCCGCCAATACTGCGCGTCTGGCGATCATTTGTACCTCCTCCCGTTATCGGTTTTGGGAAAATCGCGCGGACCAGTTTTGCCTCAGCTTAGCTCGAAAAGCCTTTGCTGGCGCTTCACAGGAATTGTGACCGCAGTCAACGGATTGGGCCAGTCATTCCTCTAAAGGTGCCTGACCCTTAGCACAGCCTTTTTGCTCGGAAAATGAGGAGGCGCTTCTGGGGCCCGCGCCTCTGGCGCAATCAAGGTTCGATCGCCTTCTTGACCTCGTAGATCTCAATGATGCGCGCGCTGCGATGCGGGCCATCGCACACGAAGGTCCACTTTCCCTCCGTATACGTGTCGCACATCTTGACGCCCTTGATCAGAATCCAGTGCCCCTGCTTGCCCTTGTGAATAGCGAGTATGTAGTACGACCAGGCATTCCGCGGCTTCTGCATCCAGGACCAGACCGTCGGCCGCTCCTTACGGGGCAGGTGTGTAAACGAGGCCACGAGTGTCATGCGATAGCCGAAAGCCGCCAGCGCGGCTGCCACCTCGTCTGCCCGTGTCCCCTTGACCGCCTGCTGCTTTCCCTCTGTCAGCACCCGATAGCGCCGGATCTCCTCCTCGACCCTGCTGATCGAGTGGCCGGTGATGGCTGACAGCACATAGGGGCCACAGAATGCGATGCGGCCCGTGTCGTTGTTGACCTCGTTAAGGATCGAAGTACTGCGTGCGGCTCCGCTCCATTGGCCGCTCATGGCACGTCAACTCCCTTCCGAATAGTTAACGGGAGGTTGACGCCCGATCGTTTATGAAACGTTAACTCCGCCCTGGAGCGCACAGCTATCCCCCGAATAGTCTTGCAGATGCCCGCGGATCATGACACGGGTTGCACATCTGAAGTTCAATTCCGCCACGGCAGCTCATGCCCCGCATCGGTTTCTACTCTGGCTCTTTTGATCCGATCACGAACGGACACATCGATATCATCCAGCGCGCCCTCAGCTTGGTGGACGTGCTGGTCGTCGGCGTCGGCGTGCATCACGGAAAGGTTCCTCTGTTTACCGCCGAGGAGCGCATTGCGATGATCGAGGCCGAAGCGCGGGCAATCACGCGCAAGCATGGCGGCGAGGTGCGCGTGGTGACGTTCGACGGCCTTGTCGTGGACGCAGCGCGCGAACATGGGGCAAGCGTCATCATCCGTGGTCTGCGTGACGGCACCGACTTCGATTACGAAATGCAGATGGCGGGCATGAACAGTGCGATGGCGCCGGGGCTCGAAACCGTTTTTCTGGCTGCAAGCCCCAACACCCGCCATATCGCGGCGAGCCTCGTTCGCCAGATCGCGGCAATGGGCGGCAACGTGACCCCCTTTGTCTCGTCCGCTGTTGCCCGGAAGCTCAAGGCTCGCTTCAAAGCGAAATCTTGAGGGATAACGCTCTCTGAAATTCACTTCGGCCCTACTGAGGCCATAGGGCGTCGCATATGTGCCGCAAACAAATCGACAGGAGCTGTTCCTTGACCCGAGTTTTCGCTTTCCTTTTTGCGCTTATTTTCGCGGCCGGCGCCGGAATTGCACAGGCGCAGACTGCCGCCGATCCGGAAAACACGCTCGTTCTCGAGCTCAAAACCGGCGAGGTTCTCATTGCGCTGAGGCCGGACATCGCGCCGAAGCATGTGGAACGCGTGAAGCGGCTGGCGCGCGAAGGCTTCTACGACGGTCTCAAGTTTCACCGCGTCATCGAAGGCTTCATGGCCCAAACCGGAGACCCTCGGGGCGACGGTACAGGTGGATCGAATTATCCTGACCTTCCGGCCGAGTTCAGCAACGTGCCCTTCGAGCGGGGCGTTGTCGGCGCCGCGCGGACCGCTGATCCCAACAGCGCCAACAGTCAGTTCTTCATCATGTTTGCCAGCGCCCCGCACCTGAACGGGCAGTACACGGTCTGGGGCCGTGTGATCGAAGGTATGGAGCACGTCGACAGGATCAAAAAAGGCGATCCGCGAACCGGGCGCGTTACGAACCCTGACACCATCGTCCGCATGTACGTTCTCGCAGACAAGAAAAAGTGAGGCGCTGCGAGAACCTCGCTCCACGCAAATGAACTGTCACTGCGGCAGTGGCGTTCAACTGCCGACAACGCCAAAGACATGACTTTTGCAACCCTAGCAGTAAGGAGGCCGGAATGGCCGAAATCCAAGACCCTGAAAACACGCTGATAATGGACACGACGCAGGGGCGCGTCGTCATTCAAATGCGCCCGGATCTTGCGCCCAATCATGTGGCGCGGATCAAGGAGCTGGTCCGCGAAGGCTTCTACGACGGCATCGTGTTCCATCGCGTGATCGACGGCTTCATGGCCCAGACCGGCTGTCCCTACGGCACGGGGACCGGTGGCTCCGGCAAGAAGCTTCGAGCGGAGTTCAACTCGGAACCGCACGTGCGTGGTACCGTTTCCATGGCCCGCGCCGCGTCGCCGGACTCAGCCGATAGCCAGTTTTTCATTTGCTTCGACGACGCGCGCTTCCTTGACGGCCAGTACACAGTCTGGGGCCACGTGATCGAGGGCATGGAGAACGTGGACAAGATCAAGCGCGGCGAGCCTGTTGTAAATCCCGACAGGATCACTTCGATGCGGGTTGCCGCGGACGTGGTCGGTTAATCTGACGACCGCATTCAAAACAAGCGCCCCTCCTCGGCAGAGAAGGGGCGCTTTCGGTTCAGGTTGGCGAGATTTCAGGCCGTCTGGGCTGCGCCAGCGGCTGCCGCAGCTTTGGCCGCGCTGCGGGCACGCAGATAGGCGGTGATCTCTCCCACAATTCCACGGCGGAACAGCAGCACCGTCACCACGAAGATCACTCCCTGGATGACCAGCACCCACTCGCCGAAGCCGGCGAGATAGTTCTGCATGGTGATGATCACCGCCGCGCCCGCGATGGGTCCGAACACCGTCCCCATGCCGCCGACCAGCGTCATCAGCACCACCTCACCCGACATCTGCCACGTGACGTCGGTGAGTGAGGCGAGCTGGAACACGATCGCCTTTGTGGCGCCCGCCAAGCCCGACAAGGTCGCCGAAATGACAAAGGCCATCAGCTTGTAGTGATCGATCTTGTAGCCGAGCGACACGGCGCGCTGCTCGTTCTCGCGGATCGCCTTCAGCACCTGACCGAAAGGCGAGTGAATGGTGCGATGGATGATGAGGAACCCGGCCGCGAAGATAACGAGCACCACATAGTACAGGACAAGGTCGTTGCTGATGTCGAGGAAGCCGAACATCGGCCGCCGCGGCACCGCCTGAATGCCGTCCTCACCGCCCGTGAATGGCGCCTGGAGGCAGAAGAAGAACACCATCTGCGCCAGTGCCAGAGTCACCATGGCAAAATAGATGCCTTGCCGCCGAATGGCGATGGAGCCCGCGACCACGCCCATGAGCATGGCAACGGCGGTGCCTCCGAGAATGCCGAATTCGGGCGACCAGCCCCAGGATTTCACCGTGTACGCCGAAATGTACGCGGCAAAGCCGAAGAACATGGCGTGGCCGAAGGAAAGCAGGCCCACGTAGCCGATCAGCAAGTTGAAGGCGACTGCGAACAGCGCGAAGCACAGCACCTTCATCAGGAAGACGGGATAAAGCGCCAGCGGGGCGAAAAGGAGCACCGCGATCAGCGCAGCGAAGATGGGCATGTCGTAGCTCTTCATCCCCGCCTCCTTAGCGTGGCGTTCCGAACAGACCAGCGGGCCTGATCATCAGCACGATGGCCATGATGATGAAGATCACCGTGCTCGAAGCTTCAGGGTAGAACACCTTGGTCAAACCCTCGATGATCCCAAGGCCGAAGCCGGTGATAATCGAGCCCATGATGGAGCCCATGCCACCGATCACCACCACGGCGAACACCACAATGATCAGGTTGGCACCCATGACGGGGTTCACCGAATAGATCGGCGCGGCGAGCACACCTGCGAGCGCCGCAAGCGCCACCCCGAAACCGTAGGTGAGCGTCATCATGCGCGGCACGTTGATGCCGAAAGCGCGCACCAATGTCGGATTTTCCGTGGCCGCACGCAGGTAGCTGCCAAGCTTGGTCTTCTCGATCATGAACCAGGTGGCGAGGCATACGACGAGCGACAGCACCACCACCCAGGCGCGATACCACGGCAGGAACATGAAGCCGAGGTTGGTGCCGCCGGGAATGGGGTTGGTGTAAGGCAGACCCGAGGAGCCGTACTGCTGGCGGAAAATTCCTTCGATGATCAGTGCCAGGCCGAAGGTCAGCAAAAGACCGTAGAGATGGTCGATGTGGTACAGGCGGGAGAGCAGTAAGCGCTCGAGGATGATTCCAAAAATTCCGACGATGATGGGCGCCAGGATCAACGCGCCCCAGTAGCCGATGCCGAGGTACTGCAGCAGCATGTAGGCGGTGAAGGCGCCCATCATGTACTGCGCACCGTGCGTGAAGTTGATCACGTTCAGCATGCCGAAGATGACGGCCAGGCCAAGGCTCAGCAGCGCATAGAAGGCGCCGTTGATGAGCCCCAACAGAAGCTGGCCGAAGAGAGCCTGCGGCGGGATGCCGAGCAGCTCAAACATCTGAAAAGCTCCCCAGCCCTAGAAAATTAGAGGGCAATCGCGGACGTACGTAACGAGATTAGAGCGGGCAAACGGACACTCTCCCCGCCACAAGGCGGGGAGAGTAAAGTTGCATCAGCCCTTCTTGACGAGCGGGCACTCGCCTTCCTCGATCGGCCGGAAGGCTTGATCAGCCGGGATGACCGCGCGAAGCTTGTAGTAGTCCCACGGCCCCTTGCTCTCTTCGGGCTTCTTGACCTCGAAGAGATACATGTCGTGGATCTTCCGACCGTCCGCCCGGATGTGACCCTTGCCGAACACGCGGTCCTCGGTCGGCATCGACTTCATCTTCTCGACGACCTTCGCGCCGTCGGCATCGCTGCCGAGCTCGTGCACGGCCTTCAGGTAGTGGATGACCGCCGAATAAACTCCCGCCTGCGTCATAGACGGCTTCGCGCCGTTGTTGGCCGCGGCAAACTCTTCGGCGAAGGCGCGGGTCTGGTCATTCATGTCCCAATACCAGGCCTCGGTAAAGACAAGGCCCTGAGCCGTCTGCAAACCGAGCGCATGGACATCGGTGATGAACATCAGGAGCGCCGCAAGGTTCTGCCCACCCTGCACGATGCCAAATTCTGCGGCCTGCTTCACCGAGTTGATCGTGTCGCCGCCGGCATTGGCCAGGCCGATGACCTTGGCGCCAGAAGACTGAGCCTGCAGGAGGAACGAGGAGAAGTCCTGCCCCGGGAACGGATGGCGCACCTTGCCCAACACCTTGCCGCCGTTCTTCTCAACGGCCGCAGCCGTGTCACGCTCCAACGCGTGGCCGAAGGCATAGTCGGCCGTCAGGAAGAACCAAGTGTCACCACCCGTCTTCACGAGCGCGGTGCCGGTGCCATTGGCGAGGGCCCAGGTGTCGTAGGTCCAGTGGATCGTGTTCGGCGTGCATGCCTTACCTGTCAGGTCCGAGGTGCCGCCGGTGGAGTTCAGGTGGACCTTGTTCTTCTCCTTGGTGATGTTGTTCACCGCGAGCGCAACGGAAGACGTGGGCACGTCCACAATGACGTCCACTCCCTCGACGTCGTACCACTGGCGAGCGATATTGGAGCCAATATCAGGCTTGTTCTGGTGGTCGGCGAAGATCACCTCGACCTTGGCCGCACACTTGTTCTCCTTGCAGTAGTCCTCGACCGCCTTCTTGGCTGCCCAGACGGAGCCCTGACCCGACAAATCCGCGTAGACGCCGGACTGGTCGTTCAGAACGCCGATCTTGATGACGCCGCCGGTAAACTCAGCATGCGCAGCCGTTGCAAGTACGCTGGCCGACGCCGCTAACAGAAAGGGTTTAAGTTTCACGTTACAACCTCCTTTGACGCGAGAGTCGAATTTAGACTCCGAGATAAGCTTCCAACTTGTTCTTGTTGGCCGCGATCTGGTCGTTCTCGATCATGTCAACGACCTGCCCATGTTCGACGACGTAATGACGATCGGCGACGGTCGCAGCGAAGTGGAAGTTCTGCTCCACGAGCAGGATGGTGAACCCCTTGCTCTTGAGCGTTCTCAGTATGCGGCCGATTTGCTGGACGATAACAGGAGCCAGCCCCTCGGTCGGTTCGTCGAGCAGTAACAGCTCTGCACCAGTGCGCAGGATTCGCGCGATGGCCAGCATCTGCTGCTCGCCGCCGGACAATTTTGTACCCTGACTTGAGCTGCGCTCTCTCAGGACAGGGAAAAGCTCGTAAATTTCGTCGAGGCTCAACCCGCCGGGTTTCACGACGGGCGGCAAAAGCAAGTTTTCGCGCACATTGAGGCTCGAGAAGATGCCGCGCTCCTCGGGCACGTAGGCAATACCCAGCCGTGCGATACGCTCCGAGGGCAAATCGATCGTCTCATGACCGTCGTAAACGATGGAGCCTTTGCGGGCGCGGACAATGCCCATGATGGCCCGCATGGTCGTCGTTTTTCCCACGCCGTTACGGCCAAGCAGCGTGACGACCTCGCCCTTGTGGACGTCGAAGTTCATCCCGTGAAGGATGTGGCTTTCGCCGTACCACGCGTGCAGATCACGGACCCGAAGGAGCGGCTGATGGAGCTCAGGCATGGGCCGCTCCACTGGCTAGGACGCCGGCCTCATCGCCCGACCCCATGTAGGCCTGGATAACGTCGGGATTGCGCGAGACTTCCGAGTAAGGGCCTTCCGCCAAAATTTCCCCGCGCGCCAAAACCGTAATGAAGTCGGACAAGTCTGCCACAACCGACAGATTGTGCTCGACCATCAAAACAGTGCGGTTCTTCGAAACGCGACGGATCAAATCCGAAATACGGCCGATGTCCTCTCGGCCCATGCCGGCCATCGGCTCATCCAACAAAAGCATTTCCGGATCGAGCGCGAGGGTGGTCGCGATTTCAAGCGCGCGTTTGCGGCCGTAAGGAAGCTCTACCGCATGCAGATGGGCGTAGTCCGCGAGGCCTACCTCTTCGAGAAGCTCCATCGCGCGGTCATTCAGCACAGCAAGGGATCGCTCCGACCGCCAGAAATGGAACGACGTGCCAAGTTGGCGCTGCAGTGCAATACGGATGTTCTCGAGGACTGTGAGGTGCGGAAAGGTTGCGGAAATCTGGAAGCTGCGGACGAGTCCCATCCGCGCGATGTCGGCCGGCTTGAGGCTTGTAATGTCCTGCCCCTTGTAGCGGATTACGCCGGTTGTCGGCGTCAGGAATTTCGTTATTAGGTTGAAGCAAGTGGTCTTGCCAGCACCGTTAGGGCCAATGAGCGCATGAATGGTTCCGCGCCGAACCTTCAAATTCACGCCTTTGACGGCCCAGAGCCCCTTGAAATTGATGGACAGGTTCTCTGTCTCAATGATGTTTTCGTTTGTCATGCGGGCTTATGCCCTGTCCTTGAATGTTTCCCTTTCCCCGGCCAATGCGGCCGAGGCCCATATGCAATTGTGCAATGCCGAGCGCATTTAGACGATAACCCGCCCGTTGTCGAGACCTTGGGCCATCGACTTAAGATGAGATGCGCACAGAAGCTCAGCGACTGACGGAACCAGCCGGCAGGTCCGCCTCAGTCTCCGCTTTGGGGCGGCGCAAACGAACATAGATCAGGGCCGCCGTGAACACGAACGCCTGCACGAGAACGATGGTCGGGCCGGTGGCTGCGTCGAGATGAAAGCTGATCAGCGTCCCGGCCACGCTCGAACCGATCGCTACCGTCGCCGCGATGGCCAGCATGCGCCCGAACCGGTTTGACAGGAGATAGGCTGTCGCCCCGGGTGCCACGAGCATGGCAACGACGAGGATGATGCCGACTGCTTTCAAAGAAGCTACCACCGCAAGCGAGAGCAGCGCCAGCAGACCATAGTGCAGCCAGCCTACCGGCAGCCCAACGGCTCGCCCGTGCTGCGGATCGAAGCAATAAAGAAGAAGGTCGCGCCGCTTCGCGAGGACGACGATCAGCACCCCGATGCTCACCAGAAGGATCTCGGTGAACTCGCTGTTGGTCACGCCCAGCAGGTTGCCGAACAGAATGTGTGTGAGGTGCTGCTCCGTTTCGATCTTCGTGAAAAGGACGAGCCCAAAACCGAACATTCCGGAGAACACGATACCCATCACCGTGTCCTCACGGATCCGGCTGTTTTCCTTGAGGTAGCCGGTCAGTGTGGCGCAGGTCAGCCCGGCTGCGAAGGCCCCAAGCGATAGCGGCATTCCGAGAACGTAGGCGAGGACGATGCCGGGCAGGATCGCGTGAGAGATGGCATCTCCCATCAGCGCCCAACCCTTGAGCACGAGGTAACACGATAGAACGGCCGATACAGCACCGATCAGCACCGCCACAAGCAGAGCGCGCTGCATGAACGGGTAAGCAAGGGGAACGGCGAAGAAGTCCCAGAGGGCGGTCATGTTCTCGTGGCCTCCTCCGCCATGCGCGCCCGCCGCCGCGATGCGAGAATTCCGTGCTTGGGCGCGAAAAGGAACGCGGCGCCAAAGACAAGCGCCTGCAGCGTGACGATGACGCCGCCCGTCGCGCCATCGACAAAGTAGCTGATGTAGGCGCCGATGAATCCCGTCGAGGCACCGATGGCAACGCTGAGGATCAGCAGACGGCTGAAGCGGTCCGTCAGGAGATACGCTGTCGCCCCTGGCGTGATCACCGTGGCGATGACCAGCGCCGCGCCGACGGTCTGCAGCGCGGCAACCGCCGAGGCACTCAGCAAAGAGAAGTACAGCACCTTGAGAAACGTCGTATTGAGGCCGACAGCCTTGGCGTGGTGCTCGTCAAAAAACACCAGCATCAGATCCTTCCAGGTGACGAGGAGGATGGCAAAGGCCACGATGGCGACCACGACCACCTGCATCGCATCCTCGTCGGTGATGCCCAGAATGTTCCCGAGAACGATGCTCTGGACATCGATCGAGACGGGGCGGATCGAGACAATAAACAGCCCCAATGCGAAGAACGCTGTGAAAACCACGCCAATAACGGCGTCTTCCTTGAGGCGCGTTACCTGACGAATGCCCCACATGCCGAAGGCGGCGATGATGCCGGAAAAGAAGGCTCCTGAGGCGTACGGGAGTTGTAGCAAATACGCGATGGCGACGCCCGGGACGACCGCGTGGGATAGCGCGTCGCCCATCAGCGACCAGCCCTTGAGCATCAGATAGGCCGAGAGAAATGCGCAAAGCCCCCCGACCAGCGCGCTCACCCACATTGCGCGGAGCATGTAGGTGTATTCGAACGGGACAAGGAGTTCGCTCATGGCTGCTTGCCCGGTTCGTGGTGGTCTGAAGGCTTCTTCTCGCCATTTTCCCCTTCGCCGTAGAAGACGAGCGGGCGCTCATCATCGGTGAGCACGGTCAAGGCGCGGCGGTCGTCGTCCTCGTGGAGTTCCTCTCCCGCCAGCCGGAAGTGCCGCAACACGCCACCAAAGGTACGCTCGAGGTTTTTCTGCGTGAACGTCTCCGCCGTCGGACCTGCTGCGAGCACAGTGCGATTGAGCAGCACCACCTGGTCGCAGAAGTCCGGAACACTGCCGAGGTTGTGAGTGGAAACAAGCATCAGGTGTCCAGTGCTCCTGAGCTCCTTCATCAGGTTGACAATGGCGTTCTCGGTTTTCACGTCGACGCCTGTGAATGGCTCATCGAGTAGGATAATCCCGGCGCCCTGGGCGAGTGCTCTGGCGAGGAACACACGCTTGCGCTGGCCGCCGCTCAGCTCTCCGATCTGCCGGTGGCGCAGGTGCCCCATCCCTACGCGCTCCAGCGCAATATCAACCTGCCGGCGATCCTCGGCCTTCGGAATGCGCAGCAGGTTCATGTAGCCGTAGCGGCCCATCATCACCACGTCCTCGACCAGCACCGGGAAATTCCAATCGACCTCCTCAGCCTGGGGCACATAAGCGACAGCACCACGTTTCAATGCCTCCCTCACGGGCAGGTTACCGATACGCACCTCCCCCTTGGCCGGTCGAACGAACCCCATCAGCGCCTTGAACAGCGTGGACTTGCCGCTGCCATTCGGCCCTGCCAGCCCGCAAATGGTTCCCGGCCCCAGCGAGAAGCTGACATCGATCAGCGCCGTGTGTCCGTTGGGGTAGACGACGGACAGACCGCTCACATCGATGCGAGGCTCGATCGCAAATCGCTGTCTGTAGTGAGGTTGGGACGGGGCAAGCATGGGCTTTGATGCTCCGCTATCTGAAAGATGCCTCGCTCATGCCTGATTGTGGGAAGGTCGAGCCCGGCGCCCGGGTTCCACGGCGCCACGAACAGCGTGAACGGCACGAGGTATCCCGGCAACGAGGGCCGGGTCTGGAATTCGCAAGTCTTTGACCTGCCCGATCCATCAGTATCCGAACCCCTTTGCGATGGTATCAACCGTCACCTCCAGCAGCTTGAGGTAGGTGGGCACAGGGCCGTTTTCATCGCTCAGTGAGTCCACGTAGAGCACGCCGCCGTAGCGAGCGCCCGTCTCACGGGCCACCTGACGGGCCGGCTTGTCCGACACCGTGCTTTCGCTGAACACGACAGGGATCTGGTGCTTGCGGACGAGATCGATGACGCGGCGGACCTGCTGTGGCGTCCCCTGCTCATCAGCATTGATGGGCCACAGGAACAGCTCGCGCATGCCGTAATCACGCGCGAGATAGCTGAACGCGCCTTCGCTCGTCACGAGCCACCGCTTCTCCTCGGGAATGGCCGAGAGACGTTCCCTAAGCGGCTGATCGATGGCCCGAATTTTCGCGGCGTAGGCTTCCGCATTGCTGCGGTAGACCTCCGCGTTCGCCGGATCAGCCTCGGTCAGTGCTTTGCGGATGTTCTCGATGTAGATCAGCGCGTTTGTCGGTGACATCCACGCATGAGGGTTGGGCTTGCCCGTGTACGGCCCCTCGGTGATGCCCATCGGCTCAATGCCTTCCGTAAGCACCGCGCTCCGAACACCTTGGACGTTCTCGAAGAAGCGCTCGAACCACTGTTCGAGGTTCAATCCATTCCAAAGGACAAGGTCGGCGGACTGAGCTTTCGCGACGTCCAATGGCGTCGGCTGATAGCCGTGAATTTCCGCCCCGGGTTTCGTGATACTTTCCACCACCGCGGCATCACCGGCAACATTCTGCGCCATGTCCTGAATGACGGTGAACGTCGTCACGACGCGCAGCGGTTTGTCCCGCCTCTGCGCGGCAGCTTCCGGGCCCGTTCCTAACAAAGTTAAGGTCGACAGTACGGCAAGGACTCCGCCGAAGAGCCATCCAAGACAGCTTGATCTCCGGCGCGCTCCGCTTCGTTTGCCCCTGCACTCCGCCCTGTCAGAACGCATCAAGTCGCCTCCAGTTGCAAATGATTTGCAATTGCAAATGAGATTAGGGAGGTCGCTTGCGAGTTGTCAACGACACAAGTCAAAGGATGTGGGAGGCTCGCAATCCGAATGACGGAACGCAGATCCGAAGGCTGCGATTGAGTGGCATGAAGCAAATGCCGACCGCAGGAACGCCCCGCGCCTCGCGGCGGGCGAAGGTGCACCAGCGCGCCGATAATGACCTTGCCAGCCAAGCAGCCCGTTTTTTAGCGAACGAGCGCAACTCCCGGCGTATCGATGCCCTACTCACAGGCGCGCTCGGGCTGAGGAAAGGCGACCTTGTCGTTCATGCCGATCACGGAATTGGTCGCTTCGAGGGGCTCACCACTTTCGATGCGGACGGCGTGCGCGATTTCTTCACCCTCGCCTACCAGGACGGCAAAATCCTTGTCCCCGCCGAAAACACCGACCTTCTCTCGCGCTACGGCTCTGCGGATACCCCCATTCGCCTCGACCGCCTCGGCGGCAAAGCATGGATCAAGCGCAAGGGCCGGCTGAAAAAGCGGATCGGCGCGATTGCGCTCCATCTCATCGGCATTGCTGCCAAGCGCGAGCTGGCCACCGCGCCCCCTCTCGCGGCCGACCCTGCAGACTATGCGCGTTTCTGCGAACGCTTTCCCTATAAGGAAACGCCCGATCAGGCGGCCGCCATCGAAGCCGTCAATCGCGACCTTGCGAGCGGAAAGCCGATGGACCGCCTCATCTGCGGCGATGTCGGCTCAGGGAAAACCGAGGTGGCTCTGCGCGCCGCGTTTCATGCGGCCATGTCTGGGTGGCAGGTCGCCGTCATCGCGCCCACCACCCTGCTCTGCCGCCAGCACACGGAGACGTTCCGCAAACGCTTCGCAGGCTTCCCGGTGACGATCGCTCAGGCTTCCCGCCTCTCCGGGGGAAAGGAGCTGGCCGAAGTGAAGGCCGGCCTGATCTCCGGCCACATCGACATCGTCATCGGCACCCACGCCCTGCTTTCGGAGTCCGTTAACTTCGCCAGGTTGGGCCTTCTCATCATCGACGAGGAGCAGCGCTTCGGCGTGCGCCACAAGGAGCGCCTGAAGCAGCTTCGAGAGGGAGTCCACGTGCTGACTCTCACCGCCACGCCAATTCCGCGCACGCTGCAGATGGCGCTGTCCCTCGTTCGCTCGCTTTCCCTCATCGCAACGCCACCTGCGGGGCGGCTGCCAATCAAAACCGTTGTCTGCGAGATGGACCCGGTGCGCATTGCCGAAGCGCTTAGAGCCGAGAAGACGCGGGGTGGTCAGAGTTTTTATGTCTGCCCTCGTATTCAGGATCTTCCGATCATCGCCGAGATGCTGCGGCGCGAGGTGCCGGAACTGAGCTTCGTCCAGGCTCATGGGCGAATGTCGGCCTCAGAACTCGACCGCATCATGGTGGCGTTCCTCGACCGGCACACGGATGTGCTGCTCTCCACGACAATCATCGAGTCCGGGCTCGATATTCCTTCCGTCAACACCATGATCTTGCACGACGCCCACCGCCTTGGGCTGTCGCAGCTCTACCAGCTTCGCGGCCGCATCGGGCGTTCCGGCGTCGAGGCCTATGCATACCTCACCACTCCCCCCCGGCGCAGAATTGACGGAAGCCGCCAGGCGCCGGCTGGACGTGCTCGCAAACCTGGAACCCGTGGGGGCGGGCTTCAGCGTTGCGAGCCATGACATGGATATCCGCGGCGCCGGAAACCTCCTCGGCGAGGAGCAGTCGGGTCACATCCGTGATGTCGGCTTCGACTTATTCCAAACCATGCTGAAGCGCGCCGTCGAAGCACTCCGCAAAGGCGAGAAGTTGGACCTGGATATCTGGGCGCCGCGGATTTCTCTCGGCCTGCCGGTTCGCATACCGGATACCTACGTCCGCGATCCTGTCGAGCGTGCGGAGCTCTACTGGAAGCTCGCAACCTTGGAGACAACGGATGAGCTCAAACAGCAAGCGCGCGAACTGCAGGCGAACTACGGACCGCTACCAGGGGAAGCGCAGCACTTTCTCGTCCTTCTCAGACTCAAACAGCTATGTCGGCAGGCCAAAGTCGCTGAGCTTGAAGCGGGCCCCAAAGGCGCCATTTTCACATTCCGCCCTGGAGTTGTAGCACCAAAAACTTTATCCCTGCCCCACGGTTTTGCTGGGCGGATCGTTCGTCGGAAAAGCGGCCAACTTGCTGTTTTCGCGCGCTGGGCGGAGCCGCGGCGCCGTGTCAAAGGCATTTACAGCCTGCTCCGCCACCTCGCCGCCGCAATGAACCCGCCAGCTGCAGGCGACACGTCCCCCCCTGCCCCACGCCGCTTAAGGCGCGTCAGGTCACAAGCGCATTGCAGCGGGAGCTGAGATCGGCCAGCCGCCGGCTCAGAACCTCGGACACGTTCAGCCGATCACGAAGGACCTGGAGCCGCGTCTCAGGGTCGACCTCCAATTGCGGGCGTGCCTCACGCGCATCGAGCAGCACTTTCGCCTGGGCAATGTAGCCCTCGCTCTGGCTGCGCAGAGCGTCGATGACGGCAACCGCGATGGCCGTGGCGCGATCCGCAAACTCTCCCGTCTCCCGCTGAAGCTCGGCGGTCGCCAGACGAATAACCTCGTCCATCGCCGGCATGAACTCGTCGATGAGCATGCGCTCGAGCTCCGCCGCGTGTTCTTCCGGCGTCCGCCCACGGGACCAGCTAACGAGCGAGCCGGGGGCTGCCAGATCGAACGCGATGGAATCCTCGACAGGCACCCGCACCGACGTGGGCCCGAGGTATGAAGACGGTGCCTCAGGGAGACTAAGGTTGGGCGCACGGCGCAACATCGTTTCCCGCAAGGCGGGGAACACGTTGTGCGGCGTTGCGGCCAAAGCCTCTTCCACGGCTCTTCGGGCTGCGTGCAGCTCTTCTTCGGCGCGTTGGCGCAAGATCTTCGTGTAGCATCGCCAGTGTCGCTTCGCGCGATTTTCAACGAAGGCGGTCAGGAGCTCATTACCTTGTTCGCGGGCAAACTCTTCGAGAATGCGCGCTAGTCCGGTGTAAAGCCGCGAGCGGTAATCCGCGACGGCATCGTTGAGAAGATTTTGATAGGCCGCGAGGTTGCGTTCCAGCTCACCCGCCACGGATTGGATCCGCGCCAGCTCACGCTTGACGCTCTTGAGCTCCTCAGTCTCACGGGACGCTGTGTTCGTCGCGCTTTCCGAAACGATGGCGAGTTTCACCATCTCTTCGCGTACCGAGCCTTCATTCACCTGCGCCAGCTCGGCGAAATAGGCCGCGATCTGGCGGATGAGGTGCGCGCTGTGGCTCGTCAGCAAAAGCTTCGTCAGCTCGCGGCGAAGCTCGGGGAAGCCAGAGCAGATCGTGAGGATTCGTCCGACCTGCCCACTTGGCAGCTCCTCTGTCGGCGAGCCGGACCCGTTGGATTTTACGTCAGCCGCGCGCAACGCGCCCTTGTGCTTGGCATACGCGCGCAACGCTGGCGTCAAGACCTCGCTGATCGTCAGCTTTTCGGCCTGCTGAGCCTCTGTGGCCCACTTCGAGCTGCCGGCTACAATCGGTATGTCCAGGGCGGGAAATTCCTTAGCAAGGGCCTGACGAACATTGGTGATGATTGCCCGCACTTCGTTGGCTGGATCGCGCAGCTCGTCAATGTGGTCGATGAAAACCAGAATACGTTCGCGGTGGAGCCCGCGCAGAACTCTCAGCGTCGCCAGTTCCGTCGTCGTCAACGGATGACGGGCGCTCATGAGGAATACGTAAAGTTCGGCCGGCTCCAGCGCGTGGCGCGTGATCTCATCCCGCACGAGGAACGGATCGTTGATGCCTGGCGTGGCGATAACGGTTACCGGAAACTTGAACGGCCCCTCCGAGAGCCACAAGTCGGCAGATTTCGTGAGATCGGCGAACTGTCCCGGGCCTTCAGAGGCGTCAGCGGCGCTGCTGCCGGGGCCGACGTAGCGTGCGAGCAAGTCTGACGAGATTTCGTCATAAGCGTGCTTTGCACCGAGCAGGCCGTCAAAGTTCTCGCCAAAGCGCTTTTCAGCCCGCTGCCGCATCGCATCGAGATGGCGGCGCAAAAGCTCGGGCTCGAAGCCCGGCACAAGCTGGTTCGTCAGTTCACGAATGCGGGCAGAACCGTTCGCCAGCTCATCCCAGTCTTTTCGCTCGAACAGCTGGAATTCTGCGACGGCGCCGGGGGCTTGCTTGCCGAAATGCAGCCGCAGCAAGGCGGTCGACCACGGGCTGAATTCCGTGGGCAGCAGATCGGGAGATCCAATCAGTGCTCCAATGAACGCGCTCTGACGCGACTTTACCTGTCCGACGACCGCGATCTGGCAAACCTGATGCTCGAGAACGCGCATGGCGTCCCGAACAAAGCTTGCGCCCGGATCGGTCAGCAGCTCTCCGAGTTTTGTGCCGTAGCTGATGAGCTCAGCACGGATGTCCTCAAGCGGCGCGCCAATTGGCTCCGCATCGGGCTGAGGGCTTGGAAATGGTACGGGCTCAAAGGCCTGTTCCGCCGCGGGTTCCGGAACCGGCGATCTTTGGTCGTCAGCAGGGTTCGGTTGAGGCAGTATGTGTACGTTCGACATGTTCGGTCCGCCTCTCCTAGGTTGCGTGGCTCACGCTCCCCGCTGCGCGCGGCCACGAGTGCGCCTCGACGGCTATGAACGGTGCGCTGCACTGCCGAAAGGCGTGCTGTATGTTGGGGAGGTCGAAGAGAAGCGCTTGATGCCGTAGTCCGCCTTCTGACGTTCTCGCATACTGACAGCGAGCCTGCCGCCTGCGATCGCGGAAGATCCGGACTCACACACACACGCCACCCCCGGCCGTGATCTGCGAACTTCGGTCAAACGAGCGTTGACCACTGTCCCTTATCGGGATCCGTTACGGTCCAGAGTGTTAATGAACCGTAAATTGTGGCGTGGGCATGAACATTCGCTGCAATTGAAGCCTCCATTCGCGACAGCCCATCGTTGTCGACTGATCATCGCACAACTGCTTATTTGCCGTGGAGCTGTGCCTTGAGCAGCTCACCGTAGCTCGCCCGTCGCGAAGCCGCTAAACTGCGGCAGTTCGTTCAAGCGTCATGGTCTGTGAGGCGGGATGCGCACGCAGGTCGGAATCATCGGCGCGGGACCGGCTGGCCTCCTGCTCGGGCGACTGCTCTCGCTGAATGGCATCGAGAACGTTATTCTCGAGCGGCGAAGCGCAGCCTACGTCCTTAGCCGTGTGCGCGCAGGGGTGCTGGAACGCGGCACGGTCGAAGCGCTTGAAGAAGCCGATTGCGCCGAACGCCTGCGCCGCGAGGCGCTCGTCCATCACGGCCTGCAAATCGTTTTCGACAACCGCTATTTGCGCATCGACCTTCAAGCGCTCACGGGCAGCTCAGTTGTCGTTTATGGGCAAACGGAGATCACGCGTGATTTGATGGCGGCCCGCGAATCCGAAGGAAGCCCGACCTTCTACGAAGCCGAGGCAACGAAAATCGTCGATCCCGAAAGCGACCGACCAAAGATCATATTTCGCCACGCGGACCGAGATCAAACTCTCGAATGTGATTTCGTTGCCGGCTGCGATGGCTTTCACGGCATCAGCCGAACAGCAATTCCCCCATCGGTGTTACGTACCTACGAACGCGCCTACCCATTCGGCTGGCTGGGTGTGTTGGCGGACGTAAAACCTTGCTCGGATGAATTGATTTACGCGAGCCACCCACGCGGTTTCGCCCTTGCGAGCATGCGTTCACCGACGCGGAGCCGGTATTACATTCAATGCCCCCTTGATATTCAGCTCGATCAGTGGCCGGACGAGCGGTTTTGGGAAGAGCTGAAAGAGCGCCTGGGACCTGACGCGGCGGCACACGTGACGACCGGCCCTTCCATCGAGAAAAGTTTAGCGCCGATCCGCAGTTTTGTTGCCGAGCCGATGCGCTATGGCCGGATGTTTCTCGCCGGCGACGCAGCACACATCGTTCCGCCCACGGGCGCGAAGGGTCTCAACCTCGCCGCTGGCGATGTCCGCATCCTGGCCCGGGCGCTCATCGCCTACTACAAGCAGGGGCTAACGGATCTTCTGGACGCCTACTCCACTCAATGCCTCACTCACGTCTGGCGGGCAGAGCGCTTCTCCTGGTGGATGACCTCGTTCCTCCACATTCCGCCGGAAGCCGATTCGTTCGCGCGGAAGCTGCAGGAAGCCGAGTTTGCGTATCTCGCGGGATCGAAAGCGGCGCAAACGGCGCTGGCGGAGAACTATGTGGGAGTTAGACACTGAGAAATAACTACAAAAAAAACGCTCTCACACGGGCGTGAGAGCGCTCAGTATTCCGCTAAATTAACTTTCTCGATCGTACTTACTAGTGTGGTAGAGCGCGGTTAGAGCGGGGGGATTGGGTACGGCGGACTGATATAGGACTGGGCAGTAATGGCTGCCAGCTGCTCATGCTTGGTCAGCCGGGGCGCTTCATAGCTCCGCTTCATAGGTTGCCTCCTCTGGTTGAAACGAAACAATGCTGACTAATAAATGAGTCCTTATGCGGGTTGAAGGTTTTATTGCTAACAATCCACAGTTGTGCTGGGTGTGTGGCAGATCTGACACGTCAATAGATCTGTTCATTTCGCCCGCTGAAAAACGAGAGGCTTTCCGTAACAAAGGGATGTTCTTGGAACAAAATCTGAATGTGAGTCCGTTAATTTCAGCAGCGTTCTCGAGAATCGTCCCCCAGCTGCGCACGAGACATCTTGGGCATACAGCCTCCCGTGCAGCGTGAAGAATCATCAAGCGCAATTTTGAGGACCAAACACTCGAGCGAAACGGCCAAGTCGTAAACAGCGCGGTTTGGGCGCTGGTCAATGCTGGACTGACGTTCGCCGTTTTCGCATAGCTTATATCCCTCAAAGAAGCACGCCCTCCGTCGGTGATCGGAGAGCGTTCAGGGCCAAAGAACTTCTTATTATAATTATAAAACCCGAGCGGCCAGCCTAGCCGCCGGCATTATCCACTGGCGGGGGCGACGGGGGCGGCGGGAACGGCGGGCTGATATAGTATTGAGCCGTAATGGCTCCCAGCTGCTCGTGTTTGGCCAGCCGAGGCGCTTCATAGCTCCGTTTCATCAGTTGCCTCCTCTCGTTGAACCGAAGCAATGTGATAAATAACCGAGTTCTTTAGCTAGTTGAAGGTTTTCTTGCTAACAACCATTGATTGATCATCGTATGTGACAGATGAGCCACGATATCGAGCAATTGAGGCGCGTTGGTGCTGTTGCAAACACCGCTAGTGGGTGTTTGCGCCTTTAGATGTAGATGCCGCCAAATGAACTTCGGGGACCACCGCGTCAGGTGACGAAAACCACGCTGCATTCAGCTTGCTGGCTCCGAGTACTTTTCTAATAGCGCCGCGATATCCGGGACGCTTTTCAGCTGAATGATTTCGTCGGCAGAGAGCGTTCGTTTGAGGTGGCTCTCCAGGCTAAGCACGATGCGCATGTGCCCCAGGCTGTCCCAGCCAGCAGCTGAACCCAAGGCAACATCGGGCGTAATCTCATGAACCGGGCGCTCGAGCGCGTCGGCCACAAGAATGCGAGCCTCCTCTAGGGTCGTCATGCTGCTGCCTCTCGCCTGTTCTTCTCAAGCCATTCATCCCTCAGCATCGAATAGACGATGATATCACATCGCTGTCTCGTTGCCGGATCTATCCCGTGCTGGCGCAGAATGCCCTCGCAGGTAAATCCCAGCTTCTGATAATTGAAAATCGACGGGAAATTGCGGGCGGTCGGCATGCCCCACACTCGGGGGCATTGGAGCTGCTCAAAGATGAAAGCAATGACGGCGCGTCGGGTTTCCTGGACAACCCCCTTGCCCCACCAACGACGATCTCCGATCACGATGGAAAGCGTGGCCACCCGGCGCGAATCAACATCTACGACTTCCATACCAATCGGCTTATCCGAAACCTTCGGCCAGATTCCGAAATAAAATCTTCGGCGATTATCGGCCTTTTTGAATCTGCGATACCATTTGCGCCGGCTCCAAATGCCGGCTTCCAGCCCAAACGGGTTCATCACCTCTGGATCAAAGGACCACTCGTACGTATACCGCACGATTTGGAGCCGATTTAGGGTCCTGAGCAAAAAACGTTCCGTTTCAAGCCTAACCGGCTGTCCCGGCTTCCAAGTCACAAGCGAACCTCCCGGCCCAGCAACGCCGAGACCTTTATGCGAACTTCGCTCCGAACCTTTTTGCCCCGCTCATTGCGCGGGATATCGTTCAGAAAAATAATCCGCGATGGAACAGCTTCGCGGCGCAGGCGCTCAGCGCACCACGCTTGAATGGTGGCTTCAGAAATTCTTTGCCCGTTTTTCGTGACTACCGCAGCGACGACGACCTCCCCCGAAACTGCATCAGGTAGCCCGAACGCGCACACGTCCTGCACCTCCGGATGCTGCTCCAGGAGCAACTCGATTTCTTCCGCAGTCACCTTGATACCGGCACGATTGATCTGATGCTTTCGCCTGCCCAGAATTCGCAACTGTCCGTCCGAACTAATTTCGCCGATATCGCCGGTTTTGAACCAGCTGCCGTGAAATGCGGCGGCTGTACTGTCGGGATCGTTCCAATAGCCATTCATCAGCGCGGGGTCGCGGAGAAGGATCTCGCCCTCCCCTTTTTCCGCAATGCTTCCGTCCTCTAGGAGGATCCAGCAATTGCCCGACCACGGACGGCCGACCGCCCCCTCGACAAATCCGGCCGCTTCGGCACTGGTGCCTGAGATCCAATTCGCGGCCTCGGTCATTCCGTACATGTTGTAGACGTGTTTCGTGCCGGCCCATTCGCAAATTCCCCGCCACAGCGCAGCCGGCAAGGGTTCCGATCCCACGTGTATTCGTTTCAAAGTTCGACGATGCGGCGCCGCCGAAAGCTTGAGCCCGATCCGCCACATGGAGGGCACGGAGCTCAGGAATGTCACGCCATGCTCGTCGATGACGGCACCAAGCTGGGCGAGGCCATCAACGCCCGGCTCCGACCACAGCAGGACGTCGCAACCAGCGAGAAGGGGCGTGAGCGTGTTTCCGATCAATCCATGCCCGAAATGCATTGGGAGCGGAACGAGCGTCCGCGCCAGATTGGCCTTCCCAATGTGCGCGACATTGCTGGACAGTCGTGTCTCAAGCGCGCGATAGCTCAGCGAAACTCCCTTCGGTGCACCGGTACTTCCGGAAGTGAGGAGGAGTAGGGCTGGGCTGTCCGTCGGCGGGCCAGACAACCCAACTTCCCGCTCCGCAGAATCCATCGACTGCAATTCTGCCGGGACACTTGGAATATGAGACGACTCAAGTTGGCCAACCCAACAGCGCGGTTTGACCCAGGCACAAATTCGATTTCGTTCGAACGCGGTCAATGAAGGCGAAAGGACGAGCGCAGTGGCTCCTAATGCCCAAGTTGCGAACAGGTCAGCCAACAACACCACGCCCTCGGAATGGCACATGGCAACAATGCTGCCAACTCCAACCCCCTCCTTCCGTAAAAGCCTAGATCGCTGTGCCACAGCCCGAAGCAGCGCTTGGTAATCGAGACATTGCCCCGAGCGGACGTCGATGACACGTGCAGTTGCCGGAATGAGATCGAGCTGCATAAGTTCCGAGCGCCGTTGGTGGCTAATACACAACCATTAGTTGCGCATTAGTCAAAGCACTTCAGTGACGCCCCCGTCAACGCTTCGGACGTGAACCTTTCCGAAATTTTGTGGAGCCGATCCCAGGATCGGCAAGCTCAGTCACCCGTCAAAAGTGGCGGTTGGTGTCTGGCATGCAGTGATTTTCAACACCAAACCGGTGGCCTCCTCCAAACGAGCCGGGACCTTTGAGCGCTTAAGACCGTGCCCAACTTTCCACATTTTCCACAAAGACGCTGTGGTAGCAAAGGAAGAGAATAGCAATCTTAGATTGCTCATCTTAATATCCCCCGCCGAGACCAGCACAACTACAGGGGGATATTCCGGTGCTTCAGGACTCCAGCGTTTTGGCACTTTCCGAAGGCGTGTCTTATCAGTCGCTCGGCGAGGGCGAAGGGGGCGTCGTGCTGCATATCGAGTCGGGCCAGCTTTTCACCTGCAATGACACGACCTCTGCATTTCTTTCCGCCATTGACGGGCGCCGCTCCTTCCAGGAACTCGTAAGGACGCTCCTCGAGATGTTCGACGTCTCCGAGGAAAAGCTTCGGAGTGATCTCATCGCGCTCGCAGAGCAGCTCCAGCAGGAGGGCATTGTCACAATTCAATAAGACCAATGTTGTTGATCCGAAAGCTGCGGTTCCGAATTGCGCTTTGGTGCTGGGCGCGCGTTCTCCCTGCCCTGGCCTGGCGTCGTGACCTTACATCCCTGATGGCGCTGACGAAACCAGCACCACGGGTCCCATATCGGGGTCTCGCCGCCGAATATATCGTCCGTCGTGTGAAAAAGACGACGCGTCGGCCGTGGCTTATGCGCGACCGTCCCTGCCTGCGCGACGGCATTCTCGCTATGCGATTCTTGCGCCTGGCCGGTTATGAGCCGACGCTTCATTTCGGTTTGGATAAGAACAGTGTAGGTGCGGACACCCTCTCCGCCCATTGCTGGGTCGCACTCAACAACAAGATCATGCTCAATCCTCCGACTCCGAGCATGATCGAGATCCTCATCTACGCGCGCGACCAATTACTTCCGCCTGCCCGTGAGGCTTCTCCCGCGGCTCAAGGATAAATCGAACCATGGCAAACTGGTACGACCTCAATGGCGCTTTGCTGCGCATCGACGCCGAAGATGAGGCGCTCGAAACTCCCCTCGATATTTATCTCGAGGAGCTTCGCACTGATGCGCTGGATGAGACCACGGATTTTACTCTCGCTATTGCGCGCGGGCAGCCGCCAAGCCCGCCGGCGGAAGCGCATGTGCTGTTCAAAGGTTCGGTCCCGGAGGCTGAGATTTGTATTCTAAGCAGCCATGGCGACCGCCGCTGGTTTTTTATCCCCAACCGAATCTCGCTCGAATATTCGATCTCGGAACGTAGCGCCCAAATGGTCGCTGCACCAGGCTATGAGTGGTTTACGGGCGCGACTGCGGCCATTCAGGCCATTTACGCAGCCTTGTGCGCAACTGGCCAGGCGTTGGTGCACGCTGCTGCACTGAGCGTGCCCGGAACCAATGAAGGTTTCATCCTGTTCGCGCCAAGTGGCGCCGGAAAAACGACCACAGCCTTAGCCCTCGCGGTGCAGGGCTTTGGTCTACTTACGGATGACGCCGCGGTGGTGACCGACCGTCCAACCGCGAAAAGCCGGGTGTCCGTTTGGGGGTTGCCGAGGCCGCCGAAAGTTCATCGGCGAACGGCAGAAATGCTCCCGATGATCGGCAGGCTTTTGGGATCAAAATGGAATTCGGAAGGAGAACAAAGCGTTTCGAAAAATGCACTTAAATCGGTAATCGATTTTATTCCTGGCCGTTCATTTCCACTATCAGCATTGATTTTGCTTGGAAACAGGGTTGTCGGCGAACATCGGCTGGAGCCGATGCGGAAAGCCGATCTGCTCATTCATCTGGCGAAGGACAATATCTCGCGCTCGCCACTTGGCGTTTTGAATGATGATCTCGAACGGTTCCAGAGATTCGTGGGGCTTGTCGCGTCGATGCCCGCCTACAGGCTCAATGTCGGCAGCGACCTCTCCACACTCGGCAGGACGATCGCCGCCGCATTCATGGCCGATCAAGCCACTTTCAGCGCCTGACGAAACAGTTTCCGCCTCCAGGAATCGCGCCCGCGCGCCACACTTTGCCCCCGAACGACGAGCTGCGGCGACAGGAGTTGGGCCGGCAGGCGCGCAAACGTGGACGGCAGCAGGAGTCTTGCGAGCTCCAAACAACGCGTTTCCCCGAACGTTTTGCCGGCAAGTTCGAGGGCGCCGGCGACAGCGAGCTTTACACCACATCGGTCGCAAACTTCCGCCAGCCGATCGACGTCAACACTGCCTGCTGCGCCGCGTACCGCCTGCATGACGTCGACGAGGTGCTGCAAACGATCGAGTTGATGGCCGATGGCGCCGTGCGTCGCCGCAACGAACAGCAGCGCCGTCGCATTGCCGCCATCCCCACCTCCGGCGGCGATCACGTCGTCGTAGACGATAGACATATTTCCTCGAAGCTTCGGCGAATGCACGAGGTTACTGTGGACCTCGACCATCACCTCTTTCTGCGTGGAGAGCAGCCATTTCTGTTCATGATAGTCCTTGCCGATACGGTCCTCGAACTCGAACAGTTCGAAACCGAGGGCCGGCATCACATCACGCACTTTGTGGCGATCAGCGACGTGAATCAGAATGTCGACGTCCGTAAAGGTCCGAAGAGCTGCCTCGGGATAAAGTCGTTGCGCAAAAGCTGCGCCTTTTACGATTGCTCCGCGAATTTCGGCTTCTGCAAACGCCTTCATAACTCGCTGAGCGTGATGCGACAGCATCATCTGAAAGCCCATCTGGTGAACGAGCGTCGAACGCGCTGCCTCCAGCGTTTTGCGCACTGCATCGAGTTTCAGAGAGTCCGCCTCTGGAGCCGAATTGTTCGGTCGACGTAAAATCTCACTCAGGTTACGAATGGCAGCAGGAAGGACGCCGTGATTTTGCGCAGCTGCCAGCAACCGCGCGAGCTGATCGCTTTCCGGAATAAAGTCGGGCAGTGGGTCGCTTCTATGGGGATCGGCTATCTGGATGAGGAGCTGTTCACACTCCCGGTCAAGCGGCAAATGAGGCTTCAAACCTGACATGAAACGGTCCCTCCGTATATCTGGAGGCAACCTACGAAGCCTCAATCATGACAACAACCTTTGATTGCGACTTATGCCAAGCCTTTTTGTTTCGCGCGGCATACAGCGCGTTGAGCCTACCGTTCGTCTGTAACGCGCCTGCAACGCGCACCCGAGCATCGCGGTGCCGTCGTGCGGTTGCGCGGAAGACTTTGCAACTAATTCAGAAGTCGCACAAGAAACAGCGCCAGCACCGGGAATCCAGCGACGAGTGCAAGCCGCACAAGGTCTGCGGCAAGGAACGGCAGAATTCGCCGGTAGATCCCACTGATCTCAGTGTCCTTAACAATTGCGGCCACCACGAAAACGTTGAGCCCGATTGGCGGAGCCACAAGTCCGACGCCGACGACGATCAGCACCAGAATGCCGAACCAGATGGCCACCTCCTCTGCCGGCAAGCCGAAATCCAGTGCAGAAACGACCGGGAAGAACACGGGCAGCGTCAGCAGGATCATGGCCAGCTCGTCCATTACGGCACCGAGCAGAATGTAGAGCGCGAGCAGCATGGCCAGGATGGCAAAGGGCGGATATCCACTGGAGGCGATCGCCTCTGCTGCTTCGGTGGGGAGGCGCGAAAGGGCGAGGAAGCTGTTGAAAACCTCCGCCCCCAGCAGGATCAAGAAGATCATCCCCGTGGTCTCAGCCGTCTGCAGCAAGCTGGTGCGGATTTCAGCAAGCCCCAGGGAGCCCCGCGCCACGCCAATGATCAGCATGGCGACGGCGCCGACTGCAGCACCCTCCGTCGGTGTGAACACCCCACCATAAATGCCGCCGACTACGATCACGGCGACAATGGCCGCCGGCCAGACACCGCGCCAGGCGCTCTCCGAGCCCTCCATTGACACAGCAGGTGCGAGCTTGAATTTGCGCTTGGCAATCAGTGCGATGACGCAGCAGTAAAATATCGTTGCCAGCAGCCCCGGAATAAGCGCCGCCTGAAAAAGTTTGACGATATTCTGCTCAGTCGCGATTGCGTAAACGACGAGGATCACGGACGGAGGTATCAGTATCCCCAGGGTGCCGCCGACGGCCACCGTGGCACTCGCGAACGCGGGCTCGTAGCCGAAGCGCCTCAGCTCAGGCAGGGCTGCCCGCGAAAACGTGGCCGTCGTCGCTACTGACGATCCACAAATGGCGCCAAACAATGTCGAAGCGCCGATCACCGCCATCGCCAAGCCACCTTTCCGCTGGCCAAGCGCACGTGCCGCCGCCCGAAACAAGTCCGTCGACAGCCCCGATCGCTCGGCGAAGGCCCCCATCAATACAAACAACGGGATGACTGAAAGTGTGTAGTTCGCAAAGAGGTGGTAGGGCGTCGACTTCATGAAGTTGAGAAATGGCGGCAAGCCGACGAGCGAAACGTAGCCAACACTACCCGTCAGCAGCATGGCGAGGCCGACCGGCATTCTAAGCGCGATCAGCACCAGCATCCCGGCGAATCCGATGATGGCGATCGTCGTGCCGCTCACCTTGATCTCCTGACGAGCTGCCAGGCTGTCGTCAGCGCTGCGATAGCGAGCAGAACGGCCGTGGCCGAGGCTGCGGCGATAGCCCACCCGATCGGGATGCCAGAGACCATCGTGGTCGTGCGGTTGGCGATTGTTTCCGCAGCGCCGATGCTCAGTCGCCACGCGATGAATACGGCCGTCAACGCATAGACGAAGTCCCACAGCGCATCCAGGTTATCGCGAACGCGAGCTGGCAAGCGGCTAGTGAAGGTATCGACCGAGATGTTGCCGCGGCGGATTTGGCAGAATGGTAGAAACGCGAAGGCCGAAACGGCGACGGCAATCTGAACCAGCTCGAAGTCGCCGGGGACCGAATTGCTCGTCACCCAACGTAGACCGACGCTGATGCACACGAGAACCCCGGCTGCAAGCATCACGACGCCGCCCATCAACGCCAGCACTTCGGTGACTACGCCCAGCGTTCGCGTTCCGGTTATACTTCGCTCGCTGCGGTTCTTCTCGTTCACCAACTTCCCCTTGGCATCCACAGAGGCTTCGATCGCCCGATCAGCATCCATTCCTCCGCAGCTTAAGGTGCGCCCGATTTTTCGCCAACGGGTGCACTGCGCCTGTCGAAGACTGTTCACGCTGCGGGGGCTTTGCAGCGCGGCGCAACACAAATTGCCGCACCCCTCAACGACGTCAGCTTCTGCGCGTTTTGGCAGTCGGCTCGCGCCTCGGAGATCTATCCCCTTCCCGAACCGCGTGGGTCCCGTTTCCGCCCCCTCTTGCCTGTCACCCAGTGGGTGGCAGGCTCTTTTGGCATGCGAAGCCAACGTGTTGTAGATAGCGGACTTTATATCTTGCAAGAAATCGGCAAGCCGCCGATCCGCCGACCTCCAGAATTCGAGACACTGTCTGCTTGCACAGGGTTGCGTTGTGCGGGTGATCACAACCCGCCTTTCAAGCCGGGCAAACCGAGTGGCGCGGCAGTCCGATCCGAACAGTAGGAAAAATTTTCGAAAAACAATTTCTGGCTGCTTCAATCATTGCCATATGCGATGCGAAATTGGCAGCGATATTGTCCAAACACCACTTATCCTGCCGACCGCATCACTATTGTGCAAACTGGCGCGTAAAGGTTCATCAGTGCTGGCCTTTTCGTCGTTGACACGCTTCTTAACCAACGTCACATTCCCCGATCATGCAGCAGCTTACGCTGTTCTGCACGGAGACTGCCCATGAATGGTGCACCCAAGCCGGGGGGATTTCTTATGTCGTTCAAAAAGGCGCTGGCGATCGCTGCGTTCAGCTCTACCATCATTCTCAGCGGTAACGCCGTTTTTGCTCAGACGACCTGGACAATGGCGTCCGGGTATCCTGAGAGCAGCTTCTTCACCCAGAATATTCGCCTCTTCATCAAGGACGTTGAAGAGAAGACCAACGGCAAACTCAAGATCGACCTGCGCTCGAACGACAGCCTCATCAAGCACGATGCCATTAAACGCGCCGTTCAATCCGGGCAGGTGCAGATTGGCGAGATTCGCCTAGGCGTCTACGGCAACGAAGGCTTGATGTACGATCTCGACAATATCCCCGGTGTCGCTTCAGATTACGACAAGGCGTACAAACTAATGGAAGCGCAGAAGCCGTACTTCGACGAACTGTTCAAGAAGAACGGCATGCGCATCATCACTTACGTCGCGTGGCCGGGCCAAGGCTTCTACACGAAAGAGCCGGTGAATTCGCTCGCAGATCTCAAAGGACAGAAGCTGCGCATTTACTCGAAACAGACGCAAATTCTGGGTGAAAAGCTGGGCATGCAGGCCTTGATCCTGCCGTTCGCGGAGGTTCCACAGGCCTTCTCCACCGGCATGATTCAATCGCTTTGGACTAGCGCGCAGACGGGTGTCGACGTCCAGGCCTGGAATTACACCAAGTACTTCACTTACACGGGAACGCAGCACACCAAGAACGCGATCATCGTCAACGAGCGTGCATTCCGTCAGTTGGATAAGGAAACTCAGGACATCGTCCTTGAAGCAGGACAGCGCGCCACAGATCGTGGCTGGGAGATGAGCAAGCAAGCGAGCGCCGATCGCGAGAAGGTCCTCAAGGACCACGGAATGGTTGTGAGCCAGGCGCCCCAGGATGTCATGGACCGGATCGAAGAGATCGGCAAAGAAATGGTCGCCGACTGGCTCGCAGCGGCAAAGCCTGAAGAAAAGGCTGTCTACGAGAAATACCAGGAATTGCTGAAGGCCGGCAAATAGCACCGGAATCAGAGAGCCTACAGTCTTCTGCCTGGAGTTTCTCGTGCTCAGGGCTATCCTCGACAGGATCTATCTTTACGCCGGGTACGTTTCGGCACTGTTTCTTGTCGGAATTGCCCTTTCGATCATCGCGCAAATCGGTGGTCGAATGATGGGCAAGACGATCGAGGCTACGGAAGTGGCGGGGCTATGCCTCGCCGCTTCGACATTTTTCGGACTGGCGCACACCTTCCGTAACGGTGCCCATGTGCGGATCAGGCTGCTGATCAATCGGCTGCCGTGGAACTCGAGGCGCCCCATCGAGATCCTGAATTGCCTTCTCGCTTCCGGGGCCGTCTGCTTCCTGGCGTGGAATATGATTTTGTTCGCCCTGCAGTCGTTCGAATTCAACGACATCAGTCCAGGACTACTCGCCATTCCGTTCTGGATTCCGCAGGCGGGCGTTGCTGCTGGCATTGCGCTTTTCGCCATCGCCATTATCGACGAGCTTCTCTGGATTGCGTTGGGTGGTCAGCCGCGCACCGACGCCGCCGAAGACTCGGGCCTCGATAAGCCTGCTGCCTAAGCGAGGTACCTCACTCATGGATTCCGTTGTCCTCGCTTCGATTGTTCTTGTTTCGCTGCTGCTCCTCCTGCTGGCGAGCGGCGTCTGGGTTGCCCTCTCGCTGCTGATCGTAGGCATGGTCCTCATGGGGCTGTTCACGACCGCTCCCATGGGCTCGCTCATGGCCTCCACGCTTTGGGATGCGAGCTGGGGCTGGGCTCTGACCTCCCTGCCGCTCTTTATCTGGATGGGCGAAATCCTTTTTCGCAGCAATTTGTCTGCGGACATGTTCCAAGGCATCGCGCCTTGGGTTTCGCGCTTGCCGGGGCGCCTGCTCCACGTGAACATTCTGGGATGTGGAGTCATGGCGGCTGTGGCGGGTTCTTCCGCTGTCACGTGCGCCACAATCGCCAGGATGAGCGTGCCTGAGCTGTCGAAGCGCAATTACCCCGTCAACATGACGCTGGGGACGCTTGCCGGTTCAGGGACGCTTGGCCTGCTTATTCCGCCATCGATCGTCATGATCGTCTATGGCGTAACGGCTGAGCAATCGATCGGCCACCTCTTCATCGCCGGCATTTTGCCCGGGCTTCTGCTGATCGCCCTTTACATGGGCTACACGGCAATCTGGAGCCTCATCAACGCTCGAGAGATGCCGCCGCCCGAGCCCAAGGTTGGTTTCTTCGAGAAGATCTATCGTTCGCGGCGCCTTATCCCTGTCGCCCTGCTGATCGCCGCGGTCATAGGCTCGATCTACGGTGGCATCGCCACGCCAACCGAGGCGGCAGCGGTCGGCGTTATTGGCGCACTGGTCCTCGCGGCAGTTAGCGGCGGACTGACCTGGACGATTTTCCTGGAAGGCCTGATGTCGGCCGTCCGCGTGTCCTGCATGATTTGCTTCATCATCGGCTGCGCCGCATGCCTCACGATTGCGGTCGCCTTTGTCGATATTCCGCGGACTCTGGCGGCCTGGGTAGACTCGCTCCACCTTTCTTCCTACGCACTCCTGGCCGTTCTCGCCGTTTTTCTGCTCATCCTCGGCTGCTTCCTGGAAGGCATCTCCATCATCGTTCTGACATCGTCCGTCATGCTGCCGATGGTCCAGAGCGCGGGCATCGATCTGCTCTGGTTCGGCATTTTCATCGTAATCATGATCGAGGCCGCCCAGATCACGCCGCCCGTCGGGTTCAATCTCTTTGTCCTGCAGAGCATCACGGGAAAGGACATTGTCACGATCACGAAGGCAGCAATGCCCTACTTTTTCCTCCTGATAATCCTGACAGTCCTGATCACGATATTCCCGCAGATCGTCCTCGTTCTTCCGCAGATGATGATGCAGAACTGAAAGCATCACGCATGCGGCCCAATCATCTGGTGGATTGGAGCTTCGCGATGTCGTGACTCAAGCCAAGTGGGCCATTTCAGTTGGTCCACTTGGCTTTATCAATGCAGACTCACCCAGCCAGTTTGGCCTCAACCTTAAGCCCCACCGCGAACAAGACTGAACTTTTCGGTCTGGACGGCGTCGAAACTTGCCGTCTTGATCGTTCTGTGTCCGACTGCCAATGGCAACGGGATAGCCTCGAAGCCTGATCCGCGGGAGAAGCGAGATGCCGTCCACTGTTTTCGAATCCCGCATCTTTCAGGATGCGTTCGGCACGCCGGAGATGCGCCGCATCTTCTCGGACGAAGCAACAGTTGCCCATGCTCTCTTGGTGGAGGTGGCTCTTGCGCGTGTGCAAGGTCGGCTTGGCATCATTCCTGCCGATGCTGCGCGCGAAATCGAAAAGCGCGCTGACGCCTCGCGGATCGACTTTGCCGAACTGAAGCGCGAAACCGATCTCGTCGGCTATCCCATCGTCGGCCTCGTGCATCAGCTTGCCCGCCAATGCGGTGACGCCGGCCGGTATCTGCACTGGGGCGCGACAACCCAGGACATCATGGACACCGTCCTTGTCCTGCAGATCCGCGAGGCTATGGGCGTTATCGGCACGGATCTCGCGCGCGTCGACGAGGCGCTCACCAGCCTGATCGAAAAACACCGGCACACCGTCATGGCGGCGCGGACGCACCTCCAGCAGGCGCTGCCCACCACTTTCGGTTTCAAAGCTGCGGTCTGGCTGTCGATGATCCGTCGTGCGCGACAGCGCCTGCTCCAGCTTTGGCCGCGCGTCCTTGTTGTGCAGTTTTCCGGGGCCGCCGGCACCCTCGCCTCGCTTGGCGATCGTGGCCTCGAGGTTCAAGAAGCCCTCGCCGCCGAGCTCAACCTCGCGACACCGTCGATCACATGGCACACGGCGCGCGACAGCCTTGCCGAGGTGGTCAACTTCCTTGCGCTCACGACCGCCAGCCTGGCGAAGATCGCCACCGATGTGGCCCTGATGATGCAGACCGAAGTCGCGGAAGCCTTCGAGCCATTCGCTCCCGGCCGGGGCTCATCGAGCACGATGCCGCAAAAACGTAACCCCATTTCCTGCGAGCTCATCATCGCTGCGGCGAAGGCGGTTCGGCAGTACGCGGGGCTTATGCTCGATGGCGTCGTGGCTGATCACGAGCGCGCGACGGGGCCTTGGCAGGCGGAATGGATCGCCCTGCCCCAAAGCTTCCTCGCCACAGCGGCGGCCTTGCGACAGAGCGATTTGATGCTTAGTGGTCTGGTGGTGGACCCCTACCGGATGCGGAGCAACCTCAATTTGACGGGTGGGCTGATCGTTGCCGAGGCGGTCATGATGGCGCTTGCCGAGTATATCGGCCGCAACACGGCCCATGACATCGTTTATTCGGCTTGCCGTGCCGCAGCGGAGTCGGGCAACGAGCTGATCACAGAGCTTATGCGTCGGCCGGAAGTCACGAAGCATCTCGACGAGCCGCGCTTGCGCGAGCTTGTCGATCCGGCGAATTACCTGGGTAGTGTGCAGCAGATGATCGACCGTGCGCTGAACGAGCCGAAAGCGGGCGATCAGTCGTCCAGATCATCCGGGGCTTTATCGGCAGCCGCCGATGCCGTGACATCTGCAGGAAAATCAACGCCCACCAAGTAAAGCCCGTGAGCGGGAGCCACGGGCCCACAGGCCTTGCGATCCCGCGCCTCAAGAGCGCCAACGAGATCGGCCACCGACCAGCGGCCGGCGCCGACCAACTTCAGGCTGCCGACCATCGAACGCACCTGGTTGTGCATGAACGATCGCGCGGACGCGCGGATATGAATTTCCTGGCCCACCCGGCTCACGTCGAGCCGATCCAACGTTTTCACGGGTGATTTCGCCTGGCAGCCAGCCGCGCGGAAAGTCGAGAAGTCGTGCCGGCCGACGAGCTTCTGAGCGGCTTCGTGCATGAGGTCGGCGTCGAGCGGGATCGGCTGCCACCAGACGCGATTGCGATCGAGCGCCGGCGGCGCGCGCCGGTTCAAAATGCGGTATAGGTAGTGTCGGGCCGTCGCCGAAAAGCGGGCGTCGAACGTTGGCGGCACCTCAGTACAATCGAGCACCACGATAGGGTTGGGCTTGAGGTGAAAGTTGAGGGCCTCGCGGATCTTGAACGGCTCCCACCGTTTCTGCAGGTCAAAATGCGCCACTTGGCCCAGCGCGTGCACGCCGGCATCAGTGCGGCCGGCTCCCCGAACGCTCGTCTCTTCGCCCGAGAACTTCGCGATGGCCCGGACGAGCTCTCCCTGCACCGATTGTCCGTCTGCCTGGATTTGCCAACCGACGAACGGTGTGCCGTCGTACTCGATGGTAATGCGGTACCGAGGCATCGAGTGTGCCTGCCTCAACCGAGCTGGGTGCCAGGAGCCAATTCGAACCCGCGCAGGAACTCATCGGCGGGCATAGGCTTCCGGCCGGCCCGCTGCAACAGCACGAGGCGCACCGCACCTTCACCGCAAGCGACAGTGAGCTTATCGTCGAGAATCGTGCCGGGAGCACCCGAACCTTCCACCAGCTCCGAGCGCAATACCTTGATGCGCTCCCGCCGACCGGCCAGGCCTGCTTCGAACCAGGCACCGGGATAAGGCGACAGCCCCCGTATCAGGTTGTGCACCTGCGCCGCCGGGCGCGAGAAGTCGATCCGTGCCTCTGCCTTGTCGATTTTGGCGGCGTAGGTCACACCCGTGTCGGGCTGCGGCGTAGCATCCAGGCTCCCGCGCTCCAGCGCCGCGAGTGCGCGCACCATGAGACTTGCGCCCACGCGCGCCAGCTCATCGTGCAATTCGCCCGCCGTCGTGTTCGAACCGATGGGTACGCGCTCGGCGAGACAAATGGGGCCGGTGTCGAGCCCCTCGTCCATGCGCATGACCATGACAGCCGTCTCCGTATCGCCCGCCATGATCGCCCGTTGGATGGGCGCCGCGCCACGCCACCGCGGCAATGCTGACGCGTGGAGGTTCAGACAGCCATACGCCGGCGCCTCGAGAATTGGCTTCGGCAGAATCAGGCCATAAGCGACCACCACGCCCACATCGGCGTTGTGGGAGCGGAAAACCTCCTGCTCCGTAGCGCCTTTCAAAGACGTGGGTGTGAAAACGGGAATGCCGCTCTGTTCGGCTTGCAGATGCACGGGAGACTTACGCTCATCCATTCCCCGCCCGGCCGGCCGAGGCGGCTGCGTATAGACAGCGACGACGTCGTGCCCGGCCGCCAGAATCTCGACCAGCGTCGGCACCGCGAATTCCGGCGTTCCCATGAAAACGATGCGCAGGGACACGAGTCGTCTCGCTGTGGCTAACCTGGTGGCGTCAGGCTGCGACGCCGCCTTTCGCCTGCTTCTTGAACTTCCGCACGATCATGTCGCGCTTTAGCCGCGACAGGAAATCGATGATCAGCCGCCCATTCAGGTGGTCGATCTCATGCTGAATGGCCGTGGCCAGAAGGCCGGAAGCCTCCAGCTCCTGCTGCACCCCTTCCTTGTCGAGGAAGCGCACGCGCACGCGCGCCGGCCGTTCAATTTCAACCCGGACGTCGGGGATAGAAAGGCAGCCTTCCTCGTAGACGCGCTTTTCGTCGCTCAGCCACAGAATCTCCGGATTGATCAGGGCGAGCGGACGGCGCTCCTCACCCTCCTCCGCGGCATCCACGACGAGCAGCCGGCGCGGAATCCCCACCTGCACCGCGGCGAGCCCGACGCCCGGCGCGGCGTACATGGTTTCGAACATGTCCTCGATCAGCCGGCGCAGATCATCGTCCACCCGCTCGACGGGAGCGGAAACCTGACGCAATATGGGATCGGGGAGCGTGACAATTGGAAGTTTGGCCATACGGCTGAGATAAGCGACCGCATCGAGGCGGTCAATCGGGCGTGTCGCAGCGTACATTTGCGATTTGCAGATCACGCGGACAGTTCTTGCACTGCCCGACGGGGTGAATTCGAAGATTACCCATGAAAAGGGCGCCTTTGACATTGGGTTGGGTGGAATGGGTATCCCTGCCCGACCTCGGCTTGCCGGCGATCAAGGCCAAGGTCGACACCGGCGCGAAGACGTCTGCGTTGCACGCATTCGAGGTCGAGCCGTTCGGCCCGATCGAGGCGCCAATGGTGCGCTTTGGCATTCATCCGATACCCGCCCGCCCGGATATCGTCATCTACAGCTCCGCCCCTATTATCGACCGGCGGGAAGTCACCAGCTCCAATGGCGAGCGCGAACTTCGCTGTGTCATCACGACCAACCTCAGCATCGGCGACTACACATGGCCGATCGAGGTGACGCTCGCCAACCGGGAAACGATGACGTACCGCATGCTGCTGGGCCGCCAGGCCATTCGCGGCGACGTGCGGGTCGACCCGACGGCTTCTTATCTGCAGCCAAAGCTGAGTTACCGCGCCTACAGGCATGTGCCGCAGCTCAACCTTGTCCATCGACCGCTGCGGATTGCCCTTCTCACTCGCCGGCCACGCAGCCCTTTCAACCGACGCCTGGAAGCCGCCGCAAAGGCGCGGGGGCATGTGCTCGAGCCGCTCGAGCTCGACCGCATGTCGCTGGTCCTTGATCATGCGGAGCCCACGCTGCTCGTCGGCAACGAGCCGGTCGCGCACTACGATGCTGTCATTCCGCGGGCGACGCCTGAGGATGGTATATTTGCCTCGGCGGCTGTGCGGCAGCTGGAGCTGATGGGCAGCTTCGCGATCAACTCCGGAGACGCCCTTGACCGGCTGCACAATCCGGTTGCCGTGCGCCAGCGGCTCATTGCCAAAGGCATTCCCGTGCCGGCGGAGACGTTGACGCCGGAGCCGCGGCCATCGACACGATCGGCACGCACCTTGTCCCCTCCACTCCGCTTTCTGGTCATCGGAACCACGGTCGCCGCCGTGCTCGAACGGCGCCTTGGACGCGATCACGATGCGAGCGCGCGGAAGCTCGAAGAGGAACGAGCGATTGCGGTGGCAACGGCCGAAGCGCTCGGGCTGCGTCTGGCTAGTGTTGAGATCGGAGAAACGAGCGCCGGCCCAACGGTATTCAAAGTCTCCGCCATGCCTGCGCTCGGCACGTTTGAGTCCGTTACAGGTGTGCGCGTGGCTGAGGCGCTTATAGCGGACGTCGAAAAGGAGGTGCGCTCGTGGAAACGGGTTGCACACATGACATCGAGAGTGCTGCCGCGCCTCTGAAGACGCCGTCCCTTGCGCCCAACCCGGCATTACTGTCTGCGCGGGTCATCTTTCGGATTCACGTACTCGATGTTCCAAGGCCCGGTGCTGTTGAGCTGAACGACGGTTTCGCCATCCGCAGCCGCGTGATGGACCATGCCTGCCGGGAAAGCGAAAAAGCTGCCAGCCTTCAAATTCTCGGCGGCCTTCGGGTCCGCCTTTTCACCCATGCCAAGGCGGAACGTCCCTGAGATGACGGTCACGACCTCCGGCTTGGGATGGCTGTGCGGCGGGATCTGATAGCCGTCCGGCAATTTGAGACGCATGGCGAATGGGCCGTCCTTGGTGGGATCGCCATAGAGAACGGCAGCCTGCGCACCTTTCGGGAGCGATGCCGGTCCTGGTGACCACTTGATCTCGTTTGCCGAGAGGATGGTGTGATCCTTGGCAGCAAGCACTCCTGCGGGTGCAAGGACGACAAGCAGGCTCGCGGCCACATGGCGCCAGGTCACCTGCCTGACATGCACACGGAACGTTTGCAGCTTCCCGATCATGGCCGTTCTCCCTTGTTTTGGAAGGCGAACTTCATGCTCGCGCCTCCTCGAGAACGACTCAGAGCGGAATGGCGAGTTCCGCGCGCCGAGGAAATGAGATTTGCCAGCCGGCCTGTAAGCCGGGTTCTGTCTGGAGGGTTGCCCCTCCGCGACGGCCATTCATCTGGGACGCGCGTTGCCGCGCGCCTCGTGCAACCAACCCGGGTGGCAAGCCTGGAAACGGGCCTGGCGCCTCGAGCTTGCGCTCGTTCGCCCGGCCACCCCTATTTGGTTTTGCTCCCGGTGGGGTTTGCCATGCCGCTCCTGTTGCCAGTCGCGCGGTGCGCTCTTACCGCACCCTTTCACCCTTGCCCGACAGCTCCGAAGAGCCGCCGTCGGCGGTCTGCTTTCTGTGGCACTTTCCCTGGGGTCACCCCCGGCGGCCGTTAGCCGCCACCGTGTTTCCATGGAGCCCGGACTTTCCTCTGCCGGTCCTGTTCGCCACAACGCGAGATCCCCGGCAGCGGCCGTCCGGCCGGCTGGCAGAGTGAATAAGGGGTGGCTCGAGGGGACCGTCAAGCCCTCGCGCTGGCCGGCCTGTTGACGAGATAGATGCCGAACGCCACTAACGCCAACGCGATCGCAAGCCGGAAAGTCAACGGCTCATTCAGGATCAGGTGGCCCGCCAGGGCTCCGAAGATGGGCGTCAGGAACGTGAACGTGGACATGGCCGACGGGGAGTGTCGCGTGAGCAGCCAAAGCCAGGTCACGTAACTGATAAAGGCAACGAGAATGGCCGTGTAGGCGAAGGCAAGCAGCGGAATGGGGTCAGAGAACGACGGCGTCCCCTCACCTGCGATGAACGAGGCCGCAATCAGCAACGGCGCCGATACGGCGAGCTGATAGAAAAGCGCCTTCTCGGCGGAGGCAAAGCGTATCGCCGTCGTTCGAATCATCAGAGTTGTAGCGCCCCACCCTGCGCCGGCCAGAAGGCACATCACGTCTCCCAGGAAGCTCAGCGATCCGCCGCTGGTGAGCAGCCCGTCGCCCAGCGCAACAGCCAGCCCGCAAAACGCGGCCAGGAGCCCAATCACCTTCGGGCGCGTCAGCCGGTCACCGGGAATGAGCAGGTGCGCGCCGACGGCGACGAAAAACGGCATCGAATATAGAAACAGCACGCCGCGCGATGCGGTCGTCCATGCGAGGCCTTGGTAAAGGAGCACAAACTCAACGCCGAAGACCACGCCGATCGCAATTCCGGCGGCGAGCGTGCCGTCGCGATTGAACAGCGGGATGCCGCGCGCCCAAGCCCATATCATTAGGAGCAAGCCGGAACACAGCGACCGCAGACCTGCCTGGAGCATCGGTGGAATGCCGGCGTTGGCCACCTTGATGGCCACCTGGTTTACGCCCCAGCACGCACAGCAGGCGATGATGATGGCTGCGGCCCAGCCATTGATCGGTATCAGGTAGCCGGGCGTCTGCTTTTGCATGTGAGCAGTCCTGATTCAGGCAGCCTGATTGGCCGGCAGGGCGGCCAGCAGGCGCTCAAGGGTCGTGATCGTCGATTGGTCGATTCGGCCATCAACGCGCGCTGGGCGGAAGTGGCGCTGGAAGGCCGTCACGACGAACTCGGTTTTCTCTTCGAAATCGCCGGTCGGCTCCACGTCATAGCCATAGCGTGCCAGCATCTCCTGCACCTCGACCACGAGTGGGCCGCCGTAACCCATGCCAATTCCGCGGTCCCGGGACGAAAACGGCTCCGGCTCGACCCAATGCCCAATACCCGCGCGGGCCAATCGCGCCCAATCGAATTTCTCGCCCGGATCCTTCTTTCGCACAGGCGCGACGTCCGAATGGGCGAGGACACGTTCCGGGCGGATACCATGACGGGCAATGATATCCCGGCAGAGCGCCACCACCGCTTCCATCTGCGCATCAGGGAAATCGGGGTAACCGCCATCGTGGCCCGGGTTGTGGATCTCAATGCCGATCGAGGCGGAATTGATGTCGGTCTCGCCAGCCCAGCGCGACAGACCTGCGTGCCATGCCCTCAATGACTCCGGAACCAGTTGAAAGATGCGCCCCGCTTCGTCGATGACGTAATGGGCCGAAACCTTGCTTTGCGGGTTTACCAGCCAATCCACGGCGCCACGGGCCGTTGGCACGCCCGTGTAGTGAAGCACCAGAATTGACGGCCTTTCGTAGCCGCGCCGCGGCTCATGATTCGGCGAGGCGCAGACCTCACTGACCAACGGGCTGTCAGGTTCGAACGTCAAAGCGCGCGTTCCTTTACAATCTGATCGTAGGCGGCGTTGAGCGCCGCGAGCTTACGATTGGCAATATCGACGAATTCTTCCGGTACGCCTCGAGCAATCAGCGTATCGGGGTGATGCTCGCGAACGAGCCGGCGATAATGGGCCTTGAGCTCTTCGTCCGAAATATCCGGCGAAACGCCCAGCATGGAATATGGGTCGTCTGCATCCCGGACGAAAAGGGCGCGAATCGCTCGGTATTCGGCGTCCGAAAAACCAAACCGCCGCGCAACGTCGGCAAGATATAAATCTTCGGCGCCGTGAAAAATGCCGTCCGCGGCGGCGATGTGGAACAACGCTTCGAGCACATCGCGCTTGAGCTGCGGCTCGTCCGCGAGCAGACGCGCGATTTTGTCTGCGTACGCGTCGTAACCCGTGACGTCCTGCTTGGCCAGGTCGTAGAGCCGCTCCACGTTGGGCCGCTCTTCAGGCGGAACGTGAAAGATTTCCTCGAAAGCCTTGGCCTCGAGATACGTGGAGACGCCGTCCGCTTTCGACAGCTTCGCGCACAGCGAAATCACGGCGATGGTAAACGCCACGGAGTTGCGCTGGGATCGACCACGCCGGAACCGCTCCAGGCCCAGATTCCCCAAAAGCATCTCGAGAGCGGCTCGCATGGAGCCGCCGTCGCCGAATCCGATGGCCTGCATGATGGTTTTCCAAGGCATGTGGCCTGCTTTACCTGCATTCGTGGCGACAATGAAGCACTTGCTGGAGGCCCTCCTCCGTCCATGGAGCGCACAATCCGTGGATCACGCGCCACAGTCTGTCAGAAAGTTGCCTCAAAATCTTCAAATTTCGTGTTGCTGTTGCCGTTTTTTGTCGACATCTGGGCAGAGCGTGCTAGCTTTTTGGTCATGGTCTCTCAGGGCCGGCCGTGCAACACAGGGGCGGGGAGAATGAGAACACTCTGTTACGCGTTCGCCGCGATGGCGATGATTGCAGTGGCCGCGGGGATGGGCAAATCGGAGAGCCCGGCGCAACCCGAGGCAAAGGTTGAACTGGCGCAGGCCGTAACCCGCTGATTTGGGCGACGCAATTCTACGCTCAGAGGATAAGGCTCAACCTGCGCATAAATTCGATCGATTGAACGCGCCGTCAGTTCGCGTCAAGCATTGTCGACGGCAGCCAGAGCGCAAGCTCCGGAAACACGGCGAGCAGCGCTACTTCAAGCACCATCAGCAGAAACAGCGGCAGCGAATAGTAGCCGATGGTGAACAGATTTCGTCCTGTCATCGATTGCAGGACGTAAAGATTGAACCCGACCGGCGGTGTGATCTGCGCCAGCTCCGTGACGATCACGATATAGATCCCGAACCAGATCAGGTCGAAACCGCTCTGCTGAATCATCGGAATGACGATGGACGTGGTCAGCACAACCATCGAAATCCCATCGAGAAAGCAGCCCAACACGATGTAGAGCAGCGTGAGTGCTGCTAGGAGCTGATAGCTACTCAAGTTGAAGCTTCCCACCCATTCCGCGAGTGCGCGCGGGATTCCGGTGAATCCCATTGCGGTGGTAAGGAAGGCTGCACCGGCCAGAATGAAGCAGATCATGCACGAGGTTCGCGTCGCCGAAAGCAACGCATCCCGTGCGTTTTCCTTTGTCAGCGTGCCGCTCCACCACGACAGCAGCAGGGAAAGGAACACGCCAACAACGGCAGCTTCCGTTGGCGACGCCAAACCGCCGTAGATCGACCCGATAATTCCGGCGATGAGCAATACGACGGGAATGAGTCGGCGTGTGGACCTGATCCTGTTAACGAATGTCGTGACAGGCTCAGGCGGGGGCATCCGGTTGGGGAACAACAGGGCCCAGATCATCACATAGCCCATGAACAGGCCAGCGAGCACGAGCCCTGGTATGACTCCAGCAATAAACAAGCGCGCAATTGATTGGTCCGTGGCCGTCGCATAGACGATCATGATGATCGACGGCGGAATAAGCAGGCCTAGCGTTCCCGAACCGGCAAGAGTTCCGATGGTCATGCGCTCGTCATAGCCGCGCTTTTGCAGCTCCGGCAGCGCAATTCGACCGATGGTGGCCGTGGTTGCTGCCGACGAACCTGATACGGCGGCGAAAATCGCGCATCCGACGATATTCGTGTGCAGCAAACGCCCGGGCAGACGCGAAAGCCAGGGCGCCAGCCCTTCGAACATGTCTTCCGACAACTTCGTGCGATACAGAATTTCGCCCATTAGAACGAACATGGGCAGCGCCGTCAGATCCCAGCCTGTCAGGGATTGCCAGAACGACGTCGCGAGCACAGGACCGGAAGGTGCGGTGACCTGCGTCATCGCAGCGAACCCGACGGCGGCCAGCGCAATTGCCACCCAGACGCCGCAGGCAAGAAAAACAAACAGCAGAGCAATCAGCAGGGCTGAAACCGTCATCAAATCCACGGATCAACCCTCCCGCCCAAGTGCGATCTGTTCCTCGACGCCGCGATAAGTCGGCCGCCCGCGGGTGGCTGTAATGAAGAATTCGTCGATCAGAGCGATGGTGAGGATTGCGAGCCCAGCGGTCATGCATGCCTGCGGCCAGGCCAGCGGCAGCGGCACAAGTCCGTAAGAAACCTCGTTGAATTGCCAGGAGTCGTACGCAAGCCGGCCGATGTGCCACGTCATGTACGCCGAGAACACAGCAGCGAACGCGAGCACGCCCATTTCGAAAATGCGTCTGATAGGCTCGCTCAGCGCTGACAACAGGATTATGACCCGCACGTGCGCCCCTGCCCTAAGCGTTGGCGCCAATGCAAACAGGCTCGCAATCGCCAGCAGATACCCGGCAATTTCAGCGAGGCCTGCCACCAGAAATCCGTAAGGAGGATAGCCCGCGAGCCGCATGAGGCCGTCAGCAATCCGGCCAAGGACTTGCAGGCCGACCAAAACCGCTATCGCGACGAGACACAGTGCAGCCAGCCAGCCGGCAACGGTGTAGAGCGCGTTCAAAAAGGCTCGCATCGGCTTCTGTTCCTTCCGGCCTCAAGCGATGGCACAGCCGAGATTGTCGGCTCCTTCGCGTTTGCTCGCCATGGAAAATGCAGTTTTCGGACCTGCGAGGTTCGAGGCAGGCGCTGGCAGGGCAGATGGCAGATGAAAGAATTTGCCCTGCCAGCCATCCAGATTGAGCTCCTGCCGTTTCGCAGGCTGCGCTACTTCCGGTAGGCTTCAAGGAGCGCTTTGCCATCGGCGCCAGCGCTCTTCTCCCATTCCTCAGCCATCTGCTTGCCGACTTCCTTGAAACCGTTCAGCAATTCCGGGCTGGGCGTGATGACCTTGATGCCGTTGTCCGCGAGGATCTTTTTCTGCTGCGTATACTCTTCCTCGGAGATCTTCCAGCCAAGCTCCTCGGCGGTAGCTGCAGCATCGCGCAGCGCCTTCTGTTGCTCAGGCGTCAGCTTGTCGAAGGCCGCCTTGTTCACGAAAACGATGTTTCTCGGCTGCCAGGCCTGCAGGTCATAGAAGTGCGTGAGAAAATCCCACGCCTTTGAGTCGACGCCGGTTGAAGGCGAGGTGAACATGCTCTCCACGCGGCCGGTCGAAAACGCCGTCGGGATATCCGCCACCTCAACCTGCGTGGGAACCGCATTGACGAGCTGGGCAATACGGCTGGTCGCGGCGCTGTACGTGCGGAACTTCATGCCCGACATATCCGCGACGGTGTTGACGTCCTTCGTCGTGTAGAGCCCCTGCGGTGGCCAGGCTACCGAGTAGAGCAGCACAAGCCCTTCTTCGGCGAGCTTCTTTTCCAGAAAAGGCTTCTGCGCTTCGTACAGCTTCCTGGCATCGGCATAGCCGCTCGTAAGGAACGGGACGGAGTCGACGCTGTAGATCGGGCTCTCGTTCGAGGCGATCGACTGAAGGATCTCGCCAATCGGGACGATGCCCTGCCGGACGGATTTCTTGATCTCGGGGTGCTTGATGAGAGACCCGTTCGAGTGCACCACGATCTTGAGCTCGCCATTGGTGGCTTTGGCGACATCCTCAGCAAATTGTCGTGCCACCCGCGTATGGAAATTGCTGTCCTGGTAGGGAGTGGGCATATCCCACTTGATTTCGGCGGCAGCGGATGAGGCAGCAAGGACTGCGGCGAGCAGCCCCAGAGTAAGGGTTCTCAACATCGGCTATCGACCTCCCTCGTTTGCCGGTGGACGGTAGCGGGACCTTCTGGTCCTCTGTACACAGGACGTTTTAGCGTGTTCGAGCGGGTAACGCACGGGGAAGCTGATGACTGAAGCCGCGCAGGTACCGGGCAAGTGGGATTTCTGGATCGATCGTGGCGGAACCTTCACAGATGTCATCGGCCGGGATCCCGAAGGTCGCATCCACGCGCTCAAGGTTCTCTCCGAAAACCCCGAGGCCTATGAAGACGCCGCGCTCGAAGGCATTCGGCGCCTTCTTGGCGTGGGATCGCGTGACCCGATCCCCGCTGAGCGCGTTGCCAGCGTCAAGATGGGCACCACGGTTGCGACCAATGCCCTGCTCGAGCGCAAAGGCGAGCCAACGATTCTCGTCATCACAAAGGGCCTGAAGGATCAGCTTGAGATTGGCTACCAGGCGCGGCCCGACATCTTCGCCAAGAAGATTATCAAGCCGGAAATGCTGTACTCCCGCGTCCTGGAGGCCAACGAGCGTATCCGGGCCGACGGGTCCATCGAAACGCCACTCGACGTCGAGGCCCTGCGTGCCGGCCTGAAGCAGGCAAAAGCAGACGGTTTCAACGCCGTCGCGATCGTGTTCATGCACGCCTACGCCTTCCCCGCGCATGAGAAGACGGCGGCCGAAGTCGCACGCGAGCTCGGGTTTGCCCAGATTTCGGTGAGCCACGAGATTTCCCCGCTCATCAAGATCGTCGGGCGTGGCGACACCACGGTGGCGGATGCGTACCTGTCACCCATTCTGCGGCGCTACGTCGACAAGGTGGCGAAAGCCCTCGGCGCCACCGATGGCCGTGGGCCCAAGATCCACTTCATGGCATCCTCGGGCGGCCTCAAATCTGCTGACCTGTTCCAGGGACGTGACGCCATCCTGTCCGGTCCTGCAGGCGGTATCGTCGGTATGGCTGAGACGGCTCGCATCGCCGGGTTCGAGAAAGTCATCGGCTTCGACATGGGCGGCACGTCGACGGACGTTTCCCACTTCGCCGGGGATTACGAGCGCGCCTTCGAGACCGAGGTGGCCGGCGTGCGCCTCCGCGTGCCGATGATGCGCATTCACACGGTCGCTGCGGGCGGCGGCTCCATCCTTCATTACGATGGCACGCGGTTCCGCGTCGGGCCCGACAGCGCGGGCTCCAATCCTGGCCCCAAGTGCTACCGCCGCGGCGGCCCGCTGACGGTGACGGACGCCAACGTGATGGTCGGCAAGCTGTCGGCCAGCTTCTTCCCGAAGATTTTCGGCCCCAATCGTGACGAACCGCTCGATGAGGAAGCGGTCAGGGCTGCGTTCACGGAGCTCGCCGAGCAGATTGGCGATGGCCGCACGCCGGAGGAGGTCGCTGACGGCTTCCTGCGCATCGCCGTCGAGAACATGGCGAATGCGATCAAGAAGATCTCCGTGCAGCGCGGATACGACGTCACGGAGTACGCTCTCAATTGCTTCGGCTCCGCCGGCGGCCAACATGCCTGCCTCATCGCCGACACGCTCGGCATGGAGACGGTGCTGATCCATCCGCTGTCCGGTCTGCTTTCAGCCTACGGCATGGGGCTCGCGAAGCTCCGCGCGAGCCGCGAGCAGTCCGTCGAGTCGCCGCTGGAAGCCGCCTCCATGCAGGAGGTGCGGGCCCTGGCCGACAAGCTCAGCGCTGAAGTCACTGCCGAAATTGCTGCCGAGGGGGTCGACGCACGAGACATTACGACGTCTATTCATCTCCATCTCCGGTACGAGGGCACGGACACCGCCCTACCCATCCGGCTGGGCAATCCCGAGGAGATGCGCACAGAGTTCGAACGCCAGCACCGCCAGCGCTTCGGCTTCATCTCGCCCGAAAAGCGCGTGTTCATTGCGGCCGTCGAGGTCGAGGCGGTTGGCGGCGGTGCCAGCGCCGAGGAGGCGCCGCGCGTCGTCGCTGCGGGCGGTGAGCCTCAGGCGCGCCGAACCACGCGTTTCTACTCCAACCGCGCCTGGCACGACGCCCCGGTGTATGTGCGGGAAGATCTCGCGCCCGGCCACCGCATCTCAGGCCCTGCTCTTATCATCGAGCCGAACCAGACTGTCGTCGTCGAGCCGGGCTGGCAGCTCGAGGTGACCAGGCTGAACCACCTCGTCCTGAAGCGCACCGTGCCGCGTCAGCGCGAGATCCTGGGTGAAAAGGCTGACCCTGTCCTGCTCGAGGTGTTCAACAACCTCTTCATGTCTATCGCCGAGCAGATGGGTGAGGCGCTGCGCAACACCGCCCAGTCCGTCAACATCAAGGAGCGGCTTGACTTCTCCTGCGCCGTTTTCGACTCGGAAGGCCAGCTCGTGGCCAATGCCCCGCACATGCCGGTGCATCTCGGCTCGATGGACCGCTCGGTCGAGACCATTATCCGCGAGCGCAAGGGCACCATGCGCCCGGGCGACGTTTACATGCTGAACGCGCCCTACAATGGCGGCACGCACCTGCCGGACATCACGGTCATCACGCCGGTGTTTGGCCCGGATGGTTCGGAAATCCTGTTCTATGTCGCGAGCCGCGGCCACCACGAGGATATCGGCGGCCTAACGCCGGGTTCGATGACGCCGCGCGCCACGCACATCGAAGAAGAAGGCGTCTACATCGACAACTTCAAGCTGGTCGATCAGGGTCGCTTCCTCGAGGCCGAAACCTACGCCCTGTTGACGGGCGCTAAGTATCCGGCCCGCAGCCCGCACAAGAACATCGCCGACCTCAAGGCACACGTGGCGGCCAATGCTCGCGGCGTTGCCGAGCTCGAAAAGATGGTCGCCCACTTCGGCCTCGACGTGGTGAAGGCCTACATGCGCCACGTTCAGGACAATGCCGAGGAGAGCGTCCGCAAGCTGCTGAGCCGGCTCGAGGATGGAGAGTTCCGGGTCGAGATGGACCAGGGCACGCATGTGCAGGTGAAGATCACCGTGGATCGCGAAAAGCGCGAGGCCACCGTCGACTTCACCGGCACGAGCCCAGAGCAGCCCAACAACTTCAATGCTCCGGCTCCTGTCACCCGCGCGGCCACGCTTTATGTGTTCCGCGTGATGGTCGACGAGCCGATCCCGATGAACGCGGGCTGCCTCAAGCCCATCCGGCTCATCATCCCGGAGCGGTCGATGCTGTCGCCGCAGTATCCGGCGGCCGTCGTGGCGGGCAACGTCGAGACGAGCCAGATCGTCACCAACTGCCTGTTCGCGGCCATGAAGGCCATGGGCCCCAGCCAGGGCACCATGAACAACCTCACCTTCGGCAACGCCAAGTATCAGTACTACGAGACCATTTGCTCCGGCTCGCCGGCCGGGCCAGGTTTCGATGGGACTTCGGGTGTGCACGTCCATATGACCAACACGCGTCTCACCGACCCCGAAATCCTGGAGCTGCGCTACCCGGTGCTGCTCGAGGAGTTCTCGATCCGCCGCGGATCCGGCGGGCGTGGTCGTTGGTCAGCTGGTGACGGCACTTACCGCTGCATCCGGTTTTTGGAGGAGATGGATTGCGCCATTCTCTCCGGCTACCGCCGAGTGCGGCCGTACGGCCTCCTCGGAGGCGAGCCGGGCGAATGCGGCGAGAACCTCGTGCGGCGCCTCGATGGGCGGCTGGAGCGCCTCGAAGGCTGCGACCAGACGGTGCTCAAGGCCGGCGAGGCGATCATCATCAAGACGCCGACGGGTGGCGGCTACGGCGCGCCCGAAGTGTAAGTCACCGCCGTCCGAAGTTTATCAGTAGAGGACGCTCGGCTTGTGCCGGGCGTCTTTTAACTTTGATGGGAGCAGTGACTAGTACGCTTGGTGGCTTGCTAACTACGCTTGCCTAGTGGCTAGCAATCGCACCGAGATGTTGTCTTGCCCCCAACCGGCCTTTCTCAGCGTCGACTGGGCATCAGGCCTCATCTGGGCACTTGGGCGAAGGGTTGCGTGTTCGGAAGACGGCAGGACACAACCACGACGTGTCGAAGGGTCGCCCCTTTCCGCAATATGTCCCGGCGCATTGAAGCCAGATTTTCCCTAAACTATCTGACCAAGCGCTGCCGCAGCACACAGCATTGCCGTCGGCAGATATTCTTGGAACCAACCCCAAGGCTCCCGCGTCCCTTTGCGGAGCGTCCGCTCCTCCGGGTACGCGCGTGCCCTGCTCGGTCCCACAAAAACGAATTGCATGTCTTTTCCGGAAATTAATCCAGAAACGGACGCTCTGTTCTTGGATCTGGACGGCACGATGATCGACATCGCTCCTCACCCGGACGATGTCGTCGCGCCGCGCCAGTTGATCTGTTCCCTCGCGCGGTTGAGCGACGAGTTCTCAGGGGCAATAGCCATCATCTCCGGTCGCCCCATCGCAGCCCTCGATGCGCTCCTTGAGCCGCTTCTGCTGCCCGCCGCCGGCGTCCATGGCGCCGAGATCCGTTTCGAGCAGGGGCAGCGGGCGGTGGAGCGCGCCGCGCCTTCTATTCCGAATGGCGTGCGGTGGCTTCTGGCACCGCTTTCCGAGATTCCGGGCGTGGTGATCGAGGACAAGACGACCGCCATCGCCGTCCATTTCCGGCAGGCTCCTGAGGCTGAAGAACGGGTGCGAGAGGTCGTCGAAAAGGCCGTCAAAGCCCACGAGGCGGATGAGCTCGTGATCGTGCCGGGCAAGTACGTGTACGAGATCAAGCACGCCCGGTTCAGCAAGGGCACGGCTGTCGCCGAATTCATGTCGCGTCCGCCCTGGGCGGGGCGACGGCCGGTATTCATCGGCGATGATGTCACCGACGAGGCCGCTTTTGCCGTGCTCCCCAGGTGGAACGGCGAAGGATTGGCTGTTGGCCAGGACCGGCCAGGCGCTCGCGCGCGGTTCGCAAACGCCGCCGAAGTTCGTCAATGGCTCGCGAGTCTCGTTGGACAGGAGTGCACATCATGAACGGGTCAGGTCTCGAATACGGCGTCATCGGCAACGGGCGCGTCGCTGCCCTGATCGACGGTAACGGTCGGATCGTCTGGTGGTGCTTTCCGCGCTTCGACGGAAATCCGGTGTTCTCGCGCCTGCTCGCGGGCGACGAGGACAAGGGCTACACGGACGTCGTGTTGCACAACCAGGTCCGGGCCGAGAGCAATTACGAGCGAAATACCGCAATTATCACGACCGTTCTGACGGACTCCGAGGGCGGCGCTGTTCGCATCACGGATTTCGCGCCGCGCTTTGTTCTTTTCGACCGCATGTTTCATCCGACGCAGATCTTCCGTCGGATCGAGCCGATTTCAGGTTTGCCGCGCATACGCATTCGCGTGCGACCGACCTTCCAGTACGGCCTGCCCGCGACAGCGCGCACTTTGGGCTCCAGCCACATTCGGTATCGCGGCAGCTCTGAGGTGATCCGTGTTACGACGGATGCACCGCTTTCTTATGTTGCAGAAGAAACTCCGTTCGCCCTTACGCGGCCGATAACGCTCGTCTTTGGCCCTGACGAACCGCTGGAAAGCGCCATCGAGACAACTGCGCGCAGGTTCGAGTACGAGACGCGGCGGTGGTGGCAGCAGTGGGTGCGCACACTCGCCATTCCGTACGAATGGCAGTCGGCTGTCATTCGCGCCGCGATTTCATTGAAGCTTTGTACCTTTGAAGATACCGGGGCCATCGTCGCGGCACTGACCACCTCCATTCCCGAAGCGCCGAATTCCGGCAGAACGTGGGATTACCGGTATTGCTGGTTGCGGGATGCCTACTTCGTCGTGCAGGCCCTTAACTATCTCGGCAATACCAATTCCATGGAGGCTTACCTCGACTATCTGACGAACGCTGTCCAGAAGCCGGGTCCCCTTCGCCCGGTCTACGGGATCGTTCCCGGACAGAGTCTTGAGGAGCGGGTGGCGGAAAATCTCGCCGGCTTCGAAGGCCAGGGGCCAGTCCGGGTTGGAAATGCAGCCGCCGATCAGCACCAGCACGATGTTTATGGCAGCGTTATCCTCGCTGCGCAGCAAATGTTCGTGGACGAGCGGCTCGAGCGCATGGGCGATGTGGCGCTCTTCCGCCGCCTCGAAAAACACGGCGAGCTCGCTTGGAGGTTGGCACTTCAGCCCGATTCTGGCATTTGGGAGTTCAGAGGCCGTTGGCGGGTCCACACTCACTCGGCCGCGATGTGTTGGGTCGCTTGCGACCGCCTGAGCAGCATTGCCCAGATCCTGGGGCTTCCGACGGAAGCAGAATGCTGGCGGGAAAGGGCGCGTGAGCTTCGTGAGGAGATCCTGAAGCGCGCCTGGAACCCAAAGCGCGGGGCTTTCACCGCGGCTTTCGATTCTGACGAGCTCGACGCCAGCTCCTTGCTGCTCGCGGAAATCGGCCTGGTGGCTCCCAGTGACCCCCGCTTCATCTCGACCTGCGAGGTCATTGAGCGGGAATTGAGCCGATCAGGCCACATTATGCGTTATGTAGCAGATGACGACTTCGGTACGCCCGAGTCTGCATTCATCATTTGCCGTTTCTGGCTGGCTGATGCCTTGGCTGCCATCGGCCGAACCTCAGAAGCTCGGGACCACTTCGTCGATCTGCTACGGTATCGTAATTCGTACGGGTTAATGTCCGAGGATGTGGACCCTGTCACCGGACGACTGTGGGGAAATCTGCCGCAAACCTACTCGATGGCGGGGATCGTGATCACCGCCAAGCGGCTATCGAAAGGTTGGGAACAGGCATGGTCGCTCGCCTCATTGTGATATCGAACCGCGTGGCAGTCCCGGAAAGCGCCAGTGAGGCGTCAGCGGGAGGCCTTGCGGTCGCGGTGCAGGCAGCGCTTAGTGGACGTGAAGGCATCTGGTTCGGATGGAGTGGGCGCGTTACGGAAGATCCGAATCCGCATCCCCAAACGCGCAGGATCGGTACAACCACCTACGTCGTTCTCGATCTCGCACCGGGGGATTTCAACGAATATTACAACGGCTTCGCGAATCGCGTCCTTTGGCCGATCTTGCATTATCGGCTTGATCTGGCTGAGTTCAACCGGTCCGATTTGTCAGGATATCAACGAGTCAACAATTACTTCGCGGACAACCTGTCCAGAATTCTGAGGCCGAACGATATCGTGTGGGTGCACGATTATCACCTGATGCCTCTGGCCAAGCTCCTGCGAGAACGAGGGCATGAGAACCGCATAGGGTATTTCCTTCACGTCCCCTGCCCACCGCCTGACATCCTGACAGCACTACCGAAGCACCGCGAAATCGTTGGATCTCTGGTCGCATTCGACCTCATCGGACTACAAACGGAGAACGACTGCGAAAACCTTAGCCGTTATCTCTTGCGGCAAGGTGCGCGGCGCGCGCCGGATGCATTCAATCTCGAAGTCAACGGCCGCAAGGTCAAACTCGGCGCATTCCCTGTCGGTATCGAAACGCTGAAGTTTGAAAGAACGGCACGGCGCGCCGCCGCAACAACGCTCATCAAGGAGACCGCCGAAAGCCTCTCCGGCCGGGCGATGGTGATGAGCGTCGACAGGCTCGATTATTCCAAGGGCCTGCCAAACCGCATGGACGCGATAGAGCGGTTCCTCACCTTGTATCCGGAATGGCGCGGGCGCGTCACGTTCCTGCAGATCGCGCCCAAATCGCGCTCGGAAATTCAGGAGTACATGGAGATCGACCGGCAAGTCTCGACGCTCGCCGGCCAGATCAACGGGCGCCATGGCGATGTGACGTGGACGCCTATCCGTTATGTCAACCGCGTCTATTCGCGGGCCGCCCTGGCAGGCCTTTACCGGTTGGCCCGGGTTGGCCTCGTCACACCCTTGAGAGACGGGATGAACCTCGTCGCGAAGGAATACGTGGCGGCTCAGGATCCCGAAAATCCGGGCGTTCTCGTCCTGTCACAGTTTGCTGGCGCAGCAGATGAGCTCGATGGCGCGCTCATCGTTAATCCTCACGAGCCGGAGGCCGTTGCAGCCGCAATCCGCTTCGGCCTCGAAATGCCGCTTGAAGCCCGGCAGGCGCGCTACGAGCGCATGATCTCGGTCCTCCGAAAGAACGACATCAATAGCTGGGCCGAAAGGTTTCTGGCGGCGCTGCAAAGCCCTGATTGCGAGGAGGATGTACCACCAGCCTCTCTCCCCTCCTCGGCCGCCAAGGTGGCCGGATAGCAAGCGCTAGCCGTTCCGATCCGTTAAGCCTGATTGGCGCCCCGCGCCAATCTTGAGGTTGCAATCCGGTCTCCAAGGCGACAGGTTACTGCGTCCCCAAACTTCGTATTTGGGTCGGAGCAGATGAGACCTCGCCTGCCGCCCACATTCGCACAACGGCTCATTTTCTATGGCCTTTCGATCGCGATGCCCGTGTTGGCGATGTGCGGGGTGCTCATCCATAAGTACACGGAAGAGCAGTACCGTGCGATCGAAGCGCAAACGCTTGCGGCTGCACACGAGCTCGCCAGCGATCTGGATCGCGAAATCCAGTCGCAAATCGTTCTGCTTGAGTCCTTGAGCGGCATTCTCGGTCCGGAAATGGACCTTGCGCGGCTCCATCGGAATGCGACGGAAACCATCGTGCCGCGCGGATCTCATGTCGTCGTCTACGATATTGGCGGCTGGCAAATCCTCAACACGGCCATTCCGCTCGGCGAGCCAATCAACACGGTCGCCTCGCCTGAGCGAATCCGTGAAATCATTGAAGGAAACGTTCCTTACGTCTCCAATCTGAAGCCGTCCTACTTCGACAAGCCGGTTTGGCTTGTTGGTGTCCCTCTCCGCCCACACTCCGAAGTCGTTGGGCTGATTGGCATATCGAGAACGCCAGAACAACTCGCAGCGGCCCTCGAAAAAAAATCCCGTCCGTCGCATTGGCGATGGTTCGTAGTCGATCGCAACAACGTCGTTGTGGCGAGCCGAGCCATGGACACCGTCGGCAAACCGATGCCTCCGCATTTCACAAAGGCATCGGAAGGCCAATCCGGTGTCAGTTGGCTGGAAGACTCGATGGGCATCCCCATCGTTCGCGCCTATGCGCGTTCGGAACTTTCAGGATGGCTCGTTGCCATTGCAGTCCCTCAGGCCGTCATAGAGGCACCGCTGCGTGAAGCCTGGATGCTGTTCGCGCTGGGCGCAGCGGTCTTGTTGGCGCTTGCGTTTTTCCTTGCGGCTTCAGCTGCCCATAAGTTGCATGCGAACGTCGACGCCCTTGTGGAGTCGGCGGAAAAACTTGGGCGCGGCGAGCTGCTTCCGCATCAATCCTGCGACACGCGCGAGTTTCAGCGCATCCACGATGCGTTGGTCAGCGCGTCCATCGAGCGCGAGCGGAACGAAGAGCGCCGTCATTTGCTGCTGCGGGAATTGCAGCACCGGACGAACAACCTTCTCGCGGTGATCGCCTCGATTGCGCGACGAACGCTTCTCGACGATGGCCGCACAATGGAGGAGGCGCGAAACGCGCTCCTTGGGCGGCTGCAGGCTCTTGCCAACGCCAGCGACACGCTAGCAGCCGCCCATTGGAAGGGCGCCGAAATGCATCGCGTCATCGAAACCGAAATGCGCGGCTTCGCAGGCCGTTATACGGCAGCAGGACCCAACTTGCTGCTTTCGGCGCAGGCTGCGCAGAACATGTCGCTTGTCATTCACGAGCTCGCCACCAACGCATCGAAACACGGCGCGCTGTCTCATCCGGATGGGAACGTCTCGATCACCTGGCGTATCGACGACACGAACAAATCCGAGCCGCTGCTAATCTTCGAGTGGGTCGAACGCGGAGTTCCTGCACAGCCGCCTTCCCGCCGTGGGTTCGGCTACACGCTTTTGCAAACGGTGCTAAGCGATGCCGAGCACAAGCCGGAAATGAGATTTGACCCTGAAGGTCTCTTCTATCGCGCGACAGTGCGTCTGCGGACAGTACTGGCCAATGCTTCGGAGACGATCCCGCGGGTGCCTGGACTGGCCCCGGACAAAGGCAAGAAGCGATGACAGCGTATGCACCGGCGCTTGCGCTACCCGAAATGATCCAGCAAAGGTGCGCTTCAAACCACAAGAACGCATCTCGCTGACTTTATGCAAGACCGGGAAAGACCTAGGGCAGGCAGGTTGGGCCTGCTGTCGCATATCGAAAGACCGCAAGCGCCGCCAGCTGGCATTCGCGCTTTCCTCCAAGACCTCTCGCCGACAAACATCGCCAATGCCGTCGTCGGCTTCGTCTTCTGCGCGACAGGCCCTGTCGCGGTCATCCTGGCGGTCGCAACCCAGGGCAATCTGAACGAAGGGCAAATCGCATCGTGGCTGTTCGGCGCGTTCTTCCTCAACAGCTTCATCACCATCGCGTTCAGCCTTATTTACCGCCAGCCACTCGTCTTCCTCTGGACGATCCCCGGAGCCGTGCTTGTTGGCCCTGCGTTGGGCCATCTCTCGTTTCCGGAAGTGGTCGCGGCCTACCTCGCCACCGGGCTCGGCATGCTTTTCCTGGGCTTCACGGGGCTCGTCCGGCGCGCCATGCAGGCCGTGCCCATGCCTATCGTGATGGGCATGGTCGCAGGCGTTTTCCTGAAATTCGGCCTCGATTGGATTCTGGCTCTCAAGAATGCGTTCTGGCTCGCTGCGCCGATGACGGCGGCTTTCCTGGCGATTTCGCTCTCGCCGCGAATTGCACGGATCGTGCCGCCTCTTATCGCGGCGTTGGTTGTTGGGATCGTCGTATCTGCTGCGACCGGCGATTTCGCGCCGAAATTCGATAATCTCGAAATCCTGGCCGGGCCGGTTCTCGTCATGCCGGAGCTGTCGTGGCGGGCCATCGCCGAGCTTTCCGTGCCGCTAGCCATAACGGTGCTGGTCGTTCAGAACGGTCAGGGCATCGCCGTTTTGACGGCTTCCGACCATAACCCACCGATCAACAGCATCGCGGCCGCCTGCGGTTTCGGCTCATTTGTCACCGCTTTCGTTGGCGCGGTATCGACCTGTCTCACCGGCCCATTAAGCGCCATTCTCTGCAGCAGCGGGGCAAAGGAGCGTCAGTATGCGGGTGCCGTCGTTTTGGCCTTGCTGACGATGACCTTTGGCCTGCTCTCGCCTCTCTTCACACGCCTGCTTTTGGCTGCGCCGCCCGCCTTCCTCGCCACCCTCGCTGGCCTCGCGATGCTACGGGTTCTGCAATCCTCCTTCGCCAGCGCATTCTCCGGGCGCTATGGCTTCGGCGCGCTTGTCAGCTTTCTCGTCACCGTCAGCGGAATCACCGTCCTCAATATCGGCGCGCCGTTCTGGGGAATAGTTTTCGGCTATGCTGCCTCCCGCGTTCTAGAGCCGGAACACTTCAGAGTCGAAAAGACCGACGACTGAAAAACACGACCTATCCGTTGTCAGAACCGATCGATGCGGTAGGGCGCAGGATCAATGCAGGGTTTCGCGCCCATGACCATTTCGGCCACGAGACGGCCAGTCGTTGACGCGGCGGTCAGACCGAGATGGCCATGGCCAAACGCGAAGTAGACGTTTTTCACCTTCAACGACGGCCCGATCACAGGCACTGAGTCCGGAAGGCACGGCCGATGTCCCATCCATCGGCTCACGTCACTCCCCTGCAAGCCCGGGAACATACGCTTTCCCAGCTCCAGCAATTTGGTGGCACGCTCGTAATTCGGCGGCGCATCGAGACCGGCCAGCTCCACCGTTCCAGCAAATCGCAACCCCATCTGCATCGGCGTCGCCATGAACTTCTTTTCGGCCCACATGACGGTTGAGCGCGGCGTGATGTTGGGCGAGCTCAGCGTCGCGTGATAACCGCGCTGCGTCTCGAGCGGCACGCGGTGACCGAACAGACGCGCAAGCTGATGGGACCAGGCGCCGGCAGCCACAACCACGGTCTCGACGTTGTGCCGCCCAATCGCCGTCACGAGCGCACGGGGCTTGTCGCCATCCATCTCGATGTTAAGAACACGTTCCGCAACGATGCTGCCGCCTTTTCGCCGGAAGGCGTCGGCTAGTGCCCGCACCAGCCCGAACGGATCGATACAGTGGCCATGCTCGGGCAGCAACACGCCTTTTGCGAAGGACGGCGCGAGCGCGGGCTCGAACTCTCGCAGCTCTTCGCGGGACATCACCTCGATGCGTGCCCCATGCCGCCGCCGCAGCTCCCAACCCGAGGAATCGGCCTGATAGGCCGCTTCGCTCTCGTAAACGTAAAGCTGGCCGTCTTTCCGAATTAGATCCTCGGCCTTCGCCTCCTTGAGTAGTGGCTCGTAGTTTTCGAAGACTGGATCGAGAAGCGCGCTCAACGCCGCCGCGCTGCGCTCAACTTCACTCCTTCTGCCCGCCCGAATAAAGCGCCACAGCCAGGGCATGGCCCACGGCAGATAGGACCAACGCACGGCAAGCGGCGCCATCGGATCGGTCAGCCACTTCGGCACATCCTTGAGCATGCCGGGACTGGCGAGCGGCACACACGCCCGCCGGCTGACTGAGCCTGCATTTCCGAATGAGCAGTTCTTGCCTGGCTCAATTGGATCCAGCACCGTGACGCTGGCACCCATGCGTTGCAGGTAGCTCGCAACGCACATGCCAATGACGCCAGCACCGATGACAGTGACACGACGCATGAAGCTCGCCCCTCGCCGTTCGTCGGCATTCGAAGATCCGGGGCGAGCTTGGCCTATCCGGCGGAATTTGTCAGCTATTTCAGGGACGGTAGATAGGCTTCTCCCACGCGATGATCGTGCCCGATGATGAACTTCACGCCAAAACGGAAGAGGTGTTGATCGAGGTCGATGTCATTCCGGAATGCCGGAGCCATCGGGTCCGTCTCGTCGACAACTTCGGTGAACGAGAAGGAGTCATAGCTGGCGTAAAGGTATTCACCGAAGAAGACGATGCCGTGCCAGTCGAATTCCGCACCGCCGCCGACCATCCAGCCCGTCAGCGTGTCGTCTTTGCTGAACCTGAACCCCGTCAGCTCATCCCGAAGACCGTCATACTCCACGCCAAGAAAGGCCACGCCTCCCGTTGCGTAGAGCAGAAGATGCGGGCTGACGTAACCGCCGATGCGGCCGCGGATGGACGCCATGAAGTTGGTGCTAAAATCTCGAAGATTGCGGCCAGCGTCGGCAGTATCGAGACCAATGTCACCCTCGATACCGAGGATCATGCCATTTCCAAAAAGGTAGTCGTACCCGAACGTGACGCCTCCGCCGAACGCGGTGTCGGATGTCGAACCGCGAACTTCAGGAAGCTCGCGAACATCAATATCGAACGTCGTGTGGCCCACCTGGCCGAACACGCCAAACCGCAGCAGGCCGGCGCCGTCGTAATTCTGTGCTTGTGCTGGCCCGGAGACCAAGGCAGCCATGCAGAACAGGAGCGCCGCCGAGGCACGGATGATGGCATTTGCTGTCATGGCCGTCCCCTTGTCATGCGGTGATGCAGGAACACGCAGGCGACTCGCCTAATTCTACCACAGGTAGAACCAAGCGACGCTCAGCGCTCACGCTTTGCACGAAAATACAGCTTGATGTTGCAGCCCTACTCCGCCGCCTGCCTATTGCGGCGTCCACTTCTCGCGCATGGTGACCAACTCTTCCGCGGCGCTTGGGTGAAGAGCCACAGTCGCGTCGAAGTCGGCCTTGGTGGCACCCATCTGCAGCGCGATGGCGGCCATCTGAATGATCTCGGCGGCATCCGGCCCGAGCATATGCACGCCCAGCACCTTCTGCGTTTTCCGATCAACGACGAGCTTCATGATCGTGCGCTCGTCCCGCCCCGAAAGCGTGTTCTTCATAGGGCGGAAGCGAGACTTGTAGATGTCGAGCTCGTAGCCGGCGGCTTTCGCATCTAGCTCCGACAGTCCCACAGTAGCGATTTCCGGCGTCGAGAACACCGCAGTCGGAACGTTGCTGTAATTGACCCGCCAGGGTTTGCCGCCGAAAACGGTGTCCGCGAACGCATGGCCTTCGCGAATGGCCACAGGCGTGAGGTTCACCCGATCGGTTACATCGCCGATGGCGTAGATGCTCGGAATGTTGGTCCGGTTATCGGCATCGATCTTGATCTCGCCGCGATCGCCGCAGGCGACGCCTACCTTGTGCAGCCCCAGTGCAGCCGTATTCGGACTGCGTCCGATCGCGAACATGATCTGATCGGCTTCGATCGCCGTGCCATCGCTCAGTGCACCAACGAGTCCGCTGGTGGTGCGCTCGATCCGCCAGAAGGTTGCATGGGTGAGCACCCGGATGCCGCGTTTGGCGTAGGCCTCCATGAGGCCGTCGCGGAGGTCCTCGTCAAACCCGCGAAGCAGCTTCTCGCCGCGATAAACGAGGGTCGTTTCAACGCCAAGCCCGGCGAAAATCCCGGCGAATTCCACGGCAATATAGCCACCGCCGGCAATCGCGATGCGCCGTGGCAGCTCTTTCAGGTGAAAGGCGTCGTTTGACGTAATGACGTGTTCACAGCCAACGACGCGCGTGTCGATGGTCGGTGCGGCGCCCGTTGCGATGAGAATATATTTCGCGGTGATAACGCGATCCTCGCCGGTGAGACGCACGGCATTCGGGCCCGCAAGCTCCGCCCTGTGTTCGAAGATCGTGACTCCCGACTTTTCCAGGTTCGCGCGATACACGCTTTCGAGCCTTGCGATCTCGCGATCCTTCGCCTCGATGAGCTGTCCCCAGTCGAATCGAGTCTCACCGACGGACCAGCCGAAGCCAGCGGCATCTTCGAACTCATCCGCGAAGCGGCTGGCGTAAACGAGCAGCTTCTTTGGGACACAGCCACGAATAACGCATGTACCGCCGAGCCGGTACTCCTCGGCAAGAGCCACCCGCGCGCCGTAACCTGCCGCAATTCGCGCGGCTCGCACCCCGCCCGAGCCGCCGCCAATCACGAACAGGTCGAAGTCGTACTTGGTCATTTGCCTCGGCTCATCCTTCGAGGGGTTCGGAGCGCACCCACATCCTGATTGCGCTCCTTACCGGCAACGGTGTGATGCCGTCATGGGAATTCGCGAGAAATCGCGAGAGCCAGCTGGAGATCGGGATATCCTCAGTCTCCCCCGTATTCGGCTTCGAGGATCTCCACGCCGTCCGGTCCTGCGACGATAGCAATATCAGCCAATCCCAGGAATAACCCGTTCTCGACGACGCCCGGAATGAGCTTCAGAGCCTCGTCGAGGGCATCCGGATCCTCGATCCGCCCAAAGGCGCAGTCGAAGATGTAGTTGCCGCCGTCGGTTACGAACGGTTGTCCGTCGTAGCCCATCCGGAGTTGGATATGCCCAGTGCATCCGGCGTCGGCCGCGAGCATTTCGATCATGTTGCGCGTAGCCGTAACGCCGAAGCGGACCACTTCGACAGGCAGCGGATAGGCTCCCAGCACCGGGACGCGCTTGGAAGAATCCGCGATCACGATCATCCGCTCGGACGCCGCCGCAACGATCTTTTCCCTGAGTAGCGCCCCGCCACCACCCTTGATGAGCCGCAGCGTGTCGTCGATCTCGTCGGCCCCATCGATGGTCAGATCCAGGATGGGGTCGTCATCAAGCGTCGTCAAACGAATGCCAAGCGCTGTTGCCTGCGCGCGCGTTGCCTCAGAGGTGGGGACCCCGATGATGTCGAGGCCCTCCTTCACCTTCGCGCCAAGCAGATCGATGAATTTCGACGCGGTCGAGCCGGTGCCGAGCCCGAGCTTCATCCCGGGCTCGACGAACTCAAGGGCCTTTTCAGCCGCCTTGAGCTTGAGGGCATCCTTCATCAGATGCCGCCCATCAGCATGTACTTGATCTCGAGGAACTCCTCGACGCCGTGGTGCGAACCTTCGCGGCCAAGGCCGGATTCCTTCACACCGCCGAACGGGGCAACCTCAGAGGAGATGATGCCCTCGTTGATGCCAACGATGCCGTACTCGAGCTTTTCAGCGACGCGCCAGACGCGGCCGATGTCGCGCGAGTAGAAGTAGGCGGCGAGACCGTACTCGGTATCATTGGCGAGCTGGATGGCCTCCTCCTCGGTCTTGAAGCGAAACAGCGGTGCGACCGGACCGAAGGTCTCCTCGCGCGCCACCTTCATCTCGGGCGTGACGCCGGTGATGACCGTCGGCTCGAAGAAGTTGCCGCCCAGCGCATGGCGCTTGCCGCCCTGGATCACCTTGGCACCCTTGGAGGTCGCATCAACGATGTGCTCCTCGACCTTCTCGACCGCGGCGGCGTTGATGAGCGGCCCGGTGGTGACTCCTGTCTCGGTACCGCGGCCAACCTTCAGCTTGGCCACCTCGGCGGCGAGCTTCTCGGCAAATGCGTCATAGACGCCGTCCTGCACGTAGATACGGTTCGCGCAGACGCAGGTCTGGCCAGCGTTGCGGAACTTGGAGGCCATGGCGCCCTGCACCGCCTTGTCGAGATCGGCGTCGTCGAAAACGATGAACGGCGCGTTGCCGCCGAGCTCCATGCCGACCTTCTTTACCGTCTTGGCGCACTGCTCGATGAGAATCTTGCCGATCTCGGTCGAGCCGGTGAACGTCAGCATCCGGACTTTCGGGTTTGATGTCAGCTCACCGCCGACCACGCTGGCCTTGCCAGTGACGACGTTGAAAACGCCCTTCGGCACGCCGGCGCGCTCGGCAAGCTCGGCCAGCGCCAGTGCCGTCAGCGGCGTCTCGGAGGCCGGTTTGCAGACCACCGTGCAGCCAACCGCGAGTGCAGGTGCCACCTTGCGCGTGATCATCGCGGCGGGGAAGTTCCACGGCGTAATGGCCGCCACGACGCCAACCGGCTGCTTGATGCAGACGATGCGGGCGTCCTTTTTGAATGTCGGGATGGTCTCGCCGTAAATGCGCTTGGCCTCTTCCGCGTAGAATTCCACGAACGACGCGGCATACAGTACCTCGCCCTTGGCCTCGGCGAGAGGCTTGCCCTGCTCCGTGGTCATGAGCAGCGCCAGCTCGTCGGCATACTCGAGCTGCAGCTCGTACCAGCGACGGAGGATGGCCGCGCGTTCCTTTGCCAGCATGGCCGCCCAAGCCGGCTGCGCACGCTCCGCGGCATCAATAGCCGCGCGTGTGTCCTCGGCGCTCATCATGGGCACCTTGGCCACCTCGTCACCTGTGGCCGGATCGATGACAGGCAGGGCCGGCTCCCCCACCCAGCGGCCGTCTACGTAACACTGCGTTCTAAGAAGACTGACGACGGGCTTTTCCATTGGAAGCACTCCATTTGTCGGGGGATTTCGATTTCGTACCTCAACGGCACACTGGCATGCCTTGATCTACGTCCATGGAAAGTCACTGGCAAGGAGGGTCGTCACCCGTGACATGGCGGCGCAGATGGCCTAAGCCTGCCTGAGACGAAAGTGGATGACGACGGACGATGCGCGACCTCACCCTCGTTTTTGACCTAGACGGAACCTTGGTCGATACCGCGCCGGACCTGCTACGCGCGGTCAACCAGGTGCTCAAGAACCGCGGTTTGGAACCTATACCAGACGAGCGCTTGATGCCCGAGATCAGCTTCGGCGGTCGGCATATGATCGAGACGGGCTTGCGCATCCGTAACGTCGACTACACGGAAGCCGAGCTGGAGCAGCTGTTCGAGGATTTCCAAGTCTATTACGCCGCCAACATTGCCGTGGAGAGCCGCCCGTTTGAAGGGCTCGTCAGCGTTCTCGAAACTTGGCTCGGCAAGGGCGCGACGCTCGCCGTCTGCACCAACAAACGTGAGGATTTATCCCGGCAACTGCTCGATTCGCTTGGACTGCTGCGCCTTTTCAAGGCCCTCGCCGGGCGCGACACGTTCCCTGTGTGCAAACCGCATCCCGATCACCTGCTCGGAACGATCCGCATGGCCGGCGGCGATCCCGCGAGGGCTGTAATGGTCGGTGATAGCGAGGTCGACATCGCGACAGCCAAGGCTGCGAATGTGCCCGTGATTGGCGTTACTTTCGGCTACACGCGCATTCCCGTCACCGAGCTTGCACCGAATGCCGTGATAGACAGCTACGCCGAGTTCAACGCCGCGCTCGACGCGGTCCTCAATTAGACATCTCTCAGCGACGTATAGCCGGCGTCTCAATGGGCATGCCGCGAGCGCGCCACGCGAGGTAAAGCTCCAACGCCAAATACTCCGGCGAGCCGTAATCCAGCACTTCGGCTCGCACGCCGAGGCTGCACGCACGCAAGCGGCGATGGAGAGAGCCGAGGGACTGCCACTCCAGCCGGTAAATGGGAAAACCCGTGGGGTGGCCCTGGCTGATCGTATCTCCCCTGAGTTTTCGGCCCCAATTTTCGTCGTGGCACTGGGTGCACGCTAGGTTGAGCTGACCCTGCCGTGTGGTGAAGAGCTTTCGGCCGTACTCAAAATGGCGAGCGGCAGGGCCGTCGATAGAAACGGAAATGGGCATTCCCCGCGACTGATAGGCGATGAACGCCGTCAGGCCCAACATCTCGTTTGACTCGTAGGGAAACGGCTCGGCACCCTGGCGCTCGCGCCGGCACTGATTGATCCGAAGCTCCAGGTTGAGCAACTCGCCCGTCGTCTTGTCGATTGTGGGATAGCGCGCGGCAACGCCTTTCATGCTGGCTTCCGCATCACCATGGCAATTGACGCAGGATTTGTTTTCAGAGCCGGCAGGCGTCGTCCACAGCTCTTCGCCAGTCGTGACCCACAGCATTCCGGGGTTTGTGCCTTCATCTTCCTGCTGTGCCCGGAGCGCCTCGGAAAGGAACGTTGTGCCGGAGCGCCGCTCCTCCGGCTTGAGACTTTCCGGAATAATCTGGCCGTCTTCGACGAGCTCCGGAACAACAGGCCAGGCAGCACCGCCCACGAACAAAACCGCGAGAAAAGTGAGAGCGGTAAAGCGCAAACCTGAAAGCTGGGCGTACATCAGGCGACCGTGATTTCGGCCTTCTCCGTATGGGTGCTGCCGCGATCGTCAGTCCAGGTAAAGGTGATCTCGCCACTTTCCTCGACGCGCAGCGGAAAGGCGAAATAGGGATTGGCCGCCACGCCCTGTGTGAGGTCGGCGCTGAACACCTCCTCCCCGTTATACGTCGCAACAAAGCGCTGGATGATGTGGCGCGGGATGACCTGGCCGCGGTGATCGCGCCGATAGCCAGTCTCCATGGGGTGTTTGATCAACGTCTTGATCTCGACCACTTCGCCGCGTTTCGCGGTCTTGGGCACGACGATGCGGGCGGACGTCATGCTCATGGCTCTCAACCTCCGTCGATGCACGCCGACAATGTCACGATCACGTGCGCTTCGGCCGACCAGAAGCTGCCGTCATGCATTTCGGCGACTGCCAGCACGCGTTGCGTGTCTGCCATGCGAATGCTGGTCGAGACTTTGGCGCGCCCCATCCGCGGGCTCAGGTTGAACTTCACCACCTCCGCAACCGGGTTCTTCTCCGAAAGGATGTGAATGGTCTTGACGTAGTCATCGGCCGTCATCGGACTGTCGACCGACACCGTGAGCGGCACCGAAAATCCGTTTTCCGCAAGCGACGAAATTTCCAGCTTCACCCGCCCTTCGGTGACAGGCGCGCCGCCCGTGATCTTTTCGAGCGCCGTTGAGATCTGGTCGCCGGCCACAGCGGCGCGCGACCCAGCTGCAAGCGGCACCAAAGCGACGGCCACAATTCCGGCAGCGACCTGTCGGCGCGAAAGGCCCTCTCCTCTCGATTTGCTCATGGGCACCTCACTCGCGCAGTGTCTGCAGATACGCCACGACGTCCTCGACCTGCTGCGCGGTCAGGACGGGTTTCCCGCGGTATTGTTTTGCCACCAATGATAGGCGGTCGACACGATAATAGGGCGGCATCACCGTACGCGGGTTAAGCCGGTTTTGATCCACGATCCGCAAACGCAGCTGCCCTGCCGTCAGCCGGCTACCAACGCCTGACAAATCCGGCCCAAGCTCGCCCTGGAACCGCTCTTCGGGTTCGGGCACTTTGTGACAGATGAGGCAATTGCCGACCTCTCTGTTGAGAACGATCTGGCGACCGCGCTCGGGATCGCCCGGCGTATCCGTCAGCGGCTCCGGTATTTCATCGCCGACGAACCGGCTTTCTGGCAGCAGCGGCGCGTAATCCTCCGCTGCTGCCCATGCCGCGGAAAGACCGAGGGCCAGCACCACAGCTGCCAGCACTCGGCCAGGCATCACCGTCGGCACGCCGTCAAACGAGACCGTGATGCTTCAGCGGCAGGGTGCGGATGCGCTTGCCAGTTGCCGCGAAGATCGCGTTGAGCACCGCCGGCGCGGCGACCGCGATGGTTGGCTCGCCGATGCCGCCCCAGAAGCCGCCGGAAGGCACCAGCACAGTCTCGACCTTCGGCATGTGCTCCATGAGCATGCATTCGAAGGTGTCGAAGTTCTCCTGCACCATGCGGCCCTTCTCGACCGTGTTCTCCTGGAAGAACGCCGCACCGAGGCCATAGACCACCGAGCCTTCCACCTGCGCAGCGATCTGGTCCGGGTTGACGGCCGTACCGCAGTCGACCGCAATGACCAGTCGGTTCACCTTGATCTTCCCGTTGGGCCTCAGGGAGACCTCGGCCACGGCCGCGCAGTAGCTGCCGAAGCCCATGTGCTGGGCGAGGCCACGGTACACGCCCTCGGGCGCTGGCTTGCCCCAGCCGGCCTTCTCGGCCGCCGCTTCGAGCACTGCGAGGTGCTTGGGGTGGTTGGTCATCAGCTTGCGCCGGAACTCGAGCGGATCCTTGCCCGCGGCATGCGCGAGCTCGTCCATGAAGCACTCGACATAGATGGCGTTCTGGTTGTGGTTCACCCCGCGCCAGAAACCCGGCGGCACGTGCGTATTCCGCATGGCATGCTCAATCAGCAGGTTCGGGATCGTGTACCCGAACTGGCCGAACGGGCTGTCGGCATTGGCGTGAAGCCCTTGGAAATGGAGCGGGTCCATGCCGTTCTGCAGGCCTTCCGGACGCACGGCGGCGAGGATCGACTGGCCGGAGATGCGGAAGTGCAGGCCGATGAGATCGCCGTTCTCATCCAGCGCACCGACCAGCTTGGCCTGGTTGATCGGGTGGAACCGGCCATGCAGCATGTCCTCCTCCCGCGACCAGATCATCTTGATCGGCACGCCGGGAACCTGCTTCGCCGCGAGCACGGCCTTGGTCACGTAATCCTGGAAGCCGCGCCGTCCGAAACCGCCACCAAGGTGGTGCTTGTAGACGTCACACTTTTCTGGGGGGAGCCCTGCCGCCTCCGCACAGGCCGCCAGAGAGGCCTCGGCGTTCTGCGTGGCCACCCAGACTTCGCACCGATCGGGGGTCCACTTCGCCGTACAGTTCATGGGCTCCATGCAAGCGTGATTGAGAAACGGAGTCCCGTAAACTGCCTCGACCTTCTTGGCCGCCTTCGCCAGCGCCGCCTTCACGTCACCGGCCTGGTTACCGACAAAAACGCCCTCGTTGCTTTCGAGCCCTTCCTTGAGCAGCTCGGCGATGGTCTCGCTCGAAACGTTGGCATTGGGCCCTTCGTCCCACTCGATCGGCAGCGCGTCGAGCGCCGTCTTCGCCTGCCACCAGGTATCCGCCACCACGGCAACGGCGGACTCGCCGACCCTCAGCACATGGCGCACGCCCGGCATGTTCTTGATCGCCGCCTCGTCGTAGCTCTTCAGCTTGCCGCCGAAGTGCGGGCAGTCCTTTATCGCGGCGTTGAGCATGCCCGGCAGCTTCACGTCGATGGCGTAGACGAGGCTGCCGTTGAGCTTCTCCGCCGTATCAAGCCGTTTCATCGGCTTGCCGGCGATCTTCCAGTCTTTTGGATCCTTGAGCGGAATGTCCGCCGGCGGTTCGAGCTTCGCGGCCGCAGCAGCGACCTTGCCGTAGGTCGTGGTACGCCCAGTCGGCTTGTGCGTGATGACGCTGTTTTCTGCGACGCATTCGGATGCCGGCACGCCCCATTCGTTGGCCGCGGCCTGAATGAGCATCATGCGCGCGGCTGCGCCGCCTTTCCGCACATAATCATGTGACTGCCGGATGCCGCGGCTGCCACCGGTCGACATGTCACCCCAGGCACGCTTGCGGGCGAGGTTTTGACCAGGGGTCGGATATTCTGTTTTGACCTTGCTCCAGTCGCACTCGAGCTCTTCGGCCACGAGCTGGGCGAGACCCGTCAGCGTCCCCTGCCCCATCTCTGATCGGGCAATGCGGATGACAACTTCATCGTTGGGCCTGATCAGTACCCAGACGTTGACTTCGGCACCTTCTGTCGACGCCATGCTGGCCGTTTGTGCCGCCGCAAAAGGAACGTGGAATCCGAGCGCCAGGCCACCGGCAGCCGCTGCCGAGCCGACGATGAAGCAGCGGCGGGAAATCTTATGCCGATCTGACATGGTTCACCTCCTCAGCCCGCGTTCTTGTTTGCATACTCGGCCGCCAGATGAATGGCTGCCCGGATACGCTGGTAGGTGCCGCAGCGGCAGATGTTGGTCATTGCCGCATCGATGTCGTCATCCGACGGATTGGGTGTGGTCGCAAGAAGCGCGGCTGCTGCCATGATCTGCCCGGACTGGCAGTATCCGCATTGGGGCACTTCGAGCTCTAGCCAGGCGCGCTGAACCGGATGCGAGCTGTCCTCAGAGAGCCCTTCGATGGTGACGATTTGGTCCGTTTCCTCCAGGGCCGAAATCGGCAGCACACAGGAGCGCTGGGCCTCACCGTTGACGTGAACCGTACAGGCTCCGCACGCTGCGATACCGCAGCCGTACTTTGTGCCTGTTAGTCCCAATTGTTCGCGAAGCACCCAAAGCAGCGGCGTCTCCGGATCGACGTCGACGTCGTACTGCTTTCCATTGACGTTGAGTTTCGCCATGGCCCAAGCGTCCTCCTGCGGCGTTGGTTTGGGATATTCACGCTGGCGCATCTGCGGCGCCGAAACTCTCGAAAAATGAGTTTATTGGGGCCATGTACCTTGGCAAGCGGGTGCGGACGTTTAAAGGCTGGAGAAAAGCATTGCCGCCGCGCACTTCGCGCCCGAAAACGCCGAAATTATCGAGGTTCGTGAAAGGCCCGGAGGTGTTTTCAATTCAGCGTGAGCTTGGAGCCGATTTCTGATCGGACACGAAATCGTTGCGCCCGAAAATTATCTGACGATGTAAGCTTTTGTCGGCACCTCAAAGAGAGATCCCGGGCACAGGACCCGGGACCAGGTTGTCTCTCAAGTCGCTGACATATCCAGCATTTTTGTTACGATTTCCGTCACATCGCGGGACAATCCTTTGGCTTTCGCGACTTTGCGCAGGGCCTCTCTCGCCAGTTTGCGGCGGCCAGGCTCCAGCTCGCGCCAGCTGCGGAATCCGGCCAACATACGCGCCGCGATCTGCGGGTTGAACTTGTCGATGGCGAGCACCTGCTGGGCGACAAACTCGTAGCCTGCGCCGTCCGGACGATTGAACTGCACCGGGTTTTGGGCGGAAAAATTACCAATCAGCGCACGCACCTTGTTCGGCGCCGTCAGCGAGAAGAGCGGATGCTTCATCAGGGCCTTTACGCGCGACAGCGTGCCGGCGAGCGGCGACATGGCCTGTGCCGCGAACCAGGTATCGATGACGAGGTGGTCTCCCTTCCAACGCTCGTGGAAGTCATCAAGCGCCTTCTTGGCGTCCGTACCGCCACGCGCAGACAGCAAATACAGCGCGTGCGCTGCATCCGTCATGTTGGAGGCCTTCCAGTAATGGTCCGCCAACCTGACCTTGTCTGCCGCCGTATTGCGGGCGCTGAGCAGCGTCAGCGCCGCGTTGCGCAATGCGCGGCGGCCAGCACTTGCGGCATCGGGCGAGAATTTCCCGCCGTCATCGAAAGATTTGTAGATGTCCTCGAGCTCCGCGCCTAATGTTTCGCCGATAATGCGCAGAAGCTGCTTCCGGGCGCGATGAATGGCGTCCGGATCGACGTTCTTCGCGATTTCTCGGGCAATATCGTTTTCTGTGGGTAGCTTCAACAGCTCGGCCCGATACGCAGGTTCAAGCTCTTCATTGCGAAGGCTCGCCCCGAGAGCCCGAGCATAGGCAACGGCTTGCGCCGGCCGCCGTTCCTCCGTGCGCGCCTTGATGAGTCGTATCAACGTGCGCATCGCGTAGTTGTTTGCGGCCTGCCAGCGATTGAACAGATCGCTGTCGTTGGCCATCAGGAATTCGAGCTCTCTGTCGCTGAGGTCGACTGTCAGCTTCACAGGTGCCGAGAAACCGCGCAGCAGGGACGGTACAGGCTTTGAAGGCACATCGACGAAACGGAAAGTCTGCTTGCGCTTCCGCACGTGGATGACGCCGTCCGCGACGACTGTGCCGTCCGCGAGCTTCAGCTCGAGATCCTGACCGTTCCCACCCAGCAGTCCAAGTCGCAGCGGAATGTGCATCGGCCTTTTGGTGGGCTGTCCAGGCGTCGGATTGAGCACTTGCTCGACGGTGAGCTTCGCTTCCTTGCGCGCCTCGTTGTACTCCAGCGAGCAGATGAGCTCCGGCGTGCCAGCCTGGCTGTACCACAGCATGAATTGGCTGAGGTCGACGTTGTTCGCGTCCTCGAAGCACTTCACGAACTGCTCGACCGTCGCCGCCTGACCGTCGTGGCGTTCGAAGTAAAGATCCATACCCTTCCGGAAGCCTTCCCGGCCGACGATGGTCTCGATCATGCGGACGACCTCGGCGCCTTTCTCGTAGACCGTCGCCGTGTAGAAGTTGTTGATCTCGATGTACGTGTCCGGGCGCACTGGATGGGCGAGCGGACCGGCATCCTCCGGGAACTGATGCGTCTTGAGCTGACGCACATCTGCAATGCGCTGCACCGTGCGCGACCGCTCGTCAGCGGAAAATTCCTCGTCGCGATAAACCGTCAGCCCCTCTTTCAGGCACAGCTGGAACCAGTCGCGGCAAGTGATGCGATTACCGGTCCAGTTATGGAAATATTCGTGTGCAACGACGGACTCGACAGCTTCATAAATGGCGTCCGTTGCCGTTTCCGGCGAAACGAGAATGAGGCGGTCGTTGAAGATATTGAGCCCCTTGTTCTCCATCGCGCCCATGTTGAAGTCGGACACGGCGACGATGTTGAACACGTCGAGATCGTATTCGCGTCCAAACCGCTCCTCGTCCCAGCGCATCGAACGCTTGAGCGAATCCATCGCCCAACCGCACCGATTTTCCTTGCCGGGCTCCACGTAAATGGCAAGGTCCACCTTCCGGCCCGAACGAGTGCGAAATGTCGATGTGAAAGCGGACAGTTTTCCGCCGACCAGCGCGAAAAGATATGACGGCTTCGGGTGCGGATCCTTCCAAATCGCGTAATGCCGCTTGCCACCGTCAAGTGTTCCACGTTCCACCGGATTTCCGTTGGACAACAAAACCGGCGCTTCGTCAGCATCCGCTTCGATGCGCGTGGTGTAGACGGCGAGCACGTCAGGCCGGTCGAGGAAATAGGTAATCCGCCGGAACCCCTCCGCTTCGCACTGCGTGCAATAAATGCCCCGAGAAAGATAAAGCCCCTGAAGCGCTTTATTGGCTTCCGGATTGATGAATGTTTCTATTTCCAGCGTGAAGCGCCTCTGCGGCACACGGGGCAGAATAAGCTTGTCATCCGTGACCGAGTAATCACTGGGCGCAAGCGCCTTACCATTGAGCCGGATTTCGCCCAATTCGAGGTTCTCGCCATTAAGGCTCAGGGATGCCCCTTTTTGTCCCGCAGGATTTGGGCGTAGGGCGAGCCGCGAAAAGACGCGGGTGCGGGTCGGGTCGAGCTTGAAATCCAGAACGACAGTGTCGATGAGGTAATCGGTGGGCCGGTAATCCTTGAGGCGAATGGGTCGCGGTACGTCTGTTTTCATGATGTTTCGGCCAATTTTTGCTGATTTTTCCTATCAGGGGAGTTTTGGCAGCATCGGAATGTTTTCGGGACAAGGCAAGGTATCGATCACGCTATCCCAGGAACTCGCGGCGAACCGCTTCCGTGTGCGCGCCCAGCGCAGGCACAGGACCGAACGCAACCGACGTTCCTAATACGTGTGCGCCGGGTACAGGAACCTCGACTGGTCCTTTCTCCGTATTGACCGCGACGCGGTGGAGATGGGGATGCACGCTGAGCCCAGCAACATCGTTCACGCGCGCGAAAGCAATTTCCGCTTTGGCAAGCCGTTCGATCGCCGCCTGATGGTGACGTTCTGCAAACCACTTGGCCACTATGCCGTCCGTTTCCGGACGATTTTTCACACGCGCAACATTGGTGGCAAAACGCGGATCAGTAGCGAGCTCCGGCTGTTCGAGAACCTCGCGGCAGAGCGTCCTCCACTCTCGATCACTCTGGATGCTGATCAGGATGGGTACGTTATCAGCAGTCTGAAACACGCCGTAGGGCGAAATCGACACGTGTGCCAACCCTGCCCGTTTCGGCGGAAAGCCGTTCTCGCCCTGAAGCAGAGGCACCGTCATCCACTCGGCCATGCAGTCGAACATAGAGACGCGAATATCTGCGCCCTTGCCCGTCCGACCACGTGCGATCAGAGCTTCCAGAATGGCTTCGTAGGCATTCAGTCCGGCGGCGATGTCGACCACCGATACGCCCACGCGCGCCGGTGCCTCCGGTCCTCCCGTAACAGAGGCAAGGCCTGACTCCGCCTGGATGAGGAGATCGTAGGCTTTGCGTTCGGCATAGGGCCCGGTATCTCCGTAGCCGGAAATGGAACAGACGATCAATCGCTCGTATTTCTGAGTCAGCTCCTCGACGGGATAGCCGAGCCGCGCCAGCGATCCCGGCTTGAGGTTCTGAATGAAAACGTCGGCTCGGGCGAGCAACGCCTCGAATAACGCCCGATCTTCGGCTCGCGAAAGATCGACGACGACAGATTCCTTTCCGCGGTTGAGCCAAACGAAATAGGAGGAAAGCCCGTTGACGACCGCGTCATATCCACGCGCGAAATCACCTTCCGGCCGTTCCAGCTTGATGACGCGGGCACCAGCATCGGCGAGCCGCCGGCTTGTCATCGGCGCGGCTACTGCCTGCTCCAGGGAAACGACCAGCAGTCCGTCCAGCGGCTTGACCAATGCTCCATCCTCCGGCTTGTGGTTGCTTCAAACGAGCGGGACGTGAATTGCGCATGGATTTTGGTCGTCTGCGAGAGCGTGTGCAAGCGCGGGGACTGTTGGTACGCGGCGGCTTCCATCCCAAGCCGGATGATGGCGTGCCCCAGCTTGCGGACGGACGTGCAACCGGCACGGTCATCATGCTTGGAGGCGCCGGCGGCTCATTCTGGTCGGCTTTCCGCACATCGCCTGAAGCCGCGAGCACAATGAATCCGCTCGATACGTGGACGCGCCGCGTTGTTCAGGAGCTCGCTGACGAGCTCGGTGGGACAGCCCTGTTTCCGTTCGGCGGCCCGCCTTATTTGCCGTTTCAACGGTGGGCCAAACGGGCTGAGCCCGTGCACGAGTCACCGCTCGGGCTGCTCATCCATCCGATTTACGGGCTTTGGCACGCCTATCGCGCGGCTCTGGCGTTCGCCGAGGTCATTCCGCTGCCGGACGTCGAAAGGACGGCCAGCCCATGCGACGACTGTGCTGACCGGCCCTGTCTCTCGTCCTGCCCTGTCGGTGCGTTCACCGAACGTGGTTACGACGTGCCCCGCTGCATCGCATATATCGGGCAAAGCGCGGGCGCGCGATGCATTGATTTCGCCTGCCTAGCGCGGCGTGCCTGTCCTGCGGGTCGCGAATACGCGTACGAGCCCGAGCAAGCCCGCTTCCATATGAGCGCGTTTCTCCGCGCCCACACATGACAACTACTTGCGCGGAGTTGTTCCGGACAGCGCGTAGTTCATCATCTTGTAGGCCAGCGCCGCCGCCGTGTAGTCGGCAAAGTGAAGGCCCTGAATGGGTGCCAGCTCGACGAGATCGGCACCGACAATCCGGCTTACCTCAGCAGCACGCTTCAGGATGGCCAGCGCCTGCAGGTACTGCATGCCGCCGGGTGTGGGCGTGCCGGTCGCCGGCATCGCCGCGCTGTCGAGCCCGTCGATGTCGAAGGTGACATAAACCGGCCTCCCGCGCAGCGGGGCGACGATTTCCTCAATGTTCCACTGCGCCTGGTCCTTGGCCCAATGAATGTGAATGCGGTGCCGGTTGGCCTCCAGGTATTCGACTTCGCCCGAAGAAATTGCCCGGATGCCAACGGAAACCAGAGTCACATTCTCGTGGTCGAGCACGCGGCGCATGGCGGAGGCGTGCGAGTAATGCTCGCCCAGATAGCCATCGCGCAGGTCGGCGTGCGCATCGAACTGAAGCACCACCAGATCCGGATAGGCCGCCGCAAACGGACGAACGGCGCCGGCCGTCAACGAATGCTCCCCGCCGAGAACGAAAGGAAATCGATTTTGCTTCAGGACTGACTCCACGATCCCGGCGAGCTGATCGAGCGCGGCCGCAAGCGGCTTCTCGATGACGGGCGGGCGCAGCGTCGCAATCCCATAGTCGAGATAAGGCTCGCGCCAAAGTTCCTCGTCGAATAGCTCAAGCTGGTGGCTTGCGGCGAGGATGGCGCCGGGACCTGCAGCCGTGCCGGTGCCGTAGCTCACGGAGGCCTCAAGCCCGAAGGGAATCACCACCGCGCGGGCTTCGTGCGGTCTGTGAGCGTCGGCGCGATCCGGCTCGAGGAAAGCTTCGCTGGCTGGCAAATAATCGAGCCCGCCTGAATGCATGTCACTCATCTTAGATCTTCAGTCCCCTCAAAGAAAATCCCCTCTTCCCGGTCTCGGGGAAGAGGGGATAAGGGCAAGAGGCGTCGGAAGTCACGCGTTCTGAATGACCTGCTTCCTCGCGTCGCCATACATCGTGTACATCGGCTCATCGAGCAGGATCACCTCCTCGTACCGGCCATAGCCATTGAAGTTGCTGGCGATGGCGCGGCCGTAGGCGCCGATGTTGCCGATTTCGATGTAGTCCCCCTCCCGGATGGACTCCGGCAGATAGAAGGGGCCCTTCATGTAATCGATCGAATCGCAGGTCGGTCCCCACATGGAGAATGGGACCATGCGCTCGTCCTTCGCCGGCTCGCGGCTGACAAGCCGAACCGGGAACACGAAGCCTAGATGCGCCGAGTCGAACAGCGCGCCGTACGCACCGTCGTTGATGTAAAGGTCGTTGCCCTTGCGCGCGTCGACCCGCACGATCAGGCTCTCGGCCTCAGCCACAAGCGCGCGACCTGGCTCGCAAATGAGACGGCACGAGTCGCCCACCGGCAGCTTCTCGAAGCCGTGCCGGATCGCCTCGATGAACGCCGAGAGCGGCGTCGGCTCGCTGTCGCTGTAGCGCGACGGGAATCCGCCCCCGATGTCGATGGCGTCGACAACTACGCCCGCCTTCGCGATGAGCTTGCGCACCTCTTCCAACGCCATCACGTAGGCGTCCGGCGTCGTCGTTTGCGACCCGACGTGGAAAGTAATACCGAGCTCATCCGCAACCTGCCGGGTCTTCACCAGGAGGCGCGCCGCCTTCTGCCCCGTAATGCCGAATTTCCGCTCAAGCGGGATGCGGCTGTTCTTGGCAGGCACGGCCACACGCACGAAGAGCTGGAGGTCCTTGGCGTGACCAGTCTCTTCGAGGATTTTTGCGAGCTCCTCCTCGGTGTCGAGCGCGAAACACCTCACGCCGAACTCGTAGTAGGCGCGCCGTATCGCTGTCCGTGACTTCACCGGATGCATAAAGTGCAGCGTCGCACCCGGTATGGTGGCGGCATCCTCGAGCTCGGGCAGTGAGGCGATATCGAACTGCCGGATTCCGGCGCCGAACAACGCACCCAGGAGAAAAACCGAGCTGTTGGCTTTGTAAGCGTAGGCGACCTCGCCGGGGAAGTTCTCAAGGAACCACCGGGCAGCTCGGCCCGCGGCATGCGGACGGGCGGCCAAAACCGGACGGTCGGGCTTCGTATGCGCGATCAGCGCCGCCGCAGACGGAAATCTTTCCATTGCATGGGACCTCCACCAGTCAAAATCCGGACCAGTTGGCGCCTTGCTGAACCAGCAGAGATCGCCTCACCTTCGGTTGGGAAAAAACCCAAACGAGTCGCCGAAATAAGATCGCTCGGCCCCCATGTAAAGAGCATGTTCACGCCGCCAATTCTTTTTTTGCGGAAGTGTCCGGAATTGCCGCAGGTGGCCTGCGGCAAGCTGGCTAAACGGGCGTCCTCAATACATCACGCAAGGCTGGTTGAGCCTGAAAATTCGGAACAATTCGGAGACTCCCAAAACGGTCTTTTTGAAAAAAGGAAATGATGTCGGCTTCGCAATACAGGCGACATCGAATCGGGCCCGCAAGCATCTGTCGTCAGGGAGAGCCGCCTTCGCCAAACCCGCCGTTGCCGGTCCCCCTGAGAGCCACCGTCCGCGAGTCGCCATACGAGGACTTGGATCGTCGCTCGGCTTCAACTCACGGTGCAGAGGTCCAGAAAATCAGGCGCCGGTTTGTGCGTTCGCTTTCACTGCGCGGAAAGGTGTTTGGGCGAGCCTCCATTCATCCCCTTCATTTGCCGGCGCATCCGCTCGCAGGGATCTTCCCGCTCGGCCTTGGGCGTGAACCAGGCGTAGTCGACGGCCGGCTGCCCATCCGGATCGCGAGGGATTTGATCTGTCGGCTCTTCGCGGCCCGCCTCGACCTCGACGAAGCTCACGACTGCCGTAACCAATTCAGGCGCACGCTGGCGAAGATGCCAGGGGACAGCCCTGTCTACTCGCACATGTCCGTTCCCCGCTATGAGCACCGCTGCGCCGTGCTGGCGCTGCGCAATCAACAAAACATCAGCGAGGTGCGCATCCCGATACTGCTGAGCCAGGGCCATCGGCGCGAACGCGCTGTGCGGTAGTAACCCGCAATGGTTCTCTTCGATTTCCTTGATGAGAGCCTCCTTGAGAGGCTGCTCAAGTTGCTGTTCCAGCTTGAGCCGGACTCGCTCATCCCCGGGAATAGCTGTCAGTCCCTGCTTGGCGACCTGCCGGACCTGATTCCCCGGCGCGTTGCCAGCCAAGATGGGCAGCTCGTGCCGCAAGACCACATCGAACAGGGGCTGGAACATCTCGGCCGCTGGCCAACCGCTCCGGCTCCAGTCCAACCGCTCAAGCAAACGGGCAGCGGTGCCTCGATCCTGTGAAGCAAGAAACGCCGTCACGATGGGTTGCTGGTCAGCGCGTATATGCTCGAAGACGACGGCGGGAGCTTTGCTGCCGGCTGTGCCCTCTCTTTCTCGCGCCAGCCTTCCGATCAACCAGGCCCGGAGCCGGTGATGGTCCGGATTGTCGTGGACCTCACCAAGCAAGACGACTTCATTGGGCTTCAGCTGCTCGACGAGCTCATCCCCCGTGAGCTTGCGCCCCTCTCTTACCGACCAGATGGTGCCGGCCAGCGGATGGTCGCGATGGATTGTTGAGACCCAGCTTGAGAGAGGTGTGCTCTCGCTGTTCCCCACAGAGGGCGCGGGGTCGAGAGTCAGCAACCCGATTGCGACTGCAATCAGACCACGCGCCGCCTGTGTGATCACGATTTTAGCGTTCCTTGCGGAGCGGCAACCCTTTGCGCTCGCGAATGAGATTCACGAAGCGAGTGAAGAGGTAATGGCTGTCCTGCGGGCCCGGCGAGGCCTCGGGATGGTACTGGACCGAGAAGATAGGCTGTCCTTTGAGCCGCAGGCCGCAATTGCTGCCATCGAACAGAGACACGTGCGTCTCCTCGACGTCGCTCGGCAACGACGCCCGATCCACGGCAAAGCCGTGGTTCATGGAGGTAATCTCGACCTTGCCGGTCGTGAAATCCTTTACTGGGTGATTTGCGCCGTGATGGCCCTGGTGCATCTTTTCCGTGCGCGCCCCGAGCGCCAGACCGAGCATCTGGTGGCCGAGGCAGATCCCGAACATCGGCAGGCCTGAGTCGATCAGCTTCCGGATTTCGGGGACCGCATACTTGCCCGTGGCCGCCGGATCGCCCGGGCCGTTGGACAGGAACACGCCATCCGGATTCCGCTCCAGAATATCCTCAGCCGTCGTCGTAGCCGGCACGACCGTGACCCTGCACCCGGCATTGGCGAGCGAACGCAGGATGTTCCGCTTCAGGCCGTAGTCGATTGCGACGACGTGAAATTCGGGATTGAGGTTCCGGGAATACCCTTTGCCCCAAACCCAGCGCATCTCGTCCCACGTGTAGCTCTGCCCCGTGGTCACCTCCGGTACGAGGTCAAGGCCTACAAGCCCGGACCATGCCCTCGCCTCGGCCTTCAGCTTCTCAACATCGAAGGTGCCGGATGGGTTATGCGCGATGACCGCATTTATCGCGCCACCCTTGCGAATCTTCGCCGTCAGCGCTCGCGTATCCACACCCGTAATGGCAATAATGCCCCGCGCCTTCAGCCAGGTGTCGAGATGTTCCGCGGCCCGGTAATTGGATGGCGCTGTGATGTCTGCCCGCAGCACGCAGCCCCGCACGCCGGAGCGCATGGCAAGGTTGGACGTTTCGGTGTCCTCGGAATTCGTCCCGACGTTCCCTATATGAGGGAAAGTGAATGTTATGATCTGGCCGGCGTAGCTTGGATCCGTAAGGATCTCCTGATAGCCGGTCATGGCGGTGTTGAAGCACACTTCGCCGACCGCCGACCCGACAGCGCCAAGACCGCGTCCGCTGATGACGGTTCCATCTGCCAAAACCAGGCGGGCCGTCAACGGTGCATCAGTCCAGGGGGCTGGTGCGCTGCGGCTGGCTGACCGGGCGCTATAGTCGGTGGTCGGTGTCATGAGTGAGTAGCTCCAGGCGGTGCAGGATCGCGTCCGGAGCGCCGCTTTCATTGCACCGCAATATGGGTTCGCGGACCGGCAACCTATTTGAGGTCTCCTTGCCCGTCAATCAAGGGACCCGGGTTGCGACAATCGTCATTGGAGCGTACACGACGCTCCCCGGAATCGATAGGAGACATCATGCGCGATCGGATCAGCCAGGCCATCAAGGACGCAATGAAATCCGGCGACAAGCGCCGGCTGGCGACGCTGCGGCTTATCTCGGCTGCGATCAAGGATCGCGACATTGCTGCCCAGGTCGACAGCACCGGGCAGCCCAGCGGTCGTGACAAGATTTCCGACGCCGAGGTGCTGCAACTCCTGCAAAAGATGGTGAAGCAGCGTCGGGACTCCGCCGAGACCTACCGGAAGGGCGGGCGCGAGGATCTCGCTGAGCAGGAGATGGCTGAAATCGCCGTCATTGAGGAGTTTCTGCCGAAGCAGCTCGACGAGGCGGAGACGCGCGCCGCCGTCGAGGAGGTAATGCGCGAAATCGAGTGCGGTGGGCTCAAGGACATGGGCCGCGTCATGGGCGTCCTGAAGGAGCGCTACTCCGGCCGCATGGATTTCGCGAAGGCCAGCAGCATCGTGAAAGAGCTGCTCAAGTAGCCCTCTTTTTCTCACTCCTGTGGATTATGGGTATGGCTGCCCCATCAAGGCCTTGGTGGGGCAGCATTCTTGTTGCGAATCACCTATCGAAGTCGCGTCGCAACACGGGACACGGGTTTCGATGCGCTATCCCCCCGCTTTCCTCGACGAAATCCGCGCTCGGCTGCCCGTCAGCCAGGTGGTATCGCGCAAGGTGGCGCTGAAGCGGAGGGGACGTGAGTATGCCGGGCTTTCTCCCTTCAAGGCCGAGAAGACCCCTTCTTTTTTCGTCAATGACCAGAAGGGCTTCTATCATTGCTTCGCCTCGGGCGAACACGGGGACATCTTCACATTTCTGATGAAAACGGAGGGCCTCTCGTTCCCCGAGGCCGTCGAGCGTCTCGCCGCCGAGGCCGGGGTGCCGCTTCCCCGTGTCAGCGACGCCGACACGCGGAAAGAGGATCAGCGGGCCCGCGTTCAGTCCGCCGTTGCCGCGGCAGCCGATTTCTTCGAGGCTCAGCTCAAGGGCAGCGCCGGAGCCGAGGCGCGCCGGTATCTCGAGGGCCGTGGCCTCACCCCAGAGACGATCGCGTATTTCCACCTCGGCTATGCGCCTGCGGGCCGCTCGGTCCTGAAAGAGCACTTGGCCCAGTTGGGCTTCACCGCCGAGGAAATGACGCTTTCCGGAATGGTCGTCGCCGGCGAGGACATCCCGGTCTCCTATGACCGTTTCCGGCATCGCGTAATGTTTCCCATCACCGACCTCAAGGGCCGGGTCATTGCATTCGGCGGGCGTGCGCTCGATGCGGATGCGCCAGCCAAATACCTCAATTCGCCCGAGACGCCTCTCTTCCATAAGGGCAGCGTGCTCTTCAACGCTGCCCGCGCGCGGGGGCCAGCGCACGATAGGGATGAGATCATCGTCGTCGAAGGCTACATGGACGTGATCTCGCTCCATCAGGCGGGGTTTGAAAACTGTGTCGCTCCTCTCGGAACAGCCCTGACCGACGATCAGCTCCGTCTGCTGTGGCGGATGGCACCTGAGCCCATCCTTTGTTTCGATGGCGACTCAGCGGGGCGTCGGGCCGCTTATCGGGCCATCGACGTCGCCCTCCCCTTGCTCCAGCCGGGGCGCAGTCTGCGTTTCGCTTTCCTTCCTGATGGGGTGGACCCCGATGACCTGGTGCGCCAGCACGGCGCGGAGGCCATGCGCGCGGTGCTCGACAAGGCGCAACCGCTTGTCGAGGTCTTGTGGGAGCGAGAGTGGAAATCCGGCCAGTGGTCGACGCCGGAGCGCCGCGCCTACCTTGAGAAGCGCATCGCCACCCTGCTCGGCCGCATCGGTGACCTGACCGTGCGGGAGCACTATGGTCGCGAGTTGCGCGCAAAGCTCACGGAGGCCTGGCCTGCATTTTCGGCTGGTCACATGTCGACTTCCCGCGCAACCTCCTGGCAGCGACCCGGGGTGCCGCGCTTCGCTGCGTCAAACAGAATGTTCGGGCCGGCAAGCCGCTTTGGTGGGAGATGGGGCTACCCGGTAAGACCGCAGGCAAGCGCCAGCCTCAAACGAAGCGCTTTGGTGGGGCCGGTCCACGTCCCTTATCGCGAGGCGCTGCTGCTACGGACGCTTCTCAATCACCCTTGGCTGGTGGACCACTACGCCGAAAGAATTTCGAATATTGAATTCAGTCTGCCGGCATTTGCGAAACTCAGAGATGCCATACTGTCACTGAAGAGCAACGATATTTCACTTGACAGCAGCCACTTGCGTACCCAATTGGAGGCGCAAAGCTTGCAGCAGGTGATCGATCTCGTCGAGCGGGCGATTACCCATAAGAGCGACCGGTTCGCAGAGGCTGATGCAGACAGTGCCGAGGTTGAGGCTGGCTTTTGCCACGCCCTTGCGCTCCACGAGCGCCAGATAGGCCTGAAGAGAGCCCTCGAAGCGGCGGAGCGCGAATTCCTCGAGGAGGGGAGCGAGGAGTCGTTGGCTAGACTGTGTGAGGTGCAGCGCCTGGTTGCAAGCTTGGACGCTGAAACATCTTTGGATTAAAGCTGCCCCATCCGAGCAGCAGGCAGCATCCGAAAGGATGCGGCCACGTTGGTGTTTGGGGCATACGTTTGGCAGGCGTGAGCGTGTCCGGAGCCAAAGTTGAAAGGTGTTGCCTGTTAGATATGGCTTTTTTCCGTTGGCTTGTGGCATGCCTTTGCCGTTCGGGACTGCCGGTCAGTTCCGATAATGTGGCTTTCTACGCCGGCTCCTCGCCCCGCGACTTTTCCGCCTTACGGTTAGTAGGGAAGCTTAACGCTGCCCATTTGAATGCAGTTAATCCGCTGAGCCCCGCATGCCGATGACACAGAAAACAGAAGAGCAGACGCCACCCCAGGTAGAGACGCCGGAACGCGACAGCCCGGTGCTCGATCTGACGGACCAGGCTGTCAAGCGGCTGATCAAGACCGCCAAGGCCCGCGGCTACGTTACGTATGACGAGATAAACGCCGTCCTGCCCTCTGAGGAGGTGTCTTCGGAGCAGATCGAGGACGTGATGGCCATGTTCTCGGACATGGGCATCAACGTTATCGATGCCGATGACCTGGACGAGGCCGAGGAGGAAGGGGACAGCTACGACGATGATGACGTCGGCCGCGCGCTGACGACGCAATCGCTGCCGTCTAAATCTGAGACGCGCTCCGAGCCCGTCGAGCGCACGGACGACCCTGTGCGCATGTATCTGCGCGAAATGGGGTCCGTGGAGCTCCTGTCACGCGAGGGCGAGATTGCCATCGCCAAGCGGATCGAGGCTGGGCGCGAGGCGATGATTGCCGGGCTTTGTGAGAGCCCCCTCACCTTCCAGGCCATCATCATCTGGCGTGACGAGCTCAACGAAGGCAAGGTTCTGCTTCGCGACATCATTGATCTCGAGGCCACCTACGAGGGCCCGGATGCAAAGGCGGCCCCCATCGTCGACTCGGACTCCGAAGACCGGGCCAATGGCGAGCCGCTGGGCGACCTGGACGACGAAGACGACTACGAGAACGCCATGTCGCTCGCCGCGATGGAGGCGGAGCTCAAGCCCAAGGTCCTCGAAACGTTCGACCGCATCGCGGCCAATTACAAGAAGCTGCGCAAGCTTCAGGATCGCAACCTCGAGATGCAGGTTGCGGGCGAGCAGAGCACGCGCCAGCAGCAGAAGGCCTACGCCAAGCTACGCGAAGAGATCATCAAGGACGTCAAGAGCCTGCAGCTCAATAACAACCGCATCGAGAGCCTCGTCGAGCAGCTCTATGCGATCAACAAGCGTCTGGTGACGCTTGAAGGCCAGTTGATGCGGCTTGCCGAGAATTACGGCGTCTCGCGCCCCGAGTTCCGGGACGAGTATTACGGCAACGAGCTCGACCAGACATGGCTCGACCGCATGGCCCAGTGTGGCAAGAAGAACTGGGCAAAGTTCATCAACAACGAGCGGCCCAAGATCGAGGAGATCCGGGCGGAGATCCACACTCTCGCGACCGAGACTGGCCTGGAGATCCCCGAGTTCCGGCGCATCGTCCAGACCGTGCAGAAGGGCGAGCGTGAGGCCCGGCAGGCGAAGAAGGAGATGGTGGAGGCCAACCTGCGCCTCGTGATCTCCATCGCCAAGAAATACACGAACCGTGGCCTGCAGTTCCTGGACCTGATCCAGGAGGGCAACATCGGCCTGATGAAGGCGGTCGACAAGTTCGAATACCGCCGCGGCTACAAGTTCTCGACGTACGCGACGTGGTGGATCCGGCAGGCGATCACGCGCTCGATCGCCGACCAGGCTCGTACCATCCGCATTCCCGTGCACATGATCGAGACCATCAACAAGATCGTGCGCACGAGCCGGCAGATGCTGCATGAGATCGGCCGAGAGCCGACGCCTGAAGAGCTGGCCGAGAAGCTCGGCATGCCGCTCGAGAAAGTGCGGAAGGTGCTGAAGATTGCCAAGGAGCCGATCAGCCTCGAGACGCCGATCGGCGACGAGGAGGACAGTCACCTCGGCGACTTCATCGAGGACAAGAACGCGATCCTCCCGATCGACGCGGCGATCCAGTCGAATTTGCGCGAGACGACGACCCGTGTTCTTGCCTCTCTCACTCCGCGTGAGGAGCGCGTGCTGCGCATGCGGTTTGGCATTGGCATGAACACGGACCACACGCTCGAAGAGGTTGGTCAGCAGTTCTCCGTGACCCGTGAGCGCATCCGTCAGATCGAGGCCAAGGCGTTGCGGAAGCTGAAGCATCCGAGCCGCAGCCGGAAGCTTCGGAGCTTCCTCGACAACTAAAGACGCCGGAAGGGCTTATTGCGGGGGCACACACGGCCCCCCCTTAGCGCCGAAAAGCAAATTCCCAAACAAAAAACAGCGCGGTCCATTGAACCGCGCTGTTTTCTTTTGGAGGCTTCGAGCTGGCAGTTACTTCGCCAGCCCCATCAATTTCATCATCTCGCCGATTTCCTTGTTGTCGCGCTCCATGAAGGCGCCGAAATCGGCGGAATTGGCCCAGACCATTTCGAAGCCACGGTCGGACATGAACTTCTTGAAGCCCTCGCTGTCGTAGATCTTCCTCAGGACTTCCTCGTAGCGCTTAGTGATGTCTTCCGGCAAGCCTTTGGGAGCTGCCATGCCGCGCCACACCCCCTTGACCCAATCCGAGCCCGTCGCTTCTTTGAGCGTCGGGACATCCGGGAACTGCGCCAACCGCTTCTCGGCCATCACAACAAGGCTACGCACGCGGCCTGCGTCTCTAAGGGCGCGCGCCTCCGGCAACGAACAGGACACGAGGTCAACGCCGCCAGCCGCCAGATCGGTCATGGCCGTCGCAGCGCCCGTGCTCGGCACCCAGCGCGTTGAATTGGGATCGGCTCCAAGCGAGTGCAGCATACCCGCGAGCGCAAGGTGCCAGCTGCCGCCCTGAGCGGTGCCCGACGAGCTGAACTTGCCCGGATTGGCTTTGATGGCTTCAACAAGCTCGTTGATTGTCTTGAACTCCGAGTCAGCCCGAACGTGGATCGCGGCCGGGTCAGCATTCATGAGCGCTAGTGGGGTATAGGCCTCATAGGTCAGGTCCGTTAGCCCCATCCAGTGCATCATGTTGATCTCGAGCGTGATGAGACCAATCGTGTAGCCGTCCGGCGGAGCTGTTGCGATAGCAGAGTGTCCGACTACGCCATTGCCGCCGGTACGATTGACGACGTTGACCGGCTGGCCGAACTCCTCTTGCATGACAGAGGCGATGTATCTTGCGACAGCGTCCGTACCGCCGCCCGCAGCCCACGGAACGATAAGCGTGATTGGCCGCTCTGGAAATGCCGCCTGCGATGGGGCAGCCATTCCGAACACCATGGCGCAGGCACTCGCCAGCAGCCCAAGCCATTTCCTTGGTTTCATTCCATCCTCCCGTCTACTCCCCGCACCCTGCTGGGGATCTCCGTTTCACATCGGCAATTATGAGCCTTGCGATACCCCACGGTAACAGCGCGCGCAATGCAAAAGCGTCATAGAACTTTTGCTCTGGGTTCATGCTGCGCGCACTTCGGATATCGCAGATCTTGAGGCACTACGCAGCTGCTGAGGTGGCATATTCCGCCGCCAGCCACGGCTGCTCCCGCCCCATCTGCTCGACCAGAAAATTCACGAAGCATTTCACGCGCATGGATGTGTGCCGCATTCCGAAGAAAACGGCATAAATTCCCTGCAGCTCCCCTGCGTGGTACTCCTCGAGCAGCGGCACCAGCCGCCCCGCACGAACATCAGGCCCGACCTGAAACCACCCCAGGCGTGCGATTCCCGCGCCGGCAAGCGCCATGTGCCGCAGGGTCTCGCCGCTATCACCGCGCACAGGGCCTCCGACAACGATTTTGCGCATGTTTCCGTCGATCAGGAAGGGCCACTCGTTCAGGGTCGCCCGCATGTTGTAGGTGAGACAATTGTGCGCAAGAAGATCCTCAGGATGCTTTGGTGTCCCGTTCCGCGCCAGATAATCGGGAGACGCAACGACTACGCGCCGGCTGTCGCAGATCTTGCGGGCCACCAGCGTGCTGTCCTCGAGGGGGCCAACCCGGATGGCCACCTCGGCCTGCTTCTCGACGAGATCGACCAGGTGATCGCTCAACGACAGATCCAGCTCGATTTGCGGATAGCGCCGCTGAAATTCCGGGATCAGCGGCGTAATGCGGTGAATGCCGATCCCCATGCTGGCGTTGACGCTGAGCCGTCCTCTCGGCTGCGACGTGAACTCCGAAACCGCCCGCTCGGCTTCCTCGATTTCGGCCACGATTTTTTGGCAGCGCTCATAGTAGAGCTCGCCTTCCGGCGTCAGCCTGAATTGCCGGGTTGACCGATCGATGAGCCGCACGCCGAAATGACTTTCGATGCGCGAAACGAGCTTGCTGACGGCTGACGGCGTCAGATTCATGGCACGCGCGGCTGCGGAGAAGCTTCCCGCATTGACCACGCGCACGAAGGCCTCCATGCGGGATGTCCGATCCTGTTCTCTCTCCATGCTCCGCACCCGCTCACCATGAATTCTGTTCATGGCCGTTGTTCCCGTCTTCGCTCTGGCACCTAGTGCTTCCCTTCAGCAGACTGCAACCGCAAGCTCCTGATAACGATAAATCTGCCCCAACGAAAGGACGCGGGATCCATGAAGATATTCGTCACCGGCGCGACGGGCTACATTGGCGGCTCCATCGCGACGCGGCTCCTGGCCGAAGGCTACGAGGTTCTTGGGCTGGCCCGCAGCGATGCAGCTGCGGAGAGCCTTCGCCAGCGGGGCATCACGCCCGTCGCGGGCACTCTGAACGACTATGGCTTGCTGAAACAGGTCGCGCGAACGGTCGATGGCGTCGTCAACGCCGCCCAGGCTGACAATCCATTCGTCGTTTTGCCGTTTCTCGAGGAATTTCGAGGGAATGGCAAAGTTTTCATCCAAACGAGCGGATCGAGTGTCGTCAGCACCTACGACAAGGGCGAATTCGTGGATCGCGTGTTCACCGAGGACACGCCATTCACACCCATGCCGGAAAAGGCGACTCGCGTCGCGATCGATGAGCAGGTGCTGAGAGCGGCGCTCGACGGCATTCGGTCGGTCGTCATCCGCCCGTCGCTCATCTACGGCCGTGGCATCGGGGTAAATTCCAGCAGCGTTCAGATCCCGAAGCTCATCGAGCAGGCGAAGAAGACCGGTGTGGCCCGCCACATCGGCCGCGGTCTCAACGTCTGGTCTCATGTCCACATCACGGACGTCGTTGACCTTTATCTTCTGGCCCTCCAACGGGCGCCCGCCGGCTCCTTGTTCTACGTGGAGAATGGCGAGGCCTCGATGAAGACAGCGGTCGAGGCCATCAGCCGAATGCTTGGTCTGGGCGGAAGCACGGCCGAGTGGCCCATCGAAGAAGCCGTCGAATTTCTCGGACCCGGGGCGCATCTCACCTTTGGCTCCAATAGCCGCGTAAAAGCTGACAAAGCGCGCAAAGTTTTGGGGTGGGAACCGAAAGGTCCGTCGCTGCTCCATGAAATCGAGCACGGCACCTACAAAGAGATCTACGGCCCCTAAGAAACCTCCGAAAATTTTCGAAGCTATAAGGAGCGACTATGCCCGCCTACGTCATCGTGGATTTGCAGGAAATCATCGACCCGGAAAAGCTGAACGCCTATCGCCCATTCGGCGCCGCAGCCGTCCAGAGATACGGCGGTCGCTATCTGGCCCGCGGCGGCGAAACTATCAGCCTTGAGGGTGGCTGGACCTCACAACGCATCGCGATCCTTGAGTTTGACACCTTGGAGCAGGCTCGCGCCTGGTACGAGTCACCCGAATACGTCGAGGCGCGCAAGGTCCGTGACGGTGCATCACAAACGCGGATTATCGCGGTTGCGGGGGTGGAGTAAGCTAGCCGCCGAACTTCCCAGGGCAGCCTTATTTCTTGGCAGGCGAAGCTGTCTTTGTGGCTGCCTTTTCCTTTGCTGCGGGTGCATTCTTTTGGCCGGTCGCAGCCGTAGCGGCGGGCGCAGGCTGCATCTGCACGGCCAAGCCGAACAGCCGCCAGTCTCCCCCGACGTGCTCGAACATCATATCGAAGTTGATTTGCTCCGGCCGGGTCTCGATGAAGCCTCTAAGGCGCAACCGTCCGGCTTCGTCGAGAGCCGGCTCGCGTACCAGCTTGGGGTCGAAGAAAAGGATCGGCGAGAAATCGAGCCTGCGCTGACGCAATTCGGTGAATGCCTCCGTGAGCCGCGCAGCAGAGTTGACGGCCTGGAAGGCGGGGCTGCCAAGATCCCGCAATACAGTGTAGTTGCCGGTTAGATTCGCCTGGGACAGGGCGATTAATGTAGTTCTTATCAGCATACTCATCTTGTAAGGATCGGGCATAACGGCGCTTTGAGCAGCAGATTGCTGCCCAACACCGTATTGGCCTTGAGCCTGTACTTGTGCGCGAGCCTCCCCTGAAATGGAGAGCAGTGCGGCGAAAGCGGCCACAGCCCCCGTGATCAGCACGCGCATGACTTATCGTCCTCATTTCATATCCGAGCAACAGGCAAGCCTGGGACAAGCTCTCCAGACCAAACTGGAAACTAGGCGAGGTCCACAAGCTAGCCAAGCGACAATGTCAAACAGCAAAGCAGATGCGGGTTGCACAACGAAAAGAACGCACCCGGTGGCAACCGGGTGCGCTCTCTGGGGGTGTTCCTACTTACCGAATTATCCAGTGAGCAGAAGTTTACCAGGTCACCTGGATGCCAGCGCGACCGCCGATGCTGCTCTCGCCACCCCGACGACCAAACGACTCCTCCTTGACGGTGAAACCAACGCCTCCACTCAAAGCCCAACGTTCCCCGTAGCCAGCAAAGTTATGACCGAGCACGCCGATGGCTGAGAATCCAAGCGCCACGTTACCTTCCCAGATTCCGATGTTACCGGACAAACCGAAGCGCTCGCCGGCGACCAGATCGGGGTTCTCGAGGGCAATGGCGATCGCTACACCGCCACCGACTTTGCTGATCTCGTCGAACAGCAGCCCACCGTCAGTAGCCAAGTTGCCGTTGCGATCCGAAGTCACTACTTCGAGCGGACCGGTCTGGCGCGCTCTACTCAGATCTGAAGTGATGCCAGGCGCGGTGTAAGTGTGATGGCTAGTGCCAAGCACGAACTGGTTGGTCCAGTTCGCATCTGCACCATGACCATGGGAATCGGTCCCGATGGCAACTGAGCCGTCGCGATTGGCATCCGTATTCCGGCCAATCGCAGTCGAGTTATCACCGCGGGCGGCAGCATTCGTTCCCATGGCAATGGCGTTGTCGTCACTGGCCCTCGCGCCAGTGCCGATCGAGATTGTGTTGTTGTCATTGATATTATTTCCGGCGCCCGTGCCGAGCGCCACATTGTTGAAGCCGGAGACATTGTTGCCCGAGCCCAACCCCATCGCAGTGTTGCCGACCCCCTTCACGTCATTACCGGATGCCATGCCCACGGCAGAATTCCCAACACCCCAAACAGCGTTTCCAGAAGCCGTTCCGTATGAGTTGTTGGCAACTCCGACTACAGAATTACCCGATGCAAATCCGGCTGCCGAATTGGCGAAGCCGAAAACGCGGTTGCCGGAGAACGCGCCGTGAGCGGTATTGAAGTCTCCAGTCACGAAATTGCCCGAGCCAAATCCGAACGCGAGGTTGTCATCGCCCCGAACGACATTGCCGGAGCTATCGCCAATGACTGTATTGTCGCTACCCCTTACGAAGTTCCCGGATCCATCGCCATGGACAGTATTGTCGTAACCCCTCACGAAGTTGCCTGACTTGTCGCCAACAGCGACGTTGTCGCTACCTCTGACGAAGTTGCCACTCTTGTAGCCGTCGGCAGTGTTGTCGTCGCCCCGGACGAAGTTGCCACTCTTGGCACCTTCAGCCGTGTTGCCATCGCCCCGGACGAAGTTGCCAACTTTGTAACCCTTCGCGGAGTTGCCATCGCCCCGGACGAAGTTGCCACTCTTGGCACCTTCAGCCGTGTTGCCATCGCCCCGGACGAAGTTGCCAACTTTGTAACCCTTCGCGGAGTTGTCATCGCCGCGGACGAAGTTGCCACTCTTGGCACCT
>Ga0207768_100083_pt1 | contig 114440 bp, 118 predicted proteins | sample CeladaPassaB1F01_FD_187478 | JGI IMG/M metagenome (GOLD analysis project Ga0207768, IMG submission 187478) | Cellulose-adapted microbial communities from the Joint BioEnergy Institute, USA - Passage B1F01 (SPAdes) (version 2) | ecosystem: Engineered > Bioreactor > Continuous culture >...
TACCAGTTGTTCCGCCAGGAGCACCGCTGGGTAGCCAAGTACGGACGGGATAAGCGCTGAAAGCATCTAAGCGCGAAGCCCCCCTCAAGATGAGATTTCCCACCGCAAGGGTAAGACCCCTGGAAGAAGACCAGGTTGATAGGTTCGGGGTGGAAGCGCGGCAACGCGTGAAGCTGACGAATACTAATCGGTCGAGGGCTTATCCTATACGCATCAGCTTGATTGTTTCATTCGCATCCGGTTTTCAGGGTGCAAAACCCTACATAATTAATGAACCAGGCTTGCATTGCGGAAGGCAGTGCGGGCCTGGTTTTTTGTCGGCGATGTTTTTCAGCGATAGTAGACGGAGCAATCCGCGGGGCTCAGCTTCAGCACGCCGTCACGCCGGATGCCGCGCAGTTTGCGCAGGACGATCGAGCGCGGCGCCAGCGTCCACAGATGCCAGCAGATCAGGCTGATCATGAGCGACTCGTGCACCCACGGGTAGGCGACGGCGATGACGCAGAGCCCGAACCAGAGCAGATGGCGATGCAGGCGCCGGAACAGGCCGAGCTCGATGTGCCGCACGGGCACATAGCCGATCCACGGCGCGTCCAGGCTCCACCGAAAACGGCGGAATTCCGGTTCGTTCACCCGGATCAGGGTCAGCCTGACGATGACGAAGTGGACGAGCTCGACGGCGATGAGGCCGATCATCCAGGAGAGAATGCCCGTCGTCCCGTAATAGCCGCCCAGGAACACGCCAAACAACGCGGCCACCAGCAGATAGCTGATTTTCGTCTCCAGCGGAATCGGAATCCGGCGCACAAGCTGGTAATGATAGATGGTCGCTTCATCATGCAATTGCTGACGACGCGAAAGCATGGGGTTTTCCTCCAACCGGAAAAGCGGTATATCAACTATATCGTCAGGGGCGCGCGCCGGATGAATGGCCGCGGAGTCGGGCGGCAGGTCCCGTGGAACCAATGAATTGCGGCAAACATATATTGAAGCAAAATCTCATAAGCGATGCTCGAACCCGTATATCGTAGTAGACATTGTGGCATAATGGGAGTTGAAAGAAAGACAGGAAGGATGAGTCGGCATGGAGGAAAACGTCCGACATTGCTGCATCATTTGCGGGCAGGAGAAGGAATCCGGCATCACGATCATCTCCGAATTTATCTGTGAATCCTGCGAAGCCGAGATGGTTCGCACCGATGTGAAGGACGAGAAATATCCGTTCTTCATCCATCAGTTGAAAAGAATCTGGGTCCAGAAGAATGCGTAGACGGCCGATTCCGACAAGGAACGGCCGGTTTTTTGTGCGTAGGAGCCGCTTGTGGTATCGCGGCGTTTCTTCCTTTATTATAGAAGAAACGGGAGAGGGGGAAAGGGACGGATGCCGGACTTCGAAGCTCCGCTCTATACGAGGCTTGTTCGCAGACGGGATCGGGGCCCGGTCAGCTTCCATGTGCCCGGCCACCAATTCGGACGCGCGTTGCCGGACGAGCCGTTCAAGCTGTTCCGGGACATGATGGGGATCGACGTGACGGAGCTCGAAGATACGGACGATCTGCATCATCCGGAGGGCGTCATCCGGGAAGCGCAGCGACTCGCGGCGCGCTGCTTCGGAGCCGACGAGACGTTCTTCCTCGTCGGCGGCAGCACGGCCGGCAATCTCGCGATGCTGCTCGCCGCGCTCGATCCGGGCGATGCGATCGTCGTGCAGCGCAACGTGCACAAGTCGGTGCTGAACGGCATCGCGCTCGCGCGGGCGAAGGCGATTTTCGTCGCGCCGCAGATTGAACCGGCGTCCGGCCTTCCGACCGTTCCTTCGGCGGCCGACATCGAAACGGCGCTCCGGCGCTATCCGGAAGCCAGGGCGGTATTTCTGAGCACGCCGAACTATTACGGCATGCATGTCCATCTGGCGCCGTACGCGGAGATTGCGCACCGTCACCGGGTTCCGCTGCTTGTGGACGAGGCGCACGGCGCGCACTTCGGTCTGCATCCGGCATGCCCGCCTTCCGCGATGAGCTCGGGCGCGGACGCGGCTGTCCAGTCGACGCACAAGACATTGACCGCGCTGACAATGGGCGCCATGCTCCATGTGCGCAGGGGCAGGCTGTCCGTGGATCGGCTGCGCCGCGCGCTGTCGATGGTACAGAGTACAAGCCCGTCCTATCCGATTCTCGCGTCGCTCGATATTGCCCGGGCAATGATCGAGGCGCGCGGTCCGGCATGGCTGGAGGGTGGGTTGAAGGCGGCGAACTACCTCCGGGAGAAGCTTGCCGCGCGAAACGGTCCGTTTGAAGTGCTGCAACCCGACGTCAGCGAATCCTGCGGCGCGGTCGATCCGATGCGCGTCGTGTTGCGGGACGCCTCGGGCAGAATCGGCGGATTCCGGTTGCAGCAACTGCTGGCGCGGCGCGATTGCTGGGCCGAAATGGCCGACGACCGGCATGTGGTGCTCGTGTTCGGACCGGGCGCGCGTGTGGAAGATGCGGACAGGCTGGCGAATGTGCTGGACGAAATCGCGGCGGAGACGGCCGGAACCGAATATGCGCCGGGTGAAGGCGGCCCGGCATTGGCCGTGACGGCGGCCGTGTATGCGGAGGATCCGGAGGAGCGGATCGGCGAGCCGTTCGCGATTCCGCTGATGCCGCCGGATGACGCGGAGACGGAGTCCGTGCCGCTCGACGAAGCGGCCGGGCGAACGGCGGCGGAACCGGTCATTCCCTATCCGCCCGGCATTCCGCTGCTCGTCGCGGGTGAACGGATCAGCGAGTCGCGGATCGCGGCCATCAGGAGGCTGGCCGCGGCGGGCGCGCGTTTCCAGGGGTCGGCGGAGGCGGGCGCGCAAAAGATTCGGGTTATGGTGCAACATCAACGGAAGAAGGAGACGGACCGGTGAGGAGAGGCTTTTTTCTGACCATAGAAGGCGGCGAAGGAGCGGGCAAGACGTCGATTCTGCAGGGCATCGCCGACTGGTTCAAATCGGACGGATGGGAGGTTGTCGTGACGCGCGAGCCGGGCGGCATACCGATCGCCGAGAAGATTCGGGAAGTGATCCTCGACCGGCGGCACACCGACATGGACGCGCGGACGGAGGCGCTGCTGTACGCGGCCGCCCGCAGACAGCATCTCGTCCAGAAGGTGGAGCCGGCGCTCGCGGCCGGCGCGGCGGTGCTGTGCGACCGGTTCGTCGACAGCAGCCTGGCTTACCAGGGGTACGCGCGCGGTCTCGGCATTGACGAGGTGTGGGCGATCAACCGGTTCGCAATCGCCGGACGGATGCCGGATCTGACGCTCTATCTGGACGTGAGGCCGGAGATCGGCCTTGACCGGATCCGCTCTGCCGGCAGTCGCGAGATCAACCGGCTCGATCTCGAGGAACTGTCCTTCCACCGGAAGGTGCGCGAAGGCTACCTGCTGCTGGCGGAGCGCCATTCCGACCGGATCGTGACGATCGACGCGGAGCAATCGCGCGAGCGGGTGCTGGAGCAGGCGCTGCATGAAACGAAGAAACGCATAAAGGGTTTTCACGCTTCCGCGTCTAATAATATAAATTAGGTACAAATACGACCAAGGGAGGGATAAGCATGAAGCTTGTCATTGCCGTTGTGCAAGACAAAGACAGCAACCGGCTGTCCACCGCCCTCATCCAGGAAGGTTTCCGCGCGACGAAACTGGCGAGCACCGGAGGATTTCTTCGTGCAGGCAACACGACGTTCATGATCGGGATTGAAGACGAACGGGTCGAGGATGTGCTGCGTGTCATCCGGAACAACTGCAAGATCCGGGAGCAGCTCGTGACACCGGTATCCCCGATGAGCGGTTCGACCGATTCGTACATGCCGTTCCCCGTCGAAGTGCAGGTCGGCGGCGCGGCGGTATGGGTGCTGCCCGTCGATCGTTTTGAGCATTATTGATGAACTTTCGAGCTTTATGGACGAACCGATGAACGATCCTGATTGCGGGAAGGATTCATGATGAAAATCAACCCCGGATACCGCGCGGTCGGACAGGACCGGACGCGGATGGACAACATCCAGAGACAGGCGGCGCCGAAATCGTTCGCCGATCTGATGCAGGAACAGGAGACGGCCCGGACACAGGAAGCGCTGCAGCGGATGTTGAGCGAGATCCACCGGCAGGGGGAGCGGCTCGCCCGCAACATGACGGTGCGCGAGCTGATGCTCTACCGCCAGATGGTCAAGCGGTTCCTCGAGGACACGGTCCGGCGCGGCATCGGCCTGAAGGAGACCCGCGGCTGGGATCGGAGGGGCCGGGTCAAGAAGTACAAGCTGATTGAAGAGATCGACGCCGCCCTTGTCAGCATGGGCGAAGAGCTGTTGCAGACCGAGGAAGGTCGGCTCGAGCTGCTCGCGAAGATCGGTGAAATCCGCGGACTGCTGATGAATCTGCTGTTCTGAAACAGACATGTTCCAGGTGCGGAAAGGATCGGTGCCAACATGCGAATCAGCGACATCCCCGGCCAGCCGAAGGCGGTGAAACTGCTGCAGGCTGCCCTGAAGACCGGCAACATCTCGCACGCCTGGCTGTTCGGCGGACCCGCGGGTACGGGGCGGAAGCAGGCCGCGCTCGCCTTCGCGCAGGCGCTGTTCTGCACGGCCGGCGGCGTGGACGCGTGCGGCGAATGTCTGGCCTGCCGGAAGGTCGAGCACGGCAACGAACCGGATCTGCACATCGTCGAGCCGGACGGCGCGGCGATCCGGATCGACCAGATCCGCGGGCTTCAGCGTGATCTGTCCTATCGCGCGGGCGAAGCGAAGCGCAAGGTGTATATCATGGAACGGGCGGAGACGATGACGCCGCAGGCGGCGAACAGCATGCTGAAGTTTCTTGAAGAGCCGTCGTCGCCCGTCGTCGCCATTCTGCTGACCGAAAATCCGCAGGCGATCCTCCCGACCATCCGCTCGCGCGTCCGGTTCGTTCCTTTCCTTCCGCTGCCTCCCCAGTTCATGCTCGAGAAGCTCCTCGCCGAAGGCCACCCGCCGCTTTTGGCCCGGGCCGCGGTGCATCTGGCCGCCGGAATCGACGCCTGCCGCGCGATTATCCAGCAAGAGGGGTTTGCAGAAACGAGAAAGCTGGTGATACAATTGGGGAAAGACAGTCTGGGCAGATTGTCCGCCGCGATGGTCGGCATCGGACAAGCGTTCAGAAGCAGCCTTCAGACTGACCGGGTCGAGACGGTCCTCGCGCTCCTGGCGCTCTGGTACCGGGATCTGCTGAATGTCCGGGTCGGCAGGCGCGATCAGGTGGTCTTCGCGGACGAGATCGGATGGTTGGACAAGCACGCGTTCACGCGCGCGCCGCACGAATGGGTCGCATGCATGGAGCATACGCTTGAAGCAGGCAGACGCATCCGCGCCCATGTATCGCCGCAGCTTGCCCTCGAGCAGCACCTAGTGAAGATACAGGGGGGCTGAATCCTTGTACAATGTCGTCGGTGTCCGTTTCAAGAGAGCGGGCAAAATTTATTATTTCGACCCGTTGGACTTTCCGGTGGAGACGAACCAGCACGTCATCGTCGAGACGGCCCGGGGAATCGAATACGGCAAGGTCGTCATCGGCCGGAGACAGGTGTCCGAATCGGACGTGGTGCTTCCGCTCAAGCGGGTCATCCGCATCGCCGACGAGGACGACGCCCGGGTCGTCCGCGAGAACGAAGCGGCGGCGAAGCAGGCCTTCGCCATCTGTCTCGAGAAGATCAAGCAGCATGAACTGGGCATGAAGCTCGTTGATGTGGAATATACGTTCGACCGCAACAAGATCATTTTCTATTTCACCGCCGAGGGCCGCGTCGATTTCCGCGAGCTGGTCAAGGATCTGGCAAGCGTGTTCCGGACCCGGATCGAGCTGCGGCAGATCGGCGTGCGCGACGAAGCGAAGATGCTCGGCGGCATCGGGCCTTGCGGACGGATCCTTTGCTGCTCGTCCTGGCTCGGCGACTTCGAGCCGGTGTCGATCAAGATGGCGAAGGATCAGAGCCTGTCGCTCAATCCGACGAAGATCTCGGGATTGTGCGGCCGGCTGATGTGCTGCCTGAAGTTTGAGCATGATCACTACGAGAGCGTGCGCGAGGAGATGCCCGCCGTCGGCAAGATCGTCATCACCTCGTATGGCGAGGGCAAGGTGACGGCCATCAACGCCACGTCTCGCACGCTGCTCGTCCAGCTGTTCGAATCGGGCGGCAAGCCGAAGGAGCTTCCGTTCGACGAATGTGTCGTGAAAGGATAACGCAAGCCGCGGTTGCCGAGGTGGGACAGTGACGAAAGACCTGTTCGATCAAGTCGAACGCATGGAGGCCGTCCTTGGAGAAATGCTGAGGGAGACGGCCGACATCAAACGGAACATCAAATCGCTCATCGAAGAGAACAAGAGGCTCAGCATCGAGAACCAGCAGCTCAGGAAGCTGCTGAAGTCCGGCTCCGCGGCAGCGCGGGCGGAACTTGCGGCGGCCGTGCACGCGCAAGGGCATGGGACGTCCGCCGGTCGGCGCGAAGAGGAAGAGCATGTGCATGTCGGCGAAGGCTACGACAATCTCGCCCGGCTGTACAATGAAGGATTCCATATCTGCAACGTCTACTACGGCCACCTCCGCACGGAGGGCGATTGCCTGTTCTGTCTGTCCTTTCTTCACAAATCATGACATCCATCGGCTGCCGGCCGGCGGCGTACGCGGTGCGCTCCGGCGGGCGGCTTTTTTCTGCTTGTCACCGCTCCCATGTAAGCGTATTCAGTTTGCAAGCGACCGTCCGCTTCCATTAAGCTTAAGGTAAGCACATCCGGTTGGAAAGCGAGGAGTCGACAAGCTGACATGGAGAGGCGGGACGCGCGGCCGCCGCTGGAAGCCGGCGAGCGGCTCGATCATCTGCTGACGCAGGATCTGAAAATTATCCAGAGCCCGGAAGTGTTCAGCTTCTCGCTGGACGCGGTGCTGCTCGCCCGTTGGGCGGGGGTGCCGGCCAGAGGGCGCATCCTGGATCTGTGCGCGGGCAACGGCGTCGTGCCGCTCCTGCTTGCGACGCGAACGGCGGCGGCGATCGACGGCGTCGAGATCCAGCCGCGGCTTGCGGACATGGCGCGGCGGAGCGTGGCGCTCAACGGCCTGGAAGACCGGATCACGATCATCGAGGCCGATCTGCGCGAATGGTCGAAGCGACCCGAAGCGCGGGGCGTCTACGACGCGATCACGATTAATCCGCCCTATCTGCCGCGCGGCTCCGGGGATCTCAAGGAGAACCCGTACAAGGCGATGGCGCGGCACGAGATCGGCTGCACGCTCGAGGACGCCGCGGCGGCGTGCGCGGCTGCGGTGAGAAGCGGGGGCCGCGTCGCAATGGTGCACCGCCCGTCGCGGCTAGCGGAAATCGTCGAGGCGCTGCGCCGCCACCGGCTCGAACCGAAGCGGATGCGATTCGTCCATCCGAAGCGGGAGGCGGAAGCGAACATCGTGCTGATCGAATCGCTGAAGGACGGCAAGCCCGAACTTCGGCTCGAGCCGCCGCTCATCGTGTACGAACCGGACGGCCGGTATACGGACGAGCTGCTGCATATATTTTATGGAAGAAAAACGGAGCTGGCGGGCGTCGCCGCGGCGGCGGAGGAGGAGCAGGCATGAGCGGACCGGAAGATCGGAAGCGGGAGCGGCCAGCCGTGCAGGTCCAGCGGAGCTTCGACGGGCGGGAGCGGCCCGGCACGCTGTATCTCGTCGCGACGCCGATCGGCAATCTCGAAGACATGACGATGCGCGCGATCCGCACGCTCCGGGAAGCCGATCTGATCGCGGCGGAGGACACGCGCCAGACGCGCAAGCTGCTGACGCATTTCGACATCCGCAATCGGCTCGTCAGCTATCATGAGCACAACAAGGACACGAGCGGTCCCGAGCTGCTCCGGATGCTGGAGGAGGGCATGAGCATCGCGCTGGTCAGCGACGCGGGCACGCCCGCCGTCTCCGATCCCGGGGCGGAGCTCGCGGCCGAAGCGGCGGCGCGCGGCATTCCGGTCGTGCCGATCCCGGGCGCGAACGCGGCGGTGTCCGCGCTGATCATCTCGGGGCTGCCGACGAGCCGGTTCCTGTTCGCCGGATTTCCGCCCCGCGATCGCAAGGGGATGCAGCGGTTCCTGGACAGCCTCGAATCGGAGCCCGGCACGCTCGTGCTGTACGAATCGCCGCATCGCGTGCGGAAAACGCTGGACGCGTTGGCCGAGCGGTGGGGCGGCCGCCGCATGGCGCTCGTGCGCGAACTGACGAAGCGGCACGAGGAAGCGGTGCGGGGAACCGTCGCCGATGTGCGGGATCATGTCGCGGAACATCCGCCGGCGGGCGAATGCTGCCTCGTCATCGAGGGGGCGTCGGCGGAATCCGGAGCCGGGAAGGCGGCGGCGGAACGGGACGGGACCGGCGCATGGTGGGAGTCGATGACGCCCGCCGAGCATGTCGCCCATTACGAGCGGCTGGGCGCGGACCGCAAGGACGCGATGAAGCGGGCGGCCGCCGACCGCGGCCTGAAGAAGCGCGACATCTACGCGTCCCTGCTGGCCGGATCGGATGCGTCCGGAACCGGGCCGGACAAGCCCTGAGGCGAAAAAAAACCTTCCCGGCCGGAATCCGGCGCGGGAAGGCAGCAAGGAGTATAAAAAAGGTTAGAATTATCGAAGTGACTGCTTCTCTATTATAACCTATTTTTCGTAAAAGTGACACTTTTTTTTCACGAGTCTTACACCAAAAAGCGTTCCGAACCCGGCTCCATCAGGAATTGGTGGGCACGGGCAGTTCGGCGATGCACTCGTGACAGACGATTTTGCCCTTGAAGTACGTCACGTTCTCGGCATTGCCGCAGAAGATGCAGGCGGGTTCGTACTTCTTCAACATGATGCGTTCCCCGTCGACATAGATTTCAAGGGCGTCCTTCTCGCCGATGCCGAGCGTGCGGCGCAATTCGATCGGGATGACGACACGGCCCAGTTCGTCGACCTTGCGTACAATGCCTGTCGATTTCATCATAACGGTTCGAGCTCCTCTCAGTCTATTCAACATTATTCGACATGGTTCAACTTTTTCTGCTATCTATAGTACCAACCATTCCCATAACAGTCAACAGAAAATCACAGGAAATAATCGGCTCCATTTCATAGTATCGGCCGGCAGAATCGGCCAAAATCCGGCTTTTGGGGCAAAATGGAGCGTTCTTCGGACAAAACCGGATACTTCGACACCAATCGACAATTTCGACAATTTCGTGACGAATAGTGTCGAAATTCATGAAAGGGGTGAAGATCGCGTGCATCACGAACTGCCCGAAGAGAAAGTGTTCAAGGATCCCGTGCACAAATACATCTATGTCAAAGACCGGATCATCTGGAATCTGATCAACGCGAAGGAGTTTCAGCGGCTCCGCCGCATCCGTCAGCTGGGCACGTCGTATCTCACGTTCCACGGCGCCGAGCACAGCCGGTTTTCCCACTCCCTTGGCGTCTACGAGATCACGCGCCGGATCATCTCGCAGTTCGAGCGGCTGGGCGATTCCGACTGGCCGAAGGAGGAACGGCTGACCGCGTTGTGCGCCGCGCTGCTGCACGATGTCGGGCACGGACCGTTCTCGCATTCGATCGAGGCGGTGTTCGACACGCGCCACGAGGAATGGACATGCCGCCTGCTGCTGGAAGACACGGAGCTGAACCGGGTCCTTCGCGAGGTGGCGGACGATTTTCCCGAACGGATCGTGTCGGTCATCCGGAGGACGCACGAGAAGTCGATCGTTGTCAGCCTGGTCACGAGCCAGCTCGACGCCGACCGGATGGATTTCCTGCTGCGGGACGCTTACTACACCGGGACGAATTACGGCATGTTCGATATCGACAGGATTCTACGCGTCATGCGCCCCCACAGGGGACGGATTGTCGTGAAGGAAAGCGGGATGCACGCGGTCGAGGATTATTTGATGTCGAGGTATCAGATGTACTGGCAGGTCTACTTCCATCCCGTGACACGCAGTTCGGAAATCGTGCTTCGGCAAATTTTCCGCCGCGCGAAGGAACTGTATCACGAAGGCTGGCGCTTCGACAGCTTGCTCCATCCGCTCCGGCGGCTGTTCGAAGGCGAGATGGACGCCGAGGATTATTTCCGGTTGGACGAGCCGCTGGTTCAGACGCAGTTCATGATGTGGACGGACGAAAAGGACCCGCTGCTCGCGGACCTGTGCCGGCGGTTCCTCCACCGCAGACTGTACAAGTACACGACGATGGACGAGCCGGATGAAGCGCTCCTGGGCAGGACGCGGGAGGCGCTCCGGGATATCGGGCTGCATCCGTCTTACCATCTCGAATTGGATTATCCGTACGATCTGCCGTATCATGTATACAATCCGGGCGGCGACAGCGGCCCGGGAGCGCAACCGATCCTGCTGCTCGGCGAACGCGACGAACTTACGGACATCGCGGAACGCTCCGAGATCGTCCGGTCGATCGCCGGTTTGCACAGGGGGAGACACCATCTTTATTACCCGGAAGACTTGCTGCTGAAACACCAGGGCCGGCTGCCGGCCGACATCCGGCGGCTGTTCGGCATGGCGTGACGGCGGCTCCGGGCATTCACCGGAAGGAGATCTGGACATGTTGATCGATTCGCACGCACACCTCGATTCCCGCCGGTTCGACAATGACCGGGAAGAAGTGATCAAGCGCGCCAGGGAAGCCGGCGTCGAACGGATCGTGAACATCGGCTTCAATCGCGAGACGATTCCGACGACGCTCGAGCTGACGGAGCGTCATCCGTTCATCTACGCGGCCATCGGCTGGCATCCGGTCGACAGCATCGACATGCGCGAAGGCGACCTGGAATGGATCGAATCGCTGGCGGCGCGCGAGAAGGTCGTCGCGATCGGCGAGATCGGCCTCGACTACCACTGGGACACGTCGCCCAAAGAAGTGCAGCACCGGGTGTTCCGCGAGCAGATTCGGCTGGCCCGGAAGCTCGGGCTGCCGATCGTCATCCATAACCGGGACGCGCACGAAGACGTCGTGCGGATTCTCCGGGAGGAGCGCGCCACGGAAGTCGGCGGGGTCATGCACTGCTTCTCGGGCAGCTGGGAGATCGCGAAGATGTGTCTGGACATGAACTTCTACATCTCCTTCGGCGGACCCGTCACGTTCAAGAACGCAAGGGTGCCGAAAGAGGTGCTCGCCAAAGTGCCGCTCGATCGTCTCATGATCGAAACCGACTGCCCGTATCTGGCGCCGGAACCGTATCGTGGAAAGCGAAACGAGCCCGCGTACGTGTCCCATGTCGCGGAAGCGGCCGCCCAAATTAAGGGAATTGATTTACAGGAACTGGTATTTTTAGCCGGACAGAATACTCTGAATTGTTTCCGGATTCGAGATAACTCGGTCTGAGCGTGCAAAATCGTGAACTTGGAAACAAAAAAAGTCGCATTACCCGCGAGATTATCCCTGAAAATGCGCGCTAACCCGAAATTAACGCGAAAATCGCATTTTGAACGTGCTTTACAATGCGTGACCGCAGGGAGTATGATGTCTCACAGAACTTTGCGACAGTTGAACATTTCCAGACGCTGAATCTTCCGGCTTCGGGAGAGCGGGGGAACCGGGCGGCGGCGGGCGGACATTCGGCCCGACGGCACCGCGAGGACATCGAGATCCAGGGGTGAATTGGCAGGACGCGCGCGAGCGGCGACAAGCCATAGGGCGGCTCTCGGCCCGAACCCGTCAGCTAACCCCGCAGGCGCAATCTGAGAGTGATCGTCTCGTGCTTTGACAGTCCGAAGATTATCCATCCTCTTCGAAGCCACGATGGGATCCTCTGTCGGCGGCTTTATTTTTTGAATATTGCGGCAATCGGCGGCAACCGGCGACACAGGGTTCTCCGGGAAGACGGACGGACGGGGCGTGAATCTGGGAACTGCAGCAAGAATCCTGAGAAAACCAATACGTTCGCGTCAATCGTATCATGCGTTATCCCATGGCGGCGAGCAATGTAAGGAGGACCGAAGACATGGGGAAGTTCCTTGCGGAATCCCATGGATCGCGATCATCCGGCATGACCTTCGCAATGCGTTGGAAGCATGAGAACGTACGTCTGATTCTTCTTAGCGCAATTCTGTCGATCGCGATGACCTTTCTGCTGCTTACGCTGCTCTACGGCACGGCCGACAGACAGGTGTCGGTCGTCGTGGACGGCGAAGAGCGGATCGTCACAACGAAGCAATGGGTGCTGGCAAATCTGCTTGAGGAGCTCGACATTGAAGTCGGCCCGAACGACGAACTGTCGATGCCGCTGAACGCGGCGATTCGGGACGGCGACAGGATCGTCATCAATCAGGCGTTGCCGGTCACGGTGGTCGCCGACGGCCAGGCGGTGAAGGTATGGCCGACCCGCCATACGATCGCGGCCGCCCTCGAAGAAGCGGGCGTCGAAGTGCGCGCCGACGACAAGGTGTACCCTTCGCCGAACGCGGAGCTTCGGCCGAACATGACGATCGAAGTGGTGCGCGTCGACAAGCACGTGGTGCAGACCGAAGAGGTTGTCCCGTACGACGTGGTCAGGAAGGAAGACCCGAATCTCGAACAGGGCAAGGAGAAGGTTATCCAGAACGGCAAGGAAGGCGTCGTCATCCATCTCGTCGAGAAGACGTTCGAGAACGGCGTGTATGTGGATTCGCGCCTGCTGACGAAGACGGTGACCGCGGAGAAGCAGGACCAGATCGTCGCCGTCGGCACGAAGAAGCCGCAGTCGAAGGCGGCCGTGCTGTCCGCCGAATCGCAGGCCGAGACGAAGGTCACGCGGGATGGCGTGACGTTCAAGGCGAAGAAGGTGCTCAAGAACGTGACGCTGACGGCTTACTCCGCCGGCTACGAGTCGACGGGGAAGACCGAGGATCATCCGCTGTACGGCATCACGGCATCCGGCACGAAAGTGCAGGAAGGCCGGACGATCGCCGTCGACCCCGACGTCATTCCGCTCGGCTGGTGGGTCTACATCGAGGGCATCGGATTCCGCCGCGCGGAAGACAAGGGCAGCGCGATCAAGGGGAAGAAGATCGACATCTATTACGACAGCGAGACGAAGGCGGAGCGTTTCGGCAAGAAGAAGGGCTATACGGTCTATGTGATCGGACCGAACAAGCCGACGGCAAGCTGATCCGCCGCGCCCGCGTCCGCGGGCCGGCGGCTCATCCCGTGCCGGAGCGCCGCCCTGAACAAGCGGACGAAAAAACCTCTGTGCGGCATCGCCGGCGATGCCGCGCCGGGGTTTTCTTGTCGTTTTGCCGGGATTGCGCGGTGCGGGCGGCATGGCGCATAGCGCGGCGAAGATGCGGCCACCATCATGGAGAGGACAAGCCCGCCGCAACGGGCCGGGGAAAGGAATGTGGACATTGATCAGGGAGATCATCGTCGTCGAAGGCAAGGACGACACGGCCGCCGTGAAGCGGGCGGTGGAGGCGGACACGATCGAGACGGGCGGTTCGGCGATCGGCGAGGATGTGCTGCGCCGGATCGAGCTGGCCGCCGAGCGCCGCGGCGTCATCGTTTTCACCGATCCCGACCACGCGGGCGAGCGGATCCGCCGCATTGTGGCCGGACGCGTTCCGGGCTGCAAGCACGCGTTCCTGCCGCGGGAGCAGGCGGAGCGCGACGGCAAGTTCGGCGTCGAGCACGCGTCGCCCGACGCGATCCGCCAGGCGCTTGCCGCCGTGCGGACCGAGCGGCCCGAGGAGGATGCCGGAGCGGAGATCGTCGATTGGGACGACCTGGTGGCCGCCGGGCTCGTTGTCCACCCCGAAGCGGCGCGGCGACGGCAGGAGCTCGGCCGGCGGCTCGGGATCGGCTACGCGAACGGGAAGCAGTTCTTCCGAAGGTGCCGGATGCTCCGCATCACGAAGCGGGAGTTGGACGAAGCGCTGGCCGGCATGGACGGCGGAGACGGGGGGAGCGGACAATGACGGACGGCATGGAGGGCCGGACCGGAGGGGATATCGGCACGCCGAGGAGGACGCGCGAGATCATCGCGCGCCACGGCTTCACGTTCCGCAAGGCGTTCGGGCAAAATTTTCTCGTCGACACGAACGTGCTGCGCAGGATCGTGGAAGCGGCGGAGCTGGGGCCGTCGAAGGGAGCGCTCGAAATCGGCCCGGGCATCGGGGCGCTGACCGAGCAGCTCGCGCGGGCCGCGGGCCGGGTGACGGCGATCGAGCTCGACCGCCGGCTGATCCCGATTCTCGAGGAACTGCTCGCGACGTACGGCAACGTGGAGATCGTGCAGGGCGACGCGCTGAAGCTCGATCTGAAGCGGCTCATCGCCGAGCGGTTCGCGGGACTGGAGCGGGTCAGCGTCGTCGCCAACCTGCCGTACTACGTGACGACGCCAATCCTGATGAAGCTGCTCGAGGACCGGCTGCCGCTTGAGCATATCGTCGTGATGGTGCAGAAAGAAGTGGCCGAACGGATGACGGCGCCGCCGGGCGGCAAGGATTACGGCAGCCTCAGCGTCGCGGTCCGCTATTTCGCGGAACCCGAGATCATCTGCGCGGTGCCGCGCACCGTCTTCGTGCCGCCGCCGAACGTCGACTCGGCCGTCGTGCGCCTCCGTCTCCGCAACCGGCCGCCCGTGGATGTCCGGGACGAGGCGTTGTTCTTCCGGGTCGTGCACGCGGCGTTCGCGCAGCGGCGGAAGACGCTGGCGAACAATCTGACCGCGCTGCTCGGCAAGGAGCGCCGGCAGGAGGCCGCGGCGCTGCCCCTGTCCTGCGGCATCGATCCCGGCCGGCGCGGCGAGACGCTGTCGCTCGAGGAGTTTGCGGCGCTCGCCAACCGGCTGGCGGAGCGGTGAAATCCGCCGTTCCGACGCCGGGCGCGTCCGACGGACCCGCGCCAAACACCAAAAGGGCCGCCCTTCCATAGGATAGACGGAAGAGGTGATCAGCCCATGAAACAAGGGGATTACGTCGTGCGCAAGTCGTACGGCGGAGACATCCTGTTCCGCATCGAAGCCGTCATCCGGCAGACGGCGATCCTGAAGGGCGTCGACTACCGATTGCTCGCCGACGCTCCGCTCTCCGACCTGATTCCCGTCCCGCAGCCCGAGAAGAGCGGCGCCGCCGTCGCGGCGAAGATCAAGGAACACGAATCCCTGAGGCGCATCCGTCCGGAGGGGGAGGAGGAAGGCTTCCGCTCCGGACCGGGGCCGGCGGACGAAGCGGAAGCGAGCCGCCAGAATTCCGCCGGCGCGCCGGGGGGATATTTCGAGATGCCCGGCCGCGTCCTGCATCTCGACGGGGACGGCTCATATCTGCGCAAGAGCATGGCGCTGTATGCCAGGATGAACGTGCCCGCCCATTGCATCCACTGCCACGAGTCCGTGATGCCGGAAATGGTCGCGCGGCTGCTGCCGCAGACGCGGCCGGACATCGTCGTCATCACGGGCCACGACGGCGTGCTCAAGAACCGGCCGTTCGCCAGCCTGCGCCCGCTCAGCAGCTACAAGAACTCGTTCCATTTCGTGCAGGCCGTCCGCGCCGCCCGCGCCTATGAGCGAAACAGGGACAATCTGATCATCGTCGCAGGCGCGTGCCAGTCGCACTTCGAGGCGCTGCTCGCGGCCGGGGCGAACTTCGCGAGCTCGCCGCGCCGGGTGATGATCCACGCCCTTGATCCGGTTGTCGTCGCGATCAAGGCGAGCCGCACGCCGTTTCGCGAGCCGATCCACCTGACGGACGCGATCCGCGGCACGATCTGCGGCGCGGACGGGATGGGCGGGGTCGAGACGTTCGGCAAGCGCCGGCTCGGCCTGCCGCGACCGGGGTGGAATCCGCTCGCGGTCGTTCCGGCCTACGGCGCGTGAGGCGAATAGACATGCGGGAATACGGATATTCATAAAAAAGGAATAATAGCCTGTTGACAACCGTTTTATGGTGTTGCTATAATATTTTCTTCATTTGACACATCCGCCTCTTTTCATGTATAATGGACAAGGAAAGAGGTGGTAGTGGACGATGGCGAAGAATGCGCTGCTCGAAATCCGACGCAGTCTGGAAGCGCATGTCGGCTCCAGAGTCTGTCTGCGGGCCAACGGCGGGCGACGCAAGACGATCGAGCGAACCGGCGTGTTGGAAGAGACCTACCCTTCTGTTTTTATCGTGAAGCTTGACCAGGAGCAAAATGCGTTCAAACGTGTGTCCTACAGCTATGCCGATATTTTGACGGAGACCGTCGAGGTGACCGTCGTCAGCGACGAAGGGCAGGTCCGGATCGCCTACGTCCAGCATTAATCCGCGCCGCATGAAACGCCCGGACGGAAGACATACTACCCTCCATCAGACGAATTGCGGATTCGCGGAAGGAGGACCTCCGTCATGGGCCGCAGAAGGCGAGGCGCGATGTCGCAGCAGCTGAAGGAGGAGTTGGCGAAGGATCTCGGGTTCTACCAGACCGTCGCCAGGGAAGGCTGGGGCGGCATCCGGGCGAAGGATGCGGGCAACATGGTCAAACGGGCGATCCAGCTTGCGGAACAGGCGCTTGCGGATCGCGGACGAGGACCGTCGTCGTGACGAATATCGGAGATTTCAAGCGGCCTGCCGGCGCCATGAGCGCCCGCGCGGGCCGCTTTTTGCATGCGAAAAATTGCGGATGCGCCGGCGGATGGCCGGACTTTTTTCGCATTGTGCGGAAACCGGTGCTATAATTGGGAAGGACTCCGGGACGAACGGGTGGAACGGTGGTGGACACGTGAAAATATACGAGAAAGCGCCTGCCAAAATTAATCTGCTGCTCGACGTGGTGCGCAAGCGGGAGGACGGCTATCACGAAGTCGAGATGGTTATGACGATGGTCGACCTGGCCGACCGGCTCGAGATGGAGGAGCTGCCCCGGGACGCCATCGTGCTGTCGAGCCAGGCCGGTTACATTCCGCTCGACGAGAAGAATCTGGCCTTCCAGGCCGCGCGGCTCATCAAGGACCGGTACGGCGTGAAGAAGGGCGTTTACATCCATTTGGACAAGCGCATCCCGGCGGCGGCGGGACTGGCGGGCGGCAGCAGCGACGCGGCGGCCGCGCTGCGCGGGCTGAACCGGCTGTGGAACCTGAACCTGGCCGAGGAGGAGTTGCTCGGGCTCGCGGCCGAGCTCGGATCCGACGTGCCGTACTGCGTGCGCGGCGGCACGGCGATCGCGCGGGGGCGGGGCGAGAAGCTGGAGCCTCTGCCGAGCCCGCCGCAATGCTGGGTCGTGCTGGCGAAGCCGCGGCTCAACGTATCGACGGCCGACGTGTACGGGCGGTTCCGGCTGGAGAAAGTGGAGCGGCATCCGTCGCTCGAGCGGATGGTGCAAGCGATCCGGGCCGGTTCGTTCCGCGACATGTGCACCGAGCTCGGCAACGTGCTCGAGACGGTAACGCTCGACCTGCATCCCGAGGTGCGCCGGCTGAAGGAGATCATGAAGAGGCTCGGCGCGGACGGCGTGCTCATGTCGGGCAGCGGTCCGACCGTGTTCGGTCTGGTGGCGAAGGAAGCGAAGGTGCCGCGCATCTACAACGGGCTGCGCGGCTTCTGCAAGGACGTATTCGTGGCAAGAATGCTGACATAAAGCTACACAGTGACTTGCAAAAAACCGTATAATCATGATATATTGACTATATATCATTCGGATTTCATACGGGGGTGCAGGCCGTGAAGAAGTTGAAACGAAGCGCCAGGCTGGTCGAAATGACACAATACTTGTTGGCACGCCCCCACACGTTAATTTCGCTGACAGCATTTGCGGACCGCTATCAATCGGCGAAATCATCGATCAGCGAGGATCTGGCCATCATCAAGGAAGTTTTCGAGGAAGAAGGCATCGGGCAGCTTCATACATTGGCCGGCGCCGCCGGAGGAGTCAAGTATATCCCGACCGTCAGGAAGGAGGCCGCGCTTGCGGTTATCCGGGAGATCTGCCGCCAGCTGGAGCAGCCGGAGCGGGTGCTCGCGGGCGGTTATCTGTACATGACCGACATGATCGGACAGCCGGCGATCATGAGCGAGGTCGGCCGCATGTTCGCGACCGCGTTCGCCGGCCGCGAGATCGACGTCATCATGACGGTCGAGACGAAGGGCATTCCGCTTGCGTACGCGACGGCGATGTATTTGAACCTGCCCGTTGTCATCGTGCGGCGGGACAACAAGGTGACGGAAGGATCGGCCGTCAGCATCAACTACGTGTCGGGCTCGACGAAGCGGATCCAGACGATGTCGCTCGCGCGGCGCGCGCTGCGCGAACAGTCGCGGGTGCTCATCATCGACGACTTCATGAAGGCGGGCGGCACGGTGCAGGGCATGATCGACCTGCTCGCCGAGTTCGACGCGACGGTCGCCGGCGTCGGCGTGTTCGTCGAGTCCGGCGAAGTCGGGGCCGACGAGCGGCTGTTCCACGACTATGTGTCGCTGGCGCGGCTGGCGCATGTCGACCTGAAGACGAAGCAGACGACCGTCGTGCCGGGGAACTATTTCGACGGTATGACGATCGCCTGACAAGACAAGACGCGCGCATTGCCCGGACGGGCGGCTCGCGGACAAGCGTGCAAGCGGTTGCGGTCATCCCGCGCGGCGGATGACGGTCGCCGCCTTCTCTTATACCCATTAAGTCCACCATTCCAATAGGAAAACATTAAGGAGGAATCGATCATGCCGCAAAAACCGACCATCATCTCGACGACCGGCGCCCCCGCCGCCATCGGCCCGTATTCGCAGGCCGTCCGGATCGGCAATCTGCTCTTCACCTCGGGACAGATTCCGCTCACGCCGGAGGGCGAGCTCGTGCAGGGCGGCATCGAGGAACAGACGCACCAGGTCTTCCGCAATCTGCAGGCCGTGCTGTCCGAAGCCGGATGCGGCCTTTCCGATGTCGTGAAGGCGACCGTGTTCCTCAAGGACATGAACGAGTTTGCCGCGTTCAACGCCGTCTACGCCTCTTACTTCGGGGAGCACAAGCCGGCGCGGTCGACCGTGGAAGTGGCCCGCCTGCCCCGGGATGTCCGGGTTGAAATCGAGCTGATCGCCGCCATTCCCGAAGGCTGAAATCAGCAACTTATACCAACGAAAAAAAAGTCAGTCAAGTGGCATCAATTTTTCCAAATACAAGAAGGATTTCGGCTCAATTTGAAGAATATTACACCAAGTCTTTTGGTAGGCAAAGGTGGTGAACAGAATGCAAATTACCGATGTCAGACTCCGCCGCGTGAATTCCGAAGGCAGAATGAAAGCGATCGCCTCGATTACGATCGACAACGAATTCGTCGTTCACGATATTCGGGTCATCGACGGCAACAACGGCATGTTCGTGGCCATGCCGAGCAAGCGCACGCCGGACGGGGAATTCCGGGATATCGCGCACCCGATCTCCTCGCAGACGCGGGAGAAGATCCAATCCGCCGTCCTTGCGGAATACGAGCGGGCGGCAGCCGAGGAAGAAGCGGCGATCGAAGAAGGCGCGTAATGTCGTCGTCGGGGCAGGCAAGGATTGATCTGGAGAAGAGAGCCGTAGGCTCTCTTTTCTTTTGTCTGAAGCAAGTGTATAGTCGAGGAAGATACGGATCTCGGGAGGAAAACGGACATGGAGAGAATGGCGGTCGTGCTTGCGGCGGGTTTGGGAAAAAGGATGAAATCGAAGCTTCACAAGGTGCTGCATCCCGTCTGCGGCAAGCCGATGGTCGGGCATGTGCTGGACGCCGTGGCCAAGGCCGGCTGCGGCCGGACGATCGTCGTCGTCGGGCATGGCGCCGAGGCGGTAAAGGCCTTCGTGGGCGACCGGGCCGAATGCGTGCTGCAGGCCGAGCAGCTCGGCACGGGGCACGCGGTGATGCAGGCCGACCCCCTGATCGGCGGGGAAGACGGAACGACGGTCGTCATCTATGGCGACACGCCGCTCATCCGGCCGGAGACGATCCGCGCGATGCTGGACGAACACGAGCGCAGCGCCGCCGCCGCAACGCTGCTGACGGCGGTCGTGCCGGACCCGTCCGGACTCGGCCGGATCATCCGCGGGAAGGACGGCAACGTGGAACGCATCGTCGAGCACAAGGACTGCAGCGAAGACGAACTGAAGATTACGGAAATCAACGCCGGCACCTACTGCTTCGACAACCGGAAGCTGTTCGAGGCGCTCGGCAAGGTGAAGAACGACAACGCGCAGGGCGAATATTACCTGACGGACGTGATCGACATCCTGCGCGAGGCGGGCGAGACGATCGCCGCGTACCGGACGCCGGATCCGGACGAGACGACCGGCGTCAACGACCGCGTCGCGCTGGCAGAGGCCGAGCGGTTGATGCGGAATCGGATCAATCGCCGGCACATGGCGGCGGGCGTGACGATCATCGATCCGGCGGCCACCTACATCGAAGCGGAGGTCGCAATCGGCGCGGACACCGTCATCCATCCGGGCACGGTGCTGCGGGGCCGCACCGTCATCGGCGAGGATTGCGTGATCGGGCCGCAGGCTGACATCACCGATTCCGTCATCGGACAGGGCGTCACCGTCCGCCACTCGGTGCTGCTGCAGGCGGAGGTGGGCGACGGCTGCGCGATCGGCCCGTACGCGAATCTCAGGCCGGGCTCGAAGCTGGCCCCGGGCTGCAAGATCGGCGATTTCGTCGAGCTGAAGAACGCGTCGCTCGGCGAAGGCACGAAGGTGTCGCATCTCAGCTATGTCGGCGACGCCGTCGTCGGCCGGGACGTCAACATCGGCTGCGGCGCGATCACGGTGAACTACGACGGCTACAACAAATCGGTCACCGAAATCGGCGACGGCGCCTTCATCGGCAGCAACGTCAACCTGATCGCGCCGGTGAAGATCGGCGCGGGCGCCTACGTCGTCGCGGGATCGACGATCACCCACGACGTGAAGCCGAACGACATGGCGATCGCGCGCGAGCGGCAGATCAACAAGGAGGGCTACGCCGAGCGCATTCGCGCCAGGGCGCGGGCGAAGAAGGAGCGTCTCGGAGAGAAGTGATCCGATCCGGCGCATGAGGCCGACTGGAAAAGGGAACAATATAGGGAAACCCGTGCTGACAAGGAGGTTTCCCGATGACCCCTTTATTGAGAGCGGAGGAACGGACGCAGCACACGAAGGGCGAACTGCGGCGGCTGCGCGATCAGGGCAAGGTGCCCGGCAACGTGTACGGCGGCGACAGAAGCGGCTCGACGCTGATCGCCGTCGACGAGAAGGAACTGATGGCGCTGCTGCGCCGCCACCCGAACACGGTGCTTGATCTCGAGCTGCCCGGCGCCGGCGCGAAGCCGGTCATGGTGGCCGGCGTGCAGCGCGATCCGCTGACGCGCCATGTGCTGCACGTCGACCTGCGCGAGATCGATCTCACGACGCCGGTGCGCACGCACGCGCCCCTCGAGCCGGTCGGCGAAGCGCCGGGCGAGAAAGAAGGCGGCATCGTCCAGATGCTGCTGCACGAGCTGGAGATCGAATGCCTGCCCGCCGACATTCCGGAGGAGATTCCCGTGGACATATCGGGGCTGGGTCTCGGAGACAGCCTCACCGTCCGCGATCTGAAGGTTCCGCCGGGCGTTGCCGTGCGGACCGATCCGTCCCTCGTCGTCGTGACGGTGCTCGTTCCGCGGAACGATGACGCCGGTCCCGGCGAGCCGACGAGCGGCGCGGAGACGGACCGGGGCGGGGAGAAGGCGGAAGCCCGGTCCTGACCGCGCCCGATCCCGATCCGTGCCGGAAGGGCTGCCCGACCGCCGTCCGGCGGCGGGCGGCTTCGACATTTTCTGCGGCGGATCCGCTTCAGTATCCCGGACGCGAAACGAAGGTATAGCGGCTTCGGTCGTAATCGATATTGTTGACGCGGACCGCACGCCGGTTGAATTGCTCGATGAACCCGATATCCTGATGCACGCCATCCAGATAGATCTGGACCGGCACGCCATGGTCGATGTGATCCCGGAAATGCCGGTCTTCATAAAGGATCTGTCCGTTCTCGTAGATGACGAGCAGCGCGCTTTCCGACAACATTTCGTTGACCATGAGATCACCTCTACCTATAATGACAATTTAGACGATCGAATCGTTGCAGGGGGCCGATATCTTCAGGCCGGGAAGGGGGAAGACGCGCGATGAGATGGATCGTCGGACTCGGCAATCCCGGACCAGCCTATCAGTCGACCCGGCACAACGTCGGCTTCATGGTCATCGACGAGCTCGCGCGGCGCTGGAACATCGGCGTCACGCAGAGCAAGTTCAAGGCGCTCGTCGGGGAAGGACATGTTCGGGGCGAGAAGGTGCATCTGCTCAAGCCGATGACCTACATGAACCTGTCGGGAGAAGCGGTGCGGGCGTTTCTTGATTTCTACAAGGCGGACGTCGCGGACCTGATCGTCATCTACGACGACCTTGACACGCCGCTCGGCAAGATCCGGCTGCGCTACCAGGGCAGCGCGGGCGGCCACAACGGCATCAAATCGATCATCCAGCATCTCGGCACGCAGCAGTTCAACCGGATCCGCATGGGAATCTCCCGTCCGGCGCCCGGGCGCGACATCGTCGACTACGTGCTCTCGCCGTTCGACAAGTCGGAGGGGGAGCAGCTTGCGGCGATGATCGAAACCGCGTGCGACGCGGTCGAATTCGCGCTCGAGAATCCTTTCGACAAGACGATGGCGAAATTCAACCGATAGATCTCCCGAAAACCGGGCATAATGGTGACATACCGGTTCTTCAGGAGGCATACGATGGCTGTGAACTATGTCTGCCGGCACTGCCGGACGCCGCTCGGATCGCTCGACCGCGACGATCTGAGCGAAGCGGCGCTGGGCTTTCATTTCTTGACCCCCGAAGAGCGGGGCGATATAATAGCGTATGACGCGGCGGGCAACGTAACCGTCAGAGTGATCTGCGATTACTGCCGCGAAGCGCTGGAGGCGAATCCGGAGCTGCTGCTGATCGAGAGCCCGCTGCAATAGCGGGGCGCGTACCCCGAATCGAGCGTAACAGACGGGCGGACCGCGACGGTCCTATCCCTCGAGACAGCCTCGGCGAAATGCGCCGAGGCTCTTTTCCTGTTGGACGAACACGGATGACGCCAAGCTATCCGGTTCATGAGGAAAGCAGGTGCCCAAAGTTGAAAAGACTGATCGAGGCTTTCGCCGCCGATCCCGATGTCCGGAATGTCATGGATGGCATCGCCGGCGGCATGCGCGAACAGATGATTTCCGGCCTGGCGGGCTCGTCCCGGCAGGTTATGCTTGCTGCGATCCGGCGCGGGCTGGACCGCCCGATGCTGGTCGTCACGCACAACATGTTCGCCGCCCAGAAGGCGGCGGAAGATCTGCAGGAGTGCCTGTCCGAAGACGAGGTGCTGCTCTATCCCGCCAACGAGCTCGTCGCCGCGGAAGCGGCGATCTCGAGCCCGGAGACGGTGGCGCAGCGGCTCGACGTGCTCATCCGGCTGTCGCAGGGCTTCCGCGGCGTCGTCGTCGTGCCGTACAGCGGCGTGAGGCGCTTCCAGCCGGCCCGGAGCTTCCTCTCGGAAGCGCGCATTCCGCTTGCGGTCGGCGAGGCGCTGCCGATGGACGCTTTCCTGCGCCGCATGGTCGAGCTCGGTTACGAGCGGACGGACCGCGTCGAACGCAAGGGTGAAATGAGCGTCCGCGGCGGCATCGTTGATTTCTACCCGCTGATCGGCGATTCGGCCATCCGCGTCGAATGGTTCGACGACGAGATCGACTCGATACGCACCTTCGATCCGTCCGACCAGCGGTCGATCGACAAGATGCAATCGTACGTCGTCACGCCGTGCCGCGAGATCGTCGCCGACGAACAGCGCATGCGGAACGCGGCGCAACACGCTTGCGAGCTGCTTGATGCGCAGCTTCGCAAGATGACCGACCGGCAGGCGAAGGGGCGGCTCGAGGAGGCGATCGGCGAGGAGATCGCCAAGCTCAGGCAGCACGCCTGGTTCCCCGAAATCTACAAATATATCGCGCTGCTCTTCCCCGAGCGGGAGACGCTCTACGACTACATGCCGAAGGACACGATCCTCGTGCTCGACGAGCCGATCCGGCTGATCGAGACATCGAAGCAGCTGGAGCGGGACGAGGCGGAGTGGACGACGGCGCTGCTGTCGAACGGCAAGACGCTGCCGGGCCTCGTCACCGGCCTCGAGCCGGACGCCGCGCTGTTCCGCAAGCCGTTCCAGACGCTCCATCTGCAATTGTTCCTGCGGCAGGTGCCGCACACGCAGCCGCAGAACATCGTCAACATCGTCACCCGCGCGATGCAGAATTTCCACGGCCAGATGAACGTGCTGAAATCCGAGACGGAGCGCTGGCGCAAGGCGGGCGCGACGATCATGATACTGGCCGGCGGCGCCGAGCGCCTGGCGCGGGTGGAGCGGGTGCTGCGCGACTACGGCATCGAGCCGCCGATGCTGATCGAGGGGAACCTGCAGAGCGGGTTCGAGCTGCCTTCCGTGCGGCTGGTCGTCGTCACCGAAGCCGAGATGTTCTCGCAGAAGCAGCGGAAGGCGCGGCGGGTCGAGCGCAAGATCACGGGCGCCGAGCGGATCAAGAGCTACACCGAGCTGAAGGTCGGCGACTACGTCGTCCACCAGAACCACGGCATCGGCAAATACATCGGCATCGGCACGCTCGTGATCGACGGCGTGCACAAGGACTACCTGCACATCCTGTACGCCGGCGGCGACAAGCTGTCCGTGCCGATCGACCAGATCGACCTGATCCAGAAGTACGTCGGCAGCGAGGACAAGGAGCCGAAGATCTACAAGCTCGGCGGCAACGAATGGAACCGCGTGAAGAACAAGGTTCGCTCGTCCGTCGAGACAATCGCGGAAGACCTTGTGCGGCTGTACGCCGAGCGCCAGGCGACGCCGGGCCACGCGTTCCAGAAGGACACGCCGTACCAGCAGGAGTTCGAGGCGCTGTTCCCGTACGAAGAGACGCCCGACCAGCTGCGCGCCATCGAGGAAATCAAGCGCGACATGGAGTCGCCGCGCCCGATGGACCGGCTGCTCTGCGGCGACGTCGGCTACGGCAAGACGGAGGTCGCGATCCGCGCCGCGTTCAAGGCCGCCATCGAGGGCAAGCAGGTGGCGGTGCTCGTGCCGACGACGATTCTGGCGCAGCAGCATTACGAGACGTTCCGCGAGCGGTTCTCGGGCTATCCGTTCAACGTGCAGGTGCTGAGCCGCTTTCGCTCGCGCAAGGACCAGACGGAGACGATCAAGGGGCTCCGGGCCGGGACGGTCGACATCGTGATCGGGACGCACCGGCTGCTCTCGAAGGATGTCGTCTTCAAGGATCTCGGGCTGCTCATCGTCGACGAGGAGCAGCGGTTCGGCGTCACCCACAAGGAAAAATTGAAAAAGCTGAAGACGAACGTCGACGTGCTCACCCTGACCGCGACGCCGATCCCGCGAACCCTCCACATGTCGATGCTCGGCGTCCGCGATCTGTCGCTGATCGAGACGCCGCCGGAGAACCGTTTCCCCGTGCAGACCTACGTCGTCGAGTACAGTCCGTCGCTCGTGCGGGAAGCGATCGAACGCGAACTCGCGCGGGGCGGCCAGGTGTACTACCTGTACAACCGCGTGCAGGGCATCTACCAGATGGCCGAGCAGATCTCGGCGCTCGTGCCGGACGCGCGCGTCGCCGTCGGCCACGGCCAGATGTCCGAGCAGGAGCTCGAGAAGACGATCCTCGATTTTCTCGACGGCGAGTTCGACGTGCTCGTGAGCACGAGCATCATCGAGACGGGCGTCGACATCCCGAACGTGAATACGCTGATCGTCCACGACGCCGACAAGATGGGGCTGTCGCAGCTCTATCAGCTGCGCGGGCGGGTCGGCCGCTCGAACCGGATCGCCTACGCCTACTTCACGTACCGGCGCGACAAGGTGCTGAACGAAGCGGCCGAGAAGCGGCTGCAGTCGATCCGCGAGTTCACCGAGCTCGGCTCCGGGTTCAAGATCGCGATGCGGGACCTCGCGATCCGCGGCGCCGGCAACCTGCTCGGCGCGGAGCAGCACGGCTTCATCGCTTCCGTCGGATTCGACATGTACTCGCAGATGCTGGCCGAGGAGATCGCGAAGCGCAAGGCGTCGCTGCTCGGACAGCCGGAGCCGCAGGTCCGGGAAGTGAACACGACGATCGACCTCGCGATGGACGCGTACATTCCTTCGGATTACATCTACGACAGCATGCAGAAGATCGAGATTTACAAAAAGGTCGCGGTCATCCGCGATCCGGAGGAAACCGACGACCTGCGCGACGAGCTGGTCGACCGGTTCGGCGATCCGCCGGAAGCGGTCGAGAACCTGCTCGCGGTCGCCCGGCTGAAGGCGTACGGGCGCAGGTGCGGCGTCGAACAGATCGCGCAGCGCGGCGACGATTTCGTCCTGAAGTTCGCGCAGCATGAAGCGGAACGCTTCGACACGAAGGTCGTCGACAGACTGTGCCTCAAGTTCGAGAACCGGTTCGTCCGGCCCTCGGCGCAGCTGGAGACGCAGCCGACCATCCTGATGCGCGGCCGGGGACTTTCGAACGCGGACAAGTTGGCGATGCTGGAGCAATTTCTGATACAATATGAAGAAGCGTTGAAACCGAAAGGAGAACTACAGGATGTGGCTCAATAGACGTAGCGCGGCTTTCAGGGGTCTGGCCGCGATTGCTCTGGCATGCGTGCTGGCCGGCGCGCTGGCGGCCTGCGGAGGCAAGAACGACGGGGGGATTCCCGGCGAGGGACAGGGCGAACCGGTCGCGACCTATCAGGGCAAGACCGTGACCGACGCCGAATTCAACAAATACATGTCGCTGGTCGAGCTGACATCGCCGATGGAGGCGGCGTACGCCGAGTTCATCCCGGGCTACAAGGAGCAGATCCTCGAGCGGTACATCGTCTACAAGGAATACTCGGCCAAGGCGACCGCCGACGATCAGAAGAAGGCGGCGGAAAACGCCGCCGCGTTCCGCGAGCAGCTGGACCAGGCGCTCAAGGACGAGACCCAGAAGGAGACCATCCGGCAAATTTTCGACAAATCCGGGCTGACGAGCAAGGAAGCCGAGCGGATGCTGAAGATGCTCATCTCGGCGGAGATCGCCATCGACCGGAAATACCAGGAGATCAAGGATTCCTTGACGGAGGACGAGATCCGGGCGGAGTTCGAGAAGGCTCCGTCCGACTACAACATCGTCACCGTGCGCCATATTCTCGTCTCGACCACCGATTCCATGACGGGCGAAGAGAAGCGGACGGAGGAAGAGGCGCTCGCGCGCGCGAAGGAAGTGCGGGCGAAGCTGATCGCGGGCGGCAGCTGGGATGAACTGGCGAAGGAATATTCCGACGATCCGGGCTCGAAGGACAACGGCGGACTGTACGCGGACGCGAGGGCGGGCGACTGGGTCGACGAATTCAAGCAGGCGGCCAACACGCAGCCGGTCGGCGTGATCGGCGAGCCGGTGCTCACGACCTTCGGATACCATGTGATCAAGGTCGAGAAGCGGGAAGAAATGACGTTCGAGAAACTGTCCCAGGGCCAGAAGGACGAGCTTCTCGAGTCGATCGCCGGCCCGAAGCTGAACGAAGCGATGCAGCAGGAGATCGACGCGCTCGGCATCGTGATCACCCTGCCGCAGGAGGAGACGGAGGAATCGCCGGCCGAAGATGGCGGCGAAGGAGGCGCGGACGACGCCGGAACGAACGGCGGCGAGACGGCGCAATAACGGGACCGACATGGTCCGATCGGGCTTCCGCCCAAGCGCAACGCTTGGGCGGAAGCTTTTTTTGCGTTTCGGCGGGACATCCCGCTCCCGGCGTCACCCCCGTCTGGACGAAATGTTCAACGAATCGGAAGCAACATCTCACGATTTGTCTACTGCTTTTTCGCCCAACCAGGCGTTAATATGTCATTATAAATAACGCATAAATAACATAATTGCTGAAAATCCGAAAAAAGGATGTAAATATGTAAGTGTACCTAACATATAGATTACACAAAGTCTGATGTTACGGCGGTACGGCCAACGTCGGGATCGCGCCAATTCACGAAGGGAAAGGAAGTGGGGAGAAAATGGACGCGACGGCAACCCTCTTACCGGAAATTCAGCTCGATCGCGTGACCATGCAATACGAGACCGGCGCCTCCCGGGTGACGGCGCTGCAGGACGTCAGCCTGACCATCGCCAGGGGCGAGTTCGTTTCCCTGCTTGGTCCTTCCGGCTGCGGAAAGACGACGCTGCTCCGAATCATGGCGGATCTGATCGAACCGACGGGCGGCGAGCTGAAGGTGGCGGGCAAGACGGCCCGGGAAGCGCGGCTTGCCCAGAAGTACGGCATCGTGTTCCAGAACCCGGTCCTGTACGACTGGCGCCGCGTGAAGTCGAACATCACGCTGCCGCTGGAACTCAAGGGCGTGCCCCGGGCCGAGCGCAACCGGCGGGCGATGGAGCTGCTCGAGCTGGTCGGCCTGGCGAAATTCGCGAACCACTATCCGTGGCAGCTCAGCGGCGGCATGCAGCAGCGGGTGGCCATCGCCCGGGCGCTGGCCATGGAGCCGGAAATTCTGCTGATGGATGAGCCGTTCTCCGCGCTGGACGAATTTACGCGGGAGCGGCTCAATGAAGAGCTGCTGTCGATCTGGAGCAAGGTGCAGAATACCGTCGTGTTCGTGACGCACAGCATCCCCGAGGCCGTCTTCCTGTCGGACCGGGTGTTCGTGCTGTCGCCCCATCCCGGCCGGCTGTCCGCCGTGGTCGACATTCCGCTGCCCCGCCCGCGGACGAAGGAAATGCGCAACAGCGAGGAGTTCTTCCGTCTGATCGCGCGCATTCGCGACAGCTTCGAGGAAGGGGTGTGAGCGATGAGGGCGCAGGGTCGCATCGTGCCGGTCCTGGCATGGGGAGCGGCGATTCTCATCCTGTGGGAGGCGGTCTCCTGGTATCTGCTCGAACGGGCGGAAGTCCAGATGGCGCAGTCCAAGCTCCCCTATGTCCATGAAGTGCTTGCGGCCTTCGGCACCTATGGCGGCGTGCTGGCAGCCGAGGGATGGATCACCTTCACGAACGCCGCATGGGGCTTCCTGGCGGGCGGGGCCGCCGGAGCGCTGCTGGCCGTGCTGATGAGCGCGTCGAGGTGGATGGAGCGGCTCGCGTTCCCGTACGCGGTGGCTTCGCAGATGGTCCCGATTCTCGGGCTCGCTCCCATCGTGTTCGGCATCGTGCGGAACGAGGATCTGGCGCGGGTGCTGATCGCGGCGTACATCACCTTCTTCCCGGTGGCGCTGAACATGCTGCGGGGACTCCGGAGCGTCTCTCCCGCCGCCATCGAACTGATGCGCGCCTGCGCGGCGAGTCCCTGGAGCGTCTACCTGAAGCTTCGCCTGCCGGCGTCGCTGCCCGGCCTCTTCAGCGGGCTGAAAATCGCCGCGCCCCTCGCGGTGACCGGCGCCATCCTGGTGGAACTGATGGGCGCCAGCCGCGGCATCGGCGTCATCATGCTCCGCAACCTCTATTACGGACCGTCCCATGTGTACATGTTCTGGTCCACCGTGATCGTCGGCGCGCTGCTCGGCGTTGCAAGCTATGCGATCGTAAGCGGCGCGGAGCGAATCGTCGCGCCGTGGCAGCCGGAATTCAGGGTCAGGGGAGGTGACGGCTGATGGACGGCGGACTCGCGACTCCGGTCAAGGCCGCGGAAACGGCGAAGGAGCATCCGACGGGGAGAGAAGAGAAGCGGTCGCGCGCCGCGGCGCGGTTGACCGACTCGGCGGTCGGACGGATCGGCCTGCCGCTCGCGGCCGGCGCGCTGTTCATCGCGCTCTGGGAACTGCAGGCGTTCCATCGGCTGCTGAACCTGAGGGTGTACCAGCTCCCGCTGCCGTCCGCCATCATCCGGACGATGCGGGACAACTTCGACATCCTGCTCTCCTACGCCGGATACACGCTGGCGGAAGCGGTCCTCGGCATGCTGATCGGCTCCGCCATCGGATTCCTGGTGGCGCTGGCGGCGACGGCCTGGCCCCGTTGGGGATCCGGCAGCCTGTTCATCGTAGCCTCGCTAAGCGCCGTGCCGATCGTCGCCCTGGCTCCGATCATGAACCTCTGGTTCGGCAGCGGCATGGGCTCCCGCGTCGCGGTTGTCGCGATCACGACGATGGCGGCCATGGCGATCAACGCCCACAAGGGCATGAACATGGTCGATCCGCTGGCCCTCGATCTGATGCGCTCCTACGCGGCCCGGAAGCGGCAGGTGTTCCGCCACGTCCGGGTGGCGGGCAGCCTGCCCTATGTGTTCACCGCGCTGAAAATCAACACGACGGCGAGCATGATCGGCGCGATCGTCGGAGAATTTTTCGCATCCTCCCGCGGGCTGGGCTACCTCCTGTCCAATTCGATCAAGGTGGCCAAAATGCCCCTGGGTTGGTCATGCATCGTCATGGCAGCCATCGTCGGCATTCTGTTCTACCTGATCGTCGAGCGGCTGGAGAAGGCGTTCATCCGCTGGCATCCGTCGCAGCGAACATGAGGAATCCGAAGAGACGGCGTCATTCCGTCGGATTGTGGAGGAGATCAACCATGCTGTTCGCAAACAGCGGCAAAACGTTTCTGAAGCTGACGGTCATGATCTGCGTTCTGGCCATGCTCGCCGCATGCGGCAGATCCGGTTCTTCATCGGGCGGATCGTCCCCCGGGCTCGTCAAGGTGAAAATCCAGCTCTGCTGGGTGCCGCAGGCCGAGTTCGCCGGGTTCTACGTCGCCAAGGCGAAGGGTTACTACGAGGAAGAGGGGCTCGATGTGGAGATCGTTCCGGGCGGTCCGGACATCGTGCCGGAGCAGCAGGTGGCCAACGGCTCGGCTCAGTTCGGCGTCAATCTGGTCGGCAGCCTCCTGTCCCACATCGAGCAGGGCGTTCCGCTCGTCCAGATCGGCCAGGTGTTCCAGGATACGAGCATGGTGCTGATCTCGAAGAAGTCTTCCGGCATCGACAGCCCGGAGAAATTCGCCGGCAAAAGGATCGGCAACTGGATGGGCGGCAACGAGTACGAAGTGCTCGCGCTGTTCGCCAAGTACGGCCTGGACCCGCTGAAGGATCTCGAGTTCGTCAAGCAGGCGTTCACGATGGACCAGTTCCTGAACGATGAGATCGACGTAGCCACGGCCATGATCTACAACGAGTACCACGTTGTGCTGAACAGCGGCTACAAGCCGGAGGATCTGAACGTGTTCAACCTCGACGAGCTCGGCGTCGGCATGCTCCATGACAATCTGTTCGTCAGCCGCGACTGGCTCGAGGAGAACGAGGAGACCGCGGTCAAGTTCGTCCGCGCAAGCATCAAGGGATGGAAGGACGCGATCGCCGATCAGGACGAGGCCGTCGACATCGTGATGGACGTCGTGGAGGAAGGAAGCACCACCCGCGAGCATCAGGCGACGATGATGCAGGAGGTGGCGAAGCTGGTCAAGCCGGAAGGGTTCCCCGAAGATCGGATTCTGTTCACGAGAGACGACCGGTTCCGGCTGACGGCGGACATCGCGCTCAAGTTCGGCGTCATCACCAGGCCGGCGGACATCGAGGCCGCGTACACGAACGAGTACGTGGAGAAGGCGCTGGAGGGGATGTAACCGATGGATCTGCTGGTCACGCGGGCGAAGCTGCCGGACCGGGACGGTCTGTTCCGCGTCGCCGCGGAGAAGGGAATCATCACGGAGATCCGGCCCGAAGGGGAGGAGACCCTTCTTCCGGACCGCTTCCGGACCGTGATCGACGCGGAAGGGCAACTGCTGCTCCCTCCCTATGTGGAGTCCCACATCCATCTCGAATCCGTGCTGACCGCCGGCGATCCGAGGTGGAACGAGAGCGGCACGCTGTTCGAGGGGATCCGGATCTGGGCGGAGCGCCAGCGTTATCTGACGAAGACGGATGTGAAGGAGCGGGCGCTCTCCGTCCTGAAGAGTCTGGCCGCCCAGGGCGTGCTCCACGTCCGGACGCACGCCGACGTCTCCGATCCGAAGCTGACGGCGCTCGACGCGCTGCTGGAACTTCGGGACGAGGTCCGCTCCTGGGTGAACGTGCAGGTGGTCGCTTTTCCCCAGCAGGGCATCCTGTCCTTCCCGAACGGCGAAGGATTGCTCGAAGAGGCGCTGAAGAGGGGGGCGGACGCCGTCGGCGCGATTCCCCATTACGAGTGGACCCGGGAAGACGGCGTCGAATCGCTCCATATCGCTTTTCGCCTCGCGGAAAAATACGGCGCGCTGGTCGATGTCCACTGCGACGAGATCGACGACGGCCAGTCCCGCTTCGTCGAGACGCTGGCGGCCCTGGCCCTGCGGACCGGGCTCGGGGCGCGCGCGACCGCGAGCCATACGACGGCAATGCATTCCTACGACAACGCCTACGCCGCGAAGCTGATGCGCCTGCTTCAGGCGTCGGGCATCAACATCGTGGCCAACCCGCCGGTGAACGTCCACCTGCAGGGCCGCTTCGACGCCTATCCGAAGCGGCGCGGCATGACCCGGATCAAGGAACTGCTGGACGCGGGGGTGAACGTCAGCCTGGGCACCGACTGCATCTCCGATCCGTGGTATCCGTTCGGCACCGGCAATATGCTGCACGTCGCCAACATGGCGCTGCATGTCGGGCACATGACCGCCCGCGGAGACATTCCCCATGGCGTGCGAATGGTGACGGAGAACGGCGCCCGGACGCTCGCGCTCGGCGACGGATACGGCATCGCGGAGGGGCGGCCGGCCAGCTTCATCATCGTCGACGGGGCCGATCCCTGGGATCTGATGCGGCGAATGCCCGTCACCCGGCATGTCGTCTGCAAGGGACGGCCGATCGCCGTGACACATCCGGCCAGGACGGAGCTTTACATGGGAAGCGCCGCCGGGCTGATGACATAACACGGAGCATCGGGCCAAGGGATGTGTGCCAAATCCATGGAGAAGAGGGGAAGAGAACCATGCTGACGGGCAAGAAGACGTTGTGGTTGCTGGCGCTTGTGCTTCTGGCCGTGACGGTTGTCGCCGGATGCGGCTCGGGGAAGCCGGACAAGGCGGGATCGTCGCCGGCGTCTTCCGCCGGAGCGCCTTTCTCGGGCGGGGCCGGCGCGTCGTCCGGACCCGCGGCGGAGCCGGTCAAGATCAAGCTGCAGCTCAAGTGGGTGCCCCAGGCCCAGTTCGCCGGCTATTTCGTCGCCAGGGAGAAGGGGTATTACGCGGAAGAGGGGCTTGACGTGGAAATTCTGTCGGGCGGGCCGGACATCGTGCCGGAGCAGCAGGTGGCCATCGGCGCGGCGCAGATCGGCATCGACTGGGTCGCCAGCCTGCTGGCCCACCAGGAACAGGGGCTGCCGCTGATCGAGATCGCCCAGATCTACCAGAACAGCGGTCTGGTGCTCGTCTCGAAGAAGGAGTCGGGCATTGCGACCGGCGCGGACCTGAAGGGCAAGAAGGTCGGCAACTGGATGGGCGGCAACGAGTTCGAGGTGCTGGCGCTGTTCGACAAGTACGGGCTCGATCCGACCCGGGATCTGGAGTTCATCAAGCAGGGGTTCACGATGGACCAGTTCCTGTCGGGCGAGCTGGACGCCGCTTCGGCGATGACCTACAACGAATATCTGGTGGTGCTGGACGCGGGCGTTCCGGCCGAAGAGCTTTCGGTCATCGACATGAACGCGGAAGGCGTGGCGATGCTGGAAGACAATCTGTTCGCGAACGTGGAATGGCTGGAAGACAACAAGGAGACCGCCGCGAAGTTCGTGCGGGCGTCGCTGAAGGGCTGGAAGGACGCGATCGCCAACCCCGAAGAGGCCGTCGACATCGTCATGAAGGCCGTCGAGGAGGGCAGCACGACGCGCGAACACCAGCTGAACATGATGAAGGAAGTGGCGAAGCTGGTCGTGCCGGAAGGCTTCGACGAAGGCCGGATCGGCGAGATCGACGACGCGAAGTTCAAGCAGACCGCGGACATCGCCCTCCAGTTCGGCGTCATCTCGCAGCCCGTCGATCCGGCCAAGGCGTACACGAAGGAAATCATCGAAATGGCGAAGTAGCTGTCAGGCCGCCGGTCCCGGAGCGCCCGGTTTGCGGGCCGGCGGCAACCGGATGGGGAGGTTTGACGGATGGGCGAAACCGGAGCGGTCATGCCGCGTGCGGCCAAGGAACGGCTGCTGGAGATGGATCGCAAACATTTGTGGCACCATATGTCTCCGCACAACGACGATCCGATGATCTTCGTCTCGGGGGAAGGATGCTGGCTGACGGACATCGACGGGAACCGCTATTTCGATGCGATGTCGGGGCTCTGGTGCGTCAACATCGGCCACGGGCGCAAGGAGGTGGCGGAGGCGGCCGCGAGGCAGATGGAGGAGCTGGCCTATGTCCCGCTGACCCAGAGCCATGTTCCGGCCATTGAGCTGGCCGCGAAGATCAGCGAGTGGCTGGAAGGCGATTACCGCGTCTTCTTCTCCAACTCCGGATCGGACGCCAACGAAGTGGCGTTCAAGGTGGCCAGGCAATATTTCGCCCAGATCGGCGAACCGGGACGGTACAAGTTCATCGCCCGCCACCGCGCATACCATGGCAATTCCATGGGGGCGCTGGGCGCGACGGGCCAGGCGATGCGGAAGCTGAAATACGAGCCGCTCGGCGCCGGCTTCCTGCACGTGCCCCCGCCCTACTGCTACCGGTGTCCCTTCGGCCAGACCGCGGGGAGCTGCCGGATGGAATGCGCCGACATCTACGACCAGGTGATCCGGTGGGAAGGACCGGAGACGGTGGCCGGCGTCATTCTGGAGCCCGTCATCACGGGCGGAGGCATGATCGTGCCGCCGCCCGGCTACCTGAAGCGGGTGAAGGAAATCTGCGAGAAGCACGGCGTGCTGCTGATCGTGGACGAGGTGATCTGCGGATTCGGACGTTCCGGGCGCAGATTCGGACATCAGAACTTCGGCGTGAAGCCCGACATCGTCACGATGGCCAAGGGGCTGACGAGCGCCTACAGTCCGCTGTCGGCCACCGCGTTCCGCGCCGACATCTACGAGACTTTCCGGGGATCGGACGGCAAGGAGCATTTCCGGCATGTGAACACCTTCGGCGGCAATCCCGTCTCCTGCGCCGTCGCCGGCGTCAACCTCGAGATCATGGAGCGCGAGCGGCTGATCGAAGCCGCGGATGAGCTCGGCCGCCATCTGGCGGCGCGGCTTCGCGGGCTCGCCCACCACCCGAATGTGGGGGATATCCGCACCTTCGGATTCGCCGCCGGGATCGAGCTGGTCGAGGACAAGGAGACGAAGCGGCCGGCGCCGCCCGCGATGGTGGCGAAGGTCATCGAAGCCTGCAAGCAGCGGGGGCTGCTCATCGGCAAGAACGGGGACACTGTCCCCGGCTGCGCCAACATCCTGACGCTGGCGCCGCCGTTCGTCGCGACGAAGGAGGAAATCGACTGGGCCGCGGGCGTTCTCGAAATCGCGCTCGGCGCGCTTCCGCAGGACGGAGCGAAGCTTCCGGTGGCGTAAGTCCGGGGGCGCAAGCCCGCGCGCCGCGCGGCAAGGCGGATCAAGTCCGCTCAAGTCGACGGCGCAGAACCGCGCGGCAGGACGGGTCAATCCGGCGGCGCGGGCCCGCGCGGGAGCAAGCCGAAGCGGCATCCGGCCATCCCGGCCGGGCTGTCCGGCTCGGCATGTTCAGAAGAGGGAGGAGCGCAGGTTCATGGAGCTGACGATCAACAAGGCGCGACTGCTGGACCGGCTGGAGCGTCTGGCGCAAATCGGCAAACTGGGCGACACCGGCGTGTGCCGGCTGGCGCTGTCGAAGGAGGACCGGCAGGCGGTCGGGCTGGTCAAATCGTGGTTCGAGGAAGCGGGCCTGGCGGCCCGGATCGACAACTTCGGCAATCTGATCGGCCGCATGGAGGGGAAGATCCCGGAGGCGCCCGTGCTGATGCTCGGCTCGCACATCGACTCCCAGCCCTACGGCGGCCGGTTCGACGGCACGGTCGGCGTGCTGGGCGCGCTGGAGGCGGCGCAGACGATGCGGGAGCGGGGCCTCATGCCGGAAATGCCGATCGAGGTCGCCTCCTTCTGCGACGAGGAGGGCTGCCGGTTCAACAAGGGGCTGTTCGGCGTCCGGGGCATCCTCGGCCAATTGGAAGAAGGCGAGCTGGAGCGGACGGACAGGGACGGCGTCACCCGCCGGCAGGCGTTGATCGCGTTCGGCTGCGATCCGGAGCGGTTCGCCGACTCGGTCTACAGGCCGGGTTCGATCGGCGCCTATCTGGAGCTGCACATCGAGCAGGGGCCCGTGCTGGAGGCGCTCGGCCAGCCGGTCGGCATCGTCACGGGCATCGCCGGCCCGCTGTGGCTGACGGTGACGCTGACCGGCGCCGCCGGGCACGCGGGTTCCGTGCCGATGCGGATGCGGAAGGACGCCCTCGTCGGCGCGGCCCGGATCATCCTCGCGCTGCGGGAGATCGCGTCCCGGGATCCGGACGCCCCGACCGTGGGCACGGTCGGCTCCCTGCAGGTGTTTCCGGATTCGCGCAACATCATTCCCGAGAAGGTCGAGTTCACCGTCGATCTCCGGGACATCAACCGGGAGCGGCGCGACCGGCTCGAGGCGGAGCTGATGGAGACCATCCGGCGGACCGCGGAGGAATACGGCCTCGAGGCGGAGTTGCGCGAGGATACGAACAGCCCGCAGCGCTACTGCGCGGAATGGATCAAGGACGCGATGCGGAGAAGCGCGCGGGAGATGGGGCTCGCGCCGCCCGAACTGATGAGCGGGCCGTTCCACGACGCGCTCGCGATGTCCTACGCCTGCGATTACGGCATGATCTTCGTCCGGTGCCGGGAGGGCATCAGCCACAACCCGCGGGAATTCGCCGCGATCGACGATATCGCCCTGGGCGCCGAACTGCTGTACCGGACGGCGGTCGACATCGCCCGGGCGGGGAGCGGATCGGCGGCTCCCGCGGCGTACGAATCGGGAGCATGAAGGAGGTGCGGGAGCATGGATGCGGTCAAGATCGGACTGATTCAGGCATCCCATGACGTGAGCGGCGAAGAACCGGTCGAGGCGCACAAGCAAGCGGCGATCGGGAAGCACATCCGTCTTCTGCAGGAGGCCAAGCGGCTGGGCGCCCAGATCGTCTCGTTCCAGGAATTGTTCTACGGGCCGTACTTCTGCGCGGAGCAGACGCCGAAATGGTACGAGGCCGCGGAAGAGGTGCCGAACGGCCCCACCGTCCGGCTGTTCGCCGATCTGGCGAAGGAGCTGGGCGTCGTGCTGGTGCTGCCGATCTATGAGCGCGAAGGGATCGCCACCTACTACAACACGGCGGTCGTGATCGACGCCGATGGCTCGATCCTCGGCAAATACCGCAAGCACCACATCCCCCACGTGGGGGCGGGAAGCGGCGGCTGCGGCTTCTGGGAGAAATATTATTTCAAGCCGGGCAACCTCGGCTATCCCGTCTTCGACACCGCCTTCGCCAAGGTGGGCGTCTACATCTGCTACGACCGGCATTTTCCCGAGGGCGCGCGGCTGCTCGGACTCGGCGGAGCGGAGATCGTCATCAATCCTTCCGCCACGACGGCGGGCGTCTCCGAATATCTGTGGAAGCTCGAACAGCCCGCCCATGCCGTCGCCAACGGCTATTACGTGGGCGCGATCAACCGGGTGGGCGTCGAAGCGCCGTGGAACATGGGCGAGTTCTACGGGCAATCCTACCTGGTCGACCCGCGAGGCAACTTCGTCGCCATGGGCAGCCGCGACAAGGACGAAGTGGTGATCGGCGAGATGAGCCGGAAGGTCATCCGCGAGGTGCGGGAAGCCTGGCAGTTCTACCGCGACCGGCGGCCCGAGACGTATCAGGGCCTGATCGCGATCTGAGCGGCATCGACAACGCAAGGACAGGAGGTCTTGAGGCATGCATGGGACCCCTTATGAAGGCTTCGCCGAGATCCATCCCGGCATGAAGCCCGGGGAAGCGCTGGAGGAGTCGAACCGGTGCCTCTACTGCTACGACGCGCCCTGCGTCAAGGCGTGTCCGACCGGCATCGACATTCCCGGATTCATCCGCAGGATCGCCACCGGGAATCTCCCGGGCGCGGCCCGGTTGATCATGGAGGCCAATCCGGTCGGGGCGACCTGCGCCCGCGTCTGCCCGACGGAGGAGCTGTGCGAGGGCGCCTGCGTCCTGAACAGGGCGTCCCGCCCGATCGCCATCGGCCTGCTGCAGCGGTACGCGACGGACGCGGCCGCAAAACGCGGCGAACTGGTGGTCAAGCCGGGGCCGGCCAACGGCCGGAAAGTGGCGGTCATCGGCGGCGGGCCCGCGGGCCTGTCCGCGGCCCGGGAGCTGGCCCGGCTCGGCTGCGCGGTCACCGTGTACGAGGCGCGGGAGAAGGCCGGCGGCCTCTCGACGTACGGCATCGTCTCGTTCCGGCTGCCGCAGGAGGTGCCGGAGTGGGAGGTCGCGCAGATCCGGACCATGGGCGTGGAGATCCGCACCGGCGTCCGGGTCGGCGCGGACATTCCCGCCGACCGGCTGATCCGGGATTACGACGCCGTCGTGCTGGCCGCCGGCATGGGGAAGGTGCCCATGCTCGGCATCGAAGGCGAAGATCTGGAAGGCGTCCATGACGCGATCGAATTTATCGGGGCGATCAAGACCGGTTCGGCGCCGGAGGGCGTCAGGGGGGCGCGGGTCGCGGTCATCGGCGCGGGCAACACGGCGATCGACGCCGCGACCTGCTCGACCCGGCTGGGCGCGGCGAACGTGAAAATCGTTTACCGCCGGACGGAGGCGGAAATGACCGCCTATGCCTTCGAATACCGGTTCGCGAAGGAGGAAGGCGTCGAGTTCCGCTGGCTGACCGCCCCGAAGCGGATCATCGGCGACGAAAGCGGCAGGGTGACCCATCTCGAATGCGTCCGCATGCGGCTTGCGGACGCGGGCAAGGACGGCCGTCCGGTCCCCGTGCCGATCGAGGGTTCCGAATTCCGGATGAAGGTCGATATCGTCATCAAGGCGATCGGCCAGACGCGCCATCTGCCGCTCATCGAAGCGCTGGGCGTCGCCCACGAGCGGGGCGTGGTCGTCGTCGATCCGGAGACGTTCCGGACTTCCCACCCGAAGATTTACGCCGCCGGGGACATTGTCTTCGGCCAGGGGCGGGGCGAGGCCACGGTCGTCAGCGCGGCGGAGCAGGGCAAGCGGGCCGCATGGGCCATTCACCGCGCGCTTCAGCAGGCGGCCGCCGAATCGGCGTGACAAGGGAGGTGAAGGACAAGTGGCTGATCTCGGCATCAACTTTGCGGGAATCAAGGCGCCCAACCCGTTCTGGCTCGCCTCGGCGCCGCCGACGAACACGGGATACCAGGTGCAGCGGGCGTTCGAGGCCGGCTGGGGCGGAGCGGTCTGGAAGACGCTGGGGAATCCCGTCATCAACACCACCTCCCGTTTCGCCGGTCTGACCTTCGCCGGCCATCGCGTCGCCGGGTTCAACAACATCGAGCTGATCTCGGACCGGCCGGTGGAAGTGAACCTCAGGGAGATTTACGAGACGAAGAAACGTTTCCCCGACCGCGCGCTGATCGTCTCCCTCATGGTGGAGCCGAAGCGGGAGGCGTGGCACGAGATCGTGAAGCGGGTGGAGGCGGTCGGCGTCGACGGGCTGGAGCTGAACTTCGGCTGTCCTCACGGCATGGCGGAGCGGGGCATGGGATCGGCGTCCGGGCAGGTGCCTTCGCTGGTCGAGAAGCAGACTTACTGGGTGAAGGAGGTCGCCGAAACGCCCGTCATCGTCAAGCTGACCCCGAACATCACGGACATCACCGCGATCGCGGCCGCAGCCGCCCGGGGAGGCGCGGACGCCGTCTCGCTGATCAACACGATCAACAGCCTGATGGGCGTCGACCTCGACACCTGGAACACGATCCCCCATGTGGCGGGCAAGGGCACCCACGGCGGTTACTGCGGCCCCGCGGTCAAGCCGATCGCCCTGAACATGGTGGCGGAATGCGCGCGCCATCCCGAAGTGAACATTCCGATTTCGGGGATCGGGGGCATCTCGAACTGGCGGGACGCCGCCGAGTTCATCCTGATGGGGGCGACCAGCGTCCAGGTGTGCACCGCGGTCATGCATCACGGCTTCCGCATCGTGGAGGACATGATCGACGGCCTCTCCCGCTACCTGGACGACAAGGGCATAGCGAGCGTCATGGATCTGGTCGGCCGCTCGGTGGAGAGGTACACCAGCTGGGGCGATCTGGATCTGAACTACAAAATCGTCGCGCGCATCGACCGGGAAGTGTGCATTAATTGCAACAAGTGCCACATTGCCTGCGAGGACGCTTCCCACCAGTGCATCGAAATGCTGACGGACGAAGCGGGAAAGCCGTATCTGAAAGTGCGGGAAGAAGATTGCGTGGGCTGCAATCTCTGCTCCATCGTATGCCCGGTGGAGGGGGCCATTACGATGACGGAGGTGCCCTCCGGCGTTCCGCCCATGACGTGGAACCAGCGCAAGCGGGCGCTGGACCGGCTGTCGCCGGCGGAGCCGGCATGTTGCGAAGCGGCTGACAAGGAGGCGGTATAGCCGTGAAAAAGCTGATCAAGGGCGGCACGATCGCGACGGCCGCCGATGTGTACAAAGGCGACATTCTGATCGAAGGGGAGCGCATCGCGGCGATCGGCGAACGTCTGGCCGCTCCCGACGCCGAGATCATCGACGCGGACGGACTGTACGTCTTTCCCGGCGGGATCGACCCCCACACGCATCTCGACATGCCGTTCGGAGGCACGGTGACGAAGGACGATTTCGCGAGCGGGACGATGGCGGCGGCCTTCGGGGGGACGACGACCATCATCGACTTCTGCCTGACGAAGAAGGGCAGGCCGCTCCGGGAAGGCGTCGCGGAATGGCACGCCAAGGCCCGGGGCAAGGCCGTCATCGACTACGGATTCCATCTGATGATCCCGGAGATCAACGAAGCGGTGCTGGCGGAGCTTCCCGTGATCATGGACGAAGAGGGAATCACCTCCTTCAAAATTTTCATGGCGTACAAGAACGTCTTCCAGGTGGACGACGGCACCCTGTACCAGACGCTCGTCGCCGCCAGGAAGCTCGGCGCGCTCGTCATGGTTCACGCCGAGAACGGGGATGTCATCGACGAGCTGGTCAGACAGGCGCTGGCGGCGGGAAACACGGATCCGATCTACCACGCCCGCACCCGTCCGCCGGAGCTGGAAGGAGAGGCGACGGGACGCGCCGCCGCGCTGACGGCTCTGGCCGATTCCCGGCTCTACGTCGTCCACGTCACCTGCGCCGAGGCCGTGGCCCGCATCGCCGAAGCGCGCGCCAAGGGGCTCCGGGTCTTCGGGGAGACCTGCCCGCAATATCTGGTGCTGGATGAATCGGCACTGGAGAAGCCGGATTTCGAAGGAGCGAAATATGTCTGGTCGCCGCCCCTGCGCGCGAAGGACCACCAGGAGGCGCTCTGGAACGCCCTGAAGAGCGGGCAGCTTCAGGCGCTCGGCTCGGATATGTGCTCGTTCGACTTCAAGGGGCAGAAGGAGCTCGGACGGGGCGATTTCTCGAAAATCCCGAACGGCGGCCCCACCATCGAGGACCGGCTTTCCATTCTCTATTCGGAAGGCGTGGCCAAAGGGCGCATCACCCTGAATCAATTCGTGGATCTCGTCTCGACGCAGGCCGCGAAGCTGTTCGGCCTGTTCCCGAGGAAGGGGACGATCGCCGCGGGCAGCGACGCCGACCTCGTGCTCTTCGATCCGAACGTCAGGCGGACGATCAGCGCGGCAAGCCACCATATGGCCGTCGACTACAACGCCTTCGAAGGAATGGAAATTGCGGGCGAGCCCGTGTCGGTCCTGTCGCGCGGCCGGTTCGTCGTCAAGGACAGGCAATTTGTCGGGCAGTACGGGGCCGGGCAATATTTGCGCCGCGGCCGTTTCGGCGGTTCGCTCGCGTCGGACGCCGGCGCGGGGTTGACCGCCATTTCCTGAGCCGGAGGGAGGAGCCGTCATGTCGGATTGGCACGAATATTGGAAAGAAAAACAGTTGATCGACGAGTTTCTGGCCGGCGGATACGTTGCGGTGGAATTTGCCGAGACGCTGGACGGGGATCTGGTGCGGTTCGAGAAGGCAAGCGGCGGGGAGAAGCTGGCCGTTTTGTTCCGGAACGCGGATGCCCGCAAATATCTGGGTTCTGTTCTGATCGACCGGCTCGGGGACGTCAGTTGATCGGTCCGTTCCGATACTCGTATCCGAACAGCGCGAGCTCGATCATCAGCCGCTTCTCCGGCGACATGAAGTCGTCGCCGAGGAGTTCCGCGATTTTGTCCAGCCGGTTGTACAGCGTCTGACGGACGATGAAGAGCGCGTTGGCGGTCTCCTGTTTGGCGCCGGAGTATCGGAGATAGACCTTCAGCGTCTTGAGCAGTTCCCTGTCGGAGAGGATCGGGTCGAGGTAGTCCCGCACCAGGGCGGCCAGCAGCCCGGTCTTCTCCAGGACGGGAAGCAGCCGGTAGACGTGCAGTTCGGTGTAGAACGGCCGGGGCAAGGGGCCCGTGGTTTTCTGGATGTCGATGCACGCGCAGGCGCCTTCGTAGCTTTCGGGCAGCCGCAGGATTCCCCGCACGGCCGGTCCGACGCCCGCAAGCCCGCCGAAGACGGCCGGTCCTCCCGGCCTGTCGAGCTTCCGGAGCTTCTCGATCGCCCTGGCGAGCGGGGCCGTCCAGCCGCCCCGGTCCTTCAGGCCGGCCAGGACGAAGATCAGGTGCCTCGCTCCCGGCACCGGAATCGGCGCGAATCCCGCGCCCGCGAAGACGGATCGGGCGAAGATGATCCGCTGGAGCAGCGCGTTCTCCGATTCGGGGGAGCGGAACGTGTTCCGGTCCAGTTCGAACACGCACGCCGCAAGCCATCCGTCCCGGATTTCCGGCTGCAGCGCCTCCGCGTATCCGGCGATTTCGGAGTCCTTCAGGCCGCCGTTCAGCCATTCCTCGATCCAGCCGTTCTCCTTGTGCTTCCGCCGCTCTTCCACGTACATCGTCCGCATCATTTCCTGGGCGACGGCGGTGGCGCAACGGTCGAGGGCGAGGAGGTCGAATTCGGACAGATCTTCCTCGCCGTCCAGCCACAATTCGGCCGCGACCTGGTTCATGACGGCGATGGGCCTCCAGGCCGAGCGCTTGCCGTTGCGCACGGATCTCTCCTTCTGCCTCCGCCATTCCTCCAGTTTTCGGGACCGGACGGATTTCGGCAGCGGCGGAAGGAAGACGGCGGGACTGTTCCCGGGCAGGAACGCGACGAGTTTTCCCGTTTTCTCATGGAGAAGCTTCAACAGCGGCGTATACCCCTTGCCGCTGAGCAGCAGATGGTTGAAGCGGTTGGTGAGCCGGTCGAGGCTGGCGATCATCTGGTGATGCCGGTTGATGAAGAAGGTATGGAGGTCCCGGGTGATGTCGACATACCGCACTTCCTCGTGGAAGAAGATGAGCGGAAAGTCGGCTTCGAGGGCCAGCTTCTTCATCCGCTCGGACGGCTGTTTCGCGTAGGCGCCCAGCTCCACGCACAGACCGGCCGCGTTGAGATCGATGAGCTGGCGCAGGAAGGCGAGGCTGACCTCCTCCTCGTCTTTCCATCCGATCCCCGTGGTGAGAATGAGCTCGTGGCCGTCCAGCAGATGCCGGACATTGGTGATCTCGATGATGTGCACCCATTTTACGATGCGCTCCAGCGCTTTCTGGGTGGCGATCACCTCGGCCCGCCGGAAATAGGGACGGTTCAGCAGTTCTCCCACCCGAACCGGCGCGTTCATGTCATCTTCCCTCCCCGAAAAGCGAAATGAAGCGAACGGAATTGCCGAGTGTATTCTCCTGTTTCATTTTTTTTCCTCCCCGGATGGAAGCGGCGTACGGCATTTGTAGATTTGTATGACAAAAAAGAGAACTTTTTTTATTCACTTTGCCAATCAGGCCGAAGGCGGCAAGCGGCTGAGCGAGGAGGGGTGAACCGGCGATGATCATTGGCGTGCCCAGGGAACGCAAAAACCATGAGTATCGCGCAGGCATGACGCCGGCCGCGGTTCGGTCCTACGTGCGGGAAGGGCATGCGGTCAGGGTGGAAACGGGCTGCGGCGCGGCCATCGGCTATGCCGACGAGGATTACCGGGCGGCCGGGGCGGTGATCGTGCCGTCGGCCGAGGATGTCTGGGCGGCGGACATGGTGGTGAAGGTGAAGGAACCGGTGCCGGAGGAATACCGGTATTTCCGCGAAGGGCTCATCCTGTTCGCGTATTTGCATCTGGCCGCCGATCCCGCGCTCACAAAGGAAATGGTGGAGCGCAAAGTTGTCGGCGTCGCCTACGAGACGATCCAGACGACGGACGGCGGCCTGCCGCTCCTCACGCCGATGAGCGAGGTGGCCGGCAGGCTGTCGATCCAGATCGGGGCCCGGTTCCTCGAACGGCACAGCGGGGGTCGGGGCGTGCTGCTGGGCGGCGTACCGGGCGTGCCGCCGGGCAAGGTGACGATTATCGGCGGCGGAACGGTGGGGACGAACGCGGCCCGGATGGCGGTCGGACTCGGCGCCGAAGTCTGCGTGCTGGACATTAATCCGCAGCGGTTGCGCGAGCTGGACGAACTTTTCCGGGGGCGGGTCAGAACGCTGATGGCGCATTCCCACAATATCGCCGAAGCGGTCGGTGAAGCGGATCTCGTCGTCGGGGCGGTGTTGATTCCGGGCGCCCGGGCGCCGCGGCTGGTAAGCGCGGACATGGTCAGGGCGATGAATCCGGGTTCGGTCATCGTCGATGTGGCGGTGGACCAGGGCGGTTCCATCGAGACGGTCGACCGGATCACCACCCATGACGAGCCGGTCTACGAGAAGTTCGGCGTGATCCATTACGCGGTCGCCAACATGCCCAGCGCCGTCGCCCGCACGTCGACCATCGCCCTGTCGAATGTGACGACGGCCTTCGGGCTCCAGCTGGCGGCTAAGCCGTACAAGCAGGCGGCGCTCGAGAATCCGGCGCTGGCGAAGGGCATTAATGTGGCCGAAGGCAAGGTGATCTATCCCGCGGTCGCCGCCGCCCACGGCTATGAGTGCGCCGGTCTCGAGTCGCTGCTGGGGCGGGCGGCCATTGCGCAAACGCCGGCCTGACCGGCAGGATGGAGGAATGTCGCATGAAGATCCTGGTGCTGGGAACCGGCAAGATGGGAGAGCCGATGGCCCGCCGTTTTCTCAAGGCGGGGCACCGGGTCATGGTGCTGCCGCATCTCAGGCGGGAGCCGGTCGTGCGGCTGCTTGCGGAAGGCGCGGAGGAAATCGGCGATCCGCGGGCGGCCGGCGCGGAGGCGGATGTCGTCTTCTCGATGCTCCCCGACCTGCCGCAAATCGACGGGATTCTGTTTGAGCGCGGTCTGGCCGGATCGTTGCGCGGGGGCAGCCTGTTCCTGAACATGAGCACGGTGTCGCCGCAGGGGATCCGCCGGACGGCGGAGCGATTGGCGGAGCGCGGCGTCGACGTGCTGGACGCGCCGGTGAGCGGCGGGCCGGCCCGGGCCGCCGACGGGACGCTGACCGTCATGGCCGGGGGCAGCCGCGAGGTGTATGAGCGGTACCTTCCGCTGCTTGAGGTCGTGGGCGGACGGATTTTCCATACCGGACCCGTCGGCAGCGGCCAGGTCGCCAAGCTGTGCAACAACCTGCTCGCGGCGATGATCATGGCGGCCGACGCGGAAGTGATGACGATGGGCGTGAAGGCCGGTCTGGACAGCCGGTTGCTGCGGGAGATCATCCAGGCTTCCACGGGAGGCAACCGGCTGCTCGAAGACTGGATCCCGGACACGTTCATGCGGGACCGGTACGAGCCGGGGTTCTCCCTGCGCCTCATGCTGAAGGACATCGGACTGGCGATGCGGCTCGCCGACGAGACGGGGACGCCGATGTTCCTGGGCGGCGCGGCCCACCAGCTTTACCGCATGGTGGCGGGCCGAAGCGACGATGACGCCGGCAGCGATTTCTCGGTGATCAGCGTCTGCTATCAGGAAGCCGCCCGCGTGCGCATTGCGGCAAAAACCTGAGCCGTCCGGCGCACCGTCCGCGTCCGCGGACATATGCTGTAGCAGAACCAGCGCATATGGAGAGGAGCGCGGATCATGGATCGGCAGCAGTCGCCATCGGAACTGTGGGATGAATTCGAGAAGACGATGCTGAAGGCGTTCCCGTTTCTGCCCCGGAATTTCACCAAAACCGGCATCGCCGACTCGAACTGGCTGTCGGACGTCGTGCAGAAGACGGTCAACCGGTACATTGAACAGGAGATGAAGTCGAAGTTTCCGTATTCGGTCTTCGGCCGCCTGATCGGCTACGACCTGTTCGAGACCCATCGCAGCGTCATCCTGCGCCTCCGGCTGCCGGAAGGCATGAATCCCCGCGAGCCGGAGCTTTCGATCAGCAGCCACAAGGTGCGGATCAGGCTGCCGTCCGGAGAGAAGCAGGTCATTCCGCTGCCGAAGGCGGTCAATCCGCGGCAGGCCCGGACAACGTACAGGGACGGCATCCTGGAGCTCCGCCTGCCGAAGACGCGGGAGCCTTTCTATCCGGTATATGTGAACGGCTGATGCGGACGCCGCACAGCGAAAGCGGCCGCCGGGACCCGGGCCCCGGACGGCCGCTTTTCGTGTCTCCTCCTTCGCTCCTAATACAGGTACGGACGGGAGACGATGACGAGCAGAATGAACAGGACCAGAATGACGCCGGCCGACGTGTACCAGAAACCGCCTTTGCCCGCGTAGCTCATCGGAAGACCTCCTTCATCGTGGAATGCATAAGCAGTGTATGCGGCGGGCGGTCCGTCGTATTGTGCGGATATCCCGGTAACCATTGTCCCCCGTCATCTTTCATACCCGACGATCAGCTCGCCGCCGAACGGCTCGAGGACGGACTGACAGACGGCCGCGAGCGGCGCCGGATCGTCCCGCGCGAACAGCGCCTCCAGCGCGGCGCCGAGCCTTGCGGCGTGCCCGGGAGAGCATTCGCGCAGGCAGCGGTACAGATGCTTGCCTTCGCCGATCCAGCGCCGGTTCGTCCGGAGCAGGAACTCGGCGGCGAGCAGCGCGAGGCGGCTCGCGATGAACCGCCGCTCGTCCCGGCAGCGGGAGCGCAGCAGATCGGCCATCGTCTCCGACAGCCGGTTCCGCGCGTCGTCGATCTCGGCGGAAGTCCAGGGCAGCGGCCCGCAGTCGAGATCGGCGCGGGCTTCCTCCGCGATCGCAAGCCCCCGCCCGGCGTGGCGGATGACGATCCCTTCGGCGATCATGCGCTGCAGCGACGGATTGGCTTCCCTGAGCCCCTCATCGAAGATCTCCCGGTAGTCGGCCGCCGACAGGATGAAGCAGTCGACGATCCACCCTTCGAAGCGCTCGACCCGGCGGAACAGGTCGGTCTCCTCCCGCTCCACGACGACGATGTCGAGATCGGAATCCGGGCCGTGCTCCCCGCGCGCCGAGCTGCCGCCGAGCACGGCGAGCAGGCAGCGGGGGTGGAAGGCGTCGATGTATCGCGCCGCGGTCTCGACCGGAGACGGTCGCATCGCTCATCCCCTCCCGGTTGACTCACCATTTCGTGAAGAAAGGATGCAGCAGCCATTTCATGTCGTCCAGATGGTTCTGGTACAGCGCCTTGTTCTCCGTCCAGGGCGAATGGATCAGTCCGGCCCGCTTGAAGGTCGTCTCCGAGCCGCATTTCGAGCAGAACGCGTCCCGGAAGCCGCAGACATGACCGCACGGATCGTTCAGCAGATCGCCCGGATCGGTGCAGCGGTTTACGACCGGCGCGCCGCATTTCGTACAATACAGGCTGCCTTTCTCGAAAAAAGCGCCGCATCTCAGGCAGGCGTTATCCGCCATCCGCGTCCCCCCCGGCCTCGTTCGTCAGATTCTCCATGGCGACGGCTTCGCCGCCCACGATCTTCTCCAGCGACTTGGAGTCGGTGAGCGCCGTAAGGCCGACATGCAGCGTTCCGGAAAGCTCGCTGACGACGAGCTCCTGCACCTTGTAGTTGACCGCCTCGATATGGATCGGCCGGACCCGGGCGGCTTCCGCCTTCAGCTCGCGAAGCTCGTCCTCGGCCTGCCGAATCCGGTCCTCGAGCTCGCGGAGCTGCCTTTCCAGCAGCCGCACGCACGCATCCAGCGTCCGGATTTGGTCGTCCGCAATTGCGCTCATGGCGAATGTCCGCTCCTTTGCGGCGGGTCGTCCGGCGGCCCGCCCGGATTTTCGTCAGGGACCTCCGCGTCCGGCGTCCGGCCGGTGTCCGCCGGACCGGGCCGCACCTCGACCGACGCGCGGTTGTTGCACAGAATCGTCTTTCCCACGTTGAAGGAACCGACGTTCGTGATGACGTTGATTCGGATGATGCCGATATTGATTTGCATGCCGCACACCTGCCGGTCCGTCAGTTGATTTGATCCTGAACATCCCGGTCCACCACGTTATTCAGCAGGCGGTTCAGGCTCAGGCTGCCGTCGCCGATCAGCACGGAACTGCCAATGATCTTCTGGTTGACCGTCAACTCCCGGTGAAGGGTGTTGCCGAAGTTGATCGAGCCGTTCTGGGACACGCTCGTGATTTTCAGGTTGAAGATGTTGTTAACGGTGGGCATTTGTCACCCCTCCAGTCATTTCATCATATGGCCCGGAAGCGCGAACGTTACCGTCCGTTCCCGCCGGAAGCGCAGATCGGCCGCCGGAAGGACGAGTTTACGCACAATTTACGAATAAAAGTCATAAAACCTGACATATAAATCGCCAGTAAATCCGGTTCCGAAAATTGATGTTATGTATATTGACACCCAAAATCGATGCCTCTATAATTGGAGACACGAACGTTGGAAAGATATAGAGCATTAACGTTCGGAAATATGACATTCCAAGGAGTGGGAAGATGAGAAATCGGAAGAGGATCTGGCTTTCGGCGATGATGCTGGCGCTTGCCGTGGCGGTTCTGCTGGCAGGCTGCGGCGGAGGCGGAGGCGGCAACACCGGATCCGGCTCGGGCTCGACGTCCGGTTCCGGAGAATCAAGCGGGTCGGGCGCATCTTCCGGAGTCGGCGAATCCTCCGGCGGCGGAGACGGCGCCGGCGAGATCAAGGTCGGCATCCTGCACTCGCTCAGCGGCACGATGGCGATCAGCGAAGTCTCGGTCAAGGACGCGGAGCTGCTCGCGATCGAAGAGATCAACGCGAAGGGCGGCGTGCTCGGGAAGAAGCTCGTGCCGATCATCGAAGACGGCGCGTCCGACTGGCCGACGTTCGCCGAGAAGGCGCGCAAGCTGATCTCCGAAGACAAGGTCGCGACGGTGTTCGGCGGCTGGACTTCGGCGAGCCGCAAGGCGATGCTGCCGGTATTCGAGGAGCTGAACGGCCTGCTCTGGTACCCGGTGCAATACGAGGGGCTGGAAGCTTCGCCGAACATCTTCTACACCGGCGCGACGACGAACCAGCAAATCGTGCCGTCGGTCACGTGGCTGCTGGAGAACCGCGGCAAGAAATTTTTCCTGCTCGGCTCCGACTACGTGTTCCCGCGCACGGCGAACAAGATCATCAAGGCGCAACTGGCGGCCGAAGGCGGCGAAGTCGTCGGCGAAGAATACACGCCGCTCGGCCATACCGACTATAGCACGATCATCAGCAAGATCAAGCAGGCGAACCCCGACGTCGTCTACAACACGCTGAACGGCGACAGCAACGTGGCGTTCTTCAAGCAGCTGAAGGATGCCGGCATCACGGCGAAGGACCTGACGACGCTGTCCGTCTCGATCGCCGAGGAGGAGATCCGCGGCATCGGCGCCGACGTGCTGGAAGGCCACCTGGCCGCGTGGAACTACTATCAGACGACGGACACGCCGGAGAACAAGGCGTTCGTCGAGGCCTACAAGGCGAAGTACGGCGCGGACCGCGTCACCGCCGACCCGATCGAAGCGGGCTACATTGCGGTGTACCTGTGGGCGGCGGCCGTCGAGAAGGCCGGCACGACCGACGTGGACGCCGTCCGCGAAGCGGCGAAGGGCATCGAGTTCACCGCTCCGGAAGGCAAGGTGACGATCGACGGCGACAATCAGCACATCTACAAGACGGTCCGCATCGGCGAAGTGCAGGCGGACGGCATGTTCAAGGAGCTGTGGGCGACGGACGGCCCCGTGAAGCCGGACCCGTACCTGACCGGTTACGAATGGGCGGCCGGTCTGGCCGACGAATGATTGCGGGCCGCAGCCCTGAAAGGGGCGCCCGGTCAGGCCGGGCGCTTCCTCTTCCCTATAGCCGGAGGGGATAACCATGGATGTGATGCTGCTCCAACTGTTCAACGGCATCAGCGTGAGCTCGATCCTGCTGCTCATCGCGCTTGGCCTTGCGATCACCTTCGGGCTGATGAACGTCATCAACATGGCGCATGGCGAAATGATCATGATCGGCGCCTATGCGGCGTTTGTCACGCAGAACGTTTTCCTCGCGTCGCTGCCGCCGGAGATGTTCGACTGGTACTTCGCGTTCGCCATACCGGTCAGCTTCCTGGTCTGCTTCCTGTTCGGACTGCTCCTGGAGTCGTCGCTGATCCGCTTTCTCTACGGCCGCCCGCTGGACAGTCTGCTGGCGACCTGGGGAGTGGGTCTCGCGCTGCAGCAAGCCGCCCGCTCGATCTTTGGCGCTCCGAACGTTGCGGTGACGAGTCCAGGCTGGCTGAACGGAGGATGGGCGGTCATGGAAGGCGTCGTGCTGCCGTACAAGCGGCTGTTCATCATCGCCCTGGTCGCCTTCGTGCTGCTGCTCATGTACGTGTATATCTACCGCACGCCGGAAGGGCGGCGGATGCGGGCGGTCATGCAGAACCGCGACATGGCGGCCTGCCTCGGCATCTCGACCCGGCGCGTCGACGCGATCACCTTCGCGATCGGCTCCGGCGTCGCGGGCGTCGCCGGCTGCGCGCTCACGCTGATCGGCCCGATCGGCCCGTCGATCGGCACCTATTACATCGTTGACGCGTTCATGGTCGTCGTGCTCGGCGGCGTCGGCAAACTGATCGGTTCCGTGCTCGGCGCGCTCGGCATCGGCATGGCGAACACGCTGTTCGAATTCTGGACGACGGCGTCGCTGGGCAAAGTGCTCGTCTTCCTGGCCGTCATTCTGTTCCTGCAATGGAAACCGCGGGGAATCATCGCCGTGCGGACGCGTTCGCTCGATACATGACACGGGCACCAAACCGGATTCGAGAGGTGAAGGTCATGCCTGTCCGCTATTGGACATCCCGGCGCGTCTGGCTGCTCGTCGGGTACGCGGCCGCCGCGTCCGCGCTGCTGTGCGCGCCGCTTTATCTGAACGACTTCCGCCTGAATCTGCTGGCGAAGTTCCTCGCGCTTGCCATCGTGGCGCTCGGCCTCGATCTCATCTGGGGGTACACCGGCATCCTCAGCCTCGGCCACGGCGTCTTCTTCGGGCTCGGCGCCTACGCGATGGCGATGCACCTGAAGCTCGTCGCCGCCGGCGGGAAGCTGCCGGACTTCATGAGCTGGAGCGGGCTGCCCTCGCTGCCGTGGTTCTGGAAGCCGTTCGTGTCGCCGGCCTTCGCGATATTGGCCGGCCTGCTGCTGCCGATGCTGCTCGCCCTGTTGCTCGGCTGGTTCACGTTCCGCAACCGGATCAAGGGCGTCTATTTCACGATTCTGACGCAGGCGCTCGTCATCATCACGACGACGCTGTTCGTCGGGCAGCAGGCCTACACGGGCGGAACGAACGGCATCACCGGCTACAGCACGCTGTTCGGATTCAAGATCGCCGATCCGCAGGTGAAGGTGTGGCTGTACCTGGCGACGGCCGTCGCGCTGTTCGCGGCGTTCGCCCTCTGCCGGTACCTGACGGGGAGCCGGTTCGGGCGCGTGCTGCGGGCCATCCGCGACGGAGAGAACCGGGCGCGGTTCATCGGCTACGATCCGTCCCTCTACCAGGTGGCCGCGTTCTGCATTTCCGCCGGGCTGGCCGGACTGGCGGGCATGCTGTTCGTCCTGCATGTCGGCATCATATCCCCGTCGATGATGGGTATCGTGCCGTCCATCGAGATGGTGCTGTGGGTGGCGATCGGCGGCCGCGGCACGCTCGTCGGCGCGGTGCTCGGCGCCATCCTGATGAACGGGGCGAAGAGCGTGCTCAGCGAATCGTATCCCGAACTGTGGACGCTATTGATCGGTCTGTTGTTCGTCGCGGTTGTCATTTTCATGCCGCGCGGGCTGGCGGGACTGGTCGACCTGCCGGCGGCGCTGCGAAGAAGGAGGGCAAGAACCGATGAGAGCGGTGGAGTTGGAAGAGCGGACGGACTTGGAAATGCTCCCGGCGCAGAAGCCGGGGGCGCGGAAGGCGTCCGACATTCTCCGGTGTGAGTCGGTCGTCGTCGATTTCGACGGATTCAAGGCGCTTCAGGGCATGAACTTCACGCTGCGGCAGGGCGAGCTGCGCTTCCTGATCGGTCCGAACGGCGCGGGCAAGACGACCCTGCTGGACGTCATCTGCGGCAAGGTGAAGCCGGCGTCGGGCCGCGTCCTGTTCCGGGGCGAGATCGACCTGACGAAGCGGCGGGAGCACCAGATCGCGGAGCTCGGCATCGGGCGGAAATTCCAGGCGCCGTCGATCTTTCCGTCGCTGACGGTGCGCGAGCATCTCGAGATCGCGATGCGCCAGGACAGGGGCGTATTCGCGACGCTGACGGCGAAGATGACCCCGGAAGACGAGGACCGCATCGCCCAGCAGCTCCGGATGATCGGACTGGAGGCGAAGGCGGGCTGGAAGGCCGGCAGCCTCTCCCACGGCGAGAAGCAGTGGCTCGAGATCGGCATGATGCTCATGCAGGAGCCGGAGGTGCTGCTGCTCGACGAGCCGGCGGCGGGCATGACCGACCGGGAGACGGAGAAGACGGGCATGCTGCTCCGCGAGATCGCGCGCAAGCGGTCGGTGATCGTCGTCGAGCACGACATGGAGTTCGTGCGCAATTTCGCGAGCGCGGTCACCGTCATGCACGAAGGCAAGCTGCTCGCCGAAGGCTCCGTGGACGACGTGCAGCGCGACGAGCGCGTGATGGAAGTATATCTCGGACGAAGGCGGGATGCCGATGCTGACCGTTCGACAGCTTGAGACGGGTTACGGCGGCACCGTCATCCTGCGCGGAGTGTCGCTGGACGTGAAGCCGGGCCAGGTCGTCTGCCTGCTCGGCCGGAACGGCGTCGGCAAGACGACGCTCATGAAGGGAATCATGGGCGTGCTGAAGGCGCGCAGGGGCAGCGTCGCGTTCAAGGGCGAGGATCTGACCGGCCGGGCGCCCGGCGTCCGCGCCCGGCGCGGCATCGGCTACGTGCCGCAGGGCCGGGAGATCTTCCCGCTGCTCTCGGTGTACGACAACCTGGTGCTCGGCCTCGAGGCTTCGGGCGGCCGGCTCAGGACGGTGCCGGAGGAAGCGATCGCGCGCTTCCCGGCGCTGCCCTCGCTGTACGGGCGGCGCGGCGGCGACCTGAGCGGCGGCCAGCAGCAGCAGCTCGCCTTCGCGAGGGCGCTGGCGTCGCAGCCGGAGCTGCTCCTGCTCGACGAGCCGTGCGAGGGAATCCAGCCGAACATCGTCGAGGAGATTCGCGACGTCATCCGCGACATCAAGCGCGAGGGGCGCACGGCGATTCTGCTGGCGGAGCAGGATCTCGAGTTCGTGCGCAGCGTCGGCGACTATTTCTACATGATGGACCGGGGCTCGATCGTCTGGCAGGGCGAGGCGTCCGAACTGACCGACGACGTCGTGCACCGGCATCTGGCGGTATGACGCCTGTTCGAGCGGGCGCAAATACAGAAGGAGGCATGGATCATGCATATACCGGATGGATATTTGAGCATGGAAGTTTGCCTGGCGACGACGGCCGCCGGAGCGGCGGCTGCCGCCTATGCGCTGCGCAGGACGCGTGTCGAGCTTGCGCCATCGCGGGTATCCGCCGCGGCGCTGACCGGCGCGTTCATTTTCGCGGCGCAGATGCTCAACTTCCCGGTTGCGGGCGGGACCTCGGGGCATTTCCTCGGCGCCGCGCTGGCCGCCATCCTGTTCGGGCCGTGGGCGGCCGCCCTCATCATGTCGGCCGTGCTGATCATCCAGGCGGTCCTGTTCCATGACGGCGGCATCACCGCGCTTGGCGCCAACTTCCTGTGCACGGCCGTCATCGGCGCGTTCACCGGTTACGGCGTCTACCGGGCCGGGCTCCGGCTGCTCGGCGGCCGGCTGCGGGCCGTCTCGGCGTTCGCCGCTTCCTGGGCGTCCATTGTCGCGGCCTCCGGCGGCGTCGCGCTGCTGCTCGCGCTGTCCGGCGCCGCGCCGCTCGGCGCCGCGCTGTCCGCGATGTTCGGCTGGCACGCGCTGATCGGCGTCGGCGAAGGCCTGATCACGACGGCGGTCGCCCTGTATCTGACGGAGCGGAGCGCCTTGCCCGTTTCGTTGGCGAAGGAAGGTGCGGCCGCATGAGCTGCGGAACGCGGCAACCCACACTCAAGGCGGATCGCCGGGAATACGGGCTCACGGGCAGCCGGCGCAAGTGGACGGTGCTGGCCGTCCTGACGCTGGCCGCCGCCGGGCTGCTGTCCCCGTGGGCGTCGGACAGTCCCGACGGGCTTGAGCGCGTCGCCGAGGATCTCGGGTTTGTCGAACGGGAAGCGTCCATCCATGCGCTCTCGCCGATGCCCGACTACGAGGTGGCCGGCGTGCCATGGGAAGCTGTCCGGGTCGGGCTCGCCGGCCTGATCGGCGCAATCGTCATGGCCGCCGTCCTTTGGACCGCGCTGCGCGCGCTGGCGGGCAAGGCGCGTCCGGCCGATACGGAATAGCTTCCGTCATGCCGCGGTGAACCTGCGATATGGCGTGCGTTTCGCCTCCGCGGGCGGGCCGGCCCCCCGCCTGTCGGGCGGCGGCGCATGCCTTGTGGGAAACCGCGAATTCTCTCCGGCGCGCCGCGGACGGCCCCTGCGTTGGCAGGCCGGTCCCCCCGCCAACGCAGGCGGCGCCCTCCGCATCATTCGGCGCGGGAATAAATAAGCGAAGAATTTTCTTCTATACATGAAGATTTTGCCCAATCAAGGGAAATAGGAGAAACAGCTTCGCTTATTTTTCGAAAACGGGCGAAAAACGGTCAATTTTCGAAGAATAGAAGAAGCTGCTTCGCTTATTTTTTGTAAAATCGCGGATTTTACAGAAATAGGAGAAATTTTTGCGTTTATCCTGTTCGGGATGGATGGGTAGCCGGCGCCGCTGCCTTTCGCGGCCGGCTCCGGAACGAATGCCGCGGGTTGCCGTCGTCCGCGGCATTCGTTATTTTCCGCGCGCGGCAAGGAAGCGGACGGGAACCCCGGAAGCCCGCCGTCCGGAGCGGGTATACGTCAATGCAGGCATGGCCGCCCGGAATTGTCGCGGCAACCTTCCGGCCGTTTCCCGTTCCGGGAAATCCCGGGACCTGCCGCAATCGCCGCGCAGCTGGCGGAAGCAGGTCGATCCGGGCAAGCGCATAAGGTATTGGGAGCAGTTGAATACTATGGGCAGATCGCTTCTGGCGCACACCAATGCCGCTCGCGCAGGCCGCGCTCCGGTCCGGCGGGCGGCGTCGAATAGGCCAGGGTCTGAAGTCCCGATTGTCTCCGCCCGTTTCTTGCTGCCGAAATCAAATCTAGAGCGAAAGTGGGGCATCCAGACATGAAAGCAACAGGTATCGTCCGCCGGATCGATGACCTCGGCCGCGTCGTGATTCCGAAGGAAATCCGCCGCACGCTGAGAATTCGGGAAGGCGACCCGCTGGAGATCTTCGTCGACCGCGACGGTGAAGTCATCCTGAAGAAGTATTCCCCGATCGGGGAGCTGGGCGACTTCGCCAAGGAATATGCCGAATCCCTGTATGAGAGCACGGGACATATCGCCTTGATCTGCGACCGCGACACGATCATCGCCGTGGCAGGCGCATCGAAGAAGGAGTTCCTGGAAAAGCCGGTCGGTTCGTTGCTCGAGCAGAGCATGGAGAACCGGAAGGCCGTGCTCGAGCCGAACGGCGGCCGGTTCGAGCTGGTCAAGGATACGGAGGACCAGTTCAGCTCGCTGGCGGCTGCGCCGATCATCGCCGGCGGCGACCCGATCGGAGCCGTTGTGCTCGTCAGCAAGGAAGAAGGCGTCAAGATGGGGCAGATGGAAGCAAAAATGACGGAGACGGCTGCCGGGTTCCTGGCCAAACAGATGGAGCAATAAGCGGACAACCCCGACACAGGCAAGCTTCCCCGAGCGCGGGCGCAAGGGGGAGCTTTGTTTGTGCGGCGAAAAGCGGCGGATTGCGGCGGTCTGCGACGGAACGCGACGGGATGCGAAAGAAGTGCGGGTTAGCGGTGAAATGCGACGGGATGCGAAGGAAATGTGGCGGATTTAGCGGCGGTCTGCGGCGGAATGCGACGGGATGCGAAGGAAATGTGAAGGATCAGCGGCGTTGCGGTGGAATACGGCGTAACACCTTGACGCGTGGCGGTAACCTTTTGTGCACGAATCGATCCGGCCGGGAAGCAAATTCCGCGCGAATGGGTTATAATGGTGAACATGGTGTGCGGCGGCCCGGCGGGCCGCGGCGGAAGGAGGAACAACGGGGGCGATGTCACCGACCATCATCGTAGCCGGACTCGGCTCCGGCGGAGAAGACCAGATCACGCTGGGCGTCTGGCGGCGGCTGCGGGAAACGCCGAGGCGATACGTGCGGACGGCAGACCATCCGGCGGTGAAGCAGCTCGCGGAGCAAGGGCTGGAATTCGCGTCATTCGACCGCATCTACGAGCAATCGGATTCGTTCCCGGACGTGTATGACCGGATCGCGGACGAGCTGATCCGGCTGGCGCTGGCGGACGAAGGACCGTTGCTCTACGCGGTGCCGGGACACCCGATGGTGGCCGAGCGGACGGTCAGGATGCTTGTCGAACGGTGCGAAGGCGCCGGCATCCGGCTGGAGATCGTCGGCGGCGAGAGCTTCCTCGACCAGGCGTTCATCCGGCTCGGCTTCGATCCGATCGAAGGGTTCCAGCTGCTCGACGCGGCGGATGTGAAGCCGCATCTGCTCCGGCCGGAGCTGCATACCGTCATCGCCCAGGTGTACGACCGGTTCACCGCTTCCGACGTCAAGCTGTCGCTGATGGAGCGCTATCCGGACGACCATCCGGTGACGGTCGGGCGCGCGCTGGGCGTTCCGGGCGAGGAGCGGATCGAGACCGTGCCGCTGCACGAGCTGGACCGGCTCGACGTCTATGGCAACATGACGCTGGTCTGGGTGCCGAAGTCCGAAGACCCGATGCTGCGCAACCGCTCGTTCGACCGGCTGCGCGAGATCGTCGCGATTCTCCGCAGTCCGGAAGGTTGTCCCTGGGATCGGGAGCAGACGCACCGGTCCATCCGCAAAAATTTCATCGAGGAAACCTACGAGGCGATCGAGGCGATCGACAACGACGATCCCGTCGGCATGCAGGAGGAGTTCGGCGACGTGCTGCTGCAGGTGATGCTGCACAGCCAGATGGAGGCGGAGAACGGCACGTTCGACATCTACGACGTCATCCAGTCGCTGAATGAAAAGCTGCTGTTCCGCCACCCGCACGTGTTCGGCAACACCGGCGCGTCGAGCGCGGACGAGGCGCTCGCGAACTGGGAGCGGATGAAGGCGGAGGAGAAGCGGAGGAAAGGCCTGCCGGAGCGAAAGTCCGCGCTGGACGGCATTCCGCGCGATCTGCCCGCGCTCATGAAGGCGTACGCGCTGCAGAAGAAGGCGGCCAAGGTCGGGTTCGACTGGCCGGAGATCGGCCCGGCGCTGGACAAGGTCGACGAGGAGCTTCGGGAGCTGCGCGAAGCGGTCGCGGCCGGGAAGGACAAGGAAACGCAGGCGCTGGAGCTCGGCGATCTCCTGTTCGCCGCCGTCAATGTCGCGCGGTTCATCGGCGCCGATCCGGAGGAGGCGCTTGCCCGGACGAACGTGAAATTCGCCCGCAGGTTCGCCCACATCGAGGAGCGGCTGCGGGAAAGCGGCAAGACGTTCGGCCAGACGAACCTCGAAGAAATGGATCAATGGTGGGAAGAAGCGAAACGGAAGTACTAGGACTTTTCGACGTTTTCCCGCGTTTTTACCCGATAAATCGAAAATTTTGACGCGGACCGGCAGGATTTTCCCGTTTCCGGAAAGAATAGTAGATGCGGTTGCTTGCAATGCCGCCGCGGAGCGATCCTTGCGGCTTCCGCGCGGACACTGCGGACACAATATTATTGATGATGGAAATCAGGAGGCTGTGAGCAGATGAACAAGACGGATCTCATCAACAACATTGCGGCGAAGAGCGGGCTTTCGAAGCGCGACGTCGAAACGGTGCTGAACGGATTTCTGGGCGAAGTGACGGCTGCGCTGCAATCCGGCGACAAGGTTCAGCTGATCGGCTTCGGCACGTTCGAGACGCGCAAGCGCAACGGCCGCAAGGGCCGCAACCCGCAAACGGGCAAGACGATCGAAATCCCCGCGACGAAAGTCCCGGCGTTCAAGGCGGGCAACAAGCTGAAAGAAGCCGTAAAGTAATGGCATGAGGCTGGACAAATTCCTCAAAGTATCCCGGCTCATCAAGCGGCGGACGGTGGCGAAGGACGTCTCCGAACAGGGGCGCGTCTGGGTCAACGGACGGGAGGCGAAACCGAGCACGACGGTCAAGGTGGGCGACGAACTGACGATCCAGTTCGGCCAGAAGACGGTGACGGTCCGGGTCGAACGGCTCGCGGAGACGACCCGCAAGGACGAGGCCGCCGGCCTCTACACCGTGATCCGCGAGGAGTTCCGCCGGGAAGGCGACGAGGAAGAGCATCAGGCTTGACCGGAGACAAGGCCGTTCCAGGCGCCGCGATCAGCGGCGCGGAGGACGGCCTCATTTACTTGGACCGCGGCCCGGGCCGGACGAATCGCGCGCCGGCCGGTTCTAAAACTTGTCCTTCTCCCATATCCATGGTGGTGTAAGGGAGGAGGCCAGGCCATGATGATGGAACAGTCGAGGGCGAAACGCCAGGAAATCAAAATGCTCAACCGCAAGGTGCTGGAGATTACGGGCATCCGGAACGTGGAAAGCTTCGACAGCGAGGAGTTCCTGCTCGATACCGAGCTCGGCTTCCTGACCGTGCGAGGGGCGAATCTGCACATGAAACATCTCAGCCTCGAGCAGGGACTCGTCGCCATCGAAGGCGCGATCCATACGATCGCCTACCTGGACGGCGCCGCCGCCGAAAAATCCAAAGGCTTCTTCGGGAAGTTGTTCAAGTGAGCCTGCAGGTCCAGTTTCTGACGCTCGCCTCCGTCGCGCTGGCCGGCATCGGCATGGGCGCGGTGTTCGACGGCTACCGGGTCGCGGCCCGCGAGCTGAAAGCCGGCCGGATCTGGATTCCGATGTTTGACCTCCTGTACTGGCTGCTCGGCGCGCTGGTCGTGTTCCGCGTGCTGCTCGAGGTCAACGAGGGCGAGGTGCGGCTGCCCGTTTTCCTCGGATATTTCATCGGACTTGCGTTCTATTTCTGGCTGCTCAGCGATCCGGTCATCCGGCTGTACCGGTTGCTCGCCGCGGCCGTCCGGAGCGTCTTCCGCTTCGCCGTGCGGGCCGCCGACGCGCTTGTCGTCCGGCCGGTCCGCCGGTTGGCGGGTCTGGCCGTTAGGTTGTTCCGACTAGTCTTGACTGCCTCTATTGCGCTTGTCCGATTTGTGGTACAATTATTAAGCCCGATCCTTGGCTTGTTCGCCCGTCTCGCGCGGCCCCTGTGGCTCCCGGTCCGGAAGAAGGCTGCGGCGTGGGCGAAGACGACGGGACTTGCGCCGCTGATTGGACGATTGGCTGCCATGATGCGTCGTTGGAAGAACAGACGGTCCTAGGAGGTACGGCAAGTGGCGGATGCCCGAAACCAAACTCCCTCCCGGACGGGCATAAAGCGGCGGCTCAGGATCTGGTTCCTGATCGTCGCCTCGTTCATGGGATGGGCGGTCTATACATCCGTCCAGCAGATGGAAGCCCGCGCGGAGACCATGCAGGCGCTGAAGGCGCTGCAGGAGCAGGTCACCGCGGCGGAAGAGCGCCAGGCCGATCTCGAGTTCGAGATCGAGCGGCTGGGCAACCCGGAATACATCAAGGAACTCGCCCGCAAGAGCGGCCTCACCATGCCCGGTGAACAGCCGATCCAGGTGACGGAGAGAGGCGGCTGATCCGCGTCTGCTCTGTTGTCTTGCCTTCGGCGTTCGGGTATAATCACGGGTAGAACAGCCTTTCGCAGGAGCCCGACTCTGCCGTGCCCCGTGCGTATGGATTTGTTCTTTTATGATCCATCATTTAGGGAGGCCAATCTTATTCATGGCAATTGAAGTGGGAGCCAAATTGGAGGGCAGGGTGACGGGCATTACGCATTTCGGGGCATTCGTCGACCTGGCGGACGGTGTCACGGGGCTCGTGCACATCTCGGAAATTGCCGACCACTATGTCAAGGACGTGAAGGACCACCTGAAGATCGACGACATCGTCACGGTGAAGGTCATCCACGTCGACAAGGACGGCAAGATCGGCCTGTCGATCAAGCAGGCGATCGATCGTCCGGAAGGCTATAATCCTCCGCAGCGAGGCGACCGGCATGGCCGGCCCGGAGGCGACCGCAGACCGGGTGGCCGCGGCGGATTCCGATCGGCTCCCGGCAAAATGTCCTTCGAAGAGAAAATGTCCCGGTTCCTGAGAGACAGCGAGGAGAAGATCTCCTCCCTGAAACGGAGCACGGAAGGCAAGCGCGGCGGCCGCGGATCGCGGCGCGGCTGAGCGATACAGGCGAATACCAGGCAGAACCGCCAAGGTTCTGCCTTTTTTGATGCGCAAATCGGCGGTTTACAAGACACCGGAAAGTGTCGTATAGTGAATATGTCACTGTTTGGTGGCGAATGGAAACATACAGCAAAGTCAGGCAGGTGAGCGGACGCCGTGAGCAAAACCGGACAGCGCGACGTATTCGACGCGATTGCGGATCCGACGCGGCGGCAATTGATTCGGCTGCTGGCCGACAAGGAGGAATTGCCGCTGCACGAGCTGGCTTCGCATTTCCGGATGGGCCGCACCGGAGTGTCGAAGCATCTGGGCATCCTGAAAGAGGCCGGACTGGTGCGGGACCGCAAGGCGGGCAGGGAGACGCGGTACCGGCTGAACGCGGAGCCGCTGAAGGAAGTCCAGGACTGGGTCGCCTATTACAGCAACTATTGGAGCGCCAACATGATGCGTCTGGGTCAGTTGCTCGAAGAGGAGGATGAGGAAGCTTGAGTTTTACGCTGAACATGGATTTCCAGTTTGAGACGACGGTCGAGAAGCTGTGGTCCGCCCTGACCGATCCCCGGAAGCTGGCGAAGCGGATCGCGGACAACGACTTCAAGCCGGTCGTCGGACATCGCTTTCAGTTCCGCCATCAGCCGAACGAGTATTGGGACGGGATCGTGAACAGCGAAGTGCTCGCCGTGGAAGAACCCCGCCGGTTGTCTTTTTCCTGGGAGGTCGGCGACGAACGGCACACGGTGACGCTGACGCTGGACGATCTGGGGAACGGCAAGGTTCATCTCCGCCTCGAACAGACCGGTCTTTCGAACAAGGCGGCGCTGTCCGGCGCGAAGTACGGCTGGACGGCCTGGGGCGAAAAGCTGGAGCGGGTGCTGGCGGAGCAGTAAGCGTCGAAGGAACGCCGGCACGGCTGAAATGGAGGGGAGACGGGACACCCGCGAGCTCGACCGGCTGGCCGACGCGTACCGGAAGGGCGGCAGGATCATGATCGCGGGGCCGCAATCGATGGCAAACCGGCTCGCGGCCGAGTTGAAGCACCGGAACATCCCCGGGAAGAACGTGATCAAGGACGCGTTTTTCGGTTATGGAACGGAAGAAGCGGAAACGAAGTTCCGCTGGCGTTCGGCACGCGGAGCCACGATCGGACGGAAGCCGAGCCGCCGCGTTGCGCGGATTTTGCCGGTCCGTCGGTCCGGCAGGCCGTCCGAAATCAGGGCGAATGCAGATCACGTCTGCATTCGCCCTTTGTCGTTCGCCTGTTCGCCATCCGCGCCGCCCGTGTCGGAAAAAAATCACCCGCCGCCTACCGAATGTGACAAACTCCTGAAAGCCCCCCGCCTATAATAGGAGTCACTTCGCGTCCGCGCCGGGCCGGGGCGGACAAGCATATTCGGATGGGTGGTGTTGACTGATGGACAAGCGGAACGTCGTGCGGCTTCCCGGAGCGGACGGCCGGCACGAAAGCGGAAGATGGCGGGCGGGGCGCAGGTGGCGCAAGCTCTCGTCGTCGGCCTCGCAACTGTTCCTGACGCGGCGATGGACGCTGCTGATCGCCGCCCTTGGGCTGCTGCTCGGCCGCGCCGTCATCCTGGACACGCTTGCGCCGTTCGCGGTCGCGTATTTCGCCGTCATCTGGTTCCTGCGCCGCGACGCGGCCTTCGTCGCCGCGCTGGCGCTCATCGCCGGCGGCTGGCTGGCCGCCGAGCCCGAAGGCTGGACGACCGCGGCCGAGATCGTCGTGTTCTTCCTGCTCGCGCGCGGGATGGAGGCGTACGAGCGCGCTGAAATATCCTATGCGCCGCTGCTCGCGTTTATATCCGCCCTGCTCGTGCAATTGTTCGGCGTCGTGATGGACAAGGCGCTGGACGGTTACCAACTGCTCATGGTCGGGGTCGAAGCGGGCCTCGCGTTCGTGCTCACCCTCGTCTTCGTCCAGGCGATCCCCGTCCTGATGCTGACGAAGAAGCCGGCGCTGCTCCGGAACGAAGAGGTCATCTGCCTGATGATTCTGCTTGCCGCAATCATGACCGGCGCGGCCGGCTGGACGGTCTACGGGATGGAGATCACGCACATCCTGTCGCGGTACGTCCTGCTCCTGTTCGCGCTGGCCGGCGGCGCCCTGCTCGGCGCGTCGGTCGGCGTGATCGCCGGCCTCATCCTGAGCCTGGCCGATTTCGGCGCCGTGCTGCAGATGAGCCTGCTCGCGTTCGCCGGGCTGCTCGCCGGCCTGCTTCGGGAAGGCGGCAAGCCGGCGGCGGCGTTCGGCATGCTGCTCGGGTCGACGATTCTGTCCGTCTATGTGAGCGGGGCCGAGGGCGCGCTCGCCTCGACATGGGAATCGGTCGCGGCCGCGCTCCTGTTCCTGATGACGCCGCGCGCGCTGCTGAAGACGATCGCCCGCTACGTGCCGGGCACGGCCGAGCATGCGCGCTCGCAGCACGAGTACGCCCGCAGGGTGCGCGACGTGACCGCGCAGCGGGTGACGCAGTTCTCCGAAGTGTTCCGGCAACTTGCACAAAGCTTCGGCGAGACGGCCGACGTCGAGCCGTTCGGGCGGCGGCAGCAGGAACGGGTCCACTTCATCAACGCCGCGGCCGAAGCGGTCTGCGCGACCTGCTACCGGCAGCGTCAATGCTGGGAAGGAAAGTTCCAGCAGACGTACCGGCTCATGAAGGAGATGACGGCGTCGATCGAGCGGGAGCGGCCGCGGCTGGGCGAGGAGCTGCCCGAGACGTGGACGAAACATTGCGTGAAGCCGCACCAGGTGCTCGCCGTGCTCCGGCAGCAGGTCGAGCTGGTCGAGCACGACCGGTTGTGGCGCAAGCGCATCCGCGAGTCGCGCCGCCTCGTGGCCGACCAGCTGGCCGGCGTCTCGCGCATCATGCAGGATCTGGCGCGGGAGATCCGGCGGGAAGGCCAGGAGATGCACCTGCAGGAAGAGCAGATCCGCGAGGCGGTGGAAGGGCTCGGCCTGTCGATAAGCGGCGTCGAGATCATCAGCCTCGAGGAAGGCAACGTCGAGATCGAGATCGCGCACACGTTCCCGCGGGGTTTCGATGAGTGCCGGAAAATGATCGCGCCGCTCCTGACCGACATCCTCGGCGAGCCGATCGCGGTGAAATCGGAGCGACTGCCCGAGCGCGCCGGGGAGCCGACGGTCGTGACGTTCGCGTCGGCCAAGGCGTACGAGGTGGAGACCGGAGTCGCGGGCACCGCGAAGGGCGGCGGCCTGCTGTCGGGCGACAGCTACAGCATGGTGGAGCTGGCGAACGGCAAGTTCGCGGTCGCCGTCAGCGACGGCATGGGCGGCGGCGAGCGGGCCCGGCTCGAGAGCCGCTCGGCGCTCGACATGCTGCATCAGTTGCTTCAGTCGGGCATGGACGAGAAGCTCGCGATCCAGTCGGTCAACTCGGTGCTGCTGCTCCGCTCGGCCGACGAGATGTTCGCGACGGTGGACGTGGCGCTCATCGACCGGTACACGGCGAAGACGACGTTCCTGAAGGTCGGCTCCACGCCGAGCTACATCAAGCGCGGAAACGACGTCATCCCGATCACCGCCGGCAATCTGCCGATCGGCATCCTGCAGGAGATCGACGTCGATCTCGTTCGCGTGCAGCTCTATCCCGGCGACACGCTGATCATGATGACCGACGGCGTGTACGACGCGCCGGGCCACGCGGTGAACAAGGAGGTCTGGATGAAGCGGATCATCCAGGAGCTGAATTCGGAGGACCCGCAGCAGATGGCGGAGGAGCTGCTGGACGCGGTGTTGAAGAGCAGCCAGGACGAGATCCGCGACGACATGACGGTCGTCGTCGCCCGGGTGCGGCGGTATCAGCCGGAATGGGCGACGTTCCGTTGGCCGGGGCTGTCGAAGCTGGAGCGTCCGCGGACGGTGAGCTGAAGCGGCGGCATCCTTTTTCGCGCGCAAGACCATGAAAAGGGCCCGGCCGAAGTTTACCTCTCTCTCGTATCGGGCATGCTGGTAACAGCGGCCTGGATGCGAGATTCGAAGATTTGAAGGAGGGGCTTCGGCCATGAAACAATTGCTGCTCATTACGGACGGCTGCTCGAACGTCGGGATCAGCCCGGTCGTCGCGGCGGCCCATGCGAAGGCGGAAGGCATTACGGTGAACGTGATCGGGGTGGTGGAACGCGGCGAATCGATTTCTTCGGCGGAGATCGAGATCGAGGAGATCGCGCGGGCCGGCGGCGGCATGAGCCGGATCGTGAACACGCGCCAACTGTCGCAGACCGTGCAGATGCTCACGCGCAAGACGGTCGTGACGACGATCCAGCAGGCGGTGAACCGGGAACTCCGACAGGTGTTCGGCGCGGAATCGGTCGAGGCGCTGCCGCCGGAGCGCCGCGGCGAGGTCGTGCGCGTGATCGACGAGCTCGGCGAATCGTCGCCGCTCAGGGTGGCGCTGCTCATCGACACGAGCGCGAGCATGCGGCCGAAGCTGGCGGCCGTCGAGGAGGCGATCCGCGATCTCGTGCTCAGCCTGCAGTCGCGCTCCGGACGGAGCGAGATCGCCGTGTTCCATTTTCCCGATTCGGAGGATGGCGACGGCTGCGTCTGCGATCTGGACTGGACGGACAACATCGCCGGTGTGAAGCGCATTCTGACGCGGCTTTCGATGCGCGGCACGACGCCGACCGGACCGGCGATGATGCAGGTGATTGATTTTTTCCGTCAGGGCGATTATGGTAGAACCATCAGAGGCGAAACGGACGGGATGATCGGTGAAGACGTCGTCTGAACTTCGGCTGGCGCCCGGCACGGTCGTCACGGGCAAATGGAAGCGCGGCCGTTACCGTGTCGAGCGCCTGCTCGGAGAGGGGGCGAACGGCCAGGTCTACCTCGTGGAACACGGCCGACGCCTGTACGCGATGAAGGTCGGCGGGGACGCGGTGGATCTGCAGTCCGAGATCAACGCGCTGCGCGCCCTCGCGGCCCGGCGGCGGCGGGCGGAGCCGTTCCTGCTGGCCGTCGACGACTTCGTCCATGCGGACGGCGCGGAATATCCCTTCTACATCATGCGGTATGTGCGCGGCAGCGCGCTGCACGAGTATCTGCAGCGCGAAGGAGCCGACTGGTTCCCGCTCGTCGGGTACAACCTGCTCGGAAAGCTGGCCGAGCTGCACGAGGCGGGCTTCGTGTTCGGCGATCTGAAACGGGAGAACGTGCTGGTCGGCGACTACGGCCGCGTGGAGCTCGTCGACTTCGGCGGCGCGACGGCGTTCGGCAAGGGCGTCCGCCAGTTCACCGGGCTGTACGACCGCGGATACTGGAACGCGGGAAGCCGCACGGCCGAAGGAAGCTACGATCTGTTCTCGTTCGCGGTGCTGTGCCTTCATCTGTTCGAAGGCCGCAAGCTGCTGCAGCTGTCGCAGACGCTGCTGCCGCAGAACCGCTCGCCGGCGGAACTCATCCGGCTGACGGACGGCCACCCGGCGCTGAAGCCGTTCGCCGGGTGGCTCAAACAGGCGCTGCGCGGCGAATTCGCGTCCGCGCGGGAAGCGGCCGCAGCCTGGCAGCGGATCCTGTACGGCGGCGGCGTGAAGCCGGCTCCGCGGAGGCGGTCTTCGGCGGGCTGGGCGGCCGGTCTGTTCGCCTGCACGATGCTCGCGCTGGCGGCGGCGATTCTTTGGCTGATGACGGAAGGCGTGCTGCCGGCCGGGCTGTCGTGAGCGGTCCGGCGCGTGGCGGCATGCTTTTTCATGCGCATTTTTCGGGGTGGGGGCGGTACGGATGGACCTTGAGGCGCGCGTCCGGTTCGCGGCGGAGCGCGACGGGCTCTGGCGGCCGGGCGACACGATACTCGCCGCGGTGTCGGGCGGGCCGGATTCGACGGCGCTGCTGCATCTGCTCTGGCGGCTGTCCGGCGAATGCGGCTTCGCGCTCGCGGCGGCCCATGTCAACCACGGCTTCCGCGGCGAAGAATCGGAGCGGGAGGCGGCGTTCGTGCGCCGGCTGTGCGGCGAGCTCGGCGTGCCGCTCGACGAAGTCCGGTACGACCTTCCTTCTTATATAGAAGAGACGGGGATGAACGCGCAGGCCGCCGCCCGGGAGAAGCGGTACGCGTTCCTGCGCGAGGCGGCGGCGCGCCGCGGCGCGTCGCGGATCGCGCTGGCCCACCACGCGGACGACCAGGCCGAGACGGTGCTGATGCGGATCATCCGCGGGACCGGGACGTCCGGCATCGCCGGCATGCCGGTGAAGCGGCCGGAAGGCGGCGTGGAACTGATTCGGCCGCTGCTTCGTATATCCAAGAAGGAGCTTCTCCAATATTGCGAGCGCGAGGGGCTTGACTGGCAGGAGGACAGCAGCAACCGCAAGACGGTCTACTTCCGCAACGCCGTGCGGCTGGAGATTCTGCCGTTCCTTGAACGGTACAACCCGAACGTGTCCGCGTCGCTCGTCCGGCTGGCCGAGATCAGCCGCGCGGAGGACGACTATCTCGCCCGGGAAGCGGAGCGGGCGATGGCCGGATCGGTGCGCCGGGAACGGGACGGTTTTGCCATGGACCGCAAGGCTTTTCTCGGCCTGCATGTCGCTTTACAAAGGAGATTGATTACTCTAATATTAATCTATCTTGGGGTGGAAAACGGGTCCATCCCGTTCGAACGGATCGACGCTATCCGGGAAGCCGCCGCGGAAGGCTCGCCGACGTCATCGGTGATCGAGGCCGGCCGCGGCGTCCGCTTCTTGCGGGAATACGACATGCTGCGGTGGACGAAGGCCGGCGCGGCCGAAGGCGCCGCCGGCTTCGCGTACGAAGCGACGGAGGAGACCGGCGAGCTCGCGGTGCCCGAGGCGGGCGGACGGCTCGTCTTCCGCCGCATCCGGCGCGAGGCGGGGCAGCCGCTCCCCGGGCCGGAACCGGACTCCCGCCGTGCGGCGATGTTCGACGAAGACGCCGTCGCTTATCCGCTGTGCGTCCGTTCCCGGAGACCCGGCGACAGGATGCGCCTCTCCGGTTTAAACGGCTCCAAAAAGGTGCAAGATATTTTCGTTGACGGGAAGGTTGCGCGATCGAGGCGGGACCGGATTCCGCTGGTGCTGGACGCGGAGGGACGGCTGCTCTGGATCGCCGGCCTCCGCCGTTCGGCGGACGCGCCGGTGACGCGGGACACGACGCGCATACTGCGGATCGAGTGGCAGGATGAACCATTGGAGGTCTGACGTTGCTGAACGACATTCAGGAAGTTTTGTATGACGAAGAGCAGATCCGGCGGAAGGTGCGGGAGATGGGCCGGCAGCTCAGCCAGGATTTCAGGGACCGGAACCCGCTGGTCATCTGCATTCTGAAAGGCGCATTCATCTTCATGGCCGACCTCGTGAAGGCGATGGACATCCCGCTCGAGATCGATTTCATGGCCGTCTCCAGCTACGGCGCGTCGACGAAATCGTCCGGCGTCGTCAAGATCGTGAAGGATCTGGACGTGCCGGTGGAAGGGCGCGACGTGCTTATCGTCGAGGACATCATCGACAGCGGCCTCACCCTGAGCTATCTGGTCGATGTGCTCGAGCGGCGCAACGCGAAGTCCGTCACGATCGCGACGTTGTTCGACAAGCCTTCGGGACGCACGGTCGAACTGGAGGCGGACTATGTCGGCTACACGTTGCCGAACGCGTTCGTCGTCGGCTACGGACTCGACTATGCGGAGAAATACCGCAATCTGCCGTTTATCGGCATTCTGAAGCCGGAAGTCTACAACCGGTGACGCCGGAGAGCGTTCCGTCGGCGGAGCTTCGATCCGGGGACGTCCCCGACGCCATGCTCCTCCTCACGGGTCGTGTTGTGATGGCAAGACGTGCTATGATAAAATAGTTGAAGCGCCTTGAGAGGAGGTAGGGGATGAATCGGTTCCTGAAAAATACGGGATTCTATCTGATCATATTTCTCGTTACCGTCGGAATCGTCCATTACATCAGCAGCCAGAACGAGACAACCGACCGGCTCTCGTACGACGAGCTGATTCAACTGATCGAGGCGGACAACATTGCGGAACTCGCGCTCCGGTACGACGGCGCGTCATATCTCACCACGGGCAAATATCGCATGCCTCCCGCCGGGGTGCAGCAGAATGCTTTCTACTCCCGGGTGCCGGCCGAAGAGTTCGCGATCGAGGAAATCAAGAACGCTTCCGAACGGAACGGGTTCAAATTAATAATCGAGAAACAGCAGGGCCAGAGCATCTGGCTGACGTTCCTCACCTCCATCATCCCGTTCGTCATCATGTTCATCCTGTTCTTCTTCCTCATCAACCAGGCGCAGGGCGGCGGCGGCAAGGTGATGAACTTCGGCAAGAGCCGTGCCCGTCTGTACAATGAAGACAAGAAGCGGGTGACATTCGAGGACGTCGCGGGAGCGGACGAGGAGAAGCAGGAGCTGGTCGAGGTCGTCGAGTTCCTGAAGGATCCGCGCAAGTTCGCCGCGGTCGGCGCGCGCATTCCGAAGGGCGTGCTGCTCGTCGGGCCGCCGGGCACCGGCAAGACGCTGCTCGCGCGCGCGGTGGCGGGCGAAGCGGGCGTGCCGTTCTTCAGCATTTCCGGCTCCGACTTCGTCGAGATGTTCGTCGGCGTCGGCGCATCCCGCGTCCGCGACCTGTTCGAGAACGCGAAGAAGAATTCCCCGTGCATCATTTTCATCGACGAAATCGACGCCGTCGGCCGGCAGCGGGGCGCCGGTCTGGGCGGCGGTCATGACGAACGCGAGCAGACGCTCAACCAGTTGCTCGTCGAGATGGACGGCTTCGGGGCGAACGAGGGCATCATCATCATCGCCGCGACGAACCGTCCGGACATCCTCGACCCGGCGCTCCTGCGCCCGGGCCGCTTCGACCGCCAGATCACGGTCGACCGTCCGGACGTGAAGGGGCGCGAGGCGGTGCTCAAGGTGCACGCCCGCAACAAGCCGCTGGCGAAGGACGTCAAGCTCGAGACGATCGCGAAGCGGACGACCGGCTTCACCGGCGCCGATCTGGAGAACCTGCTGAACGAGGCGGCGCTGCTGGCGGCCCGCCGGAACAAGCGCGAGATCTCGATGACCGAGGTGGACGAGGCGATCGACCGCGTCATCGTCGGCACCGAGAAGCGAAGCCGCGTGATCAGCGAACGCGAGAAGCGGATTGTCGCCTATCACGAGGCGGGCCATACGGTCATCGGTTATTTCCTCGAGCACGCGGACATGGTGCACAAGGTGACGATCATTCCGCGCGGACGGGCGGGCGGCTACGTCATCATGCTGCCGAAGGAAGACCGGATGCTCGTCACGAAGCAGGAACTGCTCGACAAGGTGACCGGGCTGCTCGGCGGCCGGGTCGCGGAGGAGCTGTTCATCGGCGAGATCGGCACCGGCGCCTACAGCGACTTCAAGCAGGCGACGTCGATCGTGCGCAGCATGATCATGGAATACGGCATGAGCGAGAAGCTCGGCCCGATGCAGTTCGGCAACTCGCAGGGCCAGGTGTTCCTCGGCCGCGATCTCGGCCACGAACAGAACTACTCCGACGCGATCGCCTACGAGATCGATCTGGAGATGCAGCGCATCATTAATGAATGCTATACGCGCGCGAAGGAGCTGCTCACCGCCAAGTCGCGGGAAGTGAAGCTGATCGCCGAGACGCTGCTCGAGGTCGAGACGCTCGAGCTCGAACAGATCAAGCGCCTGATCGAGACCGGCTCGCTGGACGGCAAGCCCGAAGGCGAAGGCGGCAGCGGCGGCGAAGGCGACGGCGGCTCCGTGCCGAAGGAGACCGGAGGCGAGCCGACGATCGACACGCCGGGCAATGTGCGCGTCCGGATCCAGACGAAGGAGCCGGGCGAGGAGCCGGCGCCTCCGGGAGACGGCGGCGGCGAAAGCCGCGGCTGACGCGCCGGAGCCGGATCGCTTGAGCGCGCAAGAGAGATCGACACATCATCCGCCCCGGAGCGGTCCGACGGGCCGCCGCCGGGGCGATTTCTGTGGAATCGGACCGGGAGACGGCGCCTGCAAGTCTCCGATCGGGGCGGACGCCATACGGCGGGCGCGAGCGGCGCGGATGTTTGTTGACACGGAATGGCGGCGCGTGTAAATTAGGTGATAATCAAACGGTTTTGCGGCCGTTTGGCCAGACTGGGACTGATGTTTTGCCGCAGGCGAATTCGTGAAAATTGGCACAATCTTCTGCGCGGAAACGGACAGCGGTGTCAGGCGCGCTCCGGCGGGACGAACATCGGCGTCATGCGCGCGGCTCGAAGGAGAGGATCGACCCATGATGGAAGCACTGGCGCTCGAGCGGAGGGCGGAACAGAACCGCGAGCTCCGCGAGCGGCTTGAAGCGCTCAAGAAGGAACGCAACGCCATCATATTGGCGCACTATTATCAACGCGACGAGATCCAGGAAGTGGCCGATTTCCGCGGCGACTCGTTTCTGCTGGCGCAGAAGGCCGCCGAGACGGACGCGGACGTGATCGTGTTCTGCGGCGTCCACTTCATGGGCGAGAGCGCGAAGATTCTGGCGCCGAACAAGACCGTGCTCATTCCCGACGAGCGGGCGGGCTGTCCGATGGCGGACATGGTCAACGTGGACGGCCTGCGGAAGCTCAAGGCGCAGCATCCGGACGCGACGGTCGTCACCTACATCAACTCGTCCGCCGAGGTGAAGGCCGAGACGGACATCTGCTGCACGTCGTCGAACGCGATCAAGGTCGTCAATTCGGTGCCGACCGGCAAGGTCATCTGGGTGCCGGACAAGAACCTCGGCCATTACGTGCAGCAGCATACGGACAAGCAGATGATCATCTGGGAAGGCTACTGCAACACGCACGACATGCTGACGGTGAAAGACATCGAGGAGATGAAGGCGCAATATCCGAACGCGATCGTCGCCGTTCATCCCGAATGCCGCCCGGAGGTCGTCGCGATGGCCGACTTCGTCGGCAGCACGACGGGGATCATCAAGTTCTGCCGTGAGTCGGAGCACAAGGAGTTCATCATCGGCACGGAGGACGGCACCGGCTACCAGCTGCGCAAGGACAGCCCGGACAAGATCTTCCACTTCGCGTCGAAGTATCTCGTCTGCCCGAACATGAAGGTGAACAACCTGAAGAAGCTGGTCAAATGTCTCGAGAACATGCATCCGCAAGTCTACGTGCCGCCGCACATCGCGGACAAGGCGCGACTGTCCCTGGAGCGCATGCTGCAAGTGAAGTAGCATGCGCTGCTTCTTCGCATGACCCCCTGCTTGCATCCCAGGCCATGGATTCAAGGCAACCGGAGGAACGGACATGATTCCGCGATATCTGACCGACGAGGCGCCCGACAGGCTGCCCGTCGTCGAGAAGGACGTCATTGTGATCGGGGCCGGCATCGCCGGTCTTTTTGCCGCCATCAAGGCGAGCGAGCGGCACTCGGTGCTGATGATCACGAAGAAATCGCTGATGGACAGCAATACCCGCTACGCGCAGGGCGGCATCGCCGCCGTCATCTCCGACGAGGATTCGCCGGCGCTCCACCGGCAGGATACGCTGATCGCGGGCGCGGGCCTCTGCTTGCGCGAAGCGGTCGACGTGCTGGTGCACGAAGGGCCGGACGGCGTCCGCGATCTGATCCGGATGGGCGCGCAGTTCGACCAGGAGAAGAACGGCGAGTTCGCCCTGACGAAGGAGGGCGCCCACAGCCAGCGGCGCATCCTGCACGCGAACGGCGACGCGACGGGCTACGAGATCGTGCGCGCGCTGTCGGAGAAGGCGCTGGCCACCCCGAACATCGAGGTGTGGGACGACCACTTCGCGATCGACCTGATCACGCATGACGGCGAATGCCACGGCGCGCTCGTGCAGAAGCCGGACGGCTCGCGGCTCGTCGTGCGGGGCAAGGCGACCGTGCTCTGCACCGGCGGCACCGGCCAGCTGTACCGGTACACGACGAACCCGGAGATCGCGACCGGCGACGGCATCGCGATGGCGTACCGCGCGGGCGCGGAGATCCGGGACATGGAATTCGTCCAGTTCCATCCGACGGCGCTCTGCTATCCGGGGGCTCCCCGGTTCCTCATCTCGGAAGCGGTGCGCGGCGAAGGCGCGGTGCTGCGCAACATCGGCGGCGAGCGGTTCATGGAGCGGTATCATCCGCAGCTGGAGCTGGCGCCGCGCGACATCGTCGCCCGCGCGATCGTCAGCGAGATCGAGCGGACGAAGTCAACGTTCGTCTACCTGGACATCACGCACGAACCGGCCGAACTGGTGCGCGAACGATTCCCGAACATCTACCGGTTTTGCCTGCAATACGGCCTCGATCTGACGAGCGACTGGATTCCGGTCGCGCCGGCGGCCCACTACATGATGGGCGGCGTGAAGACCGACCTGTACGGCGAGACGAATATCCGGCGGCTGTTCGCCTGCGGCGAGTGCTCGTCGACCGGCGTGCACGGCGCGAACCGGCTCGCCAGCAACTCGCTGTCCGAGGCGATCGTGTTCGGCCGGCGCATCGTGGAGCGGATCGGCGGGCTCCCGCCGCTCTCCGGAGCGCCGCGCTACGAGCGGGGCGAGCCGCGCGCGCACCCGTCCACCCAGGCGGTCATCGAGAAGCGGCTGAAGCTGCAGAAAATCATGCTGCGATACTCGGGACTGCGGCGGGACGCGGACGGACTGAACAAGGGATTGATCGAACTGAAGCGCCAGCTGTCCATTTTCCAGACGGTGCTGACGAGGCGCGAGGAGTTCGAATTCGCGAACCTGCTCACCTGCGCGCTGCTCACGACGCAGGCGGCGCTCGCCCGCGAGGAGAGCCGCGGCGCGCATTACCGGGAAGACTTCCCCGAACGGGACGATGCCCGCTGGCGCAAGCACATCGTCCTGCACCGCGAGCGGGGGATGTACGAGGAGCGGATCGACGATGTTTGAGCTGGACCGTTACAATGAAGCGATCCGGGGAATGATCCGGAGTTGGCTGGACGAAGATATCGGATACGGCGACATCACGACGGAGACGACGATTCCGGCGGGAAGCCGGCACAAGGCCGTCATCCACGTGAAGGAGGACGGCGTGCTCGCCGGGCTGCCCGTCGCGCGGCTCGTCTTCCACGTCGTCGATCCGGGCCTCGAATTCCGCGCCTTCGCCGAGGACGGGCAGCGGGTCGCGAAGGGCGCCGTGATCGCCGAAGTCGAGGGCAGCACCCACAGCATCCTGACGGGCGAGCGGCTCGCGCTCAATCTGCTGCAGCGGATGTCGGGCATCGCGACGAAGACGCGCAAGTTTGTCGACGCGCTCGAAGGTCTGCCGGTCCGGCTCGTCGACACGCGCAAGACGACGCCCGGCCACCGGCTGCTCGAGAAGTACGCGGTCCGCATGGGCGGCGGCGCGAACCACCGCTTCGGCCTCTACGACGCCGTGATGATCAAGGACAACCACATCAAGGGGGCCGGCGGCATCCGGGCGGCGGTCTCGGCGGCCAGGGCGCGCATTCCGCATACGATGACCATTGAAGTGGAGACGGAGACGATCGGGCAGGTCGAAGAGGCGCTCGAGGCCGGCGCCGACATCATCATGCTCGACAACATGCCCCCCGCCCGGATGGCGGAGGCGGTCCGGCTCATCCGGGAGCGGGCGCCGCACGTGAAGATCGAGGCGTCGGGCGGGGTGAGGCTCGACACGATCCGGGAGATCGCGGCGACCGGCGTCGACATCATCTCGGTCGGCGCGCTGACGTACTCCTTCGAATCGCTGGACATCAGCCTCGATCTCGGAGGCAAGAAGGCGGGAGGGGGCCAGGCATGATTCTCGCGGCGGATGTGGGCAACACGAACATGGTGCTCGGCATTTTCCGGGGATCGGAACTTCTGCACCACTGGCGGCTCAGCACGAACCGGACGGCGACGGCGGACGAATACGGCATGATGCTCCACAATCTGCTCCATTACGCGGGGCTCCGGATGGAGGAGATCGACGGGATCATCATCTCCTCGGTCGTGCCACCGCTGATGCGGACGCTGGAGCAGCTGTGCCGGCAATATTTCCGGAAAGCCCCGCTCGTCGTCGGCCCCGGGGTGAAGACCGGGCTCAACATCCGCTACGAGAACCCGCGCGAGGTCGGCGCGGACCGGATCGTCAACGCGGTCGCCGCGATCGAGAAATACGGCGCGCCGGTCATCGTCGTCGACTTCGGCACGGCGACCACCTTCGACTTCATCGACGCCGGCGGCAACTACATCGGCGGCGCGATCGTGCCGGGCCTCGCGATCTCGGCCGAGGCGCTCTACCAGCGGGCGGCGAAGCTGCCGCGCATCGAGCTGGCCCGGCCGCGCAGCGTCATCGGGCGCAACTCGGTCGCGTCGATGCAGGCGGGCATGGTGTTCGGCTACGCCGGCCAGGTGGACGGCATCGTCCGGCGCATCCGGGCGGAGAGCCGCACGAACGCCCGGGCGATCGCAACCGGGGGGCTGGCGGAGCTGATCGCGCCCGAGACCGAGACGATCGAGCTGGTCGACCCGCTGCTGACGCTCGACGGGCTCCGGTTGATCTACGAACGGAATCAGGAAGACAGCGGAGGGAGAGTCGATTCATGAACGATACACGCGGCGCGGACGACGTGCTGGTGCGCGGCATCGCGTGGGGCGGTGGTTTGCGCGCGTATGCGGCGCGAACGACCCGGCTCGCCGGCGAACTGCAGCGCCGCCACGGCACGTATCCGACGGCGACGGCCGCGCTCGGCAGGGCGGCCACGGCCGGTGCCATGATGGGCGCCATGCTCAAGGGCGAGGAGAAGCTGACCGTGCAGGTGAAGGGCGACGGCCCGCTCGGCCAGATCGTCGTCGACGCGAACGCGAAGGGCGAGGTGCGCGGCTACGTCGACAACCCGCGGGTGCACCTGCCGTCCAACGCGCAGGGCAAGCTCGATGTCGCCGGCGCCGTCGGCCGCAGCGGATTCATCCACATCCTGAAGGATCTCGGCCTCAAGGAGCCGTACCGCGGCAGCGTGCCGATCGTTTCGGGCGAGCTCGGCGAGGATTTCACCTACTACTTCGCATCGTCCGAACAGACGCCGTCCGCGGTCGGGCTCGGCGTGCTGGTCGAGTCCGACGGAAGCGTGCGGCATGCCGGCGGATTCATCCTGCAGCTCATGCCGGGCGTGGAGGAGAAGGCGGTCGACCGGCTTGAGCAGCGTCTGCGCGAGATGCCCCATCTGACGTCCCTGCTGGACCGGGGCGAGACGCCGGAGTCGATTTTGCGGTATTTGACGGATGGCGGTGTGCAGATGCTCGACAGCATGCCGATCGTGTTCCGGTGCCAATGCTCCCGCGAGCGGGTGGAGAGAACGCTGGTGAGCATGGGCGAGGAGGAACTTGCGGCGCTGATCGAGGAGGACGGGAAGGCGGAAGTGACCTGCCATTTCTGCAATTCGGCGTACGAATTCGATCGGAGCGCGCTGGAGCGGCTGCTGGAACAGGCGAAAAGCAAGCATGCGTAAGTTCGGAAGAAGGCGGACCACGAAATGAGAAAGATACAGTGGCTGAAGGCGGTCATCGTCCTTCAGACGGTCTGTCTGATCGCGCTCGGGGCGATTGCGCTCCTGAAATGGCCGCAGGCGCACGGCGACGACGCGCGCGATGTTCCGGAAGACGGCGTTTCGTCCGGCGGGCGGGAGAGCCGGCCGGTCGCGGAGATCGGCGGCCGGACGATCGCCGAGGGGGAACTGGCGGAGCGGCTCATGCGGGAGCACGGCCCCTCCGTCCTGCGCCGGATGCTCGTGCGCGAGGCGATCCGGCTGGAGTCGGAAGCCCACGGCATTTCCGTGTCGGAGCGCGAGCTGGAAGAAGAACTGGCCCGGCTGATGGAAGGCTACGGGGACGAGGAAGCGTTCTACGAAGCGATGCGCGAGCAGCTCGGCATGAGCCCGGAGGATGTGCGGGCGGACGCGGAAGAGCGGCTGCTGCTCGAGAAAATCGCGGTCCGGCCGTTTCTCGTCACGGATGAGGAAGTGGAGACCTACATACGCCAGCATCCGGAACTGCTCGAGCCCAGGGTGCAGCTCACGTTCTCCTGGATCGTGACGGAGGAACGGGACGAGGCGGAGGCGGTGCGGGCACGGCTGGAAGCGGGCGAACCGTTCGAGGAGCAGGCCCGCGTCTACTCCATCGACGACTACACAGCGGAGTACGGCGGATTTTACGGCATGGTGGAGGCGGACGATCCTTTCGTCGACGCGAAGGTGCTGGAACTGCTCGCCGCGCTTGATCCCGGGGAGATCGGCGGCCCCGTCGGGACCGCGGACGGCTGGGCGGTGGTGCGCCTCGAGGACCGCGAGGTCGAGGAGCTCCCGGACGAGCGGAGGCTGCGGGAACGGGTGCGGCTGCAGCTCGGCCTTGCGATGGCGCCGTCGCTCCGGGAAGTCGAGGATGCGCTGCTCGCGAAATACGGGGCCCGCGTCCTGGACGAACGATTGGCGGACCGGTGAAGACAGGAAGCGGTGCCATTCGCCGGGAAACTGGCTATTGACAATTGTTGCGGGTCGAGGTTAAGATGGAAGAAGCCAAACCCTACTAATTCGGTCGGAAATAAAGGAGGTTCCGAACTCATGCCGAAGATTGTCAACAACGTCACCGAACTGATCGGAGATACGCCGCTGGTGCGCCTGAACCGGCTCGTGCCGGAAGGCAGCGCCGAGATTTACGTGAAGCTGGAGTATCAGAACCCGGGCGCAAGCGTCAAGGACCGGATCGCGATCAGCATGATCGAAGAGGCGGAGAAGGAAGGCCGCATCAAGCCGGGCGACACGATCGTCGAGCCGACGAGCGGCAACACGGGCATCGGCCTCGCGATGGTCGCCGCCGCGAAGGGTTATCGCGCGGTCCTCGTCATGCCGGAGACGATGAGCATCGAGCGCCGCAACCTGCTGCGCGCCTACGGCGCGGAACTGGTGCTGACCCCCGGCTCGGAGGGGATGAACGGCGCCGTCCGCAAGGCGGAGGAGCTGCTCGCCCAGAACCCGGACTGGTTCATGCCGCAACAATTCAAGAACCCGGCGAACGTCAAGATCCACCGCGAGACGACCGGTCCGGAAATCGTCGAAGCGATCAACTCGCTGGACGGCAAGCTGGACGCCTTCGTCGCGGGCGTCGGCACGGGCGGCACGATCTCCGGCGCCGGCGAAGTGCTGCGCAAGCACTTTCCGCACATCAAGATCTACGCGGTTGAGCCGGCGGCGTCCCCGCTGCTCTCCGGCGGCAAGCCCGGCCCGCACAAGATCCAGGGCATCGGCGCGAACTTCATCCCGGACATCCTGAACCGCGAGATCTACGACGGTGTCATCACGGTCGAGAACGAGGAAGCGTTCGAGACGGCCCGCCGCGCCGCGAAGGAAGAAGGCATTCTGTGCGGCATCTCGTCCGGCGCCGCGATCTTCGCTGCGCTGAAGGTGGCGAAGGAGCTCGGCGCGGGCAAGCGCGTCGTCGCGGTCGTCCCGTCGAACGGCGAACGCTACCTGTCCACGCCGCTGTTCAACTTCGAGAACTGAAGTTTCCCGCAGACGCAAGCAAGCCCTCGCCCGGCATTCGGGCGGGGGTTTTCGTCATTGCGACGCCTTCTTGCGATGATAATGCCGGTTCACCTTCACGCGGTTGCCGCACGCCTCCATGCTGCACCAGCGCCGCTGCCGGTTGCGGCTCGTGTCATAGAAGTACAGGATGCACGACCGGTTCTCGCACGCCTTCAGCCGCTCCGGCTCCATCGAAGCGATGAACCGGGCGGCCTCTTCGTGGAACAGGGCGTGCAGATTCGCGGCCGAATACCGCCGTTCCACCGCCAGGCCCGACCCGCGGACGACGATCCGGTCATGCCCCGAAGCCTCCGCGAGCCGTTCGTTCAGCTCATCAAGGAATCCGTCGGGAATCCCCCTGCCCGCCGCGACCGAAGCGAACGCTTCCTCCAGCCGGTTCCGCAGATCCATGATCCGTGAAAAAAGACCCCGCTTCTCCCCGTCCGAAAGTCCGCCGATCCCCTCCGTCAGCGCCGACGCCTTGCCGGCCCGTTCCAGCCAGACCGCCACATCCTCCAGCCCGTTCAGCAGCTCGACGCGCGCGCCCCGGACACAGATCCTCGTATTCACGAAATCGACAACGAAATCATTGCCGATGAAAACGAATTCCCGCTCCATGCGTTGCCGCCTCCTTTGTCCACACCACAATTCTAACCGACAAAAATGCACTTTACAAGTTATATTCTATCTGGTAATTATAATGGGTGTAAACCAATTTAGATGGTTAGAATGGAGGGAGGCACAACGATGAACATTCGGAAACTGCCCTGGGCCGGCGCCCGCATCGAGTCCGGAGGCGAGGCCATCGCGATCGACCCGCTGGTTCATTTTCCGGAGAAATTCGGCCGGCCGCATGAACCGCTGCCGCCGCTATCGGCGTTCGGAACCGTCCGGGCCGTGTTCGTGACCCATCATCACGACGATCATTTCGATCCGCGGGCGATTGCGGCGTTCTGCGGCGCCGACGTTCCGGTGTACATGCCGGCCGAGTCCGTCGGACACGCGGCCGCGACGCCGCTCGCGAATGTTCGCGGGGTGGCGATCGGCGAGACGGTCGAGGCGGGACCGTTCAGGGTGACGGCGTCCTGGTCCGTGGACGGCGTGGGCGATCCCCAGGTGTCGTGGGTCGTCACCGACGGGAAGCGGACGGTCCTGCACGCCGGAGACACGCTGTGGCACGGATACTGGTGGAAGATGGCCCGGGCGCACGGACCGTTCGACGCCGTATTGCTGCCGGTGAACGGAGCGGTGGTGGAACTGCCCGGCCTTGCGCCGAGCGGACAGCCGATCAGCCTGACGCCCGAACAGGCGGTGGCGGCGGCCCGGGTGCTGAACGCCGCAAGGCTGGTGCCGATCCACTGGCGGACGATCCATCATCCGCCCGTCTACCGGGAGACGCCGGACATCCCGGGCAGGCTGGCCGCGGCCGCGGCCGAGGCGGAAGGCGTTCGGGTGGATATGCTGAACAGCGGGGAGGTTGTCGAACTGTGAGAATCGGCGTCATCGGAGCAAGCGGCAAAGCCGGTTCGCGGATCGCCGGGGAGGCGGCGGATCGGGGACATGACGTCACGGCGATCGTCCGCGACCGGAAGCGGCTGACGGACAGCCGGCTCAAGGTGCTGAAGAAGGATCTGTTCGCCCTGACCGCGGAAGATCTCGCGCCGTTCGACGCGGTCGTCAACGCGTTCGGCGCGCCGCCCGGGCAGGAGCATCTGCATGTGGAGGCGGGCAACGCGCTGATCCGCGCGCTGCGGGGCGCGCCGCGAACACGGCTGATCGTGGTCGGCGGGGCGGGCAGCCTGTACGTCGACGACGCGATGACGACGCGGCTGCTCGACACCCCCGATTTTCCGCGGGAGTATCTGGAGACCGCGCGCCATCAGGCGGAGAATTTGCGCATTCTGCGCGGGACGGAAGGCATTTCGTGGACGTTCGTCAGCCCGTCGGCCCGGCTGGAGCCCGGCGAAAGAACGGGCAAGTACCGGACCGGCACGGACCGGCTGCTGTTCAATTCCGCGGGTGAAAGCTATGTCAGCTATGAAGACTACGCCGTCGCCGTCGTGGACGAAATCGAGCGGCCGCGCCATCTCAACGCCAGATTCACCGTGGTGTCGGAGCGGACCGCTTGACAGAAGCGGGATGACGCCGTTTAATTATAATCAATTCCAGAAAAGGAAAATCATTATCTGAGAGAAAACCGAGCGGCTCATGACTGCCGCGCGAAAGGAGCGATCCTGATGGTAAATCGCGACCGACCGAACGGACAACCCGAAACGCCGCCGCCCGCTTCCCGCGTCGCGCTGGTCACGGGAGGCAACCGGGGGATCGGAAGGGAAATCGCGCGGCAATTGTCACGGATGGGCCTGACGGTGCTGATCGGATGCCGGGACGAGGCGAAGGGGCGGGCCGCCGCCGGGCAGCTGGCCAGGGAAGGGGCGGCCGTCCGGCCGGAAGTGTTGGACGTCAGCAGCCGGGACAGCATCGACGCATTGATGGAGCGCGTGAGGGGGAAGTACGGCCGCCTCGATGTGCTGGTCAACAACGCGGGAATCATTTTGGACCGGGGCGTGTCGGTGCTGGAGGTCGGAGAATCCGTCGTGCGGCAGACGCTCGAGACGAATTTCTTCGGTCCGCTGCGCCTGATCCAGGCCGCCGTGCCGCTGATGCGGAAGCACCGGTACGGGCGGATCGTCAACGTCTCGTCCGGGCTCGGGACATACCAGGCGTTCGAGCTGCTGCCGGAACTGAAGGGGCAATCGGGCGCCTACCGCCTCTCCAAATCGCTGCTCAACTATCTCACCGGCCTGGCCGCGCGGGAAGTCGACGGCCGGGACATCAAGATCAACGCGGTCTGTCCCGGCAGCGTGCGGACGGACATGGGCGGGCCGGACGCGCCGCTGTCGGCGGAGGAAGGCGCGGACACGGCGGTCTGGCTCGCGACGATCGATACCGACGGCCCGAACGGGGGGTTTTTCCGGTATCGCGGGAAAGCGGAGTGGTGAGCGGCGATCGGCTTTCCGCCGGCCGCGGAATCGTGTACATTGGGAAGTGTACAACATGACGCACCGGAGGTTTTGTTCCCATGAGCACGATGAAGGCATGCGTGATCGAAGGGCCCCGCAGCGCGGCCGTCCGGGAAGTGCCCGTTCCCGAGCCCGCTCCCGGAGAAGTGCTGATCCGGGTCGAGCGCGCCGGCATTTGCGGGACGGATGTCCACATTTATAAAGGGGAATATATTTCGCCCTACCCGATCATTCCCGGGCACGAGTTCTCCGGCACGATCGCCGGGCTCGGCGAAGGCGTCAGCGGCTTCGCGATCGGCGACCGCGTCACCGCGGAGCCGAACATCCATTGCGGCCGGTGCGTGTATTGCCTGTCCCATCGCGGCAACCATTGCGCGAACTGGCAGGCCGTCGGGGTGACGCGGGGCGGCGCGATGGCCGAGTATGTCGCGGTGCCGGCCGGCAACGTGTTCCGGCTGCCGGACGGGATGAGCTTCGCCGAAGGCGCGTTCATCGAGCCGCTCGCCTGCGTGGTCCACGCGATGAACCGTCTGCGCCCCGCGCCGGGAGACCGGGCGCTCCTGTTCGGGGCCGGCGCCATGGGGCAGCAGCTCATCCAGGCGCTCGTCCATGCCGGCGTCTCCGATCTCGCCGTCGTCGACGTCGCCGAAGGCAAACTGGCAATGGCCGCGCAGTGGGGCGCCACCCGGACGTTCGTGAGCGGGCGGTTCGACGAAGCCGAACTGCTCGGGGAGTTCCCGCGCGGGTTCGATATCGTCGCGGACGCCACCGGCATTCCGCAGGTGATCGAGCAGGCGCTGAAGTATCTCGGGCCGGCGGGCAAATACCTCCAGTTCGGCGTGGCGCCCAAAGACGCGGCGATCCGGCTCAGCCCGTTCGACCTGTTCCAGCGGGACTGGACGCTCATCGGCTCGATGGCGACGAATGACACGTTTCATCAGGCGCTGCAATGGGCGAAGGCGAAGCGCGTCCGGCTCGAGTCGCTCGTCACGAGCGTCATCGGCCTGGACGATCTGCCGCGCCTGTTCGAGAACGGCGCGCGTCCCGAAGATCTCAAGGTGCAGGTGCAGATCGGCTGACCGTCCGATCCGTCCGGGGCCTTCGCGTTGCAAGCGCAGGCGCCGCTATTCGGATGCGGCCCGGCAAAGGAGTTACAGCCTCCTCGGAAATCAGGCAAGCTGAAAACAAACCGGGAAAGGACGGGAGATGGGGCTTTGAGGAAAGCGATGCTGCTGACCGGCGCCGCCATCCTCGCGGCGGTTTTATCGGGCGGCCTTCTCATGGGCAGGCTGACGGACCCTCCCCTCCCCGTGCCGAACGTCTCGGGGAAGGAAGCGGTGAAGAAGCTGGAAGCTTTCGGCGGGGGGCCGGCGGAGCTTGCCGCGGAAGACGGCGCGCGGTGGTATATCGCCCGGTTCGACGGGGGCATCGGCGCGGTCGATGAAGCGGTCAGGCGGATGAGCGAAGCGGAAGGATGGACATTTGCCGGCAAAGACGGCGCCGGGCTCTTCTTCGAGAAGGACGGGGACAGGAGGGTCGCGACGACCCGGATCTGGAACCGCAGGTACGTCATCGTCAAGGTCCGGAATCTTCATTGAAAAAAAAGACACGATCGGATGAAGGGCGCAGTCCGTGTTGCGGGCCGCGCTTTTCGCTTTTTCGCAGGCCGCTTCCGATCTTGGGACGAATTGGTCTATACTAAGGGCGACGCAAGGAAAGAATGGAGAGAACCATGACGGAGACTGTGACGACGCTGGAACAATGGCGCGCCTGGCGGCGCGAAGGATACAACACGCTGCCGCTGCTTCGGCGCGTGCCGCTCGGGCCGGGCGAGGACCGGCCGGCCGAGTGGAGCGGCGCGTGGGCGGCGGCGCATCCGCACGCGATCCTGCTCGAGAGCGGCAAGGACGGCCGGTACACGTACCTCGGCCTCCGGCCTTCGGCCGTGCTGCGCGGCAAGGGAAGCGAAGCCGTGGCCTCGGAGACGGGCGGAGCGGCGGATCACGCGATGGCATCGAATGGCGGGATGGCGGAAGTCATGCCGCCGACCATCGGATCGGCGCCGATTGGCGGCGCGGTGAGCGGAGAGGCGAACGCGCCCGGATCGGCGGCGGCCGGAGGCGCGGAGTTTTGCCGTGGCGCGTCGGTGCGGCGCTTTGCCGGCAAGCCGCTCGAGGTCGTGCGCGCCTGGATCGCCGGGCGCAGGGGCCCGTCGCTGCCGGACGGGCCAAAGTGGACCGGCGGCATCGCCGGGCTGCTTGCCTACGACATCGTCCGCTCGATCGAGCGGCTGCCCGAGCTGGCCTCCGACGATCTCGGCCTGCCGGACTATCTGTTCCTGCGGCTGGACGAGCTCTGGATCATCGACCACGAGGCGCGGGAGCTGATCCTCGCCCGCCACGTCCGCGTGCCGGACGGGACGGACGACGCGGAACTCGCCGACCTCCGCGAAGCGGCGCTGCGGCATACCGACGCCATGCGCGAAATCTGGGACGGGATCGCGGCGGCGGCCCGTACGCCCGAAGCGGCGCGGCGGCTCGAGGCGCGCCGCGCGGCGACGGAGGCGGACCGGCTCGAGATCGACATCGACGCGCTTGACGGGCTCATCCGCCCGTTCACCAGGCAGGCCTACATGGACGCGGTGGAGCGGATCCGCGAATATATCGCGCGGGGCGACGTGTTCCAGGTCAACCTCTCGCAGCGGATGAGCAAGCGGTCGACGGCCGATCCGGACGCGTTGTACGAATGGCTGCGGCTGTTCAATCCGTCGCCGTACATGGGCTGCCTGCGCTGCCCCGATTTCCGGCTCGTCTCGGCGTCTCCGGAGCTGCTCGTCGCGATGCGCGGGCGCAGGCTCTCGACCCGGCCGATCGCCGGCACGCGACGGCGCGGCCGCACGCCCGGGGAGGACCGGCGGATGGCGGAGGAGCTGCTCGCGAGCGAGAAGGAGCGGGCCGAACACATCATGCTCGTCGACCTCGAGCGGAACGATCTCGGACGGATCTCGAAGTACGGCACCGTCCGGGTGAAGGAACTGATGTCGATCGAATACTATTCCCACGTCATGCATCTCGTCTCGCAGGTGGAGGGGGAGCTCGCGGACGGGAAGGATGCGCTGGACGTGATCGGGGCCGTTTTTCCCGGGGGGACGATCACGGGCGCGCCGAAGGTGCGGACGATGGAGATTCTCGAGGAGCTGGAGCCGACGCGGCGCGGGCCGTACTACGGCTCCCTCGGCTGGATTGACTACAGCGGGGATATGGAATTTAATATTCTTATACGCACGATGGTCGTCCGGGACGGCTGCGTGCATATTCAAGCCGGCGGCGGGATCGTGATCGACTCCGACCCCGAGCGGGAGTACAAGGAATCGCTGAACAAGGCCAAGGCGCTCTGGAAGGCGGTTCAATATGTCGAACGCGAAGCGGAAGGCGCGCTTTCGCATGCGGCCGGGGCGGAGAGGCCCGCGAAGGAGGAACGGCGATGATTCTGGTCATCGACAACTACGATTCGTTCACGTATAATCTGGTGCAATATTTGGGCGAGCTCGGCGAGGAGATCGTCGTCAGGCGGAACGACGAGATCGACCTTGCCGGCATTGAAGCGCTGGCCCCGGACCATATTCTGATCTCGCCCGGTCCCTGCACGCCGAACGAGGCGGGCATCAGCCTCGCGCTCATCGACCATTTCAAAGGGAAAATTCCGATCTTCGGCGTCTGCCTCGGCCACCAGGCGATCGGCCAGGCGTTCGGCGGCGAAGTGGTGCGCGCGGAAAATCTGATGCACGGCAAGACGAGCGAAATCCATCACACGGGCAAGGGCGTGTTCGCCGGGCTGCCGAGCCCGTTCACGGCGACCCGCTACCACTCGCTCATCGTGAAGCGGGAGACGCTGCCGGACTGTCTCGAGATTACGGCCGAGACGGAAACCGGAGAGATCATGGGAATCAAGCACAAAGAATATCTTGTCGAAGGCGTGCAGTTCCATCCCGAGTCGATCATGACGGAGCACGGGAGGACGATGCTGCGCAATTTCCTCGCGTACAAGGCGGGAGCCGTCCGATGAGAATCGGATGGAACGGCGCCGTGCTCGAGGCGGGTGAGGCCGTGATTCCGGCAATGGATCACGGCCTTCTCTACGGCATCGGGCTGTTCGAGACGTTCCGCACGTACGGCGGGAAGCCGTTCGCGCTCGACCGCCGGCTCGCCCGGCTGCGGAACGGCTGCGAGACGCTCGGCATCCGCTGGACGATGACGGAAGCGGACGTGTCGGACTGGCTCGCCAAGGCGCTGGAGGCGAACGGGCTGGCCGACGCTTATATCCGCCTGACCGTGACCGCCGGCGACGCGGGGCTCGGCCTGAACGACGGGCCGTATGAGCGGCCGAACACGCTGCTCATGGTCAAGCCCTTGCCGCCGCTGGGCGGGCGGCTGTACCATGAAGGGCGCGAGCTGCGGATCTTGCGGACGCCGCGGGGCATGCCCGAGACGCCGGTTCGGCTCAAATCGCTTCATTACATGACGAATGTGCTGGCGAAAAGGGAGCTTGCGGCGAGCGGCGCGCCGGCGGGGGCGGAAGGGCTGATGCTGACGCGGGAAGGGTGGCTTGCCGAAGGGATCGTGAGCAATCTTTTCTTCGTGAAGGACGGCATCGTGCGGACCCCCGCCATCGCAACCGGCATCCTGCCCGGCATCACGCGCGCGTTGACGCTGGAGCTGGCCCGGTCCGAGGGGCTGGAGACGGAAGAAGGATACTATACGGCGGCCGACCTGCTCATGGCCGACGAAGTCTGGCTGACCGGCTCGGTGCAGGAGATTGTGCCGGTGACGCGGATCGCGGAGGCGGACGGGACGGTGCGCACGGTCGGAAGCGGGCTTGCCGGGCCGGTGACGACAAGGCTGCTCGAGGCGTACCGCGCTAAGGTGCGGCGCTCCATCGGCGCGGCGGCGGAAGGAGTTTGGTGATGCAATGAGACCGGTATTCTGGAGCCGGACATATGAGCTGGCCGGCGGCGTGAATCTGGAATTGGGAAGACGGACGCTCGTTATGGGCATCCTGAACGTGACGCCGGATTCTTTCTCCGACGGCGGGCGGTACCTGGCGGTGGACGCGGCCGTCGAACATGCCGTGCGGATGGTCGAAGCCGGGGCGGACATTCTCGACATCGGCGGCGAATCGACGCGGCCGGGACATGAGCCGGTGCCCGCGGACGAGGAGATCCGGCGCGTCATCCCGGTCATCCGGGCGGTGCGCGAGGCGTTGCCGCACGTGCCGCTCTCGATCGACACGTACAAGGCGGAGACGGCGCGGAAGGCGCTTGAAGCGGGCGTGCACATCATCAACGACATTTGGGGGCTTACGGCCGATCCGGAGATGGCGCGCACCGCGGCCGAATTCGGCTGTCCGGTCGTCATCAGCCACAACCGGCGCGAAACCGGCGGGTATGCCGATATCGCCCGGGACGTGGCGGCCGATCTGCTGGCATCGGTGCGGACGGCGCTTGATGCGGGTGTCGATCCGTATAACATCTGGCTCGACCCGGGCATCGGTTTCGCGAAAGAATATGAGGACAATCTCGACATGATGGGCCGGCTCGCCGAGCTTGTCCGGCTGGGTTACCCGGTGCTGCTCGGCACGTCCCGCAAACGGTTCATCCGCCATACGCTTGATCTGCCGGCGGACGACGTCGTCGAAGGAACGGCCGCGACCGTCGCCCTCGGCATCGCCCAAGGCTGCCAGGTCGTGCGCGTGCATGACGTGGACCGCATCGTCCGGACGGTGCGGATGACCGATGCGGTGGTCTATCGGCAGGCCGACATTCGCGGGGAGGCGGGCGTACCATGGACAAAATGATCGTGCGCGGCATGCGTTTTTTCGGCTATCACGGCGTCATTCCGGAGGAGAACCGGCTCGGCCAGCAATTCATGGTGGATGTGGAGCTTGCGCTTGAGCTGGAGGAAGCGGCGGCGGCGGACGACCTGGCGAAGACGGTCAACTACGCCGATCTGCACGCGCGGGTGAAGCGAATCGTCGAAGGTCCGCCGTGCAGGCTGATCGAAGCGCTCGCCCGCCGTATTGCAACCGATCTGCTCGACACTTATACTAATATAAATGAAGTTCTGGTCCGCGTGACGAAGCCGCATCCGCCGTTTGACATCCATTTCGACGGCGTGACCGTGGAATTGCGCAGAAAGCGGGAACAACATGACGGGCAAGGATGACATCAAGGCGCCGGCCGGACGGCGCGCCTATATCGCGCTCGGCTCCAATCTGGGAGACAGGGAAGCGCAGCTTGCGGAGGCCTTGCGGCGGCTTCACGCTCGCGACGGCATTACGGTCGACCGGGTGTCCGCCGTCTACGAGACGGATCCGGTCGGGTATGTCGACCAGCCGAAATTTCTCAACATGGCGGCCGCGCTGACGACGGAGCGGCAGCCGCTCGATTTGCTGCGGGAGATGCTGGAAGTGGAGCGGGAACTCGGCAGGGTGCGGAATATCCGCTTCGGTCCGCGCACGATCGACCTTGATCTGCTGCTGATGGACGGCGCCGAGCTTGCGACGGAAGAGCTGACGCTTCCCCATCCCCGGATGATGGAGCGGGCATTCGTGCTCGTGCCGCTGCTCGAAGTGCTGGATGAACACGCACCCTGCAGGCCGGCGGTCGAGTCGGCGGCCCGTGCGGCGCTCTCGCGGGGAAAGGATGGCATCGCAAGATGGACAACGATCACCTGGCCTTGCGCATCCGCGCATTTCGAAAACTGAAAGGACTGACCCAGCAGCAGCTGGCTGACCGGATGGGCGTCTCGGTTGCCGTGCTCGGCTCGCTCGAGCGGGGCACGCGCCGGCCCGATTCCAAGCTGATGCAGCGCATTGCCGAGTCGCTCGGCATCGATTACGACGAACTGACGGGAAACGAGCCCGGCGCCTGACGCTCCGGGCGGCGGTTATGGCGTGCACGGCATCAGATGCGGTTTAAGGGTGCGGTGCGCGCTTTGCGTTGATCTTTTTTGCCTGAACCGGCGGGAAGGAGGCGATGGAACATGCTGAAGATCGGCGATATCGAATTGAAGAATCAGGTGGTGCTCGCGCCCATGGCCGGCGTATGCAACCCCGTCTTCCGGCTCATCGCGAAGGAGTTCGGATGCGGGCTCGTCTGCGCCGAGATGGTCAGCGACAAGGCGATCCTCCACGGCAACAAGCGGACGCTCGAGATGCTGTACGTGGACGAGCGGGAGAAGCCGCTCAGCCTGCAGATCTTCGGCGGCGACCGGGAGACGCTCGTCGAGGCGGCGAAATACGTCGACAAGAACACGAACGCCGACATCATCGACATCAACATGGGCTGTCCCGTGCCGAAGGTGACGAAATGCGACGCCGGCGCGCGGTGGCTGCTCGACCCGAACAAGATCTACGAGATGGTGGCGGCCGTCGTCGACGCCGTCGAGAAGCCGGTCACCGTGAAGATGCGGATCGGCTGGGACGACCAGCACATCTACGCGGTCGAGAACGCGCGGGCGGTCGAGCGGGCCGGCGGCAAGGCGGTCGCCGTCCACGGACGCACGCGGGAGCAGCTGTACACCGGCAAGGCGGACTGGAACGTGATCCGGGAAGTGAAGCAGAGCGTCTCGATCCCGGTCATCGGCAACGGCGACGTCTTCACGCCGGAGGACGCGAAGCGGATGCTGGACACGACCGGCGTCGACGGCGTCATGATCGGCCGCGGCGCGCTCGGCAACCCGTGGATGCTGTACCGGACCGTCCACTATCTGACGACCGGCGAGCTCCTGCCTGAGCCGACGCCGAAGGAGAAGATCGAGATCGCCATTCTGCACATGGATCGTCTCATCGCGCTGAAGGGCGAGTCCCAGGCGGTGAAGGAAATGCGGAAGCATCTCGCCTGGTATCTGAAGGGACTGCCGCGGGCCGCCCGCGTGAAGGACCAGATCATGGAAGAGACGAGCCGGGATCGCCTCGTAAGCATCCTGTACGAATATGTCGACTCCCTCGAGGAGACGGTGAGCACAGCCTGATACCGACAGCGGCCGCGCGGCTCTTCCGCGCGGCTTCGCGATTCGGCCCGGGCCCGGCGCGCGCCTGCGGGGCGACATTGACATATTCGACGGGTATGGCCTATAATCATGCAATAACATTGACCCGACCGCCCGATGCGGGGTAGTTGCGGGTGTCATGACCGGCCGAAGCGGCAATATATTATAGCGAGCTCAGTTCTCGCAGGGCATGAAAATTCGCTACGACGGGGAGAATCGTTAGATGAGCGACAAGGAAATCATTCTTACGCAGGACGGTTTGAAACGGCTCGAGGAAGAGCTGGAGAACCTCAAATCGGTGAAGCGGCGCGAGGTGGCGGAGCGGATCAAGATCGCCATCGGTTACGGCGACATCAGCGAGAACTCCGAGTACGAAGACGCGAAGAACGAACAGGCCTTCATCGAAGGGCGCATCATCACCCTCGAGAAAATGCTCCGCAACGCCCGCATCATCAACAACGACGAGATCGATACGGACACGGTCAGCATCGGCTCGATCGTGACGGTGGAGGACGTCGAGTACGGCGACACGATGGAGTACGCGATCGTCGGCACGGCGGAAGCCGATCCGTCGCAGAACAAGATTTCGAACGAAAGCCCTGTCGGCAAGGCGATTCTCGGCAAGAAGAAGGGAACCGTCGTCGACGTGAACGTACCCGCGGGCATCATCAAATATAAGATTGTCGACATCAAGAAGTGAGAAGGGCATAAGGGCATTTTCGCGAAAAGCTTCCTCCGGAAGCTTTTTTTTCGGAACGCATGGCCGGCATGGCGGTCCGCCCGCGGGCGGCGCCGGTTTGCCGGCGAATCGGACAAGGAGTGGGGATTTTGGACCAACAGCAGCAAGGCGGCAGCACGGCGGAGACGGCCGGGCAGGAGCAGGAACTGAGCGAGCTGCTCCGCATCCGGCGCGGCAAATTGGACGAGCTCCGGAAGCTCGGCGTCGATCCGTTCGGGCGAAAGTTCGAACGGACGCATCTGGCGAAGGAGATTCTGGACGCGTACGACGCGCTGGAGACGGAAGAGCTCGAGGCGAAGCAGGTGTCCGTCAGCGTCGCGGGACGGATCATGCAGAAGCGGTCCATGGGGAAGGCGTCGTTCGCCCACATCCAGGACCTGTCGGGCCGCATCCAGATCTACGTCCGTCTGGACGCGGTCGGCGAGGCGTCGTACAAGGCGTTCTCGATGCTTGACATCGGCGACATCATCGGCGTGAAGGGCACCGTGTTCAAGACGAAGACCGGCGAGACGTCGGTGAAGGTCGACGCGCTGGAGGTGCTGACGAAGTCGCTGCTGCCGCTTCCGGACAAGTACCACGGGCTGAAGGACGTCGAGCTGCGCTACCGGCAGCGCTACGTCGACCTGATCGTCAACCCGGAAGTGAAGCAGACGTTCATCACCCGTTCGCGCATCATCCAGTCGATGCGGCGCTATCTCGACAGCCTGGGCTATCTCGAGGTCGAGACGCCGACGCTGCATGCGATTGCCGGGGGCGCGGCGGCGCGGCCGTTCATCACGCACCACAACGCGCTGGACATGACGCTATACATGCGGATCGCGATCGAGCTGCATCTGAAGCGGCTGATCGTCGGCGGCCTGGAGAAGGTGTACGAGATCGGCCGGGTGTACCGGAACGAGGGCGTGTCGACGCGCCACAATCCGGAGTTCACGATGCTCGAGCTGTACGAGGCCTATGCCGACTACCGCGACATCATGACGCTGACCGAGAACCTGATCGCCCACATCGCGCAGGACGTGCTCGGCACGACGAAGATCACGTACCAGGGCATGGAGATCGACCTGGCTCCGCCGTGGCGCCGTGTGTCGATGGTCGAGCTTGTCCGCGAGGAGACGGGGATCGACTTCTCGCGGCCGATGACCGACGAGGAGGCGCACGAGCTGGCGAAGGCGCACCGCGTGCCGGTCGAGCCGCACATGCAGTTCGGCCACATCGTCAACGCGTTCTTCGAGCAGTTCTGCGAGCACAAGCTGATCCAGCCGACGTTCGTGACGGGCCATCCGGTCGCGATCTCGCCGCTCGCGAAGAAGAACGACGAGGACCCGCGCTTCACGGACCGGTTCGAACTGTTCATCGTCGCGCGCGAGCATGCGAACGCGTTCACCGAGCTGAACGATCCGATCGACCAGCGCGAGCGGTTTGAAGCGCAGCTCAAGGAGCGCGAGCAGGGCAACGACGAGGCGCACGAGATGGACGAGGATTTCCTGCGCGCGCTCGAGTACGGCATGCCGCCGACCGGCGGTCTCGGCATCGGCATCGACCGCCTGGTCATGCTGCTGACGGACGCGCCGTCGATCCGGGACGTGCTGCTGTTCCCGCACATGCGGGAGCGCGCAGGGGAATAACGAAGCGATTACCTGACCGCTCGCCGGTTCCGGCGGGCGGTTTTGCTTTTGCGCGCCGGGCGGGGCGTTTTCTTCCAGCGCTGGCGGAATCTCCTTCACAACCGGAGAAGGCCGCGTGCCCATACTATAGGCACATTCACGTTGCGGAGGAACGCCCATGACGGTACGTGCGCTCGCATGGAAGGGACTTGCGCTCGGCGCGGCGGCGCTGCTGGTCTGGGGCTGCGCGGCCCGGGACGGTCCGGCGGCCCGCCGGGAGGATGATCGGCAGACGGAACCGTCGACAGTGGAGCGGCAGGCGGCGGTGAAGCGGTCTGCGGTATCGCGTTCGGCGGAACCTTTTTCGGCGCAAAAGGAAACGGCGGAACCGGGGACGGACCGCGCGACGGCGGAACGGCGGACGAATCGGCATACGGAAATGCGGGACGCGGCGGATCGCGGGCGGTCGGACTCGCCGACGGCCCCCCCGCGGGCGCTTGCCGCCGCTCCCGAAGTTCCGGACCGCGTCCGCGGCATCTATGTCTCCGGCTGGATCGCCGGCAGCAGGGAGCCGATGGAGCGGCTGATCCGGCTTGTCGACGAGACGGACCTGAACGCGATGGTCATCGACGTGAAGAACGACTACGGCAAGCTGACCTACCGGTCGTCGCTGCCGGAAGTCCGCGCCGTCGGCGCCGACCGCGAGCCGGCGGTGCGCGACATGGCCGGCCTGCTCCGGCGGCTGAAGGAGAAGCGGATCTACACGATCGGCCGGGTCGTCGTCTTCAAGGATCCGCTGCTCGCGCGCGCGAAGCCGGAGTGGGCGTTCCGCACGAAATCCGGCGCGATCTGGCGGGACCGGAAGTGGACGCCCTGGGTCGAACCGTACCGTCCGGAGGTGCGGGCCTACAACATTGCGATCGCGAAGGAGGCCGCAGCGCTCGGGTTCGACGAGATCCAGTTCGACTACGTCCGGTTCCCCGACAACGGGGAAGCGATGGATCGCGTCGTCCGGTACCGCAATCCGCAAGGGTGGACGAAGCGGGAGGCGATCGGCCGGTTTCTCCGCGACGCGCGGGAGGCATTGCACGAAACCGGAACCGCGGTGTCGGCCGATGTGTTCGGCCTTGTCACGACGGCGCGGGACGACATGGGCATCGGCCAGACCTGGCGGGAGATCGCGCCGGCGGTGGACGTCATCTCCCCGATGGTCTATCCGTCGCATTACGCTCCCGGCACGTACGGCGTCCGTCATCCCGATCTCGAGCCGGACGTGATCGTCCGGCGCGCGCTCGACGACGCCGGACGGCGCAACCGGGTGCTGGCGGCGGAAGGGAAGAACCCCGCGCGCATTCGGCCGTGGCTGCAGGCGTTCACCGCCACATGGGTGAGCCCGCACCGGCCGTATCGCGCCGGGGAGATCCGCGAGCAGATCCGCGCCGCGGAAGCGGCGGGGGTAGAGCAGTTTCTGCTCTGGGACCCGGCCTGCACGTACGATTACCGGTGAAAATCGGGGCGCGGATCGGGCGTTCCGACCGTTCTTGACAGGCCCAAAACCGCTTTGATAAGATAACGACAATATACCCAGGGAGTCGGCGCCGCACGGCCTCCGGCCCGCGGCGTCCGGCCTTCGGAACGTGTCTGAACGGGCCCCGGCGGGTCCGGACATCTGGAGGAGGAACCAACTGTGTGGGAAACGAAATTTGCCAAGGAAGGGCTGACGTTCGATGACGTGCTGCTCATTCCGCGCAAGTCGGAGGTACTGCCGAGGGAAGTCGACGTCTCCGTCCGGCTGAGCGACAGCGTGAAGCTGAACATTCCGCTGATCAGCGCGGGCATGGACACGGTGACGGAGTCGGCGATGGCCATCGCGATCGCGCGGGAAGGCGGCATCGGCATCATCCACAAGAACATGTCGGCCGCCCAGCAGGCCGAGGAAGTCGACCGGGTCAAGCGGTCGGAGAGCGGCGTCATCACGAACCCGTTCTCGCTGACGCCCGAGCACCACGTCTACGACGCCGAGGAGCTGATGGGCAAGTACCGGATCTCGGGCGTGCCGATCGTGGACGAGGCCGGCAAGCTGGTCGGCATCCTGACGAACCGCGACCTGCGTTTCGTCCATGACTATTCGATCAAGATCAAGGAAGTCATGACCCGGGACAATCTCGTGACGGCGCCCGTCGGCACGACGCTGCAGCAGGCCGAGGGCATTCTCCAGCGGCACAAGATAGAGAAACTGCCGCTCGTTGACGAGAACAACGTGCTCAAGGGTCTCATCACGATCAAGGACATCGAGAAGGCGATCCAGTTCCCGAACGCGGCGAAGGACAAACAAGGCCGCCTGCTGTGCGGCGCCGCGATCGGCATCTCCAAGGATACGTTCGAACGGGCCGAGGCGCTTGTCCGGGCCGGCGTCGACCTGATCGTCGTCGACTCGGCGCACGGCCATCATATCAACATTATCAATACGGTCCGCAAGCTTCGCGAACTGTATCCGGACCTCACGATCGTCGCGGGCAACGTGGCGACCGGCGAGGCGACGCGCGACCTGATCGAGGCCGGCGCCTCGATCGTCAAGGTCGGCATCGGGCCGGGCTCCATCTGCACGACCCGGGTCATCGCCGGCATCGGCGTGCCGCAGATCACGGCGATCTACGATTGCGCGACGGTGGCGCGCGAGTATGGCGTGCCGATCATCGCGGACGGCGGAATCAAATATTCCGGCGACATCACGAAAGCGATCGCGGCGGGCGCCAGCGCGGTCATGATCGGCAGCCTGTTCGCGGGCACGGAGGAGAGCCCGGGCGAATCGGAGATTTACCAGGGCCGCCGGTTCAAGGTGTACCGGGGCATGGGCTCGCTCGGCGCGATGAAGGACGGCAGCGGCGACCGCTACTTCCAGGAGAACGAGAACAAGCTCGTGCCGGAGGGCATCGAAGGCCGGGTGCCGTACAAGGGGCCGCTGGCCGACACGGTCCACCAGCTGATCGGCGGGCTGCGCGCCGGCATGGGGTATTGCGGCGCGCGGAACATCCAGGAGCTGATCAACGACACGCAATTCGTCCGGATCACGAACGCCGGCCTCCGGGAAAGCCATCCCCACGACGTGCAAATTACGAAGGAAGCGCCGAACTATTCGCTGTGACACCGGGCTTAACGCAGCGCTTGTTTCGCATACCCTGCGATGGGACGCGGATCCGACAAGGTCCGCGTTTTTCTGTGGGCGCGCAAGGCGGCAGGCGCCGCCGCTCCTTCCGGAATTGCCGGTTTCTCTGCCCGGAAAGACTGTGATACAATTAGGGACGATACGACACGGGGAGAAAGGGGAAACGGAGTTGAACGACCACGGGAAGCGGTCTGTCCGCAAGCGGACATTTGCAGCTGTGCTCGCCGTATTGTTCGCGGTATACGCGCTCGGGTCCGCGCCTGCGGTCCTGGCGGAAGAAGGCGCCGCGGCGATTTCGGGACCGACGTTCCAGCTGAGCGAATCGGTCGACGCGGCCATCCTGATCGATTTCGAGACGGGACAAGTCCTGTACGAGCGCAACGCGGACCAGCCGAGGCCGCCCGCCAGCATGACGAAGCTGATGACGGAATACATCGTGCTCGGCCTGATCGAAGAGGGGAAGCTGAACTGGTCGGACGTCGTGTCGGTCAGCAAGGAAGCCGCTTCGACGCCGCCCGATGGTTCGCAGATCTATCTGGCCGAGGGCGACAAGCATACGGTCGAGGAACTGTACATCGCAATGGCGGTCGGATCGGCCAACGACGCGACGATCGCGCTCGCTTCCTATATCGCCGGCTCGGAAGCGGGGTTCGTCGACATGATGAACGACAAGGCGCGCGAGCTCGGGCTGTCCACGGCCCGGTTCACCGGCTCGACCGGCCTTCAGGAGGACACGGTCATCTCGGCCCGCGACCTGTCGAAGCTCGCGCGGACCATTCTGCAGGAGCACGGCGATACGTTCCTGAAATATTCGAGCATCACGCAGTACAAGTTTCGCGAGCGGGACAAGGACCCGATGATCAACTACAACTGGATGCTCGAAGGGAACAAGGACGTCCCCAATTTCCGGCAGTACGTCTATGAAGGCGTCGACGGCATGAAGACCGGCTACATCAGCGCGGCCGGCTATTGCTTCACGGGCACGGCGAAGCGCGGCGACATGCGGCTGATCAGCGTCGTGATGGGCACCGACTCGATGGGCGAGCGGTTCCTCGAGACCGCGAAGCTGTTCGACTACGGGTTCAACAATTTCGAAATGAAGACGGTCGTGCCGCCGAAGTCCGTTGTAGAATCGGTGGAAACGGTCAAGATTAAGAAAGGCGTCAAGACCGAAGTGCCGGTCGTGACCGACGCGGACGTGACGTTCCTCGTCCGCAAGGGCGTCGAGCCGCAGATCGAGGTGACGGATCTGGAGGTGCTGCCTCCCGAGGAGCTCGTGGCGCCGATTCCGGCGGGCACGAAGGTCGGAAGCGTCACCTACGTCTACACGGACGGCGGCGGATACAAGCTGGAGAAGACGGTCAATCTGATCACGGCCGAGGAAGCGAAGAAGGGCAGCTGGTGGCGGCTCCTCTTGCGCGGCATCGGGGAATTTTTCCGCAATCTGTTCAAGGGCATTACCGGGTAACGCGCCGATCGGATTGTTGCCGGCGCCAACCCGTTGATTTACAATATAGGTTTAGTAAGAATTCGGAAGATCATTGTCGAGTGGGAGGAACTGCAGTATGGAAACCGGAACGACTCGCGTGAAGCGGGGCATGGCTCAGATGCAAAAGGGCGGCGTCATCATGGACGTGATGAACGCCGAGCAGGCGAAGATCGCGGAAGCGGCCGGCGCCGTGGCCGTCATGGCGCTGGAGCGGGTGCCCGCGGATATCCGCGCCGCCGGCGGCGTCGCGCGGATGGCCGACCCGACGGTCGTGGAGGAAGTCATGAAGGCCGTCTCGATCCCCGTCATGGCGAAGGCGCGCATCGGGCATTTTGTCGAAGCGAAGGTGCTCGAAGCGCTCGGCGTCGACTACATCGACGAAAGCGAAGTGCTGACGCCGGCGGATGAAGTGTATCACATCGACAAGCGGCAATTCACGGTGCCGTTCGTCTGCGGCGCGAAGGATCTGGGCGAGGCGCTCCGCCGCATCCAGGAAGGCGCGGCGATGATCCGCACCAAGGGCGAGCCCGGGACGGGCAACATCGTCGAGGCCGTCCGCCACATGCGTCTGATCATGAGCCAGATCCGCAAGGTGCAGAACATGTCGAAGGACGAGCTGTACAACGAGGCGAAGGTGCTCGGCGTGCCTTACGATCTCTTGCTCCACGTGCACGAGAACGGCAGGCTGCCGGTCGTCAACTTCGCGGCGGGCGGCGTGGCGACGCCGGCCGACGCGGCACTCATGATGCACCTCGGCGCGGACGGCGTGTTCGTCGGCTCGGGCATATTCAAGTCGGACAATCCGGAGAAATTCGCCCGCGCGATCGTGGAGGCGACGACGCATTACGAGGACTACGCGCTGATCGCCGAAGTGTCGAAGAATCTGGGCACGCCGATGAAGGGCATCGAGATCTCGAAGCTGACCGGCTACGACCGGATGCAGGATCGCAGCGTGTAATCGGGCTCCCGCGGAAAGAAGGGATCCAACATGACCATCAAAATTGGCGTGCTGGCGCTGCAAGGCGCCGTGGAAGAACATATCGGCTCGCTGCGGCGGGCGGGGGCGGAAGGCGTCGCCGTGAAGCGGGTCGAACAGCTTGACGAGCTGCACGGGCTGATCATTCCGGGCGGCGAGAGCACGACGATCGGCAAGCTCATGCGCAAGTACGGCTTCATCGAGGCCGTCCGCAAGTTCGCTGCGGATGGCAAGCCGATTTTCGGCACGTGCGCCGGGCTGATCGTGCTTGCGCAGCGGATCGACGGCGGGGAGGAGCCCCATCTCGGCCTGATGGATATGACGGTCGTGCGCAACGCGTTCGGCCGCCAGCGCGAGAGTTTCGAGACGGACCTGGACGTCGCCGGGCTGGACCGTCCGCTCCGGGCGGTCTTTATCCGCGCGCCGCTGATCAAGGAAGTCGGGCCGGGCGTCGAGGTGCTGTCCGTTTACAATGGCGAGATCGTCGCCGCGCGGCAGGACCGCCTGCTCGCCTGCTCGTTCCATCCGGAGCTGACCGACGACAGCGCCCTGCACGCTTACTTCGTCGCCATGGCCGAGGAAGCGGCGGCGGAGAAGAGCGCGAAGTAAAGAGAGGGGTATAGACGAACGTGTTGGACGTCAGGCTGCTCCGCAGCGATTATGACAAAGTGAAGCAAGCGCTTGAGCACCGCGGCGCGTCGGAGGAGCTGATCGCCGATTTCCCGGCGCTCGACCAGCGCCGCCGCGAACTGCTGACCGAGACCGAGCGGCTGAAGAACCGGCGGAACACGGTGTCGCAGGAAGTGGCGAAGATCAAGCGCGAAGGCGGCGACGCCGAAGCGTTGATCGTCGAGATGCGCGAGGTCGGCGACCGGATCAAGGAGCTGGACGACGAGGTGCGGGAACTGGAGGAGCGCATCGAGCAAATCCTGATCGCCATCCCGAACATCCCGCACGAATCGGTGCCGGTGGGCGCGTCGGAAGAGGACAATGTGGAGATCCGCAGGGTGGGCGAACCGCCGGCGTTTACTTTTGAACCGAAATCGCACTGGGAGATTGCCGACCGGCTCGGCATTCTCGACTTCGAATCGGCGGCGCGCACGACCGGCTCGCGCTTCGTGTTCTACCGCGGTCTCGGCGCGAGGCTGGAGCGCGCGCTGATCAGCTTCATGATGGATCTGCACGCGGACCGGCACGGCTACGAGGAAGTGCTGCCGCCGTACCTCGTGCACCGGGAGAGCCTGATCGGCACCGGCCAGCTGCCGAAGTTCGAGGAGGATCTGTTCAAGGTCGAAGGGACGGAGTTCTTCCTGATCCCGACGGCGGAAGTGCCGGTGACCAACCTGTACCGGGAGACGATCCTGGACGCGTCGGATCTGCCGAAGAACTTCGTGGCCTATTCGGCCTGCTTCCGCGCCGAGGCGGGGGCGGCCGGGCGCGACACGCGCGGCCTCATCCGGCAGCACCAGTTCAACAAGGTCGAGCTGGTGAAGTACGTAAAGCCCGAGGATTCGTACGCGGAGCTGGAGAAGCTGACGGCGGAGGCGGAGCAGGTGCTCAAGGCGCTCGGCCTGCCGTACCGCGTGATCGTGTTGTGCACGGGCGACATGGGCTTCGCTTCGGCGAAGACGTACGACATCGAGGTGTGGCTGCCGAGCTACGGCACCTACCGCGAGATCTCGTCCTGCTCGAATTTCGAGGACTTCCAGGCGCGTCGCGCCAACATCCGCTTCCGCCGCGAGCCGAAGGCCAAGCCGGAGTTCATTCATACGCTGAACGGGTCGGGGCTTGCGGTCGGCCGGACCGTCGCCGCGATTCTCGAGAACTATCAGCAGGAAGACGGATCGGTGCTCATTCCGGAGGCGCTCCGCCCGTACATGGGCGGGCTCGACGCGATCCGGCCCGCCTGAGGCGGTTCCCGGGTTTTGCCGGCCGCGATCGGTTGTCAGCCGATCGCGGCTTGTGTTACAATGTTCTCTGCTTCTGACAGCGCGGAGAGATACCGAAGTGGTCATAACGGGGCGGTCTTGAAAACCGTTAGGGCGCAAGCCCACGTGGGTTCGAATCCCACTCTCTCCGCCATATTGCAGGCAAGCCGACCAGCGGGTCGGCTTTTTTTGTTTGGCGAAGGGTGGTATGGAAGGGCGAAGGCGGTCATGCCACACGGCATGCACGGCACGCCCCGGCGCGATCGTCGCTGTAACGGTCCCACGGACCGTTAAGTCGCGCCTTTTCCCGCCCGGACGGTCGCTAACGGTCCCGCAGACCGTTAGACGCCTCCGCCGGTCCGGTCCAGTCGGCAAGATACGGCTCTAACGGTCCCACGGACCGTTAAGTCGCGCCTCTCCCCGTCCGGACGATCGCTAACGGTCCCGCAGACCGTTAGACGCCTCCGCCGGTCCGGTCCAGTCGCAAGATACGGCTCTAACGGTCCCACGGACCGTTAAGTCGCGCCTTTCCCCGCCCGGACGGTCGCTAACGGTCCCGCAGACCGTTAGACGCCTCCACCGGTCCGGTCTAAGCGGTTCGTCGCATACTGGAGGCCACGGGCGACGTGCAAAAGCCGGCCGATGGCGGGCGATTTTTTTGCAGAGGCTCTGGGCACCATAACGTTGATCCCGGAGTCAGCGGGAAGCGGAGGTGCCACGATGACGAGAAAAGACGAATTGACCTTGCCGCAGCACGAGCTCGTGGAAGCGTGGCGGCGCACGCTGCCGGAGCGGCTGAATTCGGGCGATTCGGCCGAAGTCCGGGCGGACGGGGCGGACCCGAAGGCGCTGCGCGTGACGATCCATGCGGCCGGCCGTCAGAAGTACGAACTGGATTTCTCCGTTCGCTATCTGGACAGCCGGGAGATTGACGTCGAGCTTGTGGATGTGGAAAGCGGCGGAAGATCAATCGATGAGCATCAAGAGGCGGTTCAGGAGCTGATATCCGATTATCGGCGCCATCTGCATGAGTGCGCCCAGTCGCTGCATGATCTGACCCATGCCTGAAAGGAGGATCGCCGTTGGCAAAGCCGAGGTCGCAGGCCGTTCCCCGGCCGGGACAGGGACAAGACCGGCGGGATGACGCGCGGGACGGCGAAGTGAATGAACCGCTATCGGGCTCCAAGAAGGTGAAGAACCGCAACCACAGCAGTCAGAATCACGGCGAAGGGTCGTGAGGACCGCTTTCAAAGCGGAAGGGCCAGCCGGACGTCCGGCTGGCCTGATCCGATGCGGCGCATCACGCCTCGGCGGGCGGGATTTCCTTCTCCATCACATAGTCGTCCATCACATAGCCTCCGCCGATGTCCGCAACCTGCGTCCGCACGATCCGGAAGCCGTTCCGCTCATATACCGCGATCGACGACGTGTTGTGCCGATTGACGGTCAGCCAGATCGCATGCAGCTTGCGCTCCCGGCACAGGTCCGTCAGGAAGCGGATCGCTTGGCTCCCGTAGCCTTGTCCCCGATACGACTTGAGCAGATAGAACTTGCTCAGGAACAGCTTCGCATCCTCCGTCTTGATTGCCAGATAACCCGCATGGACCCCGTCCACGAGCATCAAGTAATATTCATAGCCCTGATTCGTGATCTGGTCCGCAATCGCGCGGACGGACTGGAACTTGTCCAGCATGTAATCGATCTGCTCCGCCGTGATGATGCGGATGTAGTGCTCCCTCCAGATCTCGTCGGCCAACCGTGCCGTGATCTCGATCTCCTCTCCGCTCGTGACGGGTTGAAATGCAAGCGCCATGCCGTCCATCCTTTCCATGTTCTTCACTCTCTATCCTAACGCTCCCGGAGCCGTTTTGCGAAGTCAGAATAAGGTCCGGAGCCCAACCGCATCCAGTTCCGGGAACCGGAAGAAACCGCCGCACGCCCCCTTTCCGCGCGATGGTTAATCGTATACAATAAGAAAGTTACATGGAACAGGAAAGGGGCTTGCAGGGGCATGAGGAAGAACCGGATGGTTGTGTGGCTTGCCATCGTGATGGCGGCGATGCTGACGCTTTCGGCATGCGGCAAGAAGACGGCGCTGAACGAGGCGATGCAGAACGCCTGGGCCGCGTCGAAGGACATGGAGTCCTTCACGTTCGACGGTTCGTTCGTCATCGATGAGCTCCATTTGCCGGCGGGCTCGCAGGTTGCGGGGGATCTGTCCTATCTCGAGACGCTCGGGAACGTGTCGGTTTCTTTCCGCGGCGCCTACAACCAGGACCCGCTGCGGATGGAGATCACCCTGAAGCTGACGATTCCGGGGGATGCGGCCTTCACGGTCGAGGTGCCGGTCATCCTGACGGATGACAAGATGTATGTGCGGATTCCGTCGATTCCGCTGTTGCCCCTCGGGGACGCGGCGGGGCGATTTGTCGAGATCGATCTTGCCGAACTGGAAGGGCAGGCCGGAGCGCTTTCGGCATTCGACGTCGAGTTGCAGCGGAAGTTGTCCGTCGACGTGCTGAACATCCTGACCCGGCATCTCGACGAAGAGAGCTACCTCCGGGAGCTGAAGCGGGAAGACGTTCCGGGTCTGCCCGGGGATGTGAAGGCCGACCGGTACGTCCAGCTCCGGATCGGGGAAGACAATTTCGAAGCGTTCGCGCGGGCGCTGGTCGAACGCATCGCGCCGGAGATCATCGATCTTCTGCTTGAAAATGAATCCTACCGTTCCGCGCTGCGACTTTCCGAAGAGGGGCTGCGGCGGATGAAGGAGGAGCTTGCGGCCGACGGTCCGGATTCGCCGCGGAACCGTCTGGAAGCGTTGAAGGAGAACATCGCGGTTCGCGAGATCAGCATGACGGGCGCGATCAAGGACGGCCGTTTTGTCTGGCAATTGCTGAAGGGGAACGTCGAGGCCGAGAACAACGGGGAGAAGACCGCGGTCAATTTCACGTTCAACATCCGGTACGACAACATTAATCAGGACGTGACGTTCGAGCATGACATTCCGGAGGACGCCTTGAGCCTTGAAGCGTTCGGGCAATTGTTCTTCGGATCGCTGTTCTGAGCGGCGCGCCAAGTCGAACGGGCCGAACCGCCGGCGCAGCCGGCGGCTCGGCCCGATCTGTTTACTTCTTGTCGTTCTCGAGCAGCTCGACGATCACCTTCAGCTGCGGGAACGTATCCATGTACGCGTAACGGCCGCCCGTGTACTCGCCCTTCTGGAGGAGCGGCATGCCGCGCCCCTCGAGCAGCATCACTTTCTCCTTCATGCCGTCGATGACGAAGGCGATGTGGTGCGGGCCCTCGCCGTGCTGATCGAGATATTCGCGCCAGGTGCTCGGCTCATGGTCCGGCTCGATCAGCTCGATCATCAACTGGCCGGCTTCGATAAACGCGAGCTTCGCGCGGGCCGGCGTCTTCGCGCCGCGATATTCGGTCTGCGCGATGTCGACCGTGTCCGTGACGATGATCTTCGGCTTCTCAATCCCGAAGAAGTCCGCCCATTCCTGCGCGGTCTTCTCGATGTCGTGGACGAGAATGCCGATCTGCGTGACAATCTTCGTGCCCAGAATGCTGTCTGCCATGGATGATGACACTCCTTCATCGCTCATGATAGGTGTATGAATCGAATGCGGCCTGGCTGCTGACGCCGGACAGGCTGGCATATTCATACCTTTCCCTGATGCGGAGCGGCTATGCGAACACGAACACGGATTAACACGCGTTCACATCCGCCGTGAAAAAGCCGGAGCCTACAGTCTCCGGCACGAATCGCGGATGACCAGTTCCGACGGGGCGAGATAGGGTTCGGAGAAGGATGTTCCCGTCTCGATGTAGCGGATGATGCCGTCCGTGAGATGCTTCATCTGCGATTGGAAATCGACGCGGATCGTCGTCAGCGCGGGCTGCTGCATCGCGCTCAGGACGTGGTCGTCGAAGCCGATGATCGACATGTCGTCGGGCACGCGCAGACCGTGCTCCTTCAGCGCCCGCATGGCGCCGAAGGCCACGCTGTCGTTCGCGGCGATGATCGCGGTCGGCAGCGGCTTGCCGCTCGCCAGAAGCCGGTTTACGGCCTCGTATCCGGCCGGTTCGTGGAAGTCGCCGGGCAGCACCCAATCCGGGTTGACCGGGAGGCCGCGGCGCTCCATCGCGCGGCGGAACGATTCGTATTTGTCCGGTCCGGAGAAGCGGTTCATCGCGCCGTTGATGATGCCGATGTCGCGGTGGTTCAGCTCCGCCAGGTACCCGACGGCCAGTTCCATGCCGGTCGCGTTGTCGAAGTTCACGACCAGGCGGTTCGGGTCGGACTTGCCGGGCAGATGCTGGTCGACGATGCCGACGGCGAATCCTTCGGCGATCAGCGATTCGATCAGCGGTTCCTCGTTCGGCGCGCCGATGAAGATTCCGCCGTCGATGCGGCGCTGGTAGAAGATCTCTTTCACACGCCTGACCGCGTCCCCGTCGTTGGTGCTGCGAAGGATGTGCGTGAGGACATAATAGCCGCAGCCCGAGGCGTTCTCGATGACGCTGGAGATGAGCATGTTCGCCACGATGTCGCCGGCCACGCTGCCGGCGCCCACGAGGAACAGCCCGATTGTCCGCGTCTTCTTGCCGGCCAGCACCTGGGCGGACACGTTCGGGAAGTAGTTGTATTTCTCGATGATGCGCATGACCTTCTCCCGTGTCTCGGGCGGGACATTCGGGTAATTGTTGACGACGCGGCTGACCGTGCTGCGCGAGACTCCGGCCATCCGCGCGATCTCGATGCTGTTGATCTCATGCCGTCTCGAGGCCATGCGGCGCAAACCTCCATTGCAACGCGCGTTTCACCTTGATGCTACATGCCGGCCGGGCGGCTGTCAATAATGGCGGACGGAAACAAAAAAATTGCGGGCGAAACCCGCAATTTCGTGAGTGTGTAAATGGTCGAGACGACAGGATTTGAACCTGCGACCTCTTGGTCCCGAACCAAGCGCTCTACCAAGCTGAGCCACGTCTCGAAAGGATGTCATTTCAAACAAGCAATGATGATTTTATCACAGCCGAATGGTGTTGTAAAGGGCCGGACGCAAAAAATTTTTTCCGATGCCGGCGGTCGAAAGGAACCCTCCCGACGGAACCCGTTCCGCGGGAGGGGTGCTTGCGTTCACGGAAGTCCGGCTCCCGGCTCAGACCGGCTTTCCCGCACGGCGCCGCCCGGCGTCCGCGCCCGCGCCGGAGCCTGCGCCCGCGTTCACGGCCAGCTCGCGGATCGGGCGGATCCGGGACAAAACGACGGCCGAGACCACGACCAGCAGGCCGCAGATGACGAACATGAGCCCGATGCCTCTGCCCGGTCCCGCGCCGATCAGCCGGCCGACGGTCGAAGCGAGCGGGCCGCCTTCCGCAAGCAGCGGGTTGAACACATGGTCGGCGAGCGGGCCCGAGACGCCGTATGCGACGATGAATCCGAGCTGCGACAGGATGCCGATGATGCCCCATGCCCGGCCCTGCTTCTCGTTCGGAATGTTCGACCGCACCAGCACGTCGCAGCACATGTTCACGAAGGGGAGCGCCGCTAGGAACAGGAAGCCCGCCGCGGTGACGATCCGGACGTCCGTCGTCGTCCCGAGCAGGCAGAAGGCGATGCCCGCGACGATCAGGCCGGCCGTGAGAATGTCCGCGTAGCGGCGCCCGACGCTGAAAATTCCGAGCAGCAGGCTGCTCGCCAGCATGCCGAACGCGCTCACCGACTGGATCGTGCCGAGCGTCCGGGCGTCCGTGAAGGAAAGCGCCATCGGGCCGATCAGCGTCTGCAGGAAACCGAGGAAGAATGTGACCGTCGAGATCATGACGATGAGCAGGAAGACGCCGCGGTTGGAGACGATCGCCTCCCAGCCTTCCCGCAGCCCGGACAGCCGGCGGCCGCTTTCCCCGGCGGGCCGCGCCGGCTTCATCGTCCTGCGGATCAGCAAGGTCGTGAGCACGGCGAGCCCGAACGTGGCGATGTCGATGACCAGCACCATCCCGTAATCGAACCGGTGGATGATCCAGCCCGCGAGGAACGGGGACAGCAGGAAGCGCGAAGATTCCGCGAGCTGGACGAGCCCGCTGCCCTTCGAGTACTGCTCCCCGGCGAGCAGGTCGGTGGCCGAGGCCTTGTACGCCGGGTTCTGGATGCCGACAAAGATCGAGCTGATCGCCACGCCGATATAGACGGGCGCAAGCGCCGGCCCGCCGGCCGCCATGAACGGCAGGATGAACGCGATGCCGGCCGCGGAGCCGAGGTCGCCGACAATCATCACGAACCGGCGGTCGAAGCGGTCCGCCAGGATGCCGCCGATCGGCCGGAGCAGGATGGACGGCACGAACGACAGCAGCGTCACCAGGGTCGCCCAGGTCGCCATTCCGGTGCGCTCGAAGGCGTACACGCCCAGCGCGAAGCCGGTAAGCCCGCTTCCCGTCATCGACAGCAGCTGGCCGAACCAGACGATCAGGAACTTGCCGAACGACTTGTCTTGATCCACGCGGGAGCCACCCCTTCAGCGGAGGATTCCGTCAGAAGCCTTGCCCGATGAGCCATTCGGACAGCTCGTTCTCGCGGTTCCGGCGCTCTTCGGCGTCGTCCGGCGCGGGCCTTCCCAGCCGCTTTTCCGCCACCAGGCGGCCGTCCAGCATGAACAGCACCCGATCGGTGCATGCCGCGATCCGGGGATCGTGGGTGACGAGCAGGATCGTCATGCCCTGCCGGTTGATGTCGGCGAGCAGCCGCATGATGTCCCGGGCGGCCTGCGAGTTGAGCGCGCCGGTCGGCTCGTCGCCGAACAGAATGTCCGGCGAGTTGATGAGCGCCCGGCAGATGGCCGCCCGCTGCAGCTGACCGCCGGAGACCTGCGAGACGTCGTGGTCCGCCAGATGGGCGATGCCGGTCATCTCCATCAGCTCCCGGGCCCGCCGCAGGATGCTTTTCCGATCCCGCCGGCCCGCCAGGTAAGCGGACAGGACGATATTGTCGAGCAGCGTCAGGTTGCGCATCAGGTGCATGTGCTGGAAAACGAAGCCGATCCGGTGCAGGCGGATGTCCGCAAGCTCGTCCTCGTCCATCCGGGTCAGGTCCTTGCCGCCCAGCAGCACCTGCCCGGACGTCACCCGGTCCAGGCCGCTGATCGCGTAGAGCAGCGTGGACTTCCCGGAGCCGGACGGGCCCATGACGGACACGAATTCGCCCTTGTCGATCCGCAGGTTGATCTCCTTCAGAACGGCCGCTTCCCGGCCGCCGCTACGCCAGGTCTTGCTTACGTTCACCGCTTCAAGCAGTGCCATCGTGTCACGCTCCTATTCCTTGATCATCTCGGCGATGCTCGCGCCGCTGGCCGCTCCCGCGCCGATCCACGCGGCGACGGCGACCGCCAGCATCAGGATCAGCGGGCAGACGACGTACGCCTGAACCGGCTCGATGACGAACCGGATGCGCGAGGCGCCGAGCAGCGACCAGAGCGCCCCGGCCAGCGACTGGCCCAGCGTGTTGGCCAGAATCGTGCCGGCGGCGATGCCCGCGATGAGCACCGTCAGCGACATCGTGACATATTGCGCGCGAATGTGGCGATGCGCGAAGCCGAGGCTGCGCAGGATCGCCGTCCGGGACCGGTCCTTCGCCATGACCAGGCTCAGGAACAGGGCCGTCATCAGGACGGACAGGAAGATCGCGACCGCGAAGGCGAGCATCGCCAGTTTGCGGAGCTGCGCGATCGTCTGGCCCATCGTCTGCCCGATGTAGCCCTGCAGATCGGTGACCCTGGCCGGCTTGAACGCTTCCTCGTACTGCGCGATCTTCGCCCGCGGATCCACGCCCGGCCGCAGGTCGAGGCTGATCGTGTACCACAGGACCGTGTCCGGGTCGTGGGGCAGCCGCGCCTTCGCCGTCCGGCCGCCGTTCGTGATGTCCTGGTAGATGCCGCTGACGACCATCGCCCGTTCCCGGCCGTCGACAAGCAGGCGGATCGTGTCGCCGACCCTTTTGCCCATTTCCCGCGCGTTCCGCTCGGACAGCGCGATGTCATGGTCGCGAACCGGCGCGCCCCCCTGCACGTATGCGAGCGGGAAGATCGTGAAGTCGCCCGATTCGACGCTCAACTGGTCGACGGTGCCGTCGTCGTTCAGCACCCGGAACCGGCTTGTGACCAGCGGGGAGAATCGCGCCACATCCGCGTCGCTTCGGATCGCGCTCACCGCTTCCCGGAACCGTTCGTCCATGTTGTCCGCCTGCCGCAGGTCGATGCGCAGGTCGCTCCGTCCGATACCCAGATAGGCGATGAAGTCGGGCGACTTGATCGTATTGAGAAAATGGATCGGCGCCAGCAGCAGGAAGGCGCTCGCGGCGAAGACGAAGAGCAGCAGACCGAACATGCGCGCCCGTTGGAACACGTTCATCAGGCCGAGCAGCACCGGAATCGGCAGATAGCGGCTCCGGTGCAGCGACCAGCGGGCGCGGCCGATCTTCGCGTCCCCGATGGCGCCCGAGCGCAGCGCCTCCACCGCCGAGATCCGGTGGAAGCGCCGAAGCACCAGCATGCAGAACAGGATCAGCAGACCGGACACGAGGGCGGCGGCGGCCGGCGGCAGCAGGCAGTCGGCGAGTCCGCGGCCCGCTTTTCCCAGGTACAGCGCGATATCGGCCGACAGCAGGCGCGTCGCCGGGAAGGACGCGATGCAGCCGCACAGGGCCGCCGCCGCCGAGATCGCGACATACTTCGCCATGTAGATGCCGCGGATGCGGCGCCGGGAAGCGCCGATCGCCTTGAGCACGCCGATCTCGCGGTAATCCTCCTCCATCGTCGACAGCAGGGTGAAGCGGACGAGAAGCATCGCAATCAGCGTCAGCAGCAGGCTGACAAGCAGCGTCACGGCCGCGACGACGCCGTCCGTCAGCGCGTTCAGCATGCGGAACAGGCTCAGATCGACGGACGGCCCGGCCTTCGGCAGGTCGGACGCCTGGTAGAGGGCGTGGAACTCCCCGATCTTGCCGGCGTCCTTCAGCCGGAACTCGATCAGATATTCGACGTTTCCCGCGTGCCGTCTCAGCCGCTCGTAGTCCGCGGGATGGACGACGAACCGCTTCGAATGGACGATGGACGGGTTCATCTGGGCGTCGCGGACGAATTCGCGGATCGTGAACTCCCGGACGAAGCCCGGCAGCGCGACGCGGACCCGGTCGCCGATCTCCAGATTCCGCAGCTTCATGAAGTACACCGGCACGGCGATCTCGCCTTCCGCCACTTTGACGCGCTCGTTCGCGAGGTTCAGCAGGAAGTCGAACTTCCCGTTCTGCCGGACGAAGTAGAAGTCCATGACGCTGGCGCTCTCCGGCGCGCCGCCGTCTCCGAGCCGGATATGGGAGCCTTCCAGCGGGACCATCTCGACGATCTGGTGCTGGTCGACCAGCCCCGTTTCCAATGCCCAGCGTTCGATGGCCCGCGCATCGACCGTTCCGGCGTGCATTTGCACATAGTGCGGCGCGGCCGATTTCGCGAGCAGTTCGCCCGTGGCTCCGGCCAGTTCCCGGATCAGCCAGACGCCGGCGGATGCGAGGAGCGCCGACAGCAGGATGAACGCGAACAGGATGGCGGAGACGGTTTTCTTTTTCTTCAGGTCCCGGATGAGCAAGTGGAGCGACATGGAGCAGAAGCCCTCCTTCGTATGCGGTTGCGGGCGGAAGATCGTCGCCTTCTCTTCCACGTGTTCCATAATCTGGTCCGTTGGTCGTGAGATGATTGTAGCATGGCGGGAAAGGGGAAGGATCGGTCTGCGGAATGATCCCGGACTCGTTCCAAGGATCGTTGGCGGGGGTTGAACCTTTTGGGATCCACGGGCGGGTGGAACGGCCATTGCCCGAATCGGCGGACGAAAAAAACCTCCTGCAAGCGTTGATCTGCAGGAGGGCGCGGGCCGGCCGTACACGCGGCCCGGAATGCTGAAAATCCCGCCGGGGACGGCGGGATTCATATTCATGAAACTGGCGCGCCACGGTGGGACTCGAACCCACGACGCACAGTTTAGGAAACTGTCGCTTAACGGTGCAACGCCGAGAAACCTTGATACGACTGGATTATTGACCTGCGGGATGACCGACAGATTGCGCCGGCTCCTGCAGTCAGCCTTATCTTATCAAACCCGAATGTCAGTTGCAACAACCTGTTAATTGCTGTTATTTTCCGAGTACGTCTGGAGTGCTAAAAGTGTCCCGGGCTATAAGAAAGAAAAATATTTTTAGAATTACATTGTGACCTCTTGAATCCGCAAACATAGGAGGAAAAAGAGGAAAATTGTCAAATGAATAAAATATATCATTATGCCAAGGCCAAAATTTTAGGTGAACCATGGAACAAATTGAGATTGTTAAACAGTATTTTAAAGATAACGGTCCAATAACTGTTCCTTTGTATCCTTCCGGTCAAGTTAGGAAGTTTACATCTTTTGAGAAGTTCCGGGAATTTATGACGAAGCAGTATGAATTCTGGAAAGAAATTAAGAACCCAGGGCCTAGCGTACAACAAATTATTAGTCATTTTAGTAATATTATTGCGAAAATTAACAATGCTTTGAACGCAACAGTTGAACAGCAAGTACAGCAAAATATAGAGAATGCAATTTCGATCGCGAAAATAAATACTTTTCCTGCCATTTATGCCGATACCGATATTGCAAGGCTAATTGTAAAATATAAAAATAACCACGATGCAGTTACCGGAATTGCACACTATCTTCAAGGCGCATACAACAATCAAAAAAATTTCTGGTACATGAGAGGGTTTATCGAGGCCTACCTAACTCAGGAGTTGGGAGCCAGTTTTTATCAGGTGGCAGCATCAAACCAAAAAGAATTGGACAATTTTCGGACGACTTATGTTGAAGAACTAAATGAATTGCATCTCCAGTACGATGCCAGGATGAAGCAGATTGAACAGGACAGTGAAACCTTTAAGAGTGAAATATCTTCTTGGGCAGATAGTGTGAAGAATGAAACCGAGACGTTTCTTCAGCAGAAACAGCAAAATCTAGAACAACTGGAGGAGATATATAGGGAGAAGTTACGTCTTGAAGGTCCCGCTAAATATTGGGACTCACTTTATAAGTATTACAATGGAAGAGGAAAATTATGGGTATCATGGGTAGTTGTTTTAACAATTTCCCTGCTTATCGGATTAACGATTATCCTGTATACAAGTCCTGATGCGTTATTTCCGAAAGAATCGCAATTAACATTTAATTCATTCAAAGGAACTTTTATCTTTGTCTTAATCACATCCATCGCTGTTTATCTTGTCACGTTATTTACAAAATTGGCGATTAGTTCGTTTCATCTAGCCCGCGATGCAAAAGAGCGTTATCAAATGACTTACGTCTATTTATCGCTGATAAATGAAAATGCAATTCAGGAAACCGAACGAGGGATTGTTTTGTCCTCAATTTTCAGTCGCGCGGACACAGGGCTGTTGAAAGGAGATTCGAGCCCGGCCTTTCCTGATAGCGCCTTAAGTCAAATATTTAAGAACTTACAAAAGTGAATTTGTTGTGGGGATCGCGGTTCAGACGGCGAAAGAATCAACACCGAGTACAAAGGGAAGGACGTTTCGATTTCCGGCCTTTCGCCCGGCTCAATTTCTCAGCGAACGTGTCCCCGACATGCAGCGACGTTTCAAACGGATTTTTCCGCCGCTGGATCGTCATCCCCTTCCCCAATTCCTTTGAGGGCCGTCAGGACCCGCGTCTGCTTGAACGCCTTACGACTCCGGGAAATTTGAGCGGGCTCCTCAACCGTGCTCTGCACGGTTTGCGCCGGTTTGAGCAGAAAAACGGCTTTACCATGGGGCCGTCCTTGCAGGAAGCGCACAAGAAGTATCAGCAAGAGGCCGACAATATTTCCGGGTTTCTTGCCGAATGCTGCGAGATCGGCCCGAGCCTTACGTATCCCAGGAAAGAATTGTTTCTCCGATACACGGAATGGTGCCAGGAAAACGGCATGAAACCGACGACCAAAAAGAAGTTTAACCAGCGTTTGCTGGAGGAGATTTCGGGGCTCAGAATCGTCCGAAAGTACATGGGACCGGAACTTTGGAACGGCATCACTTTCTCCCCCAAGGAATAAAGAGCGCCCCCATGCTGGGCGCTTCTTCTTTTTTCGTCGCTGTCGCTCCTCCTGCTTCTGCGGAAGGCAAGGGCCGGGGCGGGGGCCAGATTCATGAATGTGAATTTGTTTTCTGAATGAGAAATCCCTTATCCTGCAAGGGATTGCGGAGTACATACAGGAATACAAAAAACTTTCCACATTTGGAACTGGCAAATTCTAAATCCGGCGACCAGACAGGAGCAGCAGAAGAAGCATTGGGTTACAGCAAAAGGGAACACGCAAAGTTTTCTGTATGACTGTATGGCCGCGTCCCACAAGGGATTCGGGATTTGGATTTCTGTGCAGTTCCTGTTTGGTTTAATTGAATAACGGAATTTAAGTTGAATATCGTTACTTTGTGAATTACTTCACAAGTCGGAAGAAACCGGTATAATGGTGTTGAGGTGATTCGGATGAGCAAGATCTATACCTTGTCGGAAGTCAGCAGATTGATGGGGGCCAGTGAACCTTTGATATTGTATTGGATTTCGCTGGGCCGTTTTCCCGGGGTTACCCTTGAAGAGCCGGTGTTCAGGCCGGATACCAAGTGCGTGTCGCCGTACGGAGAAACGTTGACCATTGCCGAAATCGAGGAAATGTACCAACGACAACTGAAGCGCCTGGGCTTGGACAAACCGATTACCCTGGAAGAGGAAATTCAGATATTAAAAGATGAGATCCGTTACTTTGAGGACAAATATGGCGGGCCTTTCGAGAAGACGCTGGGCGCAAAACGGGAACTTTCCAGCGATGAGGAACGCGATGCAGTCGAATGGGAATGGTTGTTGAGATCGTTGGAGAGAAGGATCAAGTGCAAAGAGCATTCGGACGAATGAGGTTTTGAGTGCGGGTTTTCGCACTTTTTTTGTTTTGCTAAAGTTCGTAAGGGTTTTTGAAATGGAGCGATCCTGGCAGGAATGATGTCGCATTTCGTAGAAGTAAACAAAATTATAGTGCATTGTACCTGACCCCAAACATACGTTTCGTGACAAACAGATGTCACGATCTATGCCTTTTAATGGAACGTGAAATCCAAACAGGAGGAACAAACCGCATGGCATCAGCGCAAGCAGACATCACATTCGAAAAAGAACTGTTCGAAGCCGCCAATCGGATGCGGGCGACGGTGGCACCGGCGGACTACAAGCATATCGTTCTCCCGCTGATTTTCCTGCGCTACCTGTCCATTCGCTATGATAAGCGTCGCAATGAATTGGAGCAGATGGTGCGTGATCCGGGAAGCCCGTATTACTTTGAAAATCCCGAAGACGCCAATTTGATTCTGGAAGACCGTGATTCATACTTGGCCGGGAACGTGTATGTGGTCCCCGAGCAGGCGCGCTGGTCCTACATTGTCAAGAACGCCAAGCAGCCCAACATCAAGGAAATCCTCGACAACGCCATGAAACTGATCGAGGATGAGAACCCGGAACTGGCCGGGGTACTGCCGCGCATTTATCGGACGACCAATCTGCCCAACGAAAACCTGGCGGCGCTGATCGAGATCTTTTCCCGCGACGTGTTCAGCGCCTACAGCGATGATGCGGTGGACGTGCTGGGGCGCGTGTTTGAGTATTTCATCGGAAACTTCGCCTCCAGCGAGGGGACACGCGGGGGCCAGTTTTTCACGCCCAAGTCCATCGTCGAACTGCTCGTCGCCATGCTGGAGCCGGAATCGGGCACGATCTTTGACCCGGCCTGCGGCTCCGGCGGCATGTTCATTCAGTCCCAGCGCTACGCCAAAAACAAGCACGCCCTTTCGTTCTACGGCCAGGAGAGCGTGGACACTACCGTCCGCCTGGGGAAAATGAACGTCCTCATTCACGGCATCAACGCGGACATTCGCTTGGGCGATTCCTTGCTCGATGACAAGTTCAAAGACCAGAAATTTGACTTTGTCCTCTCCAATCCCCCCTTCAACATGAAGTTGTGGGGCGCGGACAAGATCCAGAAAAACGACCCGCGGCTTATCGTGGAGTATGACAAGGCCGTCACCGACAGCAACGCCAACTACATGTGGATGCAGCATTTCCTGTACCACCTGAAAGATGGCGGAACGGCTGGTTTCGTCATGGCCAACGGGGCGATGACAACGAACGTAACCGGCGAGAAGGAAGTCCGCCAGAAGTTGGTGGACGAGGGCTACATCGACTGCATCGTGCAACTGCCGGAGAAGTTGTTCTTTACCACCGGCATTCCGTGCTGCCTCTTTTTCCTGAGCAAGAACCGGGACGGCCAAAAAGGTTTCCGACCGCGGCGAAACGAAGTGCTGTTCATCGACGCCCGGAAAAAAGGCGTCATGGTCAGTCGCCGGCAAAAGGCGCTCTCGCAGGAGGACATTGAAGAGATTGCGGCAGCCTACCAGGCGTTCCGGAAGATGGACGGCAAATTTGAGAGTGTTGAAGGCTTCTGCAAGACGGCGACCATAGAACAGATTCAGGAGAATGATTATAAGTTAACGCCTGGCATTTATGTTGGGACTGAAGAAACGGAAACGGAAGATGTTCCGTTTGAGGAAAAGATGGTGGAACTGATTGGCCGGTTGCAGGAGCAGTTTGCGGAGTCGAACAGGTTGCAAATGAGAATACTTCAACACTTGGAGGAATTGTTATAAAAATGGTGTTCAAAGAAGTGGCCCTAGGGGAATTGTGTGATTTTAAGTATGGTAAAGTTATTAAAAACAGGGATCTGCTAGATTATTCAACCTGAATTTCGAAAGCCCATAAAGGCGGTCAGTTTGTAGCAGAACGAGTCGGTAACTGCTGTAATAAACAGGGAAATTCCCAGTCGGATGGCGCGTTGATTCAGAAATGAGGGTAAACTCCCCCCCT
>Ga0207768_100088_pt1 | contig 111462 bp, 102 predicted proteins | sample CeladaPassaB1F01_FD_187478 | JGI IMG/M metagenome (GOLD analysis project Ga0207768, IMG submission 187478) | Cellulose-adapted microbial communities from the Joint BioEnergy Institute, USA - Passage B1F01 (SPAdes) (version 2) | ecosystem: Engineered > Bioreactor > Continuous culture >...
TGCGTGTCGGCATGGATGGACAAGTGTGGCTGTGGGATCAAGGGCGGGCCTGGCCTTGTGTGGAGACACAGGCCACACAGACCCCGGCGCCAACAACGGCCAAAAAAGAAGCGGCGCCTGCGTCCCCCCGCAAGCCCGCTGCAAACCATCCCTGGAGAAAACCATTCTCCAGCAAGCAGTTACAGCGTAGCACAGCATCCGGCTAGTCTGCAAGAGGACGGCGGCTGTTTAATCAACTATCATCCCTGACATTTTCATAGAACAGTTAACCTGACATTTTCACAGACGCTTGACAGACCGCCGGATCCATTCGGCGCGAGGTCCGGAGACCGGGTCCGCCGCTCAGGTGATGCCCAGCAGCTGAATGACCAGCGTCACCGTCACCATGCTGAACAGGGTGGATACCAGCACCGCCTGCGTGGCGAATTCCGGTTCGTTTTTGAACTCCACGGCGATCAGCATGCTGACGAGGGAAGTGGGCGCGGAGGCCGATACGATCAGGGCGGCGGCCAGCAGGCCGTCGATGCCCAGCAGCAGGGTTACCAGCCAGGCCAGCGCGGGACCCGCCGCCAGGCGCAGGACGGCGGCCACCGACACGTCCAGCGCCTCCCGCTTGCTGAAGCGCCAGGGCATGTTGCCGAGCTGCGCCCCGAGGGTGAACAGCGCCACACCGAAAAAGGCGTTGGCCATATAATTGATCGAAGTGTTCAGAAAGGACGGCAGTTCCACGCCCCCCGCGCGCAGGCCGAGGGCCAGCGGAATCGCATAGAGGACCGGCATGGAAGCCATGACCCGGACCGAGTTGCGCCAGCCGGATCGCGCGTTGACGCTGTAGATGCCGTAGGTATTCGTCAGAATCGATTGCGAGATCATGATCAAAAGCTGTACCGACAGCGTGAACGGATCGTTCCGGAACACCAGCTGGTTGAGCGGGATGCCGTAATTGGCGGCGTTGTAAAACATCGCGCTGTTGCGCAGCGCGATTTTTCTGCCGCCCTTCAGGCCGCGCAGGCGGGCGACCAGTTCCCCCAGGCCGAACAGCGAGGTCAGGTACACGAGCAGAAACAGGGCGACCTGGCCCAGGAGCTGCGCCGAAATCTCCGTCTCCAGCAGCAGGCGAAAGATGAACACGGGTGAAAAAAGGTAAAAGTTCATTTTCGACAGCGTCCGGATGTCCAGCGCAAATGCCCGCTGCAGGACCACGCCGGCTCCGATCACCATCGCCAGCGGCAGCACGTTGTTCCAGAAGATGTGAAAAAAAATGCTCATGATCCTTTGCTGTCGACTCCCCTCGGTTTTCGTCGAGCTGGCGCGAATGGGCACATTTTTTCGAAAGGTAGCGTATGAAAAGCAAAAAAAGCTCTCGCGTCTTTGGCTGACGTGGCATTGGCGCGGCAACGCCACCCAAAGACAGGAGCGCCATCCAAGGGAAGTCTATCACAATTTCCCGAAAAATGAAACTGGCGAATATTGACGCTTGATCCTGCGAGCGGGTATGATAAATTTCACTTAACAGGCGCTCCTCCTGTATCCTCTTAATCATCCACCGACCCTGTTTGCGGAACACCGCCTTTCCGTTTCGTCCCAGGATCCCCGGCAACATTTTTTATTACCCGGCGTCTGGAAGGGGGCCAACGGACAATATGCGGAGACTGTCCCCGAAGTTTCTCGGATTGAAACCGGTTGCAGGCGTCGACGGTTTGATCCGGCGTGTGAAAATCCAGCATCGCCTGATCGTCTCGTTTTCGATCCTTACCCTGGTCCCGCTGCTGATCACCGCCGTCTATGCGTACCAGCTGTCCACCGACGCGATCAAGTCCAAGATCAGCACCTATTCGGTGGAAGTCATGAATCAGGTCAGCGTCAACATCCAGACCGAACTGGTCAAGATTGAAAACGACAGTGTCGACATCGCTTTTTCGGATCAGGTCCAAAAAACGCTGAACTTCATCGATGTCATGAGAGAATCGGAAAAAAAGGAAGCCGAATTCCGGATGCAGAAGGCGTTCGGCCCCAAATTCGCGTTCTTTCCCGGCGTGACGGACGCGCTGGTTTTTTCAAAAAACATGGAGAAATTCATCGCCTACGGGGACATGAATTTCAAGCTGAATTTGAGGCGGGAATTCCTGGAACCCCTGTTTGAAGAAGCGGCCGCGAAAGGCGGCGCTCCGGTCTGGACGGTATCCAGGAAAGAAGACGAGGAGCTTTTCGGAAATTACGATGTCCGGCCGGCGAACTACGGGCCGAACGGGATTGTTTTGGTCCGAACGATCCGGTCGCTGGACTTCGGCGCCCCGATCGGGTACCTCCTCATGCGCTTCGACGAGCGGTTCATTTCGAAAAAATTCAACAGCATGAATCTCGGAAGCGGTTCAAAGGTTTTTGTCCTGAACGGCAACGGGATCGTCATGTCCAGCGGACATCCGGACATCGCCGTGGGGGAACCCTACCCGGAAGGTTTCCTGATCGAAGAGCTCAAAAGCCATCGGGAAAGGGCGGCCTTTACCTTCAACGGGACGGTCAACGGCAAGCCGCATCTGGTGGCGTACGCCTATATCCCCGCCTCCGACTGGTATGTGGTGAGCACGATTCCGTACACCTATCTGAACAACGAATCGGTCGGCATCTGGAGAGCGATCGCGATCCTCGGAATCGCCTGTTCCCTGATCGCGCTGTATCTGTCCTACATTGTGTCGAGAAGCATTTCCCGGCCGCTGCTCAAGCTGATCAATTCGATGAACAGCCTGAAAGCCGGCCGGTTCAACAGCCGGATCGAGGACGACAGCACCGACGAACTGGGGATCGTGACCACGCATTTCAACACGATGGTGAACAACCTCAAATCGCTGATCGAAGAAGTGAAAAGCCAGGAAAAACAGAAAAGGCTGGCGGAGTTGAAAGCGCTCCAGGCCCAGATCAACCCCCATTTTCTGTCCAATACGCTGAACACCGTCAAATGGATGGCGGACATGCAAAAGGCGGGCAACATCTCCAGCCTCATCACCTCGCTGATTCAGCTCCTGCACGGAAGCATGGGCAAAGGCGGGGAATGGACGCGGATCCGGGAGGAACTGGAGTATGTCAAAAACTACCTGAACATCATGGAGTACCATTTTGCCAACAAATTTGCCGTGCATTTCGAGATCGAAGAAGACATCCTGGATTACCGCATTCTGAAGTTCGTTCTCCAGCCCATTGTCGAAAACGCCCTCCTGCACGGCCTGCGGAATCTGGAGCGGGAAGGGGTCATCATCGTCAAGGGCTACCGGGACGGGGACCAGGTGATCCTGACGGTCACCGACAACGGGAGAGGGATGCCGGAGGACATCCTGCAAACCGTGGCGCGGGGGGGATCCGCCAACGGAAAGGCCGGTTGGAACGGCATGGGGATCCGGAACGTGGACAATCGGATCAAGCTTCATTTCGGCAACCAATACGGCGTCTCCATCCACAGCGTCCCCGATTTGTTTACCTCCGTGGAGATTGCGATGCCGGCCATCGAGGAGGAGGTTGGACTGGCCTATGCTGAAAGTGCTGATCGTTGACGATGACATCGTCTCGCGCACGAACCTGAAAACCCTGATGGACTGGGAACAACACGGATACTGCATCGCGGGCGAAGCCGAGAACGGGTACGAAGCCCTCCGGATGATGGAGCGGGAGACGCCCGACATCGTGATTTCGGACATGAGCATGCCGTTCATGGACGGCATCCAGCTGATCGACCATATCGAAAAACATTACCCGCAGGTGCGGATCATCGCGCTGAGCGCCTATGACGATTTCGAGTATGTCCGGCAAAGCATGAAAAAAGGGGCCATCGACTATGTCCTCAAGCACCGGCTGAACGCCGGGCTGATGCTGGAAATCCTGAAGGCGGCCGAACAATCGGTGCAGCGGCGGCACGAAATCGACCGGGAGCTTTCGATCAGCAAGTCGGTGCAGCGCCGGGAGTTTCTCCGGCGGCTCCTGGAAGGCGACATCGCGAGCCGGGAAGAGGCCGGCGAAAAATGGAACGCCCTCGGGTTCCGGATGGACCGGGAAAACCTCGTGGTGGCAGCGGTGGAGATTGATGATTTTTCTTTCCTGGAAGAGAAATATTCTCCCGCGGAAATGCACAAACTGCTCATGACCTTTCTGGACATCTCGGACCGGATTTTGCGCGAAGCGGAAAAGGCGGAGATGATCCACCTGGAAAAAGGGAAGTTCGCCATCGTGTTTTCCATGGACAGGGTGAACAGCCGACTGTACGTCTACAGCCGCCTATACGGTGCGCTGAACCGGATTCGCACGGAAATCCCGAAATATCTGAACATCACGGCATGCTTCGGCGTGAGCCGGGTTTGCCGGGATATTTCGGAGCTTCCCAAAGCCTATGGCGAAGCCGAGGCCATGCTGCGGGAAAAGTTCTACAAGGGCAAAAACAGCATTTTCATGGCAGAACAGGTCGGCGAAAAGCGGGAACAAGGCTTTTTCGTGCTGGACATCCGGGACGAAAAGGCGATTCTGGCCGCCCTGCGAAACGGGGATTTTGAAAGCGCCGGCGGACGGATTGACGGTATCTTTGCCCAGATTTCGGACAGGAGACTGAGCCACAAATCCACCCAGATGATCTGCGCGGAGCTCATCAACATTGCCAACAAGGTGTCCAGGGACGCCGGCATCGGGATCGCCGAGCTGTATGAAGGGCAGGAGTCCCCTTACCAGGTCATCCAGAAATACGAAACGCTGGAGGATCTGAAAGAATGGGTGCTCGGCCGGTACAAAAAGCTGACGGATTTGATACGGGACATGAACCTCGCGGAATATGCCGGCTCCGTCAGCGACATCACCAAAAAGGCGATTGCGTACATCCACCGGCACTACGGCCAGGATTTTTCGCTGGCGGATGCGGCGCGGGACGCGGGGGTGAGCCCCTCCTACCTCAGCCGGCTGTTCAAGGAAGAATGCGGCATGGGGTTTGCGGAATACCTGAACAGATTCAGGGTGGAGCGCGCCAAACGGCTCATCGAGGAAGGGGATCTGAAGCTGAAGGAAATCGTGAAAAATGTCGGGTTCAACCAATACAACTATTTTTTCAAGGTATTCAAGGAAATGACGGGGATGACGCCGCATGAATACGAACTGGCGTGCAAGCGTGGTCAAAAAGTTGGAGTGGATTAAAAAAATTTGCAGTCCCCCGCTCACGGACTTATCTTTATCTTTTTTAACGAGGGAGCGTCATCCTGAAACAAAAATTCATTGAGGGGTGAAGGATGCATGAAGAGAAAGTCGACCCTGATCCTGACCTGCCTGCTGGTGTTGGGCCTCGTGCTGTCCGCCTGCAGCGGAGGCGGCGGCAGCAGCGGCGGCAGCAGCGCGCCCAGCGGCAGCCCGGGCACGCAGACGGGGGATCAGTCAAAACCGGCACAACCGGTCAAGATGACCCTGTGGACGTTCCAGGACCAGCACAAAAATTATTTTGAAGACGCGCTGCAACGCTGGAACAGCCAACATCCCGACAAGCCCATCGACCTGTCCATCGAAACCTACCCCAACGAGGACATGCACAACAAGCTGCTGATCGCGCTGCAGTCGGGCGTCGGGGCGCCGGATATCGTCGACATCAACATCAACTTCTTCCACAACTTCCTGAAAGGCGATATCCAGCTGCTGGAACTGAACGACATCGTCGAGCCCGAGCTCGACAAGTTCATCAAATCCCGGTTCGACATCTACAGCAAAGACGGCAAATACTACGGCATCGATTTCCACGTTGGCGCCACGGTCGTCTACTACAACAAGGAAATTCTTGACAAGGCCGGCGTCAATCCGGACAACATCAAGACGTGGAACGACTATATCGAAGCCGGCAAACAGGTCGTCGCCGCCACGGGCATTCCGATGACCGCCTTCGAGGTCACCGACCAACGTCCGTTCTGGCCGCTGATCGTGCAGTCGGGCGGGGATTATTTGAATCCGGACGGCAGCGTGGCGCTGGACAGCGACATCAACGTCCGGATTCTGCAAAAGATGCTCGACATGATGACGGTCGACAAAATCGCCATCGACATGCCGGGCGGCAGGACCTCTGCGGAAGAATTCTTCGCGTTCATGAACAACGGCGGCATCGCCTCCCTGATCATGCCGTCCTGGTACATGAGCCGCTTCCTGGACTACATGCCGGATCTGAACGGAAAAATCATGGTCCGTCCGATGCCCGTCTGGGAAGAGGGCCAACCGAAGTCCGTCGGTATCGGCGGTACGGGTACGGCCATCACGAAGCAGACCAAGAATCCGGAACTGGCCAAAGAGTTCCTCGCGCACGCCAAGCTGTCGAAGGAGTCGAACATCCGGATCTGGGAAATGCTCCGGTTCGACCCCATCCGGTGGGATGTCTGGGATGCGCCGGAACTCTCGCAACCCGACCCGTACTTCAACAACGAAAAGATCTTCGAAGTCATCCTGCAGGCAAAGGACAATCTCCCGTCGCCCAACATGGGCGAAATCGCCGCGGCCGCGCAGGACCTGGTGAAAAACCAGGTGATGTTCAAGGTGCTGAAAGAGAAAAGCGAAACGCCCGAACAGGCGCTGAAAGCGGCCGCCGACGAACTGCGCAAGATGCAAAAATGACGGATAGCGGATCATGACACGTCCGCCGGGCGCGGGTTCCGGACCCGGAATTCCCGCCCGGCGGATGTTCACAGGGGATGATCGGTTGGCACTGAAAAAGATCCTGTACTCGGAAAAATGGGCGCCGTACATCTTTGTCCTGCCCTTTGTGCTTTCCCTCCTGATCTTTTTTCTCTATCCGATGATCACCACGATCATCATGAGCTTCCAGGAGGTTATCAGCCTTAACAATACCCGGTTCATCGGGTTCAGAAACTACGAGCGCCTGTTTGACGTGCATTTTTACAATGCGCTGAAGACCAACACCATCTATACCGTTCTGACGATTCTCTTGACGATTCCCATTCCGCTGCTGTTCGCCGTGCTGCTCAATTCCCGTCTCACGAAAGGCAAGACGCTCTTCAAGACGATCCTTTTCATCCCCGCCCTGACCTCCGTCATTGTGGCAGGGATTCCTTTCCGCCTCATGTTCGGGGAACTGGATACGGCCTTGGTGAATTCGGTCCTGATCGATCTCGGCTTTCAGCCGCAGAAATGGCTGCTGAATTACTGGACCGGCATGATGCTGATGGTGATCCTGCACGTGTGGAGAAACGCGGGGATTTTCATGGTGTATTATATCGCCGGTCTGCAGAACGTGCCGGATGAACTGTACGAATCGGCGGAAATCGACGGCGCGGGCGCCTTCAGGAAATTCCGGTACATTACGCTGCCGATGCTGAAGCCGATTCTCATCTACACGCTGACGATCACCATCTTCGAAGGCTACCGGATGTTCGGCGAAAGCTACGTCCTGTGGAACGAAAGCATGCCGAACGACATTGGTCTCACGATCGTCCGGTACATTTACCAGCAGGCGTTCCAGCGGAACGACCTGGGCTTCGGATCCGCGATCGGCATCACGCTGCTTTTCATCGTGCTCGTCATCAATCTGGTGCAGCTGAGATATTTCGGGCTGTTCAGGAAGGAAAGGGACTAGGCCATGGGCAACAGACAGAAGAAAATTTGGCTGTCGGTCCTCATACTCCTCTTGTTCCTGGTGGTCAGCTTTTTTGTGCTGTTCCCGATATATTACATCATCATGGCTTCGTTCAAACCCTCGCAGGAACTGTTCCGGCACGGTCTTGACCTCCGGATCATTCCCGCCAGCATGAGTCTGGACAATTACAAGCTGGTGCTCTTTGACAAGGACAGCTACTATCTGTACTGGTACCGGAACAGCCTCGTCATCTGCGCGCTGTTCACCGTCGCTTCGCTGTTTCTTTCTTCTCTCGTCGGCTACGGGCTGGGAGCGTACAACTTCAAGGGCCGCAACCTGATTTTTGTCCTGGTCCTGGTCGTCATGATGATGCCGCTCGAAATTCTGATGCTGCCGCTGTACAAACTGATCGTCGACATGCGCATCATCAACACGTATGCCGGCGTGATTCTCCCGTTTGTCGTATCGCCCATTGCCATTTTCTTCTTCCGGCAATATGTAGGCGGGATTTCCAAAGATTTCATGGATGCGGGACGGATCGACGGGTGCACGGAATTCGGCATTTTCTTCCGGATCATGATGCCGCTCATGAAACCGGCATTCGGGGCCATGGCGATCCTGCTCGCGATGCAAAACTGGAACAGCCTGATCTGGCCCTTGATCGTGCTGAGGACCAACAACATGTTCACGCTGCCCATCGGGCTTGCCTCGCTCCTGTCGCCGTACGGGAACAACTACGACATGCTGATTGCGGGAGCCGTGCTGGCCATCATTCCGATCGTCATTGTGTTCCTGTTCAACCAGCGGTCGTTCATCTCGGGCCTGACGGCGGGCGGAGTGAAAGGCTAGCTTCCGATATATAAAGAGTGGAGAGACTCCGGAAAGGATGGACACAATGGGAAGCAACAGAAACGTGCTGCGCATTCACGCGGGGGCGGGAAAACACAGGGTGGACCGCAACATTTACGGCCATTTCGCCGAACATCTGGGGCGGTGCATTTACGACGGCATCTGGGTGGGGGAAGATTCTCCCATTCCCAACATCCGCGGCATCCGGAAAGACATCGTGGAAGCGCTGCGGCGAATCCGCGTGCCGGTGCTGCGCTGGCCGGGCGGATGTTTCGCCGACGAATACCACTGGAAAGACGGCATCGGCCCGCGTGAAAGCCGGCCGACGATCGTCAACACGCACTGGGGCGGCGTGGTGGAAAACAACCATTTCGGCACCCACGAATTTTTCGATCTGTGCGAGTTGATCGGCGCCGAACCCTACATCTGCGGCAACGTCGGCAGCGGGACGGTTCGCGAGATGCAGGAGTGGGTCGAATACATCACCTTCGACGGCGAATCGCCCATGGCGAACCTGCGCAAGGCGAACGGCAGGGAAAAACCCTGGAAGCTGAAATATTTTGGCATCGGCAACGAGAACTGGGGCTGCGGCGGCCGGATGCGGGCGGAGTATTACGCCGACCTGTACCGGCAGTACAGCCTGTATGTCAAAGATTACGGAGACAATAAAATTTACCGGATTGCGTGCGGCCCGAGGGGCGACAATTATCACTGGACGGAAGTGCTCATGCGGGAAGCGGCCCCGTTCATGGACGGTCTCGCGCTCCATTATTACACCCGGGTCCGGGATCACGTGAACGTCCTGGAAGGGAAGGACGGCAACCGGATCTATCTGCGGAAACCCGACGCCGTAAGGGGTTCGGCCCTGCGGTTTGAAGAGGACGAATGGTTCGCGATCATGAAAGCCGCCTGGTTCACGGAAGAACTGGTGGTCAAACATTCGGCCATCATGGACAAATACGACCCGGAAAAGAAAGTCGCGCTCATCGTGGACGAGTGGGGAACCTGGTTTGACGTCGAACCGGGTACCAACCCGGATTTCCTGTTCCAGCAAAACACGATGCGGGATGCCGTTTCCGCCGGCATCAGCCTGAACATTTTCAACAACCATTGCGACCGGGTGCGGATGGCCAACATCGCCCAGATCGTCAATGTGCTGCAGGCGCCCATCCTGACGGAAGGGGACAGGATGGTGCTCACGCCCACGTATCACGTGTTCGACATGTACAAGGTCCACATGGACGCCGTCCTGCAGCCGATCGAGCTGATCGCGGACAAATACCGGTTCGGGGAAGAGGAAGTGCCCCAGGTGAGCGCCTCCGCTTCCATCGACGCCGAAGGGCGGCTGAACATCACACTGTGCAACGCGGACCCGAGCCGTTCCGCGTTCGTGGACGGCGAGGTGCAAGGGTTCAAGGGCAAACGGATCTCCGGCACCGTGCTGGCTTCTTCCTCCATGAACAGCCACAACACATTTGACGAGCCGGACCGGGTCAAGCCTGAAACGTTCGGCGGAGCCAAACTGAAAGACGGAGGGTTCGAGGCGGAGCTGCCGCCGATGTCCGTGGTGGCGCTGACGCTGGAATAGGATGGTAGTTCGCGCGATCCGCCCGCAAGGAATTTGCGGGCGGATTTATTTTTGCAGTTGCCGTGGATGCATGGCGTGGCGGGGGTGCCAATACTTGCAAGCATGGCGCTTCTTGAATACAATAAATGTGGGTCGCAAAATGTAATAGTGGGACGTTTTCCGTCCAACACGTTGCCGCAAGTCCATGCGGGGCGGCTGTTGCAGCGTCGGGAGGAGCGGCGGACAAAAATGCGCAAAATGGTGGAAGCCCAGCAGAAATTGGTTCCCGATCTGCTGCGCGTCATGCGCAAGCGCTACGAGATTCTCCGGCAGATTCGCCTGTCGGGGAAGACCGGGCGGCGGACCCTGGCCGCCAGCGTCCGTCTGACGGAACGTTCGCTGCGCACCGAGCTGGATACGCTGCGCGAACAGGGCCTGGTGGACATCGGGCCGTCCGGCATGGCGCTCAGCGCCGAAGGCGAACGGCTTCTGGAGGAGCTGGAACCCTTTGTCCGGGAATGGTTCGGCCTGACCCGGCTGGAGGAAGCGCTGCGGGAAGCTTTCGGGCTGCAGCGGGTCATCGTGGTACCCGGCGACTCGGACGTCTCGGACGCGGTCAAGCAGGAGATGGGCCGCGCCGCCGCCAGGGTGCTCGCCGGCGTGCTGAAGCCGGGGGACGTGGTGGCGGTGATGGGCGGCACGACGATGGCCTGCGTGGCGTCGCAGATGCAGTCGTCCGCGCCGCTGCGCGACAACTGGTTTGTCCCCGCCCGCGGCGGTCTGGGCGAAAGCGTGGACGTCCAGGCCAGCACCATCGCCTCGGAAATGGCCAAGCGGACGGGCGCGCGCTACCGGATGCTGCACGTGCCGGACCACCTCGGCGATGAAGCGTACCAGACGATGATGCAGGAGCCGAACGTGCGGGAAGTGGTGGAGATGATCCGCAGCGCGCGGGTCGTCGTGCACGGGATCGGGGAAGCGATGACGATGGCCAGGCGGCGCAAGCTGGACGAGCGGACGATGGAGGAGCTGCGCCGGGAAGGCGCGGTGGCCGAGGCGTTCGGCTATTACTTCGACCGATCGGGCGCGGTGGTACACCGGATGGCGACCGTCGGGCTCCGCCTGCAGGACCTGGAGACGGCGGACACGGTGATCGGCGTCGCCGGCGGGCGCAGCAAGGGCGAAGCCATCGCGGCGGTGCTCCGGTACGGCCAGAACGACATCCTGATCACCGACGAGGCCGCGGCCACGGAAGCGCTGAAGACGAGGGAAGCAGGCTGATTTTTGGATCTGTCAAAAACGGGCGATAATCCTTAACGAGGAGGAGTTTTTCCATGGTGAAAGTGGGCATCAACGGATTCGGCCGCATCGGACGGCTGGTGTTCCGCGCGGCGCTGAACAACCCGGACGTCCAGGTGGTGGCGGTCAACGACCTGACGGACGTCAAAACCCTGGCCCATCTGCTCAAGTATGACTCGACGCACGGCACGCTGGACGCGAAGGTGGAAGTCGGGGAAGACTCCATCATCGTGAACGGCCGGCCGGTCCGCGTGTTCGCGGAACGCGATCCCGGCGCGCTGCCCTGGAAGGACTACGGCGTGGAGATCGTCGTGGAGTCCACCGGGATTTTCACCAAGCGCGAAAAGGCGGCCCTGCACCTGAACGGCGGCGCGAAGAAGGTCATCATCAGCGCGCCGGCCACCGACGAGGACATCACCATCGTGCTGGGCGTCAACGAGGACAAGTACGATCCGGCGAAGCACACGATCATTTCCAACGCGTCCTGCACCACCAACTGTCTGGCCCCGATGGCGAAGGTGCTGCACGAAAAGTTCGGCATCCTCAAGGGGCTCATGACGACGGTGCACTCGTACACCAACGACCAGCCGGTGCTGGATTTGCCGCACAAGGATCTGCGCCGGACGCGTGCGGCCGCGCAGAACATCATTCCGACCACGACGGGCGCCGCCAAGGCGGTGGGCCTCGTGCTGCCGGAGCTCAAGGGCAAGCTGACCGGGCTGTCCCTGCGGGTGCCGACGCCTGACGTATCCGTCACCGACCTGGTCGCCGTGCTGGCCAGGGACGTGACCGTCGAAGAAGTGAACGCCGCGCTCAAGGAAGCCGCGGAAGGCCCGATGAAGGGCATCCTGGCCTACTCCGAGGAACCGCTGGTCTCCAGCGACTACATCGGCAGCACGGCGTCCTCCACCATCGACGCGCTTTCCACCATGGTGATGGGAGGCAACCTGGTCAAGGTCGTCTCCTGGTACGACAACGAATGGGGATACTCCAACCGCGTGGTGGACCTTGCGGCGTACATCGCCAAAAAAGGGCTGTGACGACAGCATTCCACAGCATGCATCAGGAAGAGGAGCCTTTCGGGAAGCTCCTCTTTACTTTCGCCCAAAATCAACCTTATACTGGAGCGGAGGGGACGACCATGAACAAGAAAAGCGTTCGCGACGTCGATGTCGCCGGCAAACGGGTGTTTGTCCGGGTCGACTTCAACGTGCCGCTGGAAAACGGCAGGATCACCGACGACACGCGCATTCGTGAAACGCTGCCCACCATCCGCCACCTGATGGAGAGGGGCGCAAGGGTCATCCTGGCCAGTCACCTTGGGCGTCCGAAGGGCAAGGTGGTGGAAGAGCTGCGGCTGACGCCGGTGGCGGAGCGGCTGTCCGAACTGCTCGGCAAGCCGGTGCAGAAGGCGGACGAAGCCGTCGGCGACGCCGTGAAGGCGAAGGTGGCCGCGCTTCGCGACGGCGACGTGCTCCTGCTGGAGAACGTCCGGTTCTATCCGGGGGAAGAAGCGAACGATCCCGGGCTCGCCAAGGCGTTCGCGGAACTGGCCGACCTGTACGTGAACGACGCCTTTGGCGCCGCGCACCGGGCACACGCGTCCACGGAAGGGATTGCCCGGCATTTGCCGGCCGTCGCGGGTCTTCTGATGGAAAAGGAAATCACCGTGCTCGGCCGGGCGCTGAACAACCCGGATCGTCCGCTGACCGCCATCGTCGGCGGCGCCAAGGTGAAGGACAAGATCGACGTCATCGACAAGATGATCGAGATCGCCGACAACATCCTGATCGGCGGCGGGCTCGTGTACACGTTCCTGAAGGCCCAGGGCAAGGAAATCGGCAAATCGCTGGTTGACGACACCAAGCTGGAGGCGGCCCTCGGCTTTATCGAGAAGGCGAAGGTGCTTGGCAAAAACTTCATGCTGCCCGTGGATTTCGTGGTGGCCGACCGGTTCGCGGCGGACGCGAACACCCGGGTGGTCGGCGCGGACGAAATCCCGGCGGGCTGGGAAGGCCTCGACATCGGGCCGAAGACGGCAGCCGCCTATGCCGAGGTTATCCGCGCCTCCAAAATGGTGATCTGGAACGGGCCGATGGGCGTGTTCGAGATGGAGCCGTTCGCGGGCGGCACCCGGGCGGTGGCGCAGGCATGCGCGGAAACGGCGGCATACACCATCCTCGGCGGCGGCGATTCCGCGGCGGCGGTGGGGAAGTTCGGGCTGGCGGACAAAATGGACCACATCTCCACCGGCGGCGGCGCGTCCCTCGAATTCATGGAAGGCAAGGTGCTGCCCGGCGTGGCGGCCCTGAGCGACAGGTAAAGGTGACGATATGAGCAGGATCCCGATTATCGCAGGCAACTGGAAGATGCACAAGACGGCCGCGGAGGCCGTTGCTTTTGTGCGGGAAGTGAAGGGCAAGGCGGAGATCGCCGGGGTGGAAAGCGTCATCTGCGCCCCGTTCACCGCGCTGCCCGCGTTGGCCGAGGCGCTGAAGGGGACGACGCTGAAGCTCGGCGCGCAAAACCTGCATTTCGCCGACCAGGGCGCGTACACCGGGGAAATCAGCGGCGCCATGCTGAAGGAACTCGGCGTTCACTACGTGATCATCGGCCATTCCGAGCGCCGGCAGTTTTTCGCCGAGACGGACGAGATGGTGAACAAAAAAGTTCACGCGGCTTTCCGGCACGGCCTGGTGCCCATCGTGTGCGTGGGTGAGCTGCTGGAAGAACGCGAAGCCGGGAAAACCCGGGACGTGGTCCGGCGCCAGACCGAAGCGGCGTTCGCGGGGCTTTCCGCGGAACAGGCCGCGCAGGTCGTGGTGGCGTATGAGCCGGTCTGGGCCATCGGCACGGGCCGTGCTTCCACGGCGGAGGATGCGAACGAGGTGATCGGCTACATCCGCGGGGTCATTGGCGGCTTGTTCGGCGCGGACGCGGCGGCGCGGGTGCGCATCCAATACGGCGGCAGCGTCAAGCCGGAGACGGTGCCGGACTTCATGCGCCAGCCGGAAATCGACGGCGCCCTGGTGGGCGGCGCAAGCCTGGAGCCGGCCTCCTACATCCGGCTGGTGGAAGGGGCGAAGCCGTGATGGGAGCTTCATCCGGGACGCCGCGGCCGGTGGCGCTCATCATTCTCGACGGCTTCGGGCTGCGGGAGGAGACGGAAGGCAACGCGGTGGCGCTCGCCCGCAAGCCGAATTTCGACCGCTACTGGGCGACGTATCCGCATACGACGCTGACGGCTTCGGGGGAAGCGGTCGGGCTGCCGGAAGGGCAAATGGGCAACTCCGAGGTCGGACATTTGAACATCGGCGCCGGCCGCATCGTGTATCAGGATTTGACGCGGATTAGCAAGTCGATTCGCGACGGGGATTTTTTTGAAAACGAAACCCTGCTGGGCGCCGTCCGGCACGCGCGGGATAACGGCAAAAAGCTGCACCTGTGCGGGCTTTTGTCCGACGGCGGCGTGCACAGTCACATGGAGCACGCGGTGGCGATCCTGGAGATGGCCAGACGGGAAGGGCTCACGGACCGGGTGTTCGTGCACGCGTTCCTCGACGGGCGGGACACGGCGCCGGACAGCGCGGTGCGTTTTCTCGAGATGTTCCTGGACCGGGCGCGGGAGATCGGCGTGGGCCGCATGGCCACGGTGCAGGGGCGCTATTACGCCATGGACCGCGACAAGCGGTGGGACCGGACGGAAAAGGCGTATCGCGCCATGGTGTACGGGGAAGGCCCGAAGTACCGCGACCCGATCGCCGCCGTGCGGGAATCCTACGAAAAGTCGGTCTTCGATGAGTTTGTGATGCCGACGGTCATTGTCGATGAGGGCGGCCAGCCGGTCGGGCTCGTGGAGTCCGGCGACGCGGTGATCTTTTTCAACTTCCGGCCGGACCGCGCCATCCAGCTGTCGCAGGCGTTCACGAACGCGGATTTCCGCGGCTTCGACCGGGGCCCGGCGCATCCGGAGAACGTCCACTTCGTGTGCATGACGCTGTTTTCGGAGACGATCGGGGGCTATGTGGCGTTCAAGCCGAAGGATCTGGACAACACCTTTGGCGAAGTGCTGGTGCAGCACGGCAAAACCCAGCTGCGCATCGCCGAGACGGAGAAGTACGCGCACGTGACGTACTTTTTCAGCGGCGGACGGGACATCGCCCTGGAAGGCGAGACGCGGGTGCTGATCAACTCGCCGAAGGTGGCCACCTATGACCTCAAGCCGGAGATGAGCGCCTACGAGGTGGCGGAGGCGGCGGTGCGCGAGATCGAGTCGGACAAACACGACGCGATCGTGCTCAATTTCGCCAATCCGGACATGGTGGGCCACTCCGGCATGCTGGAGCCGACCATCCGCGCCGTCGAGGCGGTGGACGAGTGCCTCGGCAAGGTGGTGGAAGCGGTGCTGGCGAAGGGCGGCATCGCGATGATCATCGCCGACCACGGCAACGCGGACATGATGATCGACGAGGAAGGCCGGCCGCACACGGCGCATACGACCAGCCCGGTGCCCTGCATCGTGACGAAGCAAGGTCTGACGCTGCGGGAAGGCGGCATCCTGGCCGACGTGGCGCCGACGCTGCTCAAGCTGATGGGCCTGCCGCAGCCGCCGGAGATGACCGGGAAATCCCTGATCATATAAGGACATTTTTGCTTTGATCCATAGAAACTTCACAGCCACCGGAAGGAGTGTATTTCGCGTGACGTTCATTTCCGACATTTACGCCCGCGAGGTGCTGGACTCCCGCGGCAATCCCACCGTCGAGGTGGAAGTCCGCCTGGACTCCGGCGCATTCGGCCGCGCCATCGTGCCGTCCGGCGCTTCCACCGGCGCCCATGAGGCCGTGGAGCTGCGCGACGGCGACAAAGGCCGCTATCTGGGCAAAGGCGTCCTGAAGGCGGTGGAAAACGTCAACAACGTGATCGCCCCGGAAATCATCGGCTGGAACGCCCTGGAGCAGGTCGCCATCGACCGCCGGATGATCGAGCTGGACGGCACGCCGAACAAGGGGCGGCTGGGCGCCAACGCCATCCTCGCGGTGTCGCTGGCCGTGGCCCGCGCCGCGGCGGACGCCCTGGACGTGCCGCTGTTCGGCTATCTGGGCGGCTTCAACGCCAAGACGCTGCCGGTGCCGATGATGAACATCCTGAACGGCGGCGCCCACGCCGACAACAACGTGGACGTGCAGGAGTTCATGATCCTGCCCGTGGGGGCGCCGAGCTTCCGCGAAGCGCTCCGCGCGGGGGCGGAAATTTTCCACTCGCTCAAGACGGTGCTGAAGGCGAAAGGGCTGAACACCGCCGTCGGCGACGAAGGCGGCTTCGCGCCCAACCTTCGCTCCAACGAGGAAGCGCTGACCACCATTCTGGAAGCGATCGAGAAAGCCGGCTACAAGCCGGGCTCCGACGTGTTCCTCGGCCTGGACGTCGCTTCCACGGAGTTTTTCAAGGACGGCAAGTACCATCTGGAAGGCGAAGGCAAGTCGTTCACGTCCGCCGAATTCGTGGAGCTGCTCGCCGGCTGGGTGGAGAAGTATCCGATCCTGTCCATCGAGGACGGCTGCGCCGAGGACGACTGGGACGGCTGGAAGCTGCTCACCGGCCGGCTCGGCGGCAAGGTGCAGCTGGTGGGCGACGACCTGTTCGTGACGAACACGTCGCGCCTGGCGTCCGGCATCGAGCGGGGCATCGCCAACTCCATCCTGGTCAAGGTGAACCAGATCGGCACGCTGACGGAAACCTTCGACGCCATCGAGATGGCGAAGCGCGCGGGATACACCGCCGTCATTTCGCACCGCTCCGGGGAGTCGGAGGACAGCACCATCGCCGACATCGCCGTGGCAACCAACGCCGGGCAGATCAAGACCGGCGCGCCGTCCCGCACCGACCGGGTGGCGAAGTACAACCAGCTGCTGCGCATCGAGGACCGGCTCGGCTCGGTGGCGAAATACGGCGGCAAGGCGGCGTTCTACAATCTGCGCGGCCTGAAATGACCGGGTTCGGCCAATTAAGGATACGGAATGGACAAAAACCCCGCTCGAGCCGGGGTTGTCTTTTTTTGTATAATGGGGAAAGCTGAACATTGCCAAGTGTTGGCAGGTCAAGCAACGGCAAATGGAGGGTTTCCCATGGCCAGACCGCAAGTGGGCATTCAGCTGTATTCCGTCCGCGACCGCTGCGAGCGGAATTTCCTCGGCACGATCCGGGAAATGGCGGACATCGGCTACAGGTATGTGGAATTCGCCGGATTTTACGGCGCGTCCGTCCGCGAGGTGCGCGAGACGCTGGACGGGGCGGGCATCGGAGCGGTGTCCGCGCATATCGGTTTGAATCTGAACAAGGGAGAACCGGTTGACGTCGCGGCGGTGCGCGAGCACGTCCGGCGCCAGGCGGCTTTCGCGGCGGAGCTGGGGCTTCGGTATTTCATCGTGCCGTGGTATCCGCTGCCCGATGACCCGACGGAGGACGACGTGGCCCGGATGGCCGAGGTGCTGGAGGCGGCGGGCGAAGTCGCGCGCGCGGCGGGGCTGTCTTTTGGCTACCACAATCACGCGTTCGAATTCCGGACGGTGAACGGCAAGACGGTGATGGACCGCCTGCTGGAGCGGCTGCCGTCGCTTTTGGCGCAGTTTGACCTCGGCTGGGTGAAGGTGGGCGGCAGTGATCCGGCCGAATACGTGCGCCGGTACGCGGGCCGCGTGCCGCTGGTGCACGCGAAGGATTTCAAGGCCGACGGGACCGACGCGGAAATCGGCCAGGGTGTTGTGGATTGGGACAGCGCCCTGAACGCCTGCGAGGAAGCCGGCGTGGAGTACGTGATCGTCGAGCAGGAGCAGTACGAGGTATCGTCGCTGGAAAGCGCGAAACGGAACTTCGCCTGGTTCCGCCAGCGGGGCTGGGTGTAAGAACGCGGGGAAGCGGGGAGAGGAGGAATCGCGGTGGAAATCCGGCCGCTGCGGGCGGAACATTTTGACGAGCGGATGGCGCTCAGCCAGTTTGCGTTCCAGTATACGCTGACGCCGGAACAGCTGGAGGAGCGGCGGGCGTGGTTCCGCCCCGAACGGGAATGGGGCGTGTTCGAGGACGGACGGCTGCTGGCGGCGATGACGCTATTGCCCCTGGAGATCTGGGTCCACGGGCGGAAAATGGCGATGGGCGGCCTCGCGGGCGTGGCGACCTGGCCGGAGGCGCGCCGGAGGGGATGCGTCGACGGGCTGCTCCGGCACGGGCTGGAGACGATGCGGCAGGCGGGGCAGACGGTCAGCATGCTGTATCCGTTTTCGTTTCCTTTTTACCGAAGGTACGGTTGGGAATTGACCGTCGAGCGCAAGACGTACACGCTGGAGCCGCGCCATTTTCCCCCGCGGGCGTCCGTCCCCGGCCGGGTGGAGCGCGTGGCGAAGGATGCCGCCCTCCTGGACGGCGTGTACGAGACGTTCGCGTCGCGCTACACCGGGACGCTCGTCCGGACGCCGGAGTGGTGGGAGCGGCGGGTGTTCGTCAAGCCCGGCCTGGCGGCCGTCTATTACAACGGGGAAGGGAAACCGGAAGGCTATCTGCTTTACGAGGTCAAAGAGCGGACGATGACGGTGCACGAATGGGTGAGCGTCAGCGAGGAGGCGCGTCTCGGCCTGTGGCGGTTCGCCGCCGACCACGATTCGATGGCCGACAAGCTGACGATGACCGTGCCGGCGGACGATCCGCTGCCCTTCCTGCTGCCGGACCCGCGGATCAAGCAGGAAGTGGTGCCGTACTTCATGTCGCGCATCGTGGATGTGGAAGGGTTCCTTGCGCAATACCCGTTTGAGCCGGGGGATGGCGAGGACGCGGTGACGCTGGCGGTGGAGGACGAGCACGCGCCGTGGAACCGCGGGGTGTTCCGGTTGCGGATCGGCGCCGACGGCCGGGCGCGGGCGGAGCGGCCGGCGGCAGAACCGGCGGCGTCGCCGGAGGGGCCGCGGGCCATGGACGGCGCGGATCTGGCGTGCGACATTCGGGCGCTCGCCGCGCTTTTCCTCGGCGGACGATCCGCGGCGCTGCTCCTGGAGACCGGCCGGCTGCGGGGAAGCCGGGAAGCGGCGCTCAGGCTGCAGCGACGCATCCCGGGGCGGACGGCGTACCTGGCGGACTTTTTCTGACTGGGCAAAAGTCGAAAGGGCTTGCGGCAGGCATAAGTTTTTCCTCCCGATGCACAATAAGCGTGACTTGAACCTTGAAAGGGAGGAATGCGCATGATTCCCGCGACGGGAACCGCCGGGACGGGCGCCGCGCCCGGCACCACGCCCAACCGGAACCTGCTCAGCGACAAGGAACTTTTGTATTTGAAGGACTTTTTGAGCTGGGAACTGCTCGCGATCAAGAAACTGTCCGCCGCGGCCGGCGCCTGCCAGGACGCCAACCTGCGCACGCTGTTGGACGCCGCGGGCAAGCGGCATCAGCAACATTACAACACGCTGCTGTCCCATCTGCAGCGGCATGCCAAGGGAGGGGCCGCCTGATGCGCACGCAGATCGCCCAGCCCCAGACCGGACAGCTGCCGCAGGTGAAGGGGCCGGAAATGAACGACCGCGACCGGCTCAACGAGGCGCTCAGCTACGAAAAGTATCTGAGCTTCGGCTACACGACGGGGCTCAACGAGATGCAGAACCCGGACCTTCACCGCGACGTGCAGCAGATTTTGAACGACGTCCACAACCTGCAGTTCCAGCTGTTCGAGGAAATGTTCAACCGCGGCTGGTACAAGATGACCGCCGCCGACACGCAGGAGATCGCCCAGGCCTTCCAGCAGTTCGACGGCTACCGCACCCAGTTTCCGAACTGACGGCCTGCGGCTTGCCGCACCCTGAGGCGACGGTTCGAACGCCGGCGTGGCGCGCCGATCCGCCTGTGATTGTCAACCCCCGCCGAATGTGGTAAAATACTCTCACTGTGTTTGAAGAATCGTTCGGCTTGCGCGGGAGGTGGAATCGGTGCAAACGCTGGAAGTGATCCTGAAAATTTTGCTCGTCATCTTCTCCCTGGCCCTGATTGCCGCCGTGCTGCTGCAGCGCGGCAAGAGCGCCGGCCTTTCGGGAGCCATCACCGGCGGCGCGGAGCATCTGTTCGGCAAACAGAAGGCTCGCGGGCTCGATTTGTTCCTCCAGCGCCTGACGGTTATCCTGGCGGCGGGATTTTTCATCCTGTCCTTGCTGGTTGCTTACGTGGTAAGGGCTTGAAGGCCGGAAATACGGAGCAGGGAGCGCAAGCTTCCTGCTTTTTTCATGAACGCAAATACCATACGGAAATGAGGCGATGCCGTGCCATCATTCGGCGAACAGGAACTTCTCGAATTCATGCGCGAAAAAGCGTACAAACCGATGACCCGCGAAGAGCTGGAGAGCCATTTCGGCATCGAAGGCGACGAGGAGGCCCAGGCCTTCGCACGGCTTTTGGACGGTCTCGAACAGGAAGGCAAAATCGTCAAAACCCGCACCAGGCGCTACGGCGTGCCGGAACGCATGAACTTGCTGCGCGGCCGGCTGCAGGTGCATCCGAAGGGTTTCGCCTTTCTGCTGCCGGACGAGGAAGGCCACCCTGACGTCTACATCCACCCGAACGACCTGAAGGGCGCCATGAACGGGGATACGGTGCTGGTGCGGATCACGGCCAAAGACGCGTCCGGGACGCGGCTGGAAGGGGAAGTGGTCCGCATCGTCAAGCGGGCGGTCACGGAAGTGGTCGGCCTTTTTCAGAGCCATGAAAGCTTCGGTTTTGTCGTGCCGGACGACCGGCGGATCAACAAGGATATTTTCATCCCGCGGGAAGCCTTCGGTGGCGCGGTGACGGGGCAAAAGGTCGTCGTCCGCATCGTGCGGTATCCGGAAGGCCGGTCCCTCGCGCAGGGCGAAATCGTGGAGATTCTCGGCCACAAGGACGACCCCGGCGTCGACATCCTCAGCATCGTCCGCAAGCACGGGCTGCCGGAGAAATTTCCGGAGGACGTGATGACTGAAGCGGAGGCGGTCCCCGACGCCATCACGGAGGAGGAGATCGTCCGCCAGGGCCGGCGCGACCTGCGCGGCAAGACGATCATCACCATCGACGGCGAGGACGCCAAGGACCTGGACGATGCCGTCAACGTGGAGATCCTGCCGAACGGCAACTGGCTGCTTGGGGTCCACATCGCCGACGTCGGCTATTACGTGCGGGAAAATTCCGCGCTGGACCGGGAAGCGTACAACCGGGGCTGCAGCGTGTATCTCGTGGACCGGGTCATCCCGATGCTGCCGCACCGGCTTTCCAACGGGATTTGTTCCCTGAACCCGCATGTGGACCGGCTGACGATGACCTGCGAAATGGAATTCGACGCCCGAACCCTGCGCCGCGTGCGGCATGACATCTATCCGAGCGTGATCCGTTCGGCGGAACGGATGACGTACACCAACGTGCGCAAAATGCTGGTGGACGGGGACGAAGAGCTGAAGAAGCGCTATGCGCACATTGTGGACATGCTGGAGCGCATGCGGGAGCTTGCGCTGGCTTTGCGGCAGAAACGGATGCAGCGCGGGGCCATCGACTTCGACCTGGCCGAAGCCAAAATCATCGTGGACGAGCAGGGCAAGCCGGTCGACGTGGTCAAGCGGGAGCGTTCCATCGCCGAACAGATCATCGAAGAATTTATGCTGGCGGCCAACGAGACGGTGGCGGAGCATTTCCACTGGCTGAAGATTCCGTTTTTGTACCGGGTGCACGAAGAGCCGGACAGCGAGAAAATGTTCGATTTCATCCGGTTCGTGGGGAACTTCGGCTACGTGGTGCGCGGCAAGGGCGGTTCCGTGCATCCGCGCGCGCTGCAGACGTTGCTCGAGGAAATCCAGGGCACGAAAGAGGAAACCGTCATCAGCACGATGATGCTCCGGTCGATGAAGCAGGCCCGCTACGACGCCGAGAGCCTCGGGCACTACGGTTTGGCCGCGGAATTTTACACCCACTTCACGTCGCCCATCCGCCGCTACCCGGACCTGGTCATTCACCGCATTATCCGGGAGACGCTGGAAAACGGCGGTACGCTGCCGGAGCACCGCATCGAGGCGCTCGGCGCACGCATGCCGGACATCGCCCGCCAGTCGTCGGAGCGGGAACGCCTGGCGGTGGACGCCGAGCGGGACGTGGAAAAAATGAAGAAGGCCGAGTTCATGCTGGACAAGGTCGGCGAGGAGTTCGACGGCATCGTCAGCGGCGTGACCGGCTTCGGCATGTTCGTGGAGCTGGACAACACCGTCGAGGGCATGGTGCGGCTGAGCGACATGACCGACGACTATTACCATTTCCACGAGCAGCACATGGTGCTGATCGGGGAGCGGACGGCCCGGGTGTTCCGCATCGGTGACGAGGTGCGCGTGCGGGTGGCCCGCGTGAACATGGACGAGCACACCGTCGAGTTCGAGCTGGTGGACATGAAGCCGCGCCGCGCGGACAAAATCAGCCTGGTGGACGAGCGCGGCCGGCGCGGCGGCGGGAAACAGCGCGGGAAGTCGGCCGGCAAGGCCAAAAAGGCTGGAAAACACGGCCAGGTGAAGGCTTCCGCGGTCGGGCGGTCCGGTTCCGGGAAGAAGCGCGGAGGCGGCAAAAAACGCCGTTGATCCGGTTTACTTTTGTCCAAGCTTTATATAGGATAAGAACGGTGCGCGCGGCGCACAATCGAACGGTTGATGGGGAGAGCGGAGGAACCCGATGGAACGAAAACTGTACCATGTGATCGGCGCGAAGCAGTTTTCCCGGGAGGAGCTGGAGGCGCTGTTCGACGCGGCCGGGGAAATGGAGAAGGTGGTGGCGCGCGGCGGCGACCTGCGGTACGCGGGGCGGATCATGACGACGCTGTTTTTCGAGGCGAGCACGCGGACCCGGCTATCCTTCGAGTCGGCCATGATGCGCCTTGGCGGCAGCGTGATCGGCACGGAGCACGCGCAGCATTTTTCCTCGGTGATCAAGGGGGAAACGCTGGAAGATACCATCCGCGTGGTCAACGAATACTGCGACCTGATCGTGATGCGCCACACCGACATCGGCGCCGCGGAACGGGCGGCCCGGGTGGCGAAGGTGCCCGTCATCAACGCAGGGGACGGCGCGGGTGAGCATCCGACCCAGGCGCTGCTGGATACCTACACGATTCGCAAGGAGCTTGGCCGGATCGACGGGGTGCGCATCGCCATGGTCGGTGACCTGGCGTACGGCCGGACCGTGCATTCCCTCAGCTATATGCTGGCCAATTACCGGGACATTATGATTTACTTCATCGCGCCGGAGAACGTCCGGATTCCCGAGGCGGTGAAGCGGTATCTGGACGAAAAGGGCGTTCGCTACCGGGAGACGTCCGATCTGCATGCGGCGGCCGGCGAGGTGGACGTGGTGTACCAGACCCGCATCCAGAAGGAGCGGTTCCCGTCGCAGGAGGAGTACGAGAAGGCTTTTGGCCGGTACATCGTGGATGCGGAGCTGCTCGGTTTGATGCGCAGGGACGCCATCGTCATGCATCCGCTGCCGCGGGCCGGGGAAATCGCCGAAGACGTGGACGCCGATCCGCGCGCGGCCTACTTCCGCCAGGCGCAAAACGGCCTGTACATCCGCATGGCGCTCATCGACAAGTGCCTGTCCGGCATGGTAAAATAAGCACCTGACCATGCCGGGGTGATATTGGGGAGGTGAAGAGGCGTGGGCAAAAACAGCCAGGCGGAAAAGGTGCTTGCGCAAAATCGCAGAGCGTCCCACGACTACTTCATCGAAGACACCTACGAGGCGGGCATGGTGCTGATGGGCACCGAGATCAAGTCGCTGCGGGCCGGCAAGGCCAACCTGAACGACGCCTTCGCCACGATCCGGGACGGGGAGATTTTCCTGCACAACATGCACATCAGCCCCTACGAGCAGGGGAACCGGTACAACCCGACGGATCCGCGGCGGGCAAGGAAGTTGCTTTTGCACAAGGCGGAGATCAACAAGCTGCTGGGTCTGACCAAGCAGGAAGGCTACACGCTGGTGCCGATCAAGGTGTACGTCCGCAACGGCTACGCCAAGGTGCTGCTCGGGCTGGCCAAAGGGAAGAAAAAGTACGACAAGCGGGAGGCCATGGCCAAACGGGACGCCGAGCGGGAGATTCAGCGGGCACTGAAGGAGAAGCAGCGGATTTAAGCGTTGGGCGGTGGGTTAACCGACATTTGCATGTGATTTTTCCTTTTGATTTTGCTATAATGGATGTAGCCGATGCTGAATTGTTGCCGTTCCAAAATGCTTCCTTTTTGCGGGGGCGTTTTTGGATTCGACGGGGGCAGTTCGAGCACGGGCAGCGGGTAGAGGGGTCGCGTCCTGCTTTACAAACGCGAAGCCAAATTTAAACGGCAACAGAAGAATCCAAAAACGCGTCGCGAGACGCGGTCTGGCTCTGGCCGCCTAATAACGGCCTCCAGGCTCCGGGTCGGCATCGCCCATGTGCCGGCTTAGGGGCGTAACCGTAGTGGGCTGCGCCGATCGGTCTCCGCCTGGGGCCGACGGAAGAGGACAATCAGGCTGGCCCTGGCGATAGCCGGTTACGGGGCGATCGCCCGGGCGACGACAAAACCGTGACTACACCCGTAGAAACCTGTGTGGCGTTGCCTTCGGACAGGGGTTCGACTCCCCTCGCCTCCACCATGCAAATCCACAACCGCACGAGACTGAGCCAGGCATCTTCTTGTATGAAGGCCTGGCTCTTCATTTTGTCTTCACCGCATATTTTCTTTATCCAATTCAAATTTTTGCAGGTGATTGTCACTGCCGCAGCAGCTTTTTCAACTCATCGACGCGCTTCTGATCTTCCTCGAGCACGGTGTCTACTATTTTGGCGCTTTCCTCGTCAAGTTCACCGGCCACCATCTTGTGCGAAAAATGAACACCGTACTTGTTTTCCCCGACCAGAGCGTCGTGAAGTATCTCCCCGGGATCCCGCGGCGATTCCTTGAATCGCTGCAGCCATTCCTGCACTTCGCCCATCAGTCCAGCGCCATCCACCGCCTTGCCGCCCAGATCCTGGATGCGCCTGGCGATTTTTTGCGCCCCGAGCTTGGCGTGTTCCTGGAACCGCTGCAGCAGGTCTTTCAGCTTCGGATCTTTTGCTTGCGCAATCAGGTGCTCGTACTGATGGATGCCCATGTACCTGCCTTTCAAAAATCCGTTCAATTCTCGGATGACGCGCTGTCTTTGCTTGTCGTCCATACGTCGGCCCCCTTTTTATCTTTGCATAGTATTTCCAGAGGGACCGCGATGATTCGGGTCATGAAACGGGACGGACAGGCTTAAATCACGACCAAGGACAACGGAAGCGGGATGACAAGGGAACAAACGGAGCCGTCAAGGCATTTTCGGAATCCAGTGGTCAAGCCTGCTTTCAATCCATTGCTCGTTGGTGTCGGGATTGCGCCCGTTTTTTTCCTCAGTCCCCGAGCCTTTCCCCCATCCCGTGATCACCCAGAAGATGAGAATGAACAGAAGGCATAACACCAAAACGATATCTCCCCATCTTTTCACGATATTTACCTCCCGTTTTTTTAAAGTTATACTGTGTTTGTTGAATTTACGCCAAATATAATGACAACAATGTATAACAGTAAAGTGTCAATTATAACAGTTGGGGGGCGGCTTTTCCCATGCATATTGAATTGAAACGTCATTCCGGCACGCCGTTGTCGAAGCAAATTGCACAGACGTTGGCCGATCGCATCCGTTCCGATTTGTTGAAAACGGGGACCAGGCTGCCCTCGGTGCGCGAGCTGGCCAAAACGTTGAAGGTCAGCCAGGTGACGGTCAGCAAGGCGTACGATGAGCTGGAACGGATGGGGTTGATTCACTGCACGCAGGGGAAAGGCTGCTTCGTCGGCCCCGGGCCGGAATCCGACGCCGGGAAACAAGATTTATCCGCATCGTGGCAGCTGTCGGCCATTGATTATTTGCCCAGGGCGCACACGTGGAGGCATTTCCAGGGGACTTCCTCGAACTGCCGATACCGGCTTCATGTTGCAGAGGTGGACGCCCAATTGCTGCCCAACCGGGAAATTTGCAAGAACATCCATCAGCTCGTGACGGAGGATCCGACGATTATCGCGAATTACGGACCTTTTCAGGGAGATCCGGAACTGCGGCAAGCTTTGTCCGATTACTTCCGGGAACAGGGGATCGATGCCGACAAGGAGGATGTGCTGATCACGAGCGGGTCACAACAGGCGATTGACCTGGTTGCCCGCACGTTTACGGGTCCGGGGGACACGGTGTATATGGAGGGGCCCACCTACTCCGGGGCCATCGACGTATTCGCGGCGCGAGGTGCGCGGATCATCACGGTTCCTGTCGATCATGAGGGGATGAGAATCGATATTCTGAGCCGGTTGTGCGATGTCAATCCGCCGAAGCTGATTTATACGATCCCGACGTTCCACAATCCGACCGGCACGGTGATGAGCGCCTCCCGCAGAGCCCGGCTGCTGGAGCTGGCCCAAAGCTATAACGCGCTCATTTTGGAGGACGATGCATTCAGCGATGTCTATTTTCGGACGGAGCCGCCTCGCGCGATCAAATCGATGGACGCGTTCGGACATGTGATCCTGGCCAAAGGTTTCAGCAAAATCTTGTCGCCGGGATGCCGGGTATCCGCACTGGTATCTTCCGGCACCATCCTGAACCGGCTGATCGCCGCCAAGTCGATTGCGGACCTTGGCAGTCCCATGCTCAATCAGAAGGCCATCCTGCCCGTGTTGCAATCCAACCTGTTTCAGCGGCATTTGAAGAGGTTGCGGGCGGCTTTGAAAGCCCGCCGCGATATCGTGCTGGAACTGCTGAAGCGCCATGCGCCGAAAGGGGTGACCTGGACGGTGCCGGAGGGAGGGTTCAACGTATGGGTCACCATGCCGGACTGGGCCAAGGCAACCGACCTGTACGTGCTCGCGCAGCGTGAAGGGGTCGCGATCTTGCCCGGCATCACCTGTTATGCCAATGAACCTGAGCACCATCGTTTTCGGATCAGCTATTCGTTTCTGGATGAGAAGTCGCTCGGTGAAGCGGTGGTCCTTCTGTGCGATGTGCTGCGCAGGTACCTGGCCAGTCCGTTGCCAAAGGAAATACACCCGTGGTCGACCATATAGGCTGTCGGGGCGCTCAAATGAAACTCTTCTCATAAAACTTTACAGCCAGGTCGGATTCCGGCAAGTTGGAATTGGAAATCCGTACGACTGGGAGCATGATATGGGTCTTTTGGGAGAGGGAAAGAGGCGGAGCGTCAAACCGGGTGTTGCGGCGATTCTGGCATTGGTATTCTTTGTGATTTCGCCGCCGGCTGCGGCATCGGCAGAGGAGAGGCCGGAAGAGGCGCAGGACTTGACCGTGTTGCTGGACGGGGAAGCCGTGCCCTTGACTGACGCATGGCAGATGCGAGAAAACCGCCTGTATGCGCCCATTGCCCAACTGGCGAAACGGTTCGGCGCCCAGATCCTGTGGGATTCGAAAAATAACGAAGCCACGCTGGTGACGGCACTCGGGGATCGCGTCGTGTTGGGCGACGGCGTTCCGGTGGTCTATTTCAATGACGCACGGTACCTATTGTCCGCACCTCCGTTTCTGGACGACGGCCGCATGGTTGTGCCGGTTCGGGAAGCTGCGGAATTGATGCATGCCAAGGTGGATTGGGACAGGGCTACGCGCACCGTGAAGCTGGAATCGGTGGCCCCCGTTTTTGTAACGGAGGAAACGGATCTTGCCGCCATCCTGGAGCAAATCGGCATCAGCGAAGCTGAACTGCTCAAGCGCAACGAACTGAACCAGCCGGATGAAATCAATGCGGGGACCACGCTGCGCGTTGTGCTGCCGGCGTTTTTGGAGCGTGAGGCGGAGCCGTTTACGGAGGAAGATTTTGAGCTGCTCGCCAAGATCACGATGGTGGAAGCCGGGGACGAGTCGTATGAAGCCCAACTGGCAGTGGCGAATGTGATTCTGAACCGGGTAAAGGAACCCAGATTCCCGAACACGATCCGGGATGTCATCTATGCAGGCAAGCAATTCCCGCCGGCGCACAACGGGCTGCTGGACAAAAGCGTGCCGTCCGAGACGGCCAAGCGCGCCGCCAAGGATGCGCTGAACGGCAAGAACAACATCCAGGACGCGGTGTATTTTTATAATCCGAAGGTGACAAAGGGCGAGTTCTGGTCCAGCCTGACAGTGGTCGATACGGTGGGCTCCCATCGTTTTGCGAAATAACATGCAAAGCAAAAGCCGGGGAAACTCCTGCGCTGGAGTGCCCCGGTTTTTTATTTTGGAGCAATGGTTGCGACCACCTGCCTAAGCCACCGGCGTTCCATTGGGGACAGACGTATCCGGCCTCAAAAGCACCACGTCCCCTTCCTCCGGAATACCTCCAAGCACCAGCACTTCAGATTCAAACCCCGCAATGCGCCTGGGAGGAAAGTTCACAACCGCCACCACTTGTCTTCCGATCAGCAGTTCAGGCGTATATCTGCGCGTAATCTGGGCGGAGGATCTCTTGATGCCCAGGTCCCCAAAATCAATCTCCAGTTTGATGGCGGGTTTCCGCGCCTCCGGGAAAGGTTCCGCTTTCACCACCGTGCCAATCCGGATGTCCAGTTTCAGAAAGTCTTCGATCGTTGCCATTTCAACCCCTCCGAATCCGTCATCATGGATTCTTGATCCATGATCATCAATTACTCAGATGTAAAAGTTTCCAGTAGCTCGCGATAATGAAATAATAACTTTTTTTGGGGAAATGATTCAAGCAGTACATGATGCTGAACAAATATGAAGACACTTCGCGGGTCAGAAACCCGCGCACCAACTTCCCGATGTGCGGGTCACATGACGTCCAGCAAAAACCTCCGTCCGGAGGCGGAGTGGTTTCTCGGTCCGGAAGCGAATTTCCAATCCATTCCGCAGGCTGTAGTGCCGCATCCCGTCCGCGGCTACAATGATGGCGTTAGAAGTATTTGTTAAAAGGACGGGAAAGAGATGTTGAAGAACCTTACGAAATTGTCATTGCAGAATCCGGTGGCCATTGTACTGCTGGTCGGATTGATTGTCATCGGCGGCATATATTCAACGGCAAAATTCAAACAGGAGCAACTGCCGGAGGTTGACATGCCCGGGATCGTCGTTTCCACGGTCTATCCCGGCGCGGCGCCGAATGAGGTGCTGGAACAGGTCACCCAGCCCCTGGAGCAAAAGTTGCGGAATTTGGAGGGTGTCAAGAACGTTTACTCTCAATCCGCGAACAACCTGTCCATTATACAGCTGGAATACAGCTATAACGACAATATGAAGAAGCGGCAGGAGGAAGTCCGACAGGCGCTGGCCGGGATTGCGCTGCCCGAGGACGTGCCGCAGCCGGAGGTGATGTATTTTTCAACGACCAGCTCGCCCATTCTGTATACGAGCGTATCGGGTGCGGAGGGCGTATCCGAAAAGGAATTGTCCGACATTGTCCGCGGGGAATTGTTGCCAAAGCTGAAGGCCGTCGAAGGGGTCAGCGAAGTGCAGGTGATCGGACCGGAGGATTCATCCTCCTGGTATGTTCAACTGGACGGCGAAAAGCTGGCGGAGTACGGGATCCCCCATGATCAATTGGTGGGCCTGATTCAGGCCAACAATGTCAGCATCCCGCTGGGGAAGACGGTGATGAAGGATGAAATCTTGCCCGTGTTCGTACAGGGGGATGTGCGGACGGTTGAACAACTCGAAGATTTGAGCCTCATGCCCGACGGAAGCGTCCGTCTCCGGGATGTGGCGTCCATCACCCAGGGCAAAGAAACCGGCGTCATCAGCCTGACCAACGGCAAGCCCAGCATTACGCTGAACATCGTGAAGTCAGGCGCGGCAAACACGGTGGAAGTGGCGGACCACGTGCTGCGCATCTATGAGGAAGCGGAAAAGAGCGGCAAAATTCAAACCTTCATTATGTACAACCGGGCCTCCGACGTGGAGGAGTCGGTCATTTCGCTGGCGCAAGAAGGCCTGCTTGGCGCATTGTTCGCTTCCCTGGTCATTCTCTTTTTCCTGCGCAACTTGCGGGCGACGCTCATCGCCATCGTGTCGATTCCGCTGTCGATGCTCATTGCAATGATTGGTTTGAAATCCTTCACCGATGTGACGCTGAACATGATGACCCTCGGCGGCATGGCGGTGGCCACCGGCCGGGTCGTGGACGACAGCATTGTCGTGATCGAGAATTTGATTCGGCGGATGAAAGGGGAAAAAATCAACAAGGAGTTGATCGTTTCTGCCACGATCGAGGTCGGGAAAGCGATCGTCTCCTCCACGCTGACGACGGTGGCCGTCTTTGCGCCGCTCGGCATGCTGCAGGGCATCGTCGGAGGATTTTTCCGCCCGTTCGCCCTGACCGTCGGATTCGCCCTGATGGCGTCGCTGCTGGTGGCGCTCACCGTTGTGCCTTTGATGGCGTGGGTGCTTTTGAAAAAAGGAGATATCAAGGCTCCGGCGCAATCGTCGCTCAGCAAGGGTTACAAGCGTCTCCTCGGGTGGTCGCTCGGACATAAAGCGGTTGTGCTGACCGTATCGGCGCTGCTGTTCATCGGGAGCCTCATCCCGATTGCCCTCGGCAAAGTGGGCGTCGTACTCCTGCCTGAAATGGAGTACAAATATATGTTTGCTGCGCTGGAAATGCCCAAGGGAACAGCTCCGCAGGCGGTGGAAGCGGAAGCGAAACGTCTGGATGAGATCCTCCGCAGCCATCCCGACGTGACGAATACCAATGTGATCATTGGCGGCAACATGAACGGAGAAGCGTACAGCTATTTGGCCGAATGGTTCATCGCCTTCAGACCGGAAACGGATCTGGACCGTTTCATTGAAGAGATCGGACCGCAGGCCGTGCCGCCTGAAGGAAGCCGTTTCAGTCTGGTCAAGGATGACATGACCGGCGGCGGCGCCGTCGAGATTACCGTTACGGCATCTTCGAAGGATGAGCTGCGCGCGGCGGCCGAGCTGGTGGCGAAGACGCTCGAAGGCATCGAGGGCATCGCCAATATCAGCAGCAACCTGCAAGACGGCACGAATGGCATTGCGGTCGAAGTCCGCCATGAGGACGCGGCCCGATACGGTTTGACCGCCTATCAGGCTTATGCCCTGATCAGGCCGTATCTGGCGGAGACGAAAGTCGGCAAGCTATCGGGAAGCGACCTGTATTTCACCCTGAAGGGCGATTCCCTGAACTCGCCGGACCGCATTGCGGCGCTGCCGATCCAGACGCCGTTCGGCGCGGTCATTCAGGTGAAGGATATCGCCGATGTTCGGAAAGTGCAGCTTCCGAGCACCCTGCAGTATAAGAACGGGGCGGAATATGTGACCGTCACCGCGAAAATTGTGGGCAAAGACGCGAGCAAGGTCAACCAGGCGCTGACGAAAGCCCTGGATGCGCTGGAACTTCCCGAGGGGGCGGAATTGTCCGTAGGCGGAAGCAACGCGGAAGTCCGGCAGATGATCAGCGACATGCTGATGGCGATGCTGGTCGCGGTCGTTGCGGTATATGTCGTGATGGTGATCGCCTTTGGCGAAGGACGGGCGCCGCTGGCCATCCTCTTCTCCCTGCCCTTCGCGCTCATCGGCGGCCTCGCCGGCAACCTGATCACCGGAGAACCGCTGACGGCTTCCAGTCTGATCGGTTTCCTGATGCTGATCGGCATCGTGGTCACCAATGCCATCGTCCTGGTGGAGCGGGTGCGGCAGCAGATCGAGCGGGGGCTCACGATCCGGGAGGCGCTGGTGGAAGCGGGAGGCACTCGCCTCAGACCGATTCTGATGACGGCCATCGCCACGATCTGCGCGCTGGTGCCGCTGGCGGCAGGGATCGGCGGAGGCAGCGTCATCTCCAGCGGGCTGGCCATGGTCGTGATCGGCGGACTTGCCAGCTCCACGCTGCTGACCCTTGTGGTGGTGCCGGTGATGTATGAGGTGCTCCATTTCAAGAAATCCCGCACGGAGCGCCGTTTGGCGCAAAGCCCGCAGGCGGAGGCGATAGCATAAACTTGCCGGGAAGCGCCGGCCTGGCCGCGGTTCGCCTCACCAGGACCAGGGCATGGAATCCCCAACCGGAAACGGTTGGGGATTTTGCTTCCATGATTACAAATTGACAATCGTGCAAAACGCGCCCATAATAAAAATTGTATACAGTTATACAATTACACACATATACTTAAATACATATGCGCACATATTCGGAGGTGCTTATGAACAGGATGCCGATGCCGGGGAATCGCCGGTTATCCACCAAAGATTATGCCTACTATGAAATCAAACAGCGCATTATCAGCGGTGATTTGGAACCGGATCAACCCGTAAACGAGGAAAGCTTGGCGCAAGAACTGGAAATCAGCAGAACTCCGCTTCGGGAAGCGCTGCAACGGCTGGAAATCGAAGAGCTGCTGATCCGGCTGCCCAACGGCAGATTGCGGGTAGCGCCGATTTCCGTGAAGGAAGTGGAAGAAATCTTCGAAATCCGCAGCTATCTTGAAGGAATCGTGGCCAAGCAGGCGACGATGAACGCCAGCGAGGACGACATTCAAAACCTGGCCCAATTGACCCGGGAAATCGTCCTGGCTGCCGAGGAATCGCGCCGGGAAGACGTCGTGTATTTCGGGAACCGTTTTCACAACTATTTGTACGAAATCAGCGGCAATCAAACGGCATGCAAAATCCTCAGCCAATTGAACGATCACATCAGCAGGTACCGACGGCTCGGACCCATCCGCGACGCGGGCCGGAGCAGGAAAGCCGCCGAGGAACATCAGGCGATATTTGACCGGATTGCCGCCAGGGACCCCGAGGGCGCTGAAAAGGCCATGTACACGCACATCCGGAACAGCCTATCCACGGCAGTCAAGTCGATCGAGAAATATCTGCAAGAAAGAACGCTCGGGGAGGACCACTAGATGTCGAAGGCCACGAGGTTTAGAGAGCTCCTGAAAAACGACGGAATTATCGTGATGCCCGGCGCATATGACGGACTTTCCGCCCGCCTCGTGGAAGAGACGGGATTCCAGGCGATGCTGGCGACGGGAGCGGGCATTTCAAACAGCCAGCTCGGTTGGGCCGACGTTGGTCTCACGACCATGACGGAAGTCGCCCAGGCGATCTCGAGAATGGCCGATGTCACGACGATTCCGATCCTCGCCGATGCCGACACCGGGTACGGCAACGCAATCAACGTCATCCGGATGGTGCGGGAATTTGAACGCGCCGGCGCGGCGGGAATCCAGATCGAGGACCAGGTCATGCCCAAGAAATGTGGCCACTTTACCGGGAAAGACGTCATCTCGAAGAAAGAGATGATTTATAAGATCAAAGCCATCGTCGAAAACCGCAGCAACCCCGATCTGGTCATCGTGGCGAGAACCGACGCCCGCGCGGTGAATGGCTTGGATGACGCGCTAGACCGCGCCTACGCTTATGCGGAAGCGGGTGCGGACGTCACCTTTATCGAAGCGCCACGCTCGGTGGAAGAGCTCGAACGGATCACCCGCGAGCTGAAGGGCATTCCGCAAGTGGCCAACATGGTGGAAGGAGGCCTGACTCCCCTCCTGTCCGCCAAAGAGCTCGAAGACCTGGGATTCAAGATCATGCTTTGCGCCAATACGGCCTTGCGGGGAGCCATCAAAGGCGCTCGCGCCGCACTGGAAGAGCTTTATCGTGAACGCAGCCAAAAAAATCTCGGCGATCTGATTTGCACATGGGAGGAAAGGCAACAACTGGTCAAACTGCATGAGATTCAAAACTGGGAACGGAAGTACTTGCATTGGAATAAAGAATGACCATTGGACATTGCTTTTGAAAAGACAAAGACGGTGAGCCGGAGAATGGTTCGCAACGCATTTCTCATCGCGCTGACCTATCAAATCATGCTGAATGCCACGCGCCCGATTGTATCGCTGTATGCCGTCGAGCTTGGCGCATCCACTGCTACAGTCGGCTTGCTGGCATCCGTATACGCGTTCTTTCCGCTGCTCGTTGCCGTGCACATCGGCAAAATGTGCGATCGATTCGGCATCCGGCTTCCCGTCGTCATTGGAACCGTCGGTCTGGCCATCGCCTTGGCATTCCCGTATTTCTTCCCGGCTCTGTGGAGTTTGTATGTTTCGCAGGCTCTGGTCGGCGTCGCGCAGATTTTCATTAATGTTTCGCTGCAGAACGCCATGGGAATGGCCGCGGAAAAAACGGAACGCGACAAAAATTTCAGCTTTTTCAGTCTCGGTGTTTCTTTCGGAGCGTTGATCGGCCCCGCGGCGGGGGGGTACCTGGGAGAATATCTCGATTATGCGGCAACTTTCCTGGCCTCAACCCTCTTCGGCATTGTGCCGATCATCCTGTCGCTCTTGCTCCCGAGAATGGGCGGAAGAAAGAAAAAAGACGAGGATAAGGAAACCGGCAAATTTCGCACCATCGAACTGCTCAAGCTGCCGATCTTGCGAAAGGCGCTTGCGGTCAGTATGTTGGTGCTCTACTCCAGGGACATTTATATGACCTACTTTCCCCTGTTTGCTTCATCGATCGGTCTGACTTCCGGGGAAATCGGTCTGATCCTGACCATACAGGGCGGCGCTTCCGTCGCGGTAAGAAGCGCTTTGGCATGGATGACGGGAAGATGGGGCCGGGAGAAAGTGCTCTTTTATTCCATGCTGATTGCCGGCATCTCCTTTGTTTGCGTTCCGTTTTTCGAGTTCAGGTACTGGTTCTGGGTCTTGGCCGCGCTGCTTGGACTCGGTCTCGGATGCGGGCAGCCGCTGTCGATGTCCATCACCTACAACGCTTCTCCGGAAGGGAGAACCGGCGAAGCGCTCGGGCTTCGGCTTTCCTTTAACCGGCTCTCCCAGGTTGTCGCTCCGCTTGTATTCGGATTGATCGGTTCGGTGGCGGGATTGGCCAGTGTGTTTTACACGAGCGGGTTATTCTTGATCGGCGGCTCTTTTTTCACCTCTAAGATCGAATCGAAAGGAGGACAACCGGATGAATCATAAAACGGGCCAAGGACAACCGATACGGGCGCATCCGCCGCCCGCCGACCAAAAAACGGGGGGGCCTGATATGTCATAGGCGGCTAAACCATTCTCGGAAATTCTTCTCCTTTTGCTGAAATTCCTGCAAGAAAGGAAGAGGTGTCATGAGAAGGAAATGGACGCTACTGACCATCTGTATCCTTGCGCTTTTTGTAAGCGCTTGCGGTGGGAGTACAACCGGTTCAGGCAAATTCCCTACAAAAAATGTTGAATTTGTCGCAGCAGGAAGCCCGGGCGGTGGATTGGACCTGTTCGCCCGGGCCATCGACCAGGCCATGACGGAAGCCAAGCTGCACGACCAGCCGATGATCATCAAAAACATGGGCGGTGGCGGCGGGAACGAGGCCAAAGCCTATATTAACAAACAGAAAGACCCGCATTACCTGTACGCCGAATCCAACCGCATTTACGTGAACAAAATCGTCGGCACGACGAACCTGGGCCTTGACTCGGTGACGCCGATCGCCCGGATGATCACGGAATATCTGGTCTGGGCCGTCAGGGCGGATTCTCCTTATCAGTCCGCCACGGAAATTCTCGACCAACTGAAAAACGATCCCTCTTCGATCGAAATCGGAGTGGGTACAATACCGTCCAACGACCAGATGAATGTCTTGCGGCCGGCCATGGCTTACGGCATCGACCCGACCAAAGTGCGGATCGTCGCTTTCAAAGACGGCGGAGACCTGATGACCCAACTGCTGGGTGGCCACATTCCCGTTGCTTCCACCGGTCTTTCCGAAACCATCGAACAGGTTAAGGCGGGCAATGTGAGACTTCTCGCCATTTCTGCGCCGGAACCGCTAAGCGGCGACTTGGCAGATGTCCCCAACTGGAAGTCTCTTGGCATTGATGTCAGCATTCTGCACTGGAGAGGCGTGTTTGCGCCCCCGAATGTCCCGCAAAATGTTGTGGATTACTGGAGCGGCAAATTTGCCGAACTCGTGAAGACGGACGCCTGGAAAGCCATTCTTGACAAATACGGATGGTTTGACGCGTTTGCCGGTCCGGAGGATTTCAAGAAAGCGCTGGACGAAGAAGCCCAAATCTATGAAGATCTGCTCAAAGATCTCGGTTTGGCGCAATAACAGCGGGTGAATTCCATGAAGCCGATTTCCAACAGGTGGACGGGAATCGCCGGCATCGTCATTTCTATTATTTACATTGCCGCAGCGTTTTCGATACCCAAACCGCCTGGACTGACCCAGGACCTGATGGGGTCTCGCTCGTTCCCGATCGCCGTCGGCATTTTGATCGGCCTGTGTTCCCTGGCCATCGTCTTCCAGCCGTCGTCAGACGATGACGGCCAGGAAATTTCCGGGGTGCAAGGCATCCTGCGAGCCTTCCCCTATGTGCTGATGCTTGCCGCATATATCTTGGTTTTGCCCTGGATCGGAACGGTCATCGCAACGATCGCGCTTTTCTTCGGAATGATCGGGAAAATCGAGGGCAAATACCGTTGGCAGGATTTGTTGTGGGCCGCAGGGATCACCATCGCCATGTGGCTGCTTTTTGAATTCGTGTTGAAAATTTCGCTGCCGGCAGGTTTCTGGGCGCGCTGAACCGGTGATAAGGGGGCGATCATGTGTGGATGTGTTGAACCTGCTTGGAGACGGATTGTTGAATGCCCTTGCGCCAGGTAATCTGCTTGCAGCACTCATCGGAGCGTTACTGGGCACGATCGTCGGCGTGCTCCCCGGACTGGGGCCTTCGACGACCGTTGCCTTGCTGATCCCGCTCACCTTCACCTTGCAAGCCGACAGCAGCCTCATCATGATGCTGGCCGTTTATTGCGGCGCGATGTATGGCGGTTCGCTCACCTCCGTCCTGCTGAAGGTGCCGGGGGAAGCTTCGTCGGTCATGACCTCGATCGACGGGTATGAGATGGCGAAACAGGGCCGCGCGGGACCGGCGCTGGCCATCTCCGCGATTGGTTCGTTTATCGGCGGCACGCTGTCGGTCATCGCCTTGATGCTGATGGCGATCCCGATCAGCAATTTTGCGCTGAAGTTTGGGCCGACAGAATATGTGGCCCTCATGCTGTTCGCCCTGGTCCTGTCCGCAACGCTGATCGGCAATTCGCTCGCCAAAGGCTTGCTTGCCATAGGCTTGGGCATGGGGGTTGCGATGATCGGCACCGACCTGCAGAGCGGCGTTGCCCGCCTGACGTTCGGGATCGGGCATCTGCTGGACGGCATCGATCCGATCGTGGCCATTATCGGCGTGTTCGGCATCGGCGAAGTGCTTCATTTTCTGGCCAAAAGAAGAAAAGGCGAGACCGGAGAACGCTTGGCGCTCAAAGGCAGACTGATGCCTTCGAAAGAAGACATGAAGCAATCGGCCGGTCCGATTGCCAGAGGTTCGCTGGTCGGCTTTCTGGCGGGGGTTTTGCCCGGCTCCGGCAGTACACTGGGATCCTTCATCGCATATACCATGGAGAAGCGGTTGTCCAAAAATCCCGAGAAGTTCGGCAAGGGAGCCATCGAGGGCGTCGCTTCCGCCGAAACGGCGAACAACGCTTCAACGGGCGGAGCACTGGTGCCGCTGATGACACTGGGCCTGCCGGGTTCGGGGACGACGGCGGTGCTGCTGGGAGCGCTCATGATGTATGGTGTGCGTCCCGGACCGCAGTTCATGACCGAACAATCCGAGCTCGTATGGACGATCATCGCGTCCCTGTATGTGAGCAATCTCATACTCCTGATCCTGAACCTGCCGATGATTCGGCTATTCGTCAAAATTCTTGACGTTCCCGTGCGCATCCTGATGCCGCTCATTCTGATCTTCGCCACGATCGGGGCCTATTCGATCAACGGTTCCATCAACGACGCCTGGCTGGTGCTGATTTTCGGGATACTCGGCTATCTGATGAGAGAAACGGGAATCTCGCCGGCCCTGTTCGTCCTGGCGCTGGTGCTGGGGGAACAGCTCGAAAGATCGCTTCGGCAGGCGGTCTACATTTCCAAAGGCTCGATCGAACCGTTCTTCACGCACCCGATCAGCCTGATTTTGATACTGGTGACCGTCGCGATCCTGGTCTACGACATCATCCGCAGACGACGGCCGAAAAAGGCCGCCTGAGAAACCGTAATTGCGGCGTTTGCACGGAAGCTTCCGCGACAACGGAAGCTTCTTTTTTTGTACGTCCGGCGTGGGCGTCATTTATGCGGTTTCGATGGATGCCTATAGTCTGGTATGTCAACTGGTTGACATACATATGACAACCGGTTATCATATGGGTGAGAAAGATGTCAGCGCATTCAAAACTCGTGAGTTTGGGGGATGAGTCCATGAAACCTGGAAAGCGTTTCGCCGTTCTGGCCGTGTGCCTTGTTTTGCTGCTGGGCCTGCTGGCGGGCTGCTCGGGCAAAAGCAGCAGCGGCGGCAGTGGCGGCAACACCGGCGGTACTTCGGACGGGGGGACAGCAACGTCGACCAGTTCACCTTCCGCGTCGTCCGGCAAGCAAATCAAGATCACGTTCTTCAATACGTCGGCGGAAGTCAACGAAGTGTTCGAAAAGCTGTTCGCCAAATACCATGAAGTCAATCCGAACGTGACGGTGGAACTGATTCCGACGCCGATCGGCGGCGCCCAGATCGAGATCTTCCAGTCGCGGCTGGCCTCGGGCAACCCGCCGACCATCTCCAACCTGGACCCGAGCCATATCTACGTTTACAGAGACAAGTTCCTGGATCTGGAGCCGGTAAAGGCGAAGTACGAAGAGCTTACTCTGCCCGGCGCGGTGGAAGGCGGCATCCTGGACGGCAAATTCCTCGGCATTCCCTGGACCGCCCAAGGCTACGGCCTGCTGTATAACAAGCGGGCTCTCGAGGAAGCGCTCGGCGGACCGTTCGATCCTTCGACCATCCGCACGCGGGATGCGCTGAAAGAGCTGCTGGAGAAAGTCCAGGCGGCCATGGGCGTGCCGCCCGTCATGATCCACGGCGCCGACTGGTCCCTTGGCGCGCACTATCTGGGTGCGCTGGGCTTCTCCCTGCAATCCCGCGATATGAATGAAAATCTGAAGTACTGGGAAGACGTGAAGGCGGGCCGTGCCAAACTGGCAGACAACGCGGTGTTCAACGGCCTCATGGATACCTTCGATGTGCTGAAAGAATACAATTACCGCAAGAACGACCCGCTGGTCGCCAACTATGAGCTGGACGGCCAGGATTTCGCCAAGGGCAACGCGGCGTTCTACTTCATGGGCGACTGGCTCTGGGCGGTCATCGGTTCCATGGAAGGCCGGGACAGCGAATTCGGCGTGCTCCCCGTGCCGATCAGCAACAATCCGGGCGATTACGGCAACGGGCAGGTCGCCTTCAGCCATCCGAAGCTGTTCGCCGTCGACAATTCCGCCGCGACGCCGGAAGAACAGCAGGCGGCGCTGGAATTCCTGGAATGGATGCTGACCAGCGAAGAAGGACAGAAGGCCATCACCGAAGAAATGGGCTTGACCATGCCTTACAAGAACGTGAAGGCTACGAGCAGCAACGCGATCGCCAAAGCCATCGGCGAATATGTCGAGAAGGGAGATACGATCAACATCGGCGTCATCAACTACTTCCCGACCGACTATTGGGCCAAGACCGGCGCGTCCATGCAAAAATACCTTGCCGGCGTGATCGACCGCAATCAGCTCTTCCAGGAAGTTCAAGCCTATTGGGAGTCCGTCCAATAACGAGCAGCTTCTCTTTGGAGCGGGTCATGGGCGTAAGGCGAGGGTCTTGCGCCCATCTTTCCTTTTTTCATAAGATTGAAACAAAAAAAGGTGCGGTGGCATGAAAAGCAAAACCATCTGGCGGAACACCGGACTTTTCTTTCTGTTTGCCGGCCCATCCCTGTTCGCTTTTACGGTCGTTTTTTTGATCCCGTTTTTGGTCGGCTTCTATCTGACCTTGACCAAGTGGGACGTCATCCGCAATGACGGCTCTTTCGTCGGCTTCGTCAACTATGCGGAAGTGTTCCGGGACAAGGCGTTTTGGACGCAGCTTTGGTTCACGATCCGTTATGTCTTTTTTACGGTGATCATCTCCAATGTGCTGGCCGTCGCCATCGCGCTCGCGCTGACCAGCGGGATCAGGGGGGAACGCTGGCTGCGGGCCGGCTATTTCACACCGAACCTGATCGGCGGCATCGTGCTCGGTTACCTGTGGCAAAGCCTGTTTTCCCGCGTGCTGCCGTATCTCGGACAGAAATACGACTGGCCGCTGTTTCAGACCTCCTGGCTGACCAGCACGGACAAAGCGTTCTGGGCGCTCGTCATCGCGACGAGCTGGCAGCTGGCCGGGTATCTCATGATTATCTACATTGCCGGGTTCACGGGCGTCCCGAAGGATATTGTGGAAGCGGCCAAAATCGACGGAGCGGGGAATTTCGCCGTCTTGCGGAAAATCGTGCTGCGGCTTGCCGTTCCGGCCATCGTCGTCTGCGTTTTCCTGTCCCTGTCCCGTTCGTTCCTGACCTATGATTTGAACCTCAGTTTGACAAAGGGCGGTCCGTTCAACTCGACGGAACTGGCGACCTTTTACATCGTGCAGATGGCGTTCCAATCCAACCAGTACGGCGTCGGCCAGGCGGAAGCGATCGTGCTGTTTGTCGTCGTGGCCGTCATTGCGCTGACCCAGTCCTATCTGCTGAAAAAACTGGAGGTGGAGTCGTGATGCCGGCGCGGCGGCTGAACCATCTCCTCAAAAACGTGTTGATTTATGCCGGACTGGTTGTTTTCCTGAGCCCGTTTTTGATCGTCATATTGAATTCGTTCAAGAAAACCCAATACTTTATCGAAAATCCGGTCGCGTGGCCCGATCCTTTCCAATTCGCCAATTACACCGACGCTTTCCAAAAAATGAACTTCATGCGAGGGTTCGCCAATACGCTGCTGATCACCGCACTGGCGGTGCTGGTCATCATTTTGTTCTCGTCCATGACGGGGTATCTGTTTGTCCGGTTCAAATGGAAAATCAACCAGGTGTTGTTTTTCATCATGCTGGCGGCCATGACCGTCCCGTTTCAGGTCATCATGATTCCGCTGGTCATGGCTTATGGCAATCTGGGGTTATTGGATTCGAAAGCCGTTCTCATTTTCATGTACATGGGATTCGGCGTTCCGCTGGGCGTGTTTTTGTTCCACGGCTTCATTAAAGGGATTTCGTATGAACTCGAGGAATCTTCATTCATCGATGGCTGCTCCCGGATCCGGACGTTCTTTCAGATCGTCTTCCCGTTGCTCAGGCCGGTGGTGGTCACCCTGGCCGTGCTGGATGTGCTTTGGGTGTGGAACGACTATCTGCTGCCGAGCCTGGTGCTCTTGTCGCCGGCCAACCGGACGCTGCCGCTTTCCATCTATGCGTTCTTCTCCACCTATTCCGTCGATTACGGCCCGCTCATGGCCGGTCTGATCATGACCATCATTCCGATTCTGGTTCTTTACCTGATCTTGCAGGATCACGTCATCAAGGGAATTACCGAAGGGGCTTTGAAATGAGACCATTCCGGAAAAGAATGGAGGCGCGCCAAACGTGGATACGAATCGTGTTCTTCCCGAATTGCGGGACGTGTTGGGCCGGTTGCCGGCGTTTCGCTTGCCTGAAGACCTGGAGAAGGCGAGGAACAACCCGCGGCCGCCGTTTCGAAAATCGGACCGCGTGGCCATTCGCGACGAAACGATCAAAGGCGCCGCAGGCCAGGACATGCTGGTTCGCATCTATGAACCGGCGGACAGCCGGACGTCCGGCCGTCCCGCCTTGCTCTGGATTCACGGCGGCGGCTACGTGATGGGGCATCCCGATTACGACGACAACCTGTGTCAGACGTTCGCCGAGGAAGCGGGATGCGTCGTTTTTTCGCCGGATTACCGGCTGGCTCCCGAGCATCCTTTCCCCGCCGGGCTGGAGGATTGCTATTCCGCCCTGGTTTGGCTCCACGAATCGGCCGGGCGGTACGGCATCGACACGACCCGGGTGGCAGTCGGCGGAGCCAGCGCCGGAGGCGGGTTGACCGCCGCCCTGTCGCTGCTCGCCCGTGACCGGGGCGGACCGTCCATCTGCTTCCAGATGCCGCTGTATCCGATGATCGACGACCGCAACGTGTCGCCGTCCAGCCATGAAATCCACCACCCGGCCGTATGGGACCGGGAAAAAAACATCGCGGCGTGGGCCATGTATTTGGGCGGTGCGGCGGAAGTTTCCCCCTATGCGGCGCCGATCCGGGCGGAAAATCTGGCCGGGCTGCCGCCGACCTACACGTGCGTCGGCCAGCTGGACCCGTTCCGCGACGAAACCATCGAATACGTAACGCGTCTGGCGCAGGCCGGCGTCGACGTGGAATTTCATCTGTATCCCGGTGGATACCATGGGTTCGAACACGCGGTTCCCGGCGCCGAAATCAGCGTCCGGGCGAAAAACGAGTACGTGCAGGCGCTGGCGAGGGCGCTGCGGCGCGAAGACTGAACCGCTGCAAACGAGGTGACCGCGGCATGGCTGTTGCGCAAATCAATTTCTATTCGCGGGCGCTCAACCGCAATACGACGTTCCAGGCCGTTCTGCCGATCGACAATCCGAAGGGACCCGCTCCCGACGGCGAACCGGCGCGCCCGATGGCGGCCCTCTATTTGCTGCACGGACTCACCGGCGACGACCTGGACTGGCTGCAATTTACCGGCATCCGCCTGTTTGCGGAGACGTACAACATCGCCGTGTTCATGCCCTCCGGATCCAACTCCTTCTATCTGGACGACGAAGAGAAGGGCGAACGGTTCGGCGAGTTTGTCGGCCGGGAATTGGTGGAATACACGCGGCGGCTGTTTCCGCTCGCGGCCGATCGGGAACGGACCTGGATCGGGGGCCTGTCCATGGGCGGATACGGCGCGATCCGCAACGGACTCAAGTACGCGGACACGTTTTCCCGGATCATCGCCCTGTCTTCGGCCCTCGTCACCTACCGCATCCACGGGCAAAAGGAAGGGACCGTCGACGGCCACAACATCAGCTATTTCAGGCGGGTATTCGGCGACCTGGACCGGGTGCTGGGCAGCGACAAGGACCCGGAGGCGCTGGCGCTGGAGCGGAAGGCGAAGGGCGGCATCCTGCCGGACATTTACATGGCCTGCGGAACGGAGGATTTCCTGCTGGACGTGAACCGGCGTTTCCACGACTTTCTCGTGAAGGAAGGTGTTCCGCACACCTATGTGGAAGCGCCGGGGGATCACAATTGGGAGTTTTGGTCCACGTTCATCCGGGCCGGGCTGCAATGGGCGATGGGCAAATCTGCGAATCCATAATGATATAATCAAGATATGTCATCGGAGTTTCATGCGAATCTAGCGGTTCCGGAGGGAACGGTATGGCGACCATCAAGGACGTGGCGGAAAAAGTCGGCGTATCGGTGACCACGGTGTCCAGGGTGCTCAATAACCGCGGTTACTTGAGCGAGGATTTGAAGCGGCGGGTTTACGAGGCGATGAGGGAGCTCAATTACCAGCCGAATGAACTGGCCCGGTCACTGTTCCGCAAAAAATCGAACATCATCGGCCTGATCATCCCGGATATCTCCCATCCGTTTTTCGGCGAAATTGCGAGATATGTGGAGTATTATGCCTACAAAAACCGGTACAAGATTTTGCTCTGCAACTCCCAGCTGAATCGCAACAAGGAACAGGATTACCTCAATATGCTGAAGGCGAGCCAGGTGGACGGCATCATCATGGGCAGCCACACCCTGGACACCAAGGAGTTCACGAAGATCAATCTGCCGCTGGTCACGCTGGACCGCCAATTGTCGGAATCGATCCCGTACGTTTCCGCCGACCACTACAAGGGCGGGGTGCTGGCCGCCAAATTGCTGATCCGCAAGGGATGCCGGAAAATCGCCCACATCAGCGGCAACCTGAAGCTGCACCTGCTGGCCAAGACCCGGTACGACGGCTTCATGGACACGGTGACCCGGGAGAAGATCCCCCATGTCGTGGTCGAGACGGATCTGAACGGTTTCAAGTACGAGGAATACGGGAAAATTGTCGAAGATCTGTTCCGGGAACACCCGGACATTGACGGGGTGTTCGCCAGCAGCGACGTGATTGCCGCGCAGGTGCTCAAAGAATGCCGGCGGCTCGGCAAAGAGGTGCCGAAGGACGTCAAGGTGGTCGGCTTCGACGGCATCAAACTGGGCGAATACATTATTCCCGGTTTGACCACCATCCGGCAGCCGATCAAGGAAATCGCCAAAACTTCCGTCCAATTGCTGATCGACCAAATCAACGGCAAAGAAGTGCAGCGGGAAAACATTCTGCCTGTCAAATTGGTGGAGAAGGAATCCACCTGACGGTCTCCAAAGGGGCGGGGGAACCTTGCCGTTTTTTCCGCGCATAGGCCCGCCGCTTCTTCTATCAACCGATTGACACACATATGTCAAGCGGTTAATATATGGAAGTCGGATGACGAGCGTGTGATTGGAAATCCCGCCGTTGGCATGGCTTTGAGCGTTTTCCGTGCCCATGCATCATGAATGCAACGGCGAGCGGAGGGAAACGGGTGTTCAAACTGGACCATCACATCGAATTGAAAGAAAAGCCGAATGACATCCTGACCGTGGGCGAGCTTCTGATCGACATGATTTCCGAAGCCTACGACGACATGGTGGATTGCAACACGTACAACCGCTTTTTGGGCGGTTCGGCCGCCAATCTGGCCTTGAACACGAAGAAACTGGGCCTTCGTTCCCTGGTCGCTTCGGCCGTGGGCAAGGACGGATTCGGTGCGTTTTTGCTTCGGCATCTGGAACGGGAAGGGATTCCGACGGATCACATCCAGCTCACGGATGAGGCTACCAGCATGGTGGTAATCACCAAAAGCCGGTCCACACCCCATCCGATTTTTTATCGGGGAGCGGATTTCCGGTTGAACTTTACGCCGGATCTGGCGGAAGCGGTCAAGCAATCGAGGATCGTCCACTTTTCCTGCTGGCCGATCTCCAGGGAACCGGCCCGTTCCGCCGTCGAGCAGGTGATGGATCTGGCCAAATCGGAAGGAGCGCTGGTCGGTTTCGATCCGAACTACCATCCGGCCATCTGGAGCAAGGGCGAGGACGGCGCGGCCTACGTGAAATCCATCGTCGGCCGGGTGGACGTGATCAAACCGTCGAAGGACGACGCCGATCGGCTGTTCGGGACGGATTCGCCGGAAAACCATCTGGCCAGATTTCTCGATCTCGGGGCGAAATTGGTCATTTTCACCATGGGAGCGGACGGCATTCTGGTGTCCAACGGCGCCGAAACCCTGCGATTGGACAGCATTGCGACGGAAGTGGTGGATGTGACGGGAGCCGGCGATGCGTTCTGGGCCGGATTCTATGCCGGTCTCGTGAGGGGGCTTTCCCTGGTCGGTTCGGTGGAATTCGGCATGGAAGTGAGCGCCTACAAATTGCGGCATCTGGGGCCCGTCAGCCGATTCCCGAAAGAGTACCGGCTGGCGGAAATTTCGTACGGCGGTGAAAGGCTCCATGAAAGTTGACAACCGTGTCCAGCTGATTACCTATCCCGATTCCCTGGGAGGCGACCTCGCCGCCCTGCAGGATGTGTTGCGGCGCCATTTCCGCGGCTTGTTCACGGGGGGCATCCACATCCTTCCGCCCTATCCTTCCTCGGGCGACCGCGGATTTGCCCCGATGGATTACGGCATGATTGATCCCCGGTTCGGTACATGGGAAGACATTCGGCGCATTGGCGAGGAATACGGCGTGATGCTGGATGTCATGGTGAATCACATCTCCCGCCGTTCCCCGCAATTTCAGGATTTCCTCGCAAAGGGCCGCAAATCCCCGCATGCCGACATGATCCTGACCCTCGACAAGATCTGGCCGGACGGGCAGCCTGTCCAGGCGGATATCGACAAAATGTTTTTGCGGCGCCCGGTGCCCTATTCCTCCTTCATCCTCGGGGACGGGACGGAAGCGAAAGTGTGGACAACGTTCGGGAAGACCGATCCGTCGGAGCAAATCGATCTCGATGTGAATTCGCCTTTGACCCGACAGTACTTTTCGGACATTTTCCGGCAGTTCAAGTCGAATCGTGTCCGCATGGTGCGCCTTGACGCGGTGGGCTATGTCACCAAGAAACCGGGAACGAGCTGTTTCTTCGTGGAACCCGACATATACGGGTTTCTGGACTGGGTGGCCGGCCAGGCGAAAGAACTTGACATCGTCCTGCTTCCCGAAGTACACGCCCATTATTCCATTCAGTACAAATTGGCGGAGCGGGGTTTTTGGATTTATGATTTCATCCTGCCGTTCCTGGTGTTGGAGTCGCTGGTCACCCGTTCTTCGGCCATGCTGCGGCGCTACCTGAACGATCGTCCATCCCGCCAATTCACGATGCTGGACTGTCACGACGGCATTCCGGTCAAGCCGGATCTGGACGGGCTCGTGGACACGAAGCGGGCGCGGCGGGTTGTGGATCTGTGCCTCGCGCGCGGTGCCAATCTGAGCCGCGTGGTGTCCGATCAGCACAAATCGCCGGACGGTTTTGACGTTCACCAGATCCGCTGCACATATTACGACGCACTGGGCCGGGACGATGACGCCTATCTGGCCGCCCGGGCGATCCAGCTGTTCGTGCCCGGCATTCCGCAAATCTACTACGTCGGTTTGCTGGCGGGGGAAAACGATCCGGCCGCAGTGGCCGAACGCGGCGACGGCCGGGAAATCAACCGGCACAATTATTCGCTGGAAGAAATTGAACAGGCTGTCCGGCGGCCCGTCGTGCAGAGACTGCTGAAGCTGATCCGTTTCCGCAACGAACACGGAGCGTTTCAGGGCATGTTCCAATGTCCGGAGACGGAAGACAGAGAAATCACACTCCGGTGGGAAAACGAAGGCAAAAACTGCACGCTTCACGTGGATTTGGACACGTTCCGCTCCGTCGTCCGATATACCGATGAACGGGGAATGGAACGGCATTGGGTCGTTTGACATGGGAACGGATCGGGGCCCGCCCGGAAGGAGCGGGCCCCGCTGATCCTATTTGCGTTTCCCGGATTGAACCGGGCGATCCGACAGCACCCGGTAATCGATGATGTTCCCGTACCGATCCGTTTCAATGGCGCAGCAGCTTCTCATCATGGACTTGATCATTTCCCGGCCGCGCTGCACCCTGGACTTGGCTCAACGGCAATGGTCACGCGCACTGCTGCATCTATTCCCCCTCGGACGAGGAGACCGGGGTGCGGCTTCAGCGCATCGGTTTCGGATAAATCCGCGCCAATCCACGCCTGTGCGGGCCGTTATCGGTCCGGGTTCCGTGTCTGCGCGGTTCCGGTCAAACTCCGCGCGGATTCGGCCCGCGTCCGGCCACTCAGCGCTTCATGCTGAAGACGAGTGAGTGAATCAGGTCGTACGAGAAGTTGATCGGATGGTTGAAGTCCGCACCCCAACCGGCGCGGGCGATGTCGAACTGTATAAGCGACAACCCGTGATCCGGTAATCGGATCGTGCGGTCCATGAACAAAAGGGTATATATAGTCCCTATATATACCCTTTTGAATTTTTCAAACAGGTGGTGATGTGCCGATGGTGCGTTACATTTCCCGAAAATTCATCTTCATGATCCTGTCGCTGTTCGTGCTGGTCACCGCCACATTCGTCCTCATGAACGCGGTTCCCGGCAGTCCCCTGCAGCGGGAGAAGGCAACCAGCCCTCAAATTCAGAAAAATCTGGAAGCTTTCTACGGCCTGGACAAACCGCTGGTTCAGCAATACGGCATTTATCTCAAACATTTGCTGCAGTTTGATCTGGGCATTTCCATGAAGAAGCGGTTTTACTCCGTCAACAAAATCATCAACGATTCGTTCAAATATTCGTTCAGGCTCGGCATCGTTTCGGCCATTACCTCGGTCGTGGCGGGATGCGTGCTGGGCATCATTGCCGCCTTGCATCACCGAAGGTTTCTGGACAACCTGGCGATGGTGCTGGCGGTGATGGGGCTGGCCATTCCCAGCATGGTGATGGCGCCGGTGCTGCAATACCTGTTCGCCGTGAAAGTCCGCTGGTTCGAGGTGGCGGGGCTGGACGGACCGCTGGATTACGTACTCCCCACCATTGCGCTTTCCTCGGTTTCCATCGCGTTTATCGCCCGCCTGATCCGCTCGACCATGATCGAAGTTTTGCACGCCGACTTCATCCGGACGGCGAAAGCCAAAGGCCTGCCCGGCCACCTGATCGTATGGCGGCACTGCCTGCGCAATTCGATGCTTCCCGTGGTGACATACCTGGGCTATCTGCTCGCCAACGTCATTACCGGTTCCGTCATCATTGAAGCGATTTTTGCGATCCCCGGCATGGGCAAGTTTTTCGTGCAAAGCGTGATCGACCGGGATTACCCGTTGATCATGGGGATCACGGTGTTTTACGCCGTTCTGCTGATGGTATGTCGGTTTCTGGCCGACATCGCCTACGCGCTGGTGGATCCGCGCATGAGAAACTTTGCAACGAAGGCGGGGAACTGAAACGTGCAGAACAACAGCAACATTGGCGCCGTCCAACAAACAAGCCCCGATCTGTTCACCCCCATCGAACGCGTGATGGCCGGGAGCGAGCGTATCGAGCGGAAAAGCATGACGGCCTGGCAGTATGTCCGGTACCGGCTGGTGTCCAACAAACTGGCGATGACCGGACTTGTCCTCATGGTCCTGACCGTTTTGATGGCGATTTTTGCGCCCATCCTTTCGCCCTACGACCACTTCACCACCAACCTGGAAAACGCGAACCGGCCGCCCAGTTGGTCCCACTGGTTCGGGACGGACGATCTCGGACGGGATATGTTCGTGCGGACGTGGAAAGGCGCACAGATATCGCTGTTCGTTGGTGTCATGGCGGCTTTGATCGACCTTGTCATCGGCGTCGTGTACGGCGGCATCATGGGATATTTCGGCGGAAAAGTGGATGAAGTGATGAACCGGATCGCGGAAATTTTGTACGCGATCCCGTATCTGCTCGTGGTGATTTTGCTGCTGGTGGTGATGGAACCGAGCCTGACCACCATCATCATTGCCATGTCCATCACCGGCTGGATCAACATGGCCTGGATCGTGCGCGGTCAGATCATGCAGCTCAAAAATCAGGAATACGCGCTGGCATCGCGGGCGCTCGGGGCCGGCAACATGCGCATCCTGTTCCGGCACCTGATCCCGAACGCCATCGGTCCGATCTTTGTCACCCTGACGCTCACCGTCCCCAATGCGATTTTCACCGAGGCGTTTCTCAGCTTCCTGGGACTGGGCGTCCAGTCGCCTGTCGCTTCCTGGGGAACGATGCTGAATGACGGGATCAACGCGATTCAGAACTACCCGTGGCGGGAATTCTTTCCGGCCCTGTTCCTTAGTCTGACCATGTTCGCGTTCAACGTATTCGGGGACGGCCTGCGGGACGCGTTTGATCCGATCATGCGGAAATCGTAACGGAAGGAAGTGCGGCCCATGACAGAGACCATTTTGGATGTGCGCGATTTGCGCGTATCGTTCCGTGTGTACGGAGGCGAAGTCCAGGCGGTGCGGGGCGTCAGCTTTCAGGTGAAGGAAGGGGAAGCGGTCGCGATCGTCGGCGAGTCCGGCTCCGGCAAAAGCGTCACGGCGCAGGCGATCATGCGTCTGATTCCCACGCCGCCGGGCGAGTACAAAAGTGGTTCCATTTTCTTCGAAGGCCAAGATCTGGCAGCGCTTTCCGAAAAAGAAATGCAGAAAGTGCGCGGCAACAAGATCGGCATGATCTTCCAGGATCCGATGACGTCGCTGAACCCGACGATGACGATCGGGATGCAGATCATGGAAGGGCTCATGAGGCACCAGCGGCTGAAGAGAAACGCGGCAAAGGCGCGGGCGATCGAACTGCTCTCCATGGTCGGCATTTCCAACCCGGATACGCGGATCAAACAATATCCGCACCAGATGTCCGGCGGCATGCGGCAGCGGGTGATGATCGCCATGGCGCTCGCCTGCAACCCGACCCTGCTCATCGCCGACGAACCGACCACGGCGCTGGATGTGACGATTCAGGCGCAAATTTTGCAGCTCATAAAGGAGCTTCAGCAGAAAACGAAAACCTCGATCATCCTGATCACGCATGACCTGGGCATCGTGGTGGACCTGTGCGATCGCGTGATCGTCATGTATGCGGGACAAATTGTGGAAACGGGAACCAAGTGGGAGATTTTCCGAAATCCGCAACATCCGTACACGAAAGGCCTGCTCAAGTCGCTGCCGCGGCTTAACCAGGCGAAAAACGAACCGCTCGTTCCGATTTACGGGACGCCGCCCGACATGATTCAGCCCCCGCGCGGCTGCGGATTCTGCAGCCGGTGCAGCGAAGCCATGCGCATTTGCGAGATGGAAGATCCGGATTGGACCACAATCAGCGAAACGCATCAAGTGCGCTGCTGGCTGCAGCATTCCGGCGCCAAAAAGGCGGTCGCCGTCGGCGAAGGGGGGGCTGGAGCATGAGCCAGGCGTTCGTGGAAGTGCAAAACCTGAGCAAATATTTTCCCGTGGGAAGAAACAGGGTATTGAAAGCGGTGGACGGGATCAGTTTCACCATCCGGAAAGGCGAAACGCTCGGACTGGTCGGCGAATCCGGCTGCGGCAAGTCGACGGCCGGACGCACGGTCATCCGTCTGTACGAGCCGACGTCCGGGAGCGTGGTGATTGACGGCACGGAGGTCACGAAGCTGTCGCGCTCCAAGCTGAAAGCCTTTCGCCGCAAGATGCAGATGATTTTCCAGGACCCTTATGCCTCCCTCAATCCGAGGATGACGGTGCTGGACATCATCGGCGAAGCCCTTGACATACACGGCCTGGTGAAAAGCCGGGCCGAGCGGACGCGCAGAGTGGAAGAACTGCTGGAACTCGTGGGCTTAAGCGCCCAGCACGCCTCGCGGTATCCCCACGAGTTTTCGGGCGGACAGCGGCAGCGGATCGGGATCACCCGGGCGCTCGCCGTCCAACCGGAGTTCATCGTATGCGACGAACCGATTTCCGCGCTGGACGTGTCCATCCAGGCACAGATCGTGAACCTGCTCATCGACCTGCAAAAAAAGATGGGCCTGACCTATCTGTTCGTCGCCCACGATCTGGCGATGGTCAAATATATCAGCGACCGCATCGCCGTCATGTACCTGAGCCAAATCGTGGAACTGGCGCGCAGCGAGGATTTGTACGACCAGCCGCAGCATCCGTACACGAAAGCGCTGATGTCCGCCATTCCGATTCCGGATCCCGAAGTCGAGGCCAAAAAGGAACGCATCATTCTGCAGGGCGAACTGCCCAACCCCATTTCGCCGCCGAGCGGCTGTCCGTTTCGGACGCGCTGTCCGTTCGCGATGGAGCGCTGCGCGGAGGAGAAACCCGCGTTCCGCGAAGTGCGGCCGGGACACTGGGCGGCTTGCCATCTGCACGACTGAAAAAGACGGAATCGTATAAAATACACGACGGCTATCGCTGACATACCATTAAGCATTTTTCCATTAAAAATCCCCAACCGCGGAAGGTTGGGGATTTTGCATTTCAAAGCATCTGCCATGAAGTTCCAAAAAAGAAATGCAACGTGATCCGCAGTGGAACCGTCTCTTGAGTAGAAGGCCGCTTCATGGACTTTCTGAAAAAACTTTGGCCTGGAGGGAATGCAAACATGAAACGCCTTTCCATACTCTTGCTTGCGGCGTTGATGGGGGCGACGTTGACCGGATGCGCCCTGGGCAATATCGCCGCCAAGGCTCCGGAGGAAGATGCGGAAATTCAGCAGCCGTCTGACAGCCAGAGCGATGAAAAAACGGTGGCCCGTCTGGTCGAGGAATTCGGCACGAAGCTCAAGCTGGTTTCGCTCCTTGCCCCGCAGGATGCGGTCGGCCAGAGCATGAAAGAGCACTACGGCAGCTATGTGACCGACGAATTGCTGGCCAAATGGATGGGGGATCCGGAGCATGCCCCCGGGAGATGGGTGTCCAGTCCGTGGCCGGAGCGAATCGAGATCAGCGCGGTCGAAAAGATTGCGGATGACGCCTACCGGGTTGACGGCAATATTATTGAAGTCGCCAGCGCCGATCCGGAAAAGGAAGACACGGTGAACCGGATCCCGATCACGCTGACCGTCAAAAAATTCGAAAACGGCTGGCTGATTGATGAGGTTACCGTGGATTCGGGCGAGGAAAATGAAAATGAGTCCGTTGTCTATACGAACACCGACTACGGCTTCAGGTTCGCTTTGCCGGAAAGCTGGAAAGGGTACACGATCATTGCGGACACATGGGAAGGCTCGGCTCCCGGCAGCGCGAACGCCGACGAGACCGGCCCGAAGATCATCATCCGGCACCCGGAATGGAAAGAGAAAGAACCGAGACAGGACATCCCCATCCTGGTCCTGACGCTTGCCCAGTGGGACGCTTTGCAGCAGGAAAAATTCCACATCGGCGCCGCGCCGGTCGGGCCGAGCGAGCTGGGCCGCAACAACAAGTACGTCTTTGCATTGCCGGCCCGCTACAATTTCGAATTCCTGACAGGATACGAAGAGGTGGAACAGATCCTGCAGAACCGTCCGCTTGAACCGATTCAAGTCGGGTGAGCGGGAGTTCGTTTCCTTTTCAATATTGGAGAAAGAGCACCGCGGAGGTGCTCTTTTTTCATGTATATTTCGGTTCATTCTGGTGAGAAAATGGATTTCAATTTCTTACAGGTTGTGGTATGATTATGGCGTAATGCGTATAATAGGGAATGACCGCAGGTGTTGCGGCACCTACGGTCACCGTACAACAGCCGCTTGAAAGAGCGGTCGGCTTAGCTGAGCCGGGAATAGACCGCGGCCCTCGCTCAAGGGCGGTCTATTTCCGTTTATGAGACATTATCAACACCACGAGAGTCGCAAACGCGATCATCAACGACAGTGTTTGATAAACATCCAACGGCCTCACCTCCCTGCCCGAGAGGCTAGCCGACCGCCCTTGCAAAGCCATATCTGTTGTACAAGAAATATTATATCACAAACTGGAAGAGATGCCTATGTATGGCATCTTTTTTCGTGGAACATAGAAGTTTTCCGGCATTGGTCAACAAATTGTCAAAAAATCCGCGGAAACCGGTCACTGCATGCGCAACGCGGCGTTGGCAACATGGTAAAGTCAGTGCCTGCAAATGAAAGGAGATCGCCATGAATTCCGCAGTGGCCAAAGCGGGCTCGGTTTTCACCGCCGTATCGGTGATCGGATTTGCCCTGTGCATGCTGATCGGTTTTGATTTTGGATACTACCTGGCGGGCCAATTGATCGCGTTCGGCTTTGTGATGATGATCGCCGGGTTTCATGCCGAAAGCGGGAAAGAACACCAGGCTGCCGCCAATACCGCTTTGGTATTTGCCGGGGTTTACGCCGTTTTGGTTTTGCTGGTCTATTATGCGCAGACCACGGCGGTCCGGCTGGATCCGTTGGGGGAAGAGGCATTAAGCATCATTGATTTTAAACGGTTCGGCTTGTTTTTCAGTTACGATCAGTTGGGGTACGCGGTCATGTCATTGGCCACTTTCTTCATCGCTCTCACGATCGACGCCAAGTCCGGGATGGATAAGTGGCTGAAAGGGCTGCTCATGGTTCATGGCGTGTTTTTTATCGTCAGTTTCATGGTGCCGATGCTGGGAGTGTTTCGGCCGGACAGAGAGGGATCGGCCTGGATCGGGACGTTGATACTGGAAGCGTGGTGTATCTACTTTTTGCCGATTTGTATCCTGTCCTGCTTTCATTTTCAGAAGACGTCCGCGAGGTGATGAAAAAGCCCTGCATCATACGCAAGGCTTTATGATTATTGATAGGAAGGCGTGGCGCATTTCTGATTCCGGTAATAGAGTTGCAAAGATTATAATATGAGTCGGGCACCGGTTCTTTGGCTAACATGATTTCGCGGAGAGGACGTTTCTTTTGAGCCAGCTGTTATTGCCTCTCGGTATTATCGCCGCGGGCTTTTTTATTGGCATCATGGTCAGGCGAATCCAGCACCGGCTGGCGCCGGACCGCGGGTCCCGCCTGATCGGAAGCATCATGGCGCGGATTCTGCAGCTGACGGTGACGTTGGTTTTTCCGTTGTGTTTTGTCGCGATTTTCTGGAATGTGGATCTGAAAAACGTCAAACTGTTCGTACTGCCTTTTCTCGGGGTCTTTGCCCTGGTGTCGGGAGGCCTAATGGCCATCGGTGCCGCCAAACTGCTGAAACTGGACCGCAAGCAGACCGGGTCCATGTTCTCGCTGGGCGCATGCACCAATATCGGCAGCATCGGCATGATCGTCTGCTTCGCCCTGCTGGGAGAAGAAAGTCTGGCTCTTGTCGGGCTGTACAAGCTGTTCGAGGAGTTCGTGTATTATCTGTTCGTTTTTCCGGCGGCAAAGTCATTCAGTCTTGAGCCGGATGCCAATCGGTCGGAGAAGCGTTCGGAGAGAATCACGAAGCTGCTGAAGGACCCGTACATCCTGATCTCTTTCTCCGCGATCGCCGTCGGTGTCGCGCTGAACCTTTCGGGGCTGGAACGTCCCGATTTCATCGGCCGTTCCGTCGGAGGACTGGTGTCGGTGGGCGCGTTCCTGATGATGCTGGTGTTCGGGTACAGCAACCGGATCGCATCCATCAAACGCTATCTGAAGGCGGGCGCCGCCATTGCCGTCATCAAATACGCTTTGGTTCCCACAGCTGTGGTGCTGCTCGGTTTTCTGGCCGGCCTGGGGAGCGTCCAAGACGGCTTGGCGTTGAAAACATTGGCCATCCTGGCGTCCATGTCTCCCGCCTTTACGTCCCTGGTGCCTCCCCGGCTGTATCAACTGGATATGGATTTGGCCGACGCCGGCTGGCTGTTCGGCACCGTGCTGCTGGTCGCCGTCGTTCCGATACAGTACATGCTCGTGACATGGGTGCTTTGAAGGCCTGACGGATAATCGGCCGGAGTCACTCGCGCGCCCTGCCGTGTTTCATCAGATCCATGGCGTTGTCCGCGGCGTTGATCAGGGCCTGCCCGTCGGTTCCGTCAGACGGATAGAAGCTGTAGCCGATGCTCATTCCGACGCTGGTCAGCCCGAACTTGCCGGAGACGCATTCGGCAAACCGCTGCCGGATTTCCCCCGCCAGGCGTTCAGCAGCAAAGCCAGGGTTTCGCCGTTCCGCCTGGCGTGCGCCAGGGCCGCATCCAATTGTTCGTGGAAATACCGACGGTTGGGCAATCGCGTGAGCGGATCGTGATAGGCCAGAAAGGCGATTTCTTCCTGCTGCATTTTTTGGACGGTAATATCCTGAAGAATGAGCAGGGTGTGCGTTTCGTTGTCGACCAGCACATAGTCGGCGTTGACGAGCAGCACCAAGCGTTGGCCATTTTCGAATCGCAGTTCCAGCCATTCCGCCAGCCGTTCGGAGGCAAACGGCAGCGACTTCAGCATTTGCACGGCCGCGGGGTTGGCATGCTTGACATTGAGGTTCTCGTCCGCCAGCAAAATCGCGTGCGGGTTCATGTTGTACAGCTTTTCGTAACGTCTGTCATACAAGCTCAGAAAATCATGCTTTTTCATTGTCCGACGCAGGAAGTAGCACCAGATGACCCCGCTGTACAGGTACGGGAACGGGGGCAACGCATCCGCGAAGTTGATGTAGCCAAATATGCAGTGCCAGATGATGGCGATGAAGATCCCGAAAGCCAGCTGGTTGTAGATCGACTTTTGCTCCTGCGATTCCGATTTCTTTTGGGCGATCATGAGCGGGATGAGATACAGGGCGTCGATGAAGATGCTCGCCGTCATGGCAATGTAATAGCCCGCAGTGTAAACCGGCAGTTTCCAGTTGCCCACTCCACGTACTCCTGGGCGGAAATCAACTGGGCGCCGGTGGCGATGTTCAGGATGACGAATTCTAAATTTGATGGAAATTCGCACCATTCTCCACGCGCAAATTCGCTGCCATACATTTCCCGGCATTAGTTCTATAATGGAAGAAAAGGGACATGGGGTGATGGGAATGGGCAAGCCCGTGCGTCTGACGGAAGAAGAAGTCGCAGCCAGGCTGCCGGCCCTGGAGGCGAGGGGTTGGGTGCGCAAGGACGAGAAGTGGATCGAGCGCAAGTACCGCTTTCCGACGTTCAAGGAGGCGATGGCCTTTGTCGTGGCTGTTGGCGACGAGGCCGAAGCCATGGTGCACCATCCCCTGATATCCATCGATTACAGGATGGTGACGCTGCGGCTGACCACCTGGAGCGCGGGCGGGTTGACGGAGCTCGATTTCCGGTCGGCGGACGCCTACGACCGGATTTATGAGCAAATGAACCCGTGAGGTCAAGCCGGCTCTTCCCGCAAAGTGCGTGCTTCCTGCAGCGAAAACGAGAACGTGGTCGACACGTTTTCCACGCTTCGCACCCTGATCTCGCTGCCGTGCCGCCTGACGATCGACTGCGCGATGGCGAGGCCGAGCCCGTAGCTTCCGTCTTCGTGGGTGCGGGACCGGTCGGCGCGGAAAAACCGGTCGAACACCCTCGGCAGGTCTTCCTTCGCAATGCCCGGGCCGCTGTTGGAGATGGAAAAATCGATCCGCCGGCCGGCCCGGGCCAGCGAGAGCGCGATCCAGCCGTCCGGATTCGCGTATTTGACGGCGTTGTCGAGCAGGATTTCCACCACCTGCCGGATGCCGTCCGGGTCGCCGATGGTCATCAGGCCCGGTTCGACGGAACGGGTGAAGGCGAGGTTTTTGCCCGTCGCCGCCGCTTCCATGGAGCGGACCGCGCTTTCGACCACCTCGCTGAAATTGAACCGCGCAAAATGCGGCGACGCCTGGTCATCGTCGGTTCGGGCCAGGATCAGCAGATCATGGACAAGCCGGGCCATCCGATCCGCGCCGCCGCGAATGTTCTCGATCCATTTCATCTGATTCTGTACCGTATCCTGCCGGCTGGCCGCCAGGGCGTCGCAGTTCGCGTGGATCACCGAAATCGGCGTTTTCAGTTCGTGGGAGGCATCGGCCACGAACTGCTTTTGTTTTTCCCATGCGTGCCGGATCGGCCGGATGGCCCGGTTGGCGAAATACAGGCTGACGGCCGAGATCCCGAACAGCGTGCCGATGCCGACGAGCACCAGCGCCATGATCAGCTGGGCGAGGGCCCTGTTCATCTCCGTGACGTCCAGGAACCGGATGCTGTAGTTTTGCCGTTCGACGGCCGGCGGAGCGCCGTTCTCTCCCACGACCTGCAGGCGGATGGGGGAGACGATGTACCGCCACTGCCGGTTGTCCTGTTTGATCACCTCCTGTTCATCCTGATTCTTCCAAGCGATCTCCACGAGCTTTTGGTACGATTCTTCGGGCAGGTGGACGCCGGACTCGATGCGCAGGATTTGCCCGTTCCCGTCCACCTCGGCGTGAAAAGTGCCCGTGCCCCCCATGTACACGTTTCGGATTGCATGCCGGAATTCGCCCGTTTCCGCCGGAAGGCCGGCCCCCCCGGGAACGGCGGCCATCCGGACCTGCGCCTCGGGGGGGGCCTGCAGCTGTTGCCGGATATCCTCTTCCAGATTGCTGCTGGTGATGTAATAGACGATGCCGAACGCCAAAATCATGATGCCCGACGTGATGGACAGGTTCAAAAGCAGAAACCGGTTGCGCAATTTTGTGAACATCGTCTCACCCCCGCGGCTTCAGCACGTATCCCGCGCTGCGCACGGTCTGGATGACCGCCGCCGAACCGAGCTGGCCGATTTTCTTGCGCAGGAACGAAATATACATCTCGATGCGGCTCTCGTCCGCGTCCGTGTCATAGCCCCACACTTTTTCGATCAGCATGTCCTTGGACGTGACCAGGTTCTGCCGCCGCATGAGCCACTCCAACAGCTGCGATTCCTTCGGGGGAAGCCGGATCTCGGCGCCGCCGCACCGGAGCGTATAGGCGAGCGGGTCCAGGGTGAGATCGCCGCAGGTCAGCATCCCGTCCTGATGGTAGGTGGCTGCCCGGCGGCCGAGCGCACGAAGGCGCGCCAGCAGCTCCTCCGTATGAAACGGCTTGGCCAGATAATCGTCGGCTCCCGAATCGAGCCCCTGCACCTTGTCCTCAATCATGCCCCGCGCGGTGAGCAGAATGACCGGCGCCGTGATGCCGTTCTCCCGAAGTTCCCGGAGCACGCGGAGGCCGTCCATCCTGGGCAGCATGATGTCCAGCACGATCATGTCGTAAATGCCCGACAGGCCGTTGTCCAGCCCGTCTTCGCCGTTGAAGGACAGGTCCACCGCGTAGCCGTTTTTCCGCAGCACCTGGCCGATCGCTTCCGCCAGGGGAACCTCGTCTTCGACCAGCAAAATCCTCATCCCGCCATCCCCTCGCCCAAGATCGGTGGCTTTAAGGTCCCATTGTAAAACGCCAACCTTTGGATAACCTTAGGGGAACCTTAAAGGAGATTTAACCCCGGAAAATAAAGGTTGGCCAAAGGTTGGCGGATTACGATCGGTCCTGGAAAGCAGCGCTGCTTGAAAAAAACCAATTGGAGGGATACGAGGATGAAGATCAAAAAGAAGATGGGCGTGCTGATCGTCTGCGGGGTGTTTGCGGTTGCCATCGGCGCCGTGTCGGCCTCCGCGTCCGGCGCGTTCTCGACGCTGCTGGTCAAGATCGAAGACGGTGTCAAATTCTACTCCACGGATAACGGCAACACGTGGAGCACGCAGGCGCCGGAGGGCGTCACCGAAACGGCGGACGCGGACGGCAAGGTGACCATGACAAGGGGGACCCCTTCCGGGGAGGAGGGCGGCAAAAAATTCTACACTACGGAACGCGGCACCACCCAAAACGGCGAAACACAGGAAAGGCCCCGGAAAAGCATCGCCGCCGACGCATCGGGAGCGGTCAAGGCCAAGGGTGAAGCGCACCTGATGGTCAAAGAGGAGAACGGCGTAAAACAGTTTTCCACGGACGGCGGCAAGACGTGGAGCCGGGAAGCGCCCCATGGCTACGGCGAACGGGACGGGATTTCCACCTATTCCTTCGGGAACCCGTCCGAAGAAGGCGGGAAATATCTGACCCGGGTGGAAAACGGCGTGAAGCGGTTCTCCGCGGACGGCGGCAAGACCTGGAGCGAACAGCCGTCCCGATAAGCACAGGAAGATCCGCAGTGCGACTGCGGATCTTTCATTTTTGATCCCATTTCCCGCCATGGTAGCAAAAATAATGGGCCGCGCGCAGGTCCGCCAGCAATTTCAGCGAGCGTTCCGCCTGGACCGGGTCGAGACAGAACTGCGGGTTGGCGACGGCGAGCCGACCGTCGTCGTTCACCGCCGCATCGCCGGTGATGACGCTGTCCAATTCGGGGACGTACAGCGAGATGTGTCCCGGCGTATGGCCGGGCGTCGCGATGACGCGGCACCGGCCGGAGAACAGCCCGTCGCCGTCCCGCACGGTCTCGTCCACGGGCACAGGCTTCAGGCTCTCCAATTGCCGGATAAATTGCCGTCCGAACTCCCGCTGTTCGTCGGGCAGTTGGTCCAGCAATTGCTCGGCCTGGATGAGCCGCTCCGGCTTCCGCCGCCCGCTGATCGCATCCGCTTCCCGTTCACCTGCGACGATCCGGACGCGGGGATATTTGGCCTTGAAATCGTACAGCGACCCGATATGATCGTCATCATAGTGCGTGACGATGATGTGGGTCAGTTCCCCCGCGTCATGGCCGTGGTTTGCGATCGCCTGTTCCATGATCGGCAGCATGCCCGGATACCCGGCATCGACCAGCGCCAGTCCATTCTCCGTCACGACCAGACTGGGATGGATCGTCCCGGTCCGGCCGCCGTATTCAAACGGGATCTCCAGCTCGATGATGTTCACCGATTTTCCTCCTATTCCGGATGATTGCCCGTAGCCTCGCCCACCATATATGGGGTCGTGACGTGGGCATAAAGCAAGTGCATCGACATGCCCCACGCCGCATGATCCAGGATGTGGCAGTGGTCCATCCAGACGCCCGGATTGTCGGCGCGGAACGCCACCTCGTAGGTTTCCCCCGGTTCCACGAGCAGCGTGTCGAGCACGAGCGGACTGCCCTGGTACGGCTTGCCGTTCCGGCTCAGGACGACCACATGGTGCCCGTGCAGGTGCATGGGATGATCCGAGAACGTCCGATTCACGATGCGCGTTTTGACCAAATCCCCTTCCTCCACCACGAACGTCGGCGTATGCGGAAACACCTCGCCGTTGATGGCCCACAGGGTGTTCGTTCGGCCATTGTAATTCCCCAGGTAGATCTGGTCAAGCACCATCAGAAATTCCCGGTCGAATGCAGCGTTGCCGTCAATCGGCGCCGGAGCGTAAGCGCCGTAGGCCAGCGGGTCCAGGATCGCGCCTCCTTGGCGGATGTCCGCAGTACCCTGTCCGTCTCCGCTGAACACGATCACGGTTTCCGGCTTCTCCCCGTCCAGCGCCAGCGCCACCGGATGATCCGGCATCGTGAACGTCACGTCGTACCGGCCGCCGCCGCCAATCTTCAGCCGCATGCCGGTCACGGCTTCCGGTTCGTGCAGGTCCCATCCGTCCATCGCGGATACGCGGAAAGGCGTCCCGTGAAGCGAGAATATTTTCGTCAGGCTGGCGCTGTTGGCGAGCCGAAGCCGCACTTCCGTGCCGGGCGGGATGATCCGCCGCTTGTCGGAACCGGACAAATGCAGCACCGTCCGCATGCCGTCCGGCGTCTCCCAGTCGTGGGAGAAAACCGTGATGTCCGCCGCTTCGCCGTCCGGCCCGGCGCCGCTTTCCCCGGATCCGTCCGCGCCAGCCCGATCGTCCTTCGGCAGGATGACGAAAGCGCCGAACAGCCCTTTGGCCACCTGCACGGAAGACAACTGGTGGGAATGGTACCAGTGGCTGCCCGTCTCGCGCACGACGAACCGGTACGTGTGGGAATCCCCGGGCATGACGGCGTTCTGGGTCACGCCCGTCACTCCGTCTTCCGCGTTCGGCACGTCGATGCCGTGCCAGTGCACCGTCACCCCGGACTCGATATCCTCATTGATCAGCTCCACTTCGACCAGATCGCCTTCACGGACCACGAGCTCGGGACCCGGCACCTGGCCGTTGAACGTCCAGGCCTCGACCGTGTGCCCCGAGGTCAGCCGGATCATCTTTTTCTGCGCCACCAGGGTGAACCGTGCGTCGGGCTCGCCGGTACGGGGACCGGTCAGTTCCGTGACGCTGACCTGCGCGCTTCCTCCGGCTGCCGCGGCGGCGGCATGATGGCCATGGCGGATCATGGACATCGAAGCGGGAAAACGGCTGCGCTCCAGCGACCACAGGTACCCTGCCGCAAGCAGGAAAACGGCCGCGATCGCGAAGGCGGCGCCCCGGAGTGTCATCGTCAGGTACCCGTGTCCCCGGGCGTGGATGACCCTGACGCGCCGCCGATGATACAGTTGGAGGAAAACGGCGGCTCCCGCCAGCACGGCCAGGTACATGGTCGATTCCTTCGCGTCCGGGATGGAGGGAATGTCGAACCACACCAGGTACAGCACGAGCCACACGCCGGCCGCCATCGTGTGGACGGACGCCGCCGCGTTCGCCGCGTTCGCCGGCGTCATGGCTTTGTGCCCGTTCAGCGCGGACAGCGCAAGCGTCATGACCATCAGCGCCGGCAACAAAAGGAGCGGCAGCATGACGAGGACGCGATCCATTGCAAAGTGCCAACCCAGTGCAAAATAAACCGCCGCCGTATTGCCGCACCACAGCAATACCAGCAGGAGGCCCGTCCAGGCGCCGATGCGCACCGACCGGCCCCACCAGGGGCAGACGGCTTGCCGGCCCGCCGCATATTTCAGGCCGTTCGCCGCGATGCAGGCAACCCCCCAGACGGCCAAGAGCGCCATAAGCAGCAACGTTTCCAGGATATAAAATGTTTCAAGCAAAAGTCTGCCTCCTCAAACTCTCCCAAATCGTCACACCGTCACCCGGTCCTGCCAGTCCACGCGATAATCGTACAGCCAGGCGTTGGACTGGCGGCCCGCCTGCTTGAGGAAAAACGGGAGCATCAGGTCACGGAAAAACACCTGTACCGGGTTGGTCGCGTGCTTGCGCTGGCCGAGGCTGCGCGAATACCTGACGACCTTTTCCACCCTTTCCCGGCGAAGCCGGTCGAACTGCCGGAACGCCGCTTCGAGGTCCGTGTGGTCCCGGATGCATTTCGCGAGCACCAGCGCGTCCTCCAGCGCCAGCGAAGCCCCTTGCCCCGTGTTGGGCGAGGTTGCATGGATCGCGTCGCCGATGAGCACCACCGGCCCTTTGTGCCAGGAGGAGACGGAGGCCAGGTCGTAGATCGGATAGACGCCGATCTCGCTTTCCGTCGCCCGGATGATGTCCGGAATCGGATCGATTTCGCCCCGGTACAGATCGCCGATCCGCCGGCGCCACTGCTCCTGAGGGATGGACTGCAGCTCCCTGCGCGTCGGCCGGCCCGGATAATCGAGATTGCCGAACCAGTAAATCTCGCCGCCCGTCTTGACCAGATAGCCGAAAAACGCCTTCTTCCCGAACACCATGTGCTGGGCGGGCTCGGGCGGAATATCGACGCCGCGCGCAAAGCCGCCGAAGCTGATCAGGCCCGTGTAGTCCGGCTCAGCGGCATCGGGCAGGATCAGCCGGCGCGTGCGCGAATGGATGCCGTCGCAGCCGATGAGCAGGTCACCTTCTGCGGAAGTCCCGTCTTCGAAGACGGCGGTCACCCGGCCGCCCGTCGTCCGGAGATCCGCCAGCTTCTTGCCGAATTCGATCGGGATGCCTTCCCGAAGCGCCGCTTCCCGCAGCACCTTGTGCAGGAAGCCCCGCTTGACCGTGAACCCCTGCGGCTCGCCGGACGGGTCCTCGATTCTGCCCAGCCATTTGCCGCTGCCGCTGCGAAACGTCATGGCGCGCAGTTCAATGCCTTCCGCGCGGACGCGGCCGTCCACGTCCAGCTCCTTCAAAATGCGCATGCCGTTGCGCGCCACGTTCAGGAACAGGCCGGCGTAATCGTCGTGACCGGGCTGCGCCTCAAAGATGTGCGGTTCGTACCCGGCCCGCTTCAGAAAGATTGCCGCGGCGGGTCCGGCGATGCCGCAGCCGATAATGATGGCTTTCCGGTTTTTCATGAAATCGTCAACCTCCTTGAATATCAAGCTCACTCGAATTTTATCTTAATTATTAAGATATCGCCGCGCAGCTTGCCGGCCATTGCATGCGCGGGCGGTATCCTTTATCTTAATAATTAAGATATCCGCCGTCAAGCTTTGCTTTCCACTCCATCTTAACCGGAACGCGAAGGTTCTTGCACCGGCCGAAGGCCGAATTTGATCTCGGACTGGGGTCGGAGTCAGGATAACCATGACCTCATGATGGGGGGATGGATCGTTCATGAACCGCCGCGAGTTGGCTCCGCCGGAACTGCACGCTTCCCTGCTGGAGGCTTCCCGCCGGCTGTCGACGCAGACCGTGTTTTTCCACCAGGCGGCTGCCAAATATCTTGATCTGCACATCACCGACCACAAGTGCCTGGATATCGTACTGTCCATGGGCCGGGCGACGGCCGGACAGCTGGCCGATCTCACGGGTCTGACCACGGGCGCCATCACCAGCGTGATCAACCGGCTGGAGAAAGCCGGCTTCGTCCGCCGGGCGAAGGACCCGAACGATCTGCGCATCGTCTATGTCGAACCGGTCCCGGAAAATCTGCAGCCGCTTGCAGACGTCTTCGGTCCGCTGGGCGAGGCGATGGCCGAGATTTTCTCCCGTTACAACGAACAGGAGCTCCGGCTGATCCTCGATTACCTCGAACGCTCGATCCAGGTGCTGGCCCGGCAGGCGGAGCGGCTGAAGAAAGGAGGGCCGGACAAATGAAAGAACGTTTCGAAATCAAACAAGCCGTCCACCGCTTAAGCAGCGAGGAGTTAAGGTCCTGTTTCGGATTGGTTTTGCAGTATATCCGGCGGCTGAAAGAACGGAAGGAAAACGGCAAACCGGCCGATGGCGCCATCGACGGACTGATCGGGATTTACGACCGGCTGACGGCGGCGGACGACGCGGAACGAACCCTGTGGGATCCCGCCCCCGGCTGCACCCATATCCATGTCGTAACGGGCGACTCCTTTGCGGGCGGCATGAAGCTGGCGCTTCGGGAGCTTGGCCTGTCGGACGCCCACAAACTTGTCACGATCAGCGACAATTTCGCCATCGGTCCCATCGGCCGGCTCGAAACGCGGGAAGGACGGCGGGCCCGGCACGACTGGTTCCGGAACAACATCAGTTCCGCCGCTTTGGAGGATGATGTGGATCCGGAAGAAGAATACGGCAGGTTGTTCCATCAACTGCACGGCATCCCGGAACAGGCGGAAATCATCGTCTGGGCCAGCCGCAGTGCAACCGAACAGATGGGCATGCGGTACGCGCTGCATTTGCTTCGGCATAAACCCAATACCGTCCGCATGTGCGACGCCTGCGCGATCTCGGAGGAGATTCAAGGACGCCCGGACCCTTTCGTCACGTACAGGCGGTCTGGAGAGATCGCGCCGGACATGTTGAAAGCAGTGCTCTTTCGCACCGATGGCCAACAACCGCTGTCCGCCGCCGACGTCCGCCGGCTTGCGGAGGAATGGGAGGCCATTGCGGCGCAAGGCGGAGTGCTGCGCATTTTCGAGAACGACAGGGTGCGGGAAGTGCCGGCGGATTTCTTTGATCCGTTTCTGCTGGAAACGTTGGACCGCATCGCCGGTTCCGCTGATGCCAAGGGGTATGTCAAAGCCGCCCGCGTGATCGGGACGGCGATCGGAGACTGCGATCAGGATATCGGCGATTCCTATTTCGAATACCGGCTGAGGGAACTCATCTATGCGGGCGTTCTGGAGATCAAGGGGATTCCGGCGGGGATGAGGTATTACAGCGTCAGGCGGAAAGCGGTGCCCCTTACACATTGACCGCCAATGGTGGTAATGTATTTTCAGGAGGGGCGGCCATGTACAAAATTGTCGTCGTCGAGGACGATCTCACCATCGCCAAAGCGATCAGCGACCACCTCGGCCAATGGGGTTACGACACGTCCCATCTGACCGAATTCCGCAACGTGGCGGAACAGGTTCGCCAGCTGGATCCGCATCTGGTGCTGCTGGACATCGCGCTCCCTTTTTACAACGGGTTCCATTGGTGCAGTGAAATCCGCAAATTTTCCAAAGTGCCGATCATGTTCATCTCCTCCGCGTCGGACAACATGAACATTGTCATGGCGATGAACATGGGCGGCGACGACTTCATCGCCAAGCCCTTCGATCTGCATGTGCTGACGGCCAAGGTCGGGGCGCTGCTGCGCCGCACCTATTCGTTTCAGGGGCAGGTCCACGTCCTCGAGCATAACGGCGTCGTGCTGAATCTGAACGATGCCACGCTGGCGTACCGGGACCGCAAGATCGAGCTCACCCGGAACGATTTCAAAATCGTTCAGCTGCTCATGGAAAACGCCGGCCGGGTCGTCTCGCGCGAGGAAATGATGCAGCGGCTTTGGGAAAGCGACCAGTTCGTCGACGACAACACCCTGACCGTCAACATCACGCGCCTGCGCCGAAAGCTGGCGGACATCGGCCTCGAAAATTGGATCGTCACGAAAAAAGGCCTCGGCTATCTGGTGGAAGGACCATGAACCGTTGGAAGCTGCTTGGCGCTTTTTTGCGCCAAAACCTTATCGCGATCGTTGCGGCCGCGGGAGCGGCAGGCATCTTTCTGGTCGTGTTCGCCCTCTACCGGTTGCCGTTGGAGCCGGTCGGCTACGCGGCGGCCATCACCCTGCTTTTTCTGATCGCCCTGGGTTTGGTTCGCTTTCGGCAGTTCAGCCGCAAGCACCAGGCCCTGGAAGCCCTGCGCGGGCAAATTTCCGTACCCGACGTGCCCTTGCCGGAAGCTTCCCACCTGATCGAGCGGGATTACCAGGAACTGATCCGCCTGCTCGACCGGGAGCGCAGCGCGATCGCCTACGAGAAAGACCGCGCGTATCGGGAAATGACGGAGTATCACACCATCTGGACGCACCAGATCAAGACCCCGATTGCGGCCATGCGGCTGTTGCTCCAGAGCGACGGCATCCCCGACAAGAACGAGCTGTCCGAGCAGCTGTTCCGCATCGAGCAGTATACGGAAATGGTGCTGCAGTACATCCGGCTCGGGGGCGCCTCCACGGATTTCGTGTTCCGCACGGTGTCCCTCGACGAGTGCGTGAAGCAGGCGGTGCGCAAATACGCCCCGTCGTTCATTCGCAAGCAAATCAAACTGAACTACGAACCGCTGGGCGCCACCGTCCTCACGGACGAAAAATGGCTCGTGTTCGTCATCGAGCAGATCCTGTCCAACGCGCTGAAATACACCCATCAAGGCGAAATTTCGATCTACATGCACCCCTCGCGGCCGAACGCGCTGGTCATCGAAGACACCGGCATCGGCATCGACCCCGCGGATCTGCCCCGGGTGTTCGAGCACGGCTACACCGGCTTCACCGGCCGCGCCGACAAGAAGTCCACCGGCATCGGGCTGTACCTGTGCAAGCGCATCATGGACAGGCTGTCCCACACCATCGAAATCGAGTCCGAGGTGGGCAAAGGGACGAAGGTCATCCTCGGCCTGGACGCCGCGCCGCTGGAAGTGGAATAGCCGGGCCGGGGGCCAACGCCAATCTTGCAAAAATGTAAGTTTCCCGAAGAAAATGTAAGCCGATCCTAAGGCACCGCATTTTCTTTTTTTGTACGATGGGGATGCTGAAACCGGGGAAGGAGGAGCTGTCATGGCACTTCTGGAAGTGCGGAATCTCAAAAAAGTGTATACCACCCGCTTCGGCAAGCATCCGGTTCAGGCCCTGTCCAACGTCACATTCTCCGTGGAAGAAGGCGAATTCGTGGCGATCATGGGCGAATCCGGTTCGGGCAAGACCACCCTGCTCAACATCCTGGGCACGCTGGACCGACCGACCAGCGGGGAAGTGCTGCTCGAAGGCAGGCGGGTCACCGACATTCCGGAAAAGGCCCTCGCCGCGTTCCGGCGGGATCAGCTGGGCTTTGTGTTCCAGGACTTCAACCTGCTTGATACGTTCACGATTCGCGACAACATTTTCCTGCCGCTGGTGCTGGCCGGCAAATCCTACAAGGAGATGACCGGCCGGCTCGAACCGATCGTCCGCACGCTCGCCATCGGGCACCTGCTGGACAAGTTCCCGTATGAAGTGTCCGGCGGACAGAAGCAGAAAACCGCCGTCGCCCGGGCGCTCATCACCCATCCCCGCATCGTTCTGGCCGACGAGCCGACGGGCGCCCTGGATTCCCGATCCAGCGACGAGCTCCTGGAGCTGTTCGGCGAAATCAACCGCCAGGGGCAGACGATCCTCATGGTCACGCACAGCGTGAAGGCGGCCAGCCACGCGAACCGGGTCATGTTCATCAAGGACGGGGAAGTGTTCCACCAGATCTACCGGGGGAACCGGACCCGGCACGAGTTCTACCAGAACATTTCCGACACGCTGACCGTGATCGCGACGGGCGGTGGCGGACATGCGTAGTTGGTTTTACGCCCGGCTGGCAATGAGCAACATCCGCAAAAACGCCGAAACCTACTTCCCGTATGTGCTCGCCAGCTCCGCCACTGTCATGATGTTTTACGACATGCTGTTTTTGCTGTTCTCCCGGGAAGTCCGCGGCATGAGCGACAGCGACATCCTGCGTACCGTGCTGTATCTCGGCGCCATCGTCACCGGCTTTTTCGCCTTCATCCTGCTCCTTTACATCAACAGCTTCGTGATCAAGCGGCGCAAAAAAGAGTTCGGGCTGTTCAACATCCTGGGCATGGAGAAAAAGCACATCGCCCGCATCATGCTGCTGGAGACGGTGTTCGTCGGCTTTCTGTGCATCGCGCTGGGGCTCGCCGCCGGCGTGCTGTTCAGCAAGGCCGCCCTGCTGCTTTTCCTGAACATCCTGAAGGTGAAGCCGTCCTTCGGCTTCGAAGTGCCGGCGGAAGCGGTGGCCATCACCGTGCCGTTTTTCGGCGGCGTGTTTCTGCTCAACCTGCTCTACAACGCCTTCCAGGTGTACCGATCCAAGCCGGTGGAACTCCTCAAGGGAGGCAACGTCGGCGAAAAGGAACCCCGCACCAAATGGCTGATTGCCCTCGTCGGTGCGGCCGCGCTGGGGAGCGGGTACTACATCGCCATCACCACCGAATCGCCGCTCGCCGTCGTGGGGCTGTTCTTCGTCGCGGTGCTTCTCGTCATCGTCGGCACGTACGGGCTCTTTACGGCGGGCAGCATCGCGATCCTGAAAATGCTGCGGAAGAACAAAACGTTTTACTACCGCACCAATCCCTTCATCGCCGTGTCGGGGATGATTTACCGGATGAAGCAGAACGCCGCGGGGCTCGCCAGCATCTGCATTCTGTCCACCGCGGTCATCATCATGCTGTCGTCCACGGTGTCCCTTTACGTCGGCCTGGAAGACGTGCTGCGCACCCAATATATCCGGGAAATCTCCATATCGGCCTATGACGCCACGGACGAACAGATTCGGGAGCTGGAAGCGGCGGTGGCCGAAACCGTGGAACGGGAGGGCCTGGCCGTCCGCAACCCGGTCGCCGTGCGTTACGTGTCGGAAATGGCCCTCCAGGACGGAAGTTCGTTCACGGGAATCCGTACAGCCGGCTATTCATTCCGGAACGCCACCCTCTTGATGTTCATGACCGCGGAAGAGTATAACCGGCTCGAAGGCGGAAACATGCAGGTGGCCGAAGGGGAAGCGATGGTGTACGTGGTCAAGGGGAAAATCCCCGGAGACACGATGGATTTGAATGGTTATTCCCTGCGCATCCGCGGCTACCTCGACAGGTTCGGGGCGGTGGAGCAGTTCCTCGTGGGCGTCAACCGCATGCTGGCGCAAAACTACGTGGTGATCACGGCGAACGAGCAGGATCTGTTCCGCGCGTACGAATCCTTGATTGGCGAAAAAGAGGGGTACACGTACAACTATCTCTTTGACACCGGAGCCGGGCGGGAGGCGCAGCTCCGTCTGGTGTCCGCCTTGAAGGACAAGCTGAAGGGTTTGCACGTGGACGGTTATGCGGCGGGACGCGAGGAATCGAGGCAGGTGTTCCTTTCGGTCTACGGCGTGCTGTTTTTCCTCGGATTGTTCCTGGGCGCGCTGTTCATCCTCGGGACGGTGCTCATCATTTACTACAAGCAGATTTCCGAGGGGTACGACGACAAGGCGCGCTTCGCGATCATGCTGAAGGTGGGCCTGAGCCACGACGAGATCAAAAAAGCCATCCGGTTCCAGGTGCTGTCCGTGTTCTTCCTGCCCCTCGCCATGGCCGTCATCCACATCGCCGCGGCGTTCCCGGCCGTAAGCCGCCTGCTCGCCCTCCTCAATCTGAACAACGTGCCGTTGTACATGCTTTGCACCGCGATCACCATTCTGGTGTTCGGCGTGTGCTACGCGATGATCTACATGCTGACGGCCCGGACGTATTACCGGATCGTTCGGGCGTAGCCAAAGCCCGCCGTACAGGCGGGCTATTTCCTGTCATTTCCTCTTTCGTGTGATAATATAAACAATAGAATTCTTCATGCCCTCCCGTCATTGCAACGATTGCCAATGGAGCGATAAACATGATCCAATACCAAAACGACCATATTGCCATATTTGAAAGCCGTCTTTACAAAACCACATCCGCCGTGATCCAAACCGAAGATTGCGTGATTGTTGTCGATCCGTGCATCCTGCCCTCGGAAGTGGAGGAAATTCGGGAATATGTCACGGGCATCCGGGGAAGCCGCCCGGTCTATCTCATCATCACCCATTCCGACTGGGACCATGTCGTGGGGGCCGGGGCGTTTCCGGAAGCCACGGTCATTGCCGGTGCAGCTTTCCAATCGAAAAATCCGGAGGACATTCTCGAACAAGCGAGGGCCTTTGATGACGAGTATTACATTGATCGGGAAACCCCGCTGATATATCCGCAAGCGGATGTGGTGGTGGAGAAAGACGGCCAGCGGCTGGAGATCGGCAACACCGCGCTCACCTTTTATGAGGCGAAAGGGCATACGGATGACGGAATTTTTGCGGTGGTCGAGCCTCTGGGCATCTGGATTGCCGGGGATTATCTGTCCGATGTCGAATTTCCGTTCATTTATTCAAGCTCGCAGGATTACATGGAAACGCTGGAAAAAACGGAAGCCATACTGTCCAAGCATCGGATTCGGATTCTGGTTCCGGGGCACGGGCATGCCGCATTCGGCCATGAGGAAATCTTGCAAAGAAAAAACGAAAGCCTTCACTATATCACCAGCCTCAAAGAAGCCCTTCAGTCCAGGCAGGAGCATGAACACTTGATTGCCCGGTACAAGTATTCAAGAAGTCTGAAAAAGTGCCACGAGGAGAATGTGCGGTTTTTGCTGAAAGAATTGGCAGGGGAGTCATGAAACAACGGCCCGCCGTCGGTGGCGGGCCTTTTCATGAGGATTCAGGCTTTTTGATAGCGCAAGCCGACCACGCCGTTTTGATAGGTCTTGCTGTCCGTCAGTTTCAATCTCCGCTGCCCGCGGGCCGCATCAAAAAGCCTGTCGCCTTCGCCGGCGATCACGGGATGCACCAGCACCCACAGCGCGTCGAACAGGTCGTGCCGGAGACAGCGGTGCCACGTCCGGATTCCGCTTTCCACGGAGATCCTGCCCATGCTGCGCCCGGACGAACGATTCGTCGCCGGTGACGCGGATGGCCTTCGCATTTCGCCAGGTGAGGTCGATTTCCGCACAGGTGGGGATGAATTTCGGGAGGTCGTTCAGGCGCCTGGCCAAGGCGCGTTCCATCGGGGATGCCGAGGACACTTCCGCCTCCGTCCAATACCGCGCCAACCCGTCATGGGTGTTGCCGCCGAAGACCACCGCATCCACCGTTCCGTAGTAGGCCACATGGTCTTCCAGGATTTCGTCGCTGAGGATCATCCATTCTTCCGGCCGGGATACGATGCCGTCCAGCGACATCTGCATGGTGAGGATGATTTCACCCAACGGCACGTTCCTCCAACGGTTCCGTATTACCCTTGCTGTTTCGAGAGTTCTTCCAGGGCTTTCATGTCCATGTACCCGATTTCCCAGATGTGGCCGTCCGGGTCCTGGAAGCTCCATTGGTACATGAACCCGTGGTCCATGCGATCGGTGAAGGTTTTGCCGCCCAGGGCCACCGCCTTGTTGACGATGGCGTCGACCTGCTCCCGGCTCTCGGCCGCCAGCGCCACGGTAAGCTGGGCGTACTTCTCCGTGTCGACGACTTCCCGTTTCGTGAACGTCTTGAAGTAGTCTTCCTTGAGCAGCATTACATAGATGTTTTCGCCGATGACGAGGCAAGCGGCTTTTTCCTTGTCGGTGAACTGCATGTTGAACTCGAACCCGAGCCCCGTGAAGAAGGCCATGGACCGTTCGATATCCTTCACATGCAGGTTCACATAAATTTGTTTGGATGTCAGCGCCATGTTTCATGCACACTCCTTGGCTTTTGGTTTTTTCACAGATACAGACGAAGGCGAATGTTCAAATTCATCGGTATACAACAAAGGCGGCCATCGACCAGGAAACGGATCTGGCGATGGCCGCCGCCGGCTGCCGGATCATTCGATCGTTTCGTGGTACAACTCATAGATTCCCGATTCCATCAGCCATTTACCGTCGATTTTTTTGACATAAGCGAGATAAATGAATTTGGATTTGTACGGTCCGTCCTCCGTTTTGACTTCCCGAATCTCGGAGAAGACAATGGCCGCCTCATCCGAGCCGTTGAATTCCACGATCGCCCATCGATCCAGCGAAAATACCGCATCCCATTGCTCGGCAAGTGCCCGCAGTCTCGCTTTGGATGCTTCCTTTGCTTCCTCGGACTCGTAGATGAACATTTCCGTGTAGGCTTCCACATTTTCCTCGTTGGCCGCCTGGTACTGCGCCTGCAGCATCGCGGCCAGTCCGGACTCCACTTCGTCCGGGACCTCGACAGCCTGGTCGAACAGCCCGTCCGGGTCCAGCAAGGCTTCGTCAAGCACTTCATAATCATGGATTTTCCATTGGCCGTCTTCCTTGTGCAGCAGATAGCGAAGTTCCGCCTGATGGTCCGGGAAAAATCCGCCGCTGATCTTGACGGCGACTTCCTTCACTCTGACGACGGCTTCCGTATCGGAGATCGATTCGATGACCAATTCTTCAAAGGTGGTTTTCGTGCGGACCTTTTCATAGTCGGAAGCCAGCCATTCCACGTCAACGGGACTGTCGGAGGTATACAGCCCGAACAAGCCCTGTCCGTCTCCCGCGGCTTCCACCAAAAGCAGCTTGTTGAACACGTCCCGAACGGCTTTTTCTTCCTCCGCGGGCCACCTGCGGATCGTCGCGGTGCGGGTGGCCCCGTCCCAATCCGCTTCCGCGCCGGCCAGCGTGGCCGCAAGCTGCAATTCCACCATCGTGCGGCCGTTCACGAGCCGGATTTGGTCCCGGCCGTCGACGGGGTTTCCGTCCACCAGCACCGTGTCCTGGTCCAATGCGATTTCGATTTGGCGCTGCGGGGATGTCGCCTTGGCCGTGCGTGTGGCGATGTCATAGTCCACCTGGTAGCCGAGCTTGGCCATCAGCGTGCGGAATTCCACGTATGTATGGTTGCCCGCCTCGATGGGATCGACCGAAAACGCCAGCACTTCGCCGTCCAGCACGACTTTGACCGGAGTCCCGGCGGCGGACACCGTGGAATAACCCGCCAAACCCAGCATGGCCGCAAGCATGACGCTCGCTGTTTTTTTCAGAGATTTTTTCAACTTTCATCGCTCCTTGCTGCTGATTCATAAAACCACAGGCATACTGGTCTTTACCATTAATATAAAATAATCAGGAAATAATAGGTAGTCGAAAAATGGCGGCACTGACAAGAAAGCAAAAACAGCCATCGCCGGGGGCAATCCCCGAAACGATGGCCGATGTTTTCATCGCCTTATTCGGCAGGCTCGCTGTACAATACTTGGAACCATGCGTCCAAAAGCCAGTTCCCGTCGACTTTCCAGGCGCCGCCTTGAATGATCGCCTTGAATCTGGAAGATTCGTCTTCGGCGACCAATTCCTGTTCGATGGCAAGCAGCAGAAGCGCTTCGTCCGAACCGTTGTATTCCACCACGGCGAATTTTTCCAAAGTTGTTATGGTGTCCATTAGTTCGAACTGCGCCTGAAGGATCTCCGATACCGCATACTTCTCTTCCTCGTCCTCGAAGTACAGGGTTGACATGACGGCATCCAGATCTTCCTCTTTGGTCGCCTGGATCTGCTTTTCCAACGCCGAAAGCAACGCGGCGGATACATCATCCGGGACGGTGACGGCCTGGTCGAACAGCCCGTACGGGTTGTATATTTCCGCATCGAGCAATTCGAGATCATAAATGTTCCACTGGCCGTCTTTCTTGTGCAACGTATACCGGTACTGCGCCCGGTTGTTCAAATAAAAGCTGTCGCCGCCGATCTTTTCGGTGATTTCCGTGGTTCTGACGATGGCCTCCGAGTCGGACAGAAAATCGATGTCCAATTCTTCGAAGGTGGTTTTCGTCTGGATCCGCTCCAGATCGATGAGCAACGAATCCGCGTCAATTGGGGAATCTTCCGTGAACAGTGCGAGCAAACCGTCTCTGTCCCTTGCCGCTTCCAGTTCGAGAATCATGTCGAAAAAGTCCAGGACGGATTTCTCGTCCCCGGACGGCCCCGTGTCCCGGATCGTCGCGGTGTTCGAAGCCCCGTCCCAATCCACTTCTTTGCCGGACAGCGTGGACACGAAACGGAGGCCTACCATGGTACGGCCTTTCACGAGACGGATTTGATCCTTGCCGTCAACGGGGTTTCCGTCCACCAGCACCGTGTCCTTGCCCAGGGTCATTTCGATTTGGCGCTGCGGAGACGTCGCCTTGATCGTGCGGGTGGCGTTGTCGTAGTCCACCTGGTAACCAAGCTTGCTGAACAGCGTGCGGAATTCCACATATGTACGGCCGTTGATGACGATCGGATCGACCGAGAACGAAAGAACTTCCCCGTTCAGCACCACCTTGACCGGAGTCTCGGCGGCGGATGCCGTGGAGAAGCCGATCAGGCTCAAGGCGGCGGCCAGCAGGATAGCCGTCCATTTTTTCATTCTGGTTTTCAACTTTTCATCGCTCCTTGTAAAGTCATGTACTTGAGCTTCCGTTCCGGAGATCCTCCAGCCTGTAAAAGGTGTCCCGCCAGTAGATCCCTCCTCTTCTCATGGTCAGCACACACGCCCGGGCGAAGATGAAAAGATAAACGACGGCATGCAGCGGCAGAACGATCGGATCGAGGGTTTGGTCGCCCGATACCCTGACGGTATAGAGGAAATAGACGGCGAGCATGAACAGGACGGCCAGTCCGAACGCCAGCCGCGTCCATCCGCCGAACGCCAGCACCCCGATGTACGGGAACACGTGGAACAGCAGGACCGCGAAGATGACATAAAACAGAACCGGCAGCGAGTAGTTGATCCCGGCGAAGATGTTTTTCTCGAGTCCCCGGGCGGCGGCGGAAAGGCTCGGGTACCACTCCACGCGGAGGTGGGCGGTGCCGATCAGGTAGCGCTGCTTCAGCCCCGACCGTTTGACCCGGATACCCAGCTGCAGGTCGTCGTCGGGCCTCAGTTTCAGCCGATTGTGCGTTCCGATCCGTTCATAGGCGTCCCTGGTCAGCAGCATGAAGGCGCCAATGCCGATGCCTTCTTTGGTTTGACGGTCGTCGTTCGGTTTCCAGGGGTGTTTGTTCAGGTAGAGCGTTGTCGCGAAAAAATGGACAAACCCTTTGAGCCAGAACGACCGTGTGACAAAGTAGGGGATGAGGGAAAGATGGTCTGCCCGGTGCCGCTTCATATAGCCCACCGCGGACCGGATGGTGTCGGGGTGAAAGGCGACATCCGCGTCGGTGAAGAGAAGAAGGCTTCCCCGCGCATGCCGGTAGCCGGCGTACATGGCGTGATTTTTGCCCAGCCAGCCTTCCGGCAGCGTTTCGATATGAACCACCTTGATTTTGGCGGGGTTGGCGGTTTGCCATTGTTCCGCCACTTGGCCGGTGCGGTCGGTGGAGCGGTCGTTGACCACGATGATCTCCAGGTTGGAATAGCTTTGCCTGGTTAGTGATTCCAGGGTTTTGCCGATGGCTGTTTCTTCATTCCGGGCCGCGATGATCACCGAAACCGGCGGTTCGTCATCCAGCGGATCGCGGATACGGGGCAGTTTGGGCACCTTCCGCAGCCCATGGGCGTGGAAGATGAACGTGAAAAACCAATAGACGGCGATGACGGCCGCGAGCGCTTTCAGCGCGATCATCTTTCGAAGCTCCCTTCATGGCTGTTTTCCCCGGGACAGATCCTGCTCCATGAGGTCGGCAATTTGATGGGAAAAACCGTGATTTGTTTTTCTCAACTCCGCGATCACTTTCTGTCTTCTGGCTTCCGAATGGTTCTGGCTCAATTTCCATTTGCCCTCCATGCGATGAATCCTGATCTTGAAGCCTACGATTCCTCTCATGAGCCGGCGGTTGTCATCGTTGGACAAATCGGTTTTCCATGGGTTCTCGAAAGAGGATTCAAAGTAATCAATGGTGTCTTCCAAGAGTTTCGCAAGCTCCTGCTCGTTATCCACAAAAATCAGATCTCCGTAAACATGAACCGCAATATAATTCCATGTTGAAACCGTATTTTCTTCTCCATACCATCCCGCCGAGATGTAGGAATGCGGTCCCTGGAAGACAACCAGCACTTGATCCTTGATGGATTTCCAGTGGGGATTGGCTTTGGCAAAATGACTGAAAAGATAATAGTCCCCATTCTCATCTGTTTTGACTATAAAGGGCAGGTGGGTGGCGAACGGCTCCCCGTCACGTTGCGAGAACAAAATTCCGAAGCTGTGTTCTTTGATAAAAGCGATCATTTTCCGCACGTCGGCCATTTCGAAGTGTTTGGGGATATACATCCAAATCACGGCTCCTCGACCGGAGGGTTTCGGGGTGAAGAAAATTCAACATTGTAAAGAAATTATACAATTACGCGCCCGCGGAGTCGCACAAAAGTTTTTCGACTGCGTTTTTGCCGGTTCCTTGTTGCGTTAAAGAGCAGGTTCTTCTTTTCGACAAAATGTGGGAGCGTATATAATCGAGCTTGATATTTCACCGCCGGGGTTGAAGGCGTAATGCGGGAGGAAGACGGATGGATTCGGCAGGGGATCAGGGGACGGCGTACCGCCGGAAAAAACCGGTTTTGCTGGCGGTTGCGCTGTTTGTGGTTTATGCCGCCCTGATGTTGGCATACCTGGTGTATACGGCGCCCATCACGGTGCCGGCGGAATACGCCGGCACCGCCGCCGATCCGGCGACGTACATGTCGGCCGAACAGATGAAAAAGACCGAGTCGCTGCGGCTGTGGCGCCGCTGGTTGGCTTTCGTCATTCCCGCGTGGACTTGGCTCGTGTTCTGGGTGCTCATCGCCGGCGGATTCGCCGCCCGGTGGCGGGATGCCCTTGAACGGCGGCGTCTTCCGCGCGTCCTCCGGTATGCCCTCTATGCGCTCCTGGTCTGGACGGCGGCTTCCCTTGCGGCTTTGCCTTTGCACTTGGCCAGCCATGATGTGAATGTTTACCACGGCGTGGCGGCACCTGCGTATTCGGGCTGGTTAATGGATTACGCCACATCGTTCGTGCTGGATTACCTGGCCGTTTTGCTCCTGGCCGGCACGGCGCAATGGCTCATGTCCCGCCATCGGCGCTGGAAACTGAAGTTGTGGCTGATCACCGTTCCGCTCGGCGTTTTCTATGTTTTCATCCATCCGGTGTGGATCGCGCCGCTTTACGAAACGGTCAAGCCCCTGTCGGATGAGAGGGTGGAGCGGGCCGTCCGCGATCTCGCCGCCCGTGCGAATGTGGCGGTAGGTCAGATTTACGAGCAGGAGATGTCCTCCGTCACCAGCGTCGCCAACGCGCATGTCACGGGAATCGGCTCCACCCTTCGCATCGTGATATGGGATACGGCGCTGGACAGCTGGAGCGACGAAGAACTGCTGTTCACGCTGGCTCATGAAATGGGACATATCGTGAAGCGGCACATGTTGATCCAGACCGTATACGCGCTCCTGGGGACACTTGTCTTGATCGGGATCGGCGGATGGATGTATGAGCGGTTCGCAGGAAAATGGGGGGCGCGCTGGGGGATCCGGAAACCGTCGGACATGGCGGGTCTTCCCCTGTTGCTGCTGCTGGGTTTGTTCCTGATGTTCGCCACCCAGCCGGCCGATATGGCGCTCAGCCGGTATCAGGAACGGGAGGCGGACCGCTATGCGATGGAACTCACCGGTTTCGCCCGGGCCCGGATTTCGCAGATTCACAAATACCTGTCGACGGCGCTCCAGGACCCGAACCCGCCGCGGCTTTACCACTGGTGGTTTTCCACGCATCCGTCGTACATGGAACGGATGGTGACGGCAATGCGGTTCGAGGAGGAAAAAGGCGGGAGATGATGGCGGGGCCGCCGGTGCTCCGGCTTTCCGCCTTTCCGCATGCGCAGGTCCGATGGGCGGAGCCGTCCCGGCGCGACGGCGTCAGCCCTTCTTTTTTTCCACCGCCTTCAGGATGCCTTGCAGAATGGCGACGGGGGTGGGCGGATTGCCGGGAATGTAGACGTCCACGGGGATGATCCGGTCCACGCCGCCGTGGTGGGCATAGGTCGGGCCGATGAGCCCCGTGCCGCAGGCGTCGTCGCCGACGGCCACCACCAGCTTGGGGTCGGGGGTGGCGTCGTAGGTACTGCGCACGGCCGCTTCCAGGTTGCGGGTCACGCCGCCGGTGACCACCAGCATGTCGGCGTGGCGGGGCGAGGCCACGAAGTCGATGCCGAAGCGCTGCACGTCGTAGACGGGGTTGAGCAGGGCCGTCAGCTCCCATTCGCAGGCGTTGGACGAGCCCGCGTCCAGATGGCGGATGTGCAGCGACCGGCCGAACGCCTTGCGGATGCGCTCGGGCAGTTCCCGCCGGAGACGGCGAAGCTCCTCCGCATCCGCGTCGTCCATGAGCCCGAGGGGCGCGGAGGCGGATGCCGTCTCCTCCGGCGCATAGGGCGCAGGGGTTTCCGGCGCTTCCAGCAGGGCTTTGCGCGGCAGCGTGCCGAGGCCGTATTTCCAAAGACGCTTGAGCACGTACAGCACGGGAACAACCCCCCTGTTTCAGCGGTCGCAGCAGGAATAGCAAAGCTCGAAGCTTTTGTTGATGAGCGGAAAATCGGGCACGATGTTGCCGGGCACGCAGTAGGGCAGGACCGGCCAGTTGGCGTAGGAAGCCGACCGCACGCGGTACCGGTAGATCGTGTTGCCCGGCCCGGTCATCACGAAGTGCACGTTTTCCCCGCGGGCGGATTCCGTGATGCCGAGGTGGTACCGGTAAGCCGGCAGCTCGCCCACCGGGACGCGAATCTTGCCGCCGGGCAGATTGGCGGCGATCTGCCGGATCATGTCCGCCGATTGCCTGGCCTCCAGGGCCCGGACGACAAACCGCGCCAGCACGTCGCCGTCCTCCAGCACCGGCACCTCGAAGCGCAGATGCGGATAGGCCGCGTGGGGGAAGTCCCGGCGGGCGTCCATGTCGATTTTCGAAGCCCGGGCGGCCGGACCCACGGCGCCGAGCTTGACGGCGATGTCCTTCCAAAGGACGCCGGTTTTTTTGAAGCGGTCATGGGCGACGGGATTGCCCAGGACGTCGTGGACGATCTGCTGGATGTTGTCCCGGACCTCCACCACGGTGCGCACGATGTCGCCGAGCTGGCCGTCGGTCACATCCCGCGCCACGCCGCCCGGCACCACGGTACCCCGCAAATAACGGTGGCCCGCGACGCGGGCATTTAGCTGCATGAGCGCTTCCTTCCAGCGCGCGCCGTGTTGCGATCCGTAGGCGAAGCCGACGCCGGCGCAAATGTTGGCGATGTCGCCGACGTGGTTGTACAGCCGTTCCAGTTCCGCGAACAGCGAGCGAAGGTACAGGGCGCGCTCCGGCACCTCCACGCCGCCGATGCCTTCCACCGCCTGCGAGTACGACAGGGCGTGGGAGACGGCGCACACCCCGCAGATTTGTTCCGCCAGCCGCACGCCTTCCCCGATGTCCATGCCTTCCGCCCGTTTTTCCAGCCCGCGATGGGTGTAAAAAAGCCTGGCCTCCAGGTGGAACACCGTGTCCCCCATCACCTGGAACCGGAAATGCCCGGGTTCGATGATCCCGGCGTGGATCGGCCCCACCGGAATTTCAAAGACGCCGTCCCCTTCCACCTTCGGGAAGGTGAATGCGCGGCGGGGGACCCGCGGTTCCACCCGGTCCGCGGCGTAATCCTTGCGCAGCGGATGGACGCCGTCGGGAAAATCGTCGTGCAGTACCAGCCGGCGCGGATCGGGATGGCCGACGGGACGCACCCCGAACAGATCGCAGGCCTCCCGTTCGCTCCAGGAGGCCGCGGGAAACAGCGGCGTCAGGGAGGCGTATTCGGGGTCGCTTTCGGGCACCGTCGTTTCCAGGGCCAGGATTTGGCGGGGTTCCCCGGAGCTAAAGAAATAGCGCAACACGAACCGGTCGGTGCCCAGCTCCTTCTCGTCGCTGGCGATCATGGCGAGCAGCCGGTGGCGGCTGACCAGCGATCCGCCGGCTTCCGCCAGGCGATGGCGATCCGCCTGCAGCGTCTCGATGGCGATGTTCATGAAGCCCAGCCTCCCGTCATGATGGCCGCCGCCTGGCGGATCAGGCCGGAGACGGCGGGAGGAACGTACAGCCCGAACACGACGACGAAAGCGAGCGGCAGCAGCAACGGCCAGGTGGACCACCGGCCCAGCTCCCCGGCCGCCGGCTTCTCCCGCGGCGCCCCGAACATCATCCGGCTGGCGTGGAACAGCATCGCACCGAAGATGAGGGCGATCCCCGCCAGCATGACCGCGACGGCCCACGGCCGTCCGCCGGCAAATCCGGCGGCGGCCACCGAAAATTCGCTGGTGAAGAGGCTGAACGGCGGCAGCCCCGAGATCGCCAGCACGCCGATGAGCGTCACCGGGCCGGTGAACGGCAGGACGCGCAAGGCTCCGGTGACGCGGGCCATCTGCTTCGTCCCGTATTTTTGCGTCAGGTTCCCGGCGGCCATGAACAGCAGCGATTTGGCCATGGCGTGGTTGAACATCTGCAGCAGCGCGGCGGCGTAACCCGCCGCCCCGCCGATGCCGACGGCCACGGCGATGATGCCCATGTGCTCGACGGTGGAGAACGCCAGCATCCGCTTGAGGTCCTGCTGCACCAGGATAAAAGGAAAGGCGAACAGAATCGAAAGCAGGCCGGCGCCGATGAAGAGCGGCCGGATCTCGTCCAGGCCGATGGTGTGCCCCGCGACCACGGCGAACCGGATCAGCACCAGCATGGCGCAGTTGAGGAGCACGCCGGACAACAGCGCGCTGACCGGCGTCGGCGCCTGGCTGTGCGCGTCGGGCAGCCAGAAGTGCATGGGCGCGAAGCCGACTTTCGTGCCCAGGCCGACGAGCAGGAAGACGAAAGCCAGGCCGACCACGCCGGGCTGAAGCCGGATGTCCGGATTGTTCAGGAACGACCAGTTGAGCAGCCCGTGGACGTCATGCGCGTCCCCGAGGGTGCGGACGGCCGACGCGTACAGCAGGATGACGCCGAGCAGCGCGATGGCGATGCCCGTGCCGCACAGGATCAGGTATTTCCACGCCGCCTCGAGGGCTTCCCCCTTTCGGTACAGCGCCACGAGGAAGGCGGACACGATGGTCGTTGCCTCGATGGCCACCCAGAGCAGCCCCATGTTGTTGACCATGCAGACCGCCAGCATGGTGGCCAGAAAAAGGTGATACCAGAAGTAATATTGTTTTACCTGTCTGTCGTCGAGGGTGCCTTCGTGCAGCTCCCGGCGGATGTACCCGACGGAGAAAAGGGAAGCCGTCCACCCGACAAGGGCGATGATGGCCAGCACCACCGCGCCCAGGGCGTCCACGAGGAAAAATTGCCCCAGGGCCGTCAGCGTCCCTTCCCCGGACACCCTCCACACCAGCCCAAGCGCCAATGCGGAAGTGACGGTGCTCCCCAGAAGGTGGACCCGTTCGATGAGGCGGGTTCCTTTCGCCGCATAACAAATTGCGCCGGTCGCAACCGGAACCAGCAAAGTCCACAGCGGCAGCATGCCTGTCATCCTTTCAGCTTGCGCAGCCAGTCCGTGCTGATGCTTCGGAACGTCTGGTCCATCCGGTAGTTCAGAATGCTGATCAGAATCACCGACACCAGCACGTCGAGGAAAATGCCGATTTCCACGATGAACGGCATTCCGAGGGCCGTCGAAAGGGCCAGCAGGAACAGGCCGTTCTCGATGATGATGAGGCCGATCCCCTGCATGATCGCTTTTTTGTGGGTGATCATCACGAACAGGCCGATGAGCAGCATCGAGACCGCGTGGGGCAGCGTCTGAATCTCGGATCCCAGCAGCATGAAATCGAGCCGCTCCGTGACCACGTAATTGAATACGACGAGCCCGGACGCCAGCAACAGAGAGACGCCGCGGCCGATGTATTTCTCGGCTTCCCGCCGGATGTTGATTTTGCGCATGGTGGCGGCGAGGATATAGGGAATGAGGATTGCCTTGACGAGAATGGTCAGCACGGCCATGACGTAAACCTCGGCCGACCCCGTCTGCGCGCCCAGCGCCAGGCAGGCGATGCCAAGGAACAGGGATTGCAGCGCCAGGATTTTGATCGAGCTCATGATCGATTTGACCCAGACCAGGAGCAGGGCGCTGATCACCAGAATTACGGAGGTTGCCGTCAGCATCATCGGCCCGATCTCCTCACATCAGATATTCCGCCGTCAGGGCGAACAGCGACAGGACCAGGGCGGCGCCGAGCAGCCTCGGAACCTTGAACAGCCGCATTTTGGCGGTGGACATTTCGACGCACGACACGATGACCCCGATGGCGGCCATTTTCACGGCGAAAACGGCCAAACCCGCCAGCACGGCGGGCCCATCCGCCGAAGCGGCCAATCCCCACGGGAAGCAAAGATCGGCGAGCAGCGCGAAGAGCAAGACCTGCTTGATCGAAGCGCTCCATTGGAGCAGCGCCAGCGATTTGCCCGAATATTCGAGAATCGGGCCTTCGTGGATCATGGTCAGTTCCAGGTGCGTGTCCGGATTGTCCACCGGGATGCGGCCCGTCTCGGCGATGACCAGAATGGCGAAGGCCACGACCATCATGTAGAAGACCGGCGACGTCGGCCATCCCCGCTCGGCGGCGTGGGCGACGATCGAAGACAGATGGGTCGTCCCGGCCGGCAGCGCCGCCGCCAGCAGGGTGACAAAAAGCGCGGGCTCCGCGAGGGAAGAGACGAACATTTCCCGGCTCGCGCCCTGCGCGCCGAAAGAGCTGCCGGTGTCCACCCCCGCCATGGCGATAAAAAAGCGGGCCAGCGCAAAAAGGTAGACCAGCAGCACGAGATCCCCGGTAAACGAAAACAGCGAATCGCGCATGAAGACGGGCACGAGCGCCGCGGCGGCCAGCGTCGCGCCGAAGACCACATAGGGCGTGGCGGTGAAGATCCACGACGACGCTTTGGAGACCACCGCGTCCTTGCGCATGTACTTGTACAGATCGTAATAGGGTTGCAGGACACGCGGTCCCCGTCTGCCTTGCAGCAGCGCCTTGGTCTTTTTGATGAACCCCGTGACCAGCGGTGCGATCAGGACGATGACAACCAGTTGCAGCAGCTCAAAAAGAATGTCCCGCAAGGCCGGTCACCTCCAGATCCGCCAGACCAGGATGAGTACCAGCGTCGCCAGCAGATACAAAAGGTAGCTTTGCACGACGCCGTTCTGGATGCCGCGGAACAGGCGGGCACCGGCGACCAGCAGGTTCATGGCCGGCTTGTAGAGCAGGTTTTCGACCAGCGCGGGAAGCTGGCCCGTGTAGGTGAATCCCCTGGCGAAATACGGCGTGCGCGGGTCCCTGTCCACATAGAGCACACGGCTGGGCAAAAGCAGCCGCTGGAAGGCGACGCGGATCGGCTTGCTGAACCCGCTGGCCGTGTAGGTCATGCGCGGCTCCAGGGGTTCGCCGCAGTTCCACGTTTCGCCCCGGACGGTGCGGGTCTTGCCCCCGATCGCCCGCGCCAGCGCCCAGGCGGCGGCCAGCCCGCACAGGAGGAGAAGCCCCGCCGCCGCGGGCGCAATTTCGCTGTCTGCGCCGGCGATGGCCAACGGCGAAACCTCGAGCATGGAGGATGCGCCGGAAAATCCCGCGATCCGCTCCAGGGTATTTTGGACGGCACCGGCAAAAACCAAAGGAAGCACCCCCGCGGCGACGCATGAGGCGGCCAAAAGCCCCATTGCGATCCGCATGGATAGGGATGCTTCCCTGGCTTCCCGGGCTTCCTCCGATCTCGGCAGGGCGAGGAACGTCATGGCAAAGAGCCGGACGGACAAAAAGGCGGCCAATGCGCCGACGAGGGCCAGCGCAGCGACGGCAAGGGCGCCGGCCAGGCGCAGGAGCGTGGCCGGACCGTCAAACCCGAGGGCGAAGAGCGACTGGAAGAGCCGCCATTCGCCGACGAAACCGTTCAGCGGCGGCATGGCCGCCATGGCCAGGGCTCCGGCCAGCATGAACAGGGCGGTCCAGGGCATGCGACGGATCAGGCCGCCGAGCCGGTTCATGTTCGCCGTATGGGCGGCTTTCAGGACGGCGCCCGCGCCCATGAAGAGCAGGCTCTTGAACAGGGCGTGGTTGGCGGCGTGCACGAGCACCGCCGCGAGGGCGAAGGCAGCCGCCGCCTTTTGCCCCGCGGCAAGGAAGATCAGCGCGGCGCCGATGCCCATGAAGAGGATGCCCATGTTCTCGATGCTGCTGTAGGCCAGCATCCGCTTCTTGTCCACTTCGCCAAGGGCGTGCAGAACGCCGAACAGCGCGGTATTGGCGCCCAGGGCGAGGACGGCGACGCCCCACCAGACCGGTCCGGGCTGCAGCAGGTGCAGCGTGAAGAGCAGAAAGCCGTAGACGGCCGTCTTGAGCATGACGCCGGACATGAGGGCGGAGATGTGGCTGGGCGCGGCGGGATGGGCCCGCGGCAGCCAGATGTGCAGCGGCACCAGACCCGCTTTTGTACCGAAACCGATCAAAGCGAGAACAAATACCAGCGACTGCGCGGATGCCGGCAGGGAAGCCTGCTCCATCCGCGCGAATTCGAAACTGCCGCTGTAATGCCGGAGAATGAAGAACGCGATCGTCAGGAAGACGGTGCCAATGTGGGTCATGACCGCATAGACGAAGCCCGCCCTTTTCGTCCCGGGGCGCTCATGTTCGTACATCACCAGGAAATAGGAAACGACGGACATGACTTCCCACGCCAGAAGAAACGTAAACACGTTTCCGGCCATGACGACCCCGGCCATGGCGGCGATGAACAGGAGCATGCCCGCCTGGAGCAGAGGAACGGATTTGCGCCCTTCATATTCCTTGACATACCCGGCCGCATAGATCGTCGCCGCCAGTCCGACGATACCGATGACCAGCAGAAAGAAAGCGGAAAACTCGGTCACCCGCAAAAGGATGTCCGTAAAGGGCAGCGCGCCCCGGATATGGGCGACGGTGAGCGTCCCGCCCGAAAGCCCGCCGATTCCGGACGCGGCCAGGGCCGCGCCGGCGAGCGCGGAGCAGCCATGGGCAAGCCGCCTGCCGACCGCAGAATGGCCGGAAAACAAAAACGCGGCACACGCTCCCAGGGCGAGCAGCGCCAGCGCTCCGCCCGGAAGCCAAAGCCGCAAATAATGACAATGTTCGACAGAACGAGATTGAATGCGGTACCAAAACGCCGGACGACAGCGGACGGAAGTATGTGCCCCAATTCGTGCGCCGTTGGCATATTTGCATCAAAAAAGGCAGAAACGGGCTCCGGCGTCGTCCGGCGGCTTTTTTCCGGCGTGGGGCGAAAAAGAAAAGAAGAATTTGGGAATCCTAAAAACCGAAAGATTTTTGAAGAACCGGTCCGCTCGCTTGACAATTAGAATCAACTTCATATAATAATCGCTATTGATTAGGGGAGGATTCGACAGAAAATCTCCCCGGAAAAACCAAAAAGAGAATCAGGAGGGAGACCATGTCACTCATCGGCACCAGCGTAAAACCTTTCAAGGCGCAAGCCTACCGCAACGGCGAGTTCATCGAAGTGACGGATGAAGATCTGAAAGGGAAATGGAGCGTCGTCTGTTTCTATCCGGCGGACTTTACCTTCGTCTGCCCCACCGAGCTGGAAGACCTGCAAAACCACTACGAAGAACTGAAAAAGCTCGGCGTGGAAGTGTACTCCGTTTCCACCGACTCCCACTTTGTGCACAAGGCGTGGCACGACACGTCGGAGGCGGTCGGCAAGGTCACCTATGCGATGATCGGCGACCCCTCGCACGTCATTTCCCGCAACTTTGAAGTGCTCAACGAGGAAACCGGCATGGCGGACCGCGCCACGTTCATCATCGACCCGGACGGCGTGATCCAGGCCGTGGAAATCACCGCCGAAGGCATCGGCCGCGACGCGAGCACGCTGATCAACAAGATCAAGGCCGCGCAATACGTGCGCAGCCATCCGGGCGAAGTGTGCCCCGCCAAGTGGCAGGAAGGCGCCCCGACGCTGAAGCCGAGCCTCGATCTGGTGGGCAAGATCTAAGGGGTCTGCCATGGCGCTGGACGCGGAAATCAGAGCGCAGCTGGAGCAGTACCTCCGGCTGATGGAAGGCGACGTCGTGCTGAAAGTCAGCGCGGGCGACGACCCGGTCTCGAAGGAAATGACGGACCTGATCCGCGAAGTGTCCGGCATGTCGCCCCGCATCCGGGTGGAAGAGGCGCAGCTGCCGAGGACGCCTTCGTTCAGCGTGAACCGGCCCGGCGAGGATACGGGCATCGTGTTTGCCGGAGTTCCCTTGGGGCACGAGTTTTCCTCCTTCGTGCTCGCCCTGCTCCAGGTGAGCGGCAGGCCGCCGAAGGCGGAACAGGACGTCATCGACCGGATCCGGGCGCTCCGCGGGGAGTACCGTTTCGAGACGTTTGTCAGCCTGAGCTGCCACAACTGCCCGGACGTGGTGCAGGCGCTCAACATGATGAGCGTCCTCAATCCGGGCATCTCCCATACGATGATCGACGGCGCGGTGTTCAAGGCGGAAGCGGAAAGCCGGGACGTCCTGGCCGTGCCGGCGGTGTTCCTCAACGGCGAGTTTTTCGCCGGCGGCCGCATGTCCGTCGAAGACATCCTGGCCAAGCTGGGCAGCGCGGCGGACGCATCGGCGCTTGCGGACAAGGAGCCCTATGACGTGCTCGTCGTGGGCGGCGGTCCGGCCGGGATCAGCGCCGCGATCTATGCCGCCCGCAAAGGCATCCGCACCGGCCTGGTGGCCGAACGCATCGGCGGCCAGGTCAACGACACCCTGGGCATCGAGAACCTGATCGGCACCAAGTACACGGAAGGTCCGCAGCTCGCGTCCGCCCTCGAGCAGCACGCGCGGGAATACGGCATCGACATGATGAAGCCGTATCGGGCCAAGCGTCTGGAGAAAAAAGAGTACATCGAAGTGGAACTGGAAAACGGCGCCGTGTTGAGGAGCAGGACGGTGATCGTGGCCACCGGCGCGCGCTGGCGCGAACTCGGCGTGCCCGGCGAGGCGAAGTTCCGCAACAAGGGCGTCGCCTACTGCCCGCACTGCGACGGTCCGCTGTTCGCCGGAAAGGACGTGGCCGTGGTCGGCGGCGGCAATTCCGGCGTGGAGGCGGCCATCGATCTGGCGGGCATCGCGCGGCATGTGACGGTGCTGGAGTTCATGCCGGAGCTGAAGGCCGACGCCGTGCTGCAGGAACGCCTGCGCAGCCTGCCCAACGCCACGGTGCTGACCAATGTCCAGGTGAAGGAAATCACCGGGACGGAGCGGGTGGACGGCATCGTCTACGCGGAGCGCGACAGCGGGAACGTCCGCCGGATTGACCTGCAGGGCGTGTTCGTGCAGATCGGCCTCGTTCCCAATACGGACTGGCTGGAAGGCGCGGTGGAACGCAACCGGATCGGCGAGATCGTCACGGACCGCCGCGGCGCCACGAGCCTTCCGGGCGTGTTTGCCGCGGGCGACTGCACCGACAGCCCGTACAAGCAGATCGTCATCTCCATGGGATCGGGAGCGACGGCGGCGCTGGGCGCGTTCGACTATCTCATCCGCCAGCGGACGCCCGTCACGGCCGGCGAGACCAAGGCGTAGCCGGCCGTGGATGCCGGCAACGGAAAAACACGATCCATGATCGGGAAAAGGGTGATCATCCCAAGGGATGACCCTCTTTTCCCGCTTTTTGTTTTATATATAATTAAGAAAAACGGGACCGGGGCGAGCCGGGTGCAGGACGCCCCGCCCGGCAATGGGGGAGTGCGAGTGACCGGAAAAACGCGTTTCCGGCTTGGACTGATGGTGGGATTGCTGTTTTTTGCGATGGTGATGAGCGGCTGCGGCGGAGCGGGAAGCGGCTCCGAATCCGAAACGGCGGGGCCATCCCCGACGGCGTCGTCTTCGGAAACGACGGTGGCCGCGTCGCCTTCGGATTCTGCCGGCGTGTCGGAGGAACCGGCCGGCGGCGAAGAACAGGGGGACCGTCCGGCCGGGCCGGAGGCGTTCAAAACATCGGCCGATCTCGCCGCCTACGAAAAGAAGCGGGCGCTGCCGGAAGGCTTCGTCTACGTGGATGAAGTGATCCCCGCGGCCAGATTCGACATCCGGTATTTCGGCGAATACAACTTCGTGGGCACGCGGATCGACGGATACAACGCGCCCTTCGCCATCCTGACGAAGGAAGCGGCGGAAGCCCTGAAGCGGGTGAGCGACGACCTGGCGGAAGAAGGGTACGGCATCCTGATCTACGACGCCTACCGCCCGCAGAAGGCGGTGAACCATTTTGTGGCCTGGTCCCGCGATCCGTCGGACACGAAGATGAAGGACGATTTTTATCCCGAGGTGGACAAAAGCCGCCTGTTCGAGCTCGGATACATCGCCTCGAAATCGGGCCACAGCCGGGGCAGCACCGTGGATCTGACGCTGGTGCGGCTGGATACGGGCGAGCTGGTCGACATGGGCGGTCCGTACGACTTTTTCGGTCCTCTGTCCCATCACGGCACGGACCTGGTCACGGAGGAGCAGACCGCGAACCGCAACATTCTCAAGGAAACCATGGAAAAGCACGGCTTCGCCGCCTATGACCAGGAATGGTGGCATTATACGCTGAAGCCGGAGCCGTATCCCGACACCTATTTTGACTTCGACGTGGAGTGAAAGGGCGGTTTGCAGGCAAAAATCCCGGCCCGCGGGAAGCGGCCGGGATTTTTGCGTTTAGCGGCGGCGTTTTTTCTTCGTGGAATGGATGCAGCAGACGTCTTTTTCCGTAATGCTGAGCACCTGGTGCGGAACCGGCACGTAGTGATGCCGCCGGATGACTTCCACCGGCTGGATGACCTGCACGAACAGCGGATGGAACACGTCGTCATAGACTTGCACCGGCGGATCGACGACCTGCTGGGCCAGGTACGGTGGGCAGCATTGGGAAGGATGCACGGGACTCCCTCCTTGCCTCTGGGTTGATCTCTGAAGTAGATCTCGGAAACAGCATACGATGGCTCGTAACCATCGGCTTGTTCGAATGTCCCGGCCCAATTTGCGGTTCGTGCGGTTCCGCGGACCCGTCCCGCCGGATTCATTCCGGCTGCGCCGATCCGGCCGCTTTCCGGCGTGCGACCCGCTCCCGGACGATGGGCGCCACCTTCGTGCCGAGCAGCTCGATGGCGCGCATGACGTCGTCGTGCGGCATGGTGCCGAGCGGGACGTGCATCAGGAAGCGGGTGATCCCGAGTTTTTCGTGCAGCCGGACGATCTTTTCGGCGACGTATTCGGGGTCGCCCACGTAGAGCGCGCCGTCCGGGCTGCGCGCCGCGTCGTAGGTGGCGCGGGTGTAGGGCGGCCAGCCGCGCTCCCGCCCGATGACGTTCATGACGTACTGGGTGGGAAGGAAAAATTTCTCGGCAGCTTCCTCACCGGTATCCGCCACGAAGCCGTGGGAATGCACGGCAACGGGCAGGCTGTCCGGGTCGTGCCCCGCCTTTTCCGCCGATCGCTTGTAAAGGGCGACCAGCGGCGCGAAATGCGCGGGATTGCCGCCGATGATGGCGATCGCCAGAGGCAGGCCGAGGTGACCGGCGCGGGCGGCGGATTCCGGCGTCCCGCCGGTGGCGATCCAGACGGGCAGCGGGTTCTGCACCGGGCGGGGATAGACGCCGCGGTTCAGGATGGCGGGGCGGAACTTGCCCTGCCAGGTCACCTTTTCGGAAGCGCGGATTTGGAGCAGGAGCTCGAGCTTCTCGGTGAACAGCTCGTCGTAGTCCCGGATGTTGTAGCCGAAAAGCGGGTACGATTCGATGAACGACCCGCGTCCCGCCATGATTTCCGCCCGGCCGTTCGACAGGCCGTCCAGTGTGGCGAACTGCTGGAACACGCGCACGGGGTCGTCGGTGGACAGCACCGTGACCGCGCTCGACAGCCGGATGCGCTTGGTTTGCGTCGCGGCGGCGGCGAGCACCACCGCGGGGGCGGACGCGGCGAAATCGGGGCGATGGTGCTCCCCGACGGCGTATACGTCCAGGCCGACCCGGTCGGCCAGGATGATTTCCTCCACGGCTTCGCGCAGCCTTTGCGCGTGGCTGATGACGGTTCCGGTGACGGGGTCGGGGGTTGTCTCCAAAAAAGTCGAAATGCCGATTTCCATCCCGCGGGCCTCCTTCGGCGCATGATCGGGCGCGTTCCGGGTGATTTTTTCCATTGGCGTACTCCTATTGTACAGGAATCCCGCGGAAAAGCCCATTCCTTCACGCCGGGACCGCCGGGGGATGGTCATTCGGTCAGCCGCGTGACCCGCACGAGGCGTCGCGCCAAAGCGGGGACCGCCCGGCCCGCGCCGAGGAGCGGCACCAGCAGGGCGGGGGTATCCGCCAGGCGCTGCAGCGCGTTCCCCCATCGCAGCGGTCCCGTCCATTCCGCGTAAATCGCCTGGGTATAGAGGCGTTTCCATTCCCCCAAAGCGATTTCGCCGCGCAAAAAAGCGTCCGCCAGCGGCGCGCAAAGGACGGCGGACCGCAGGGCCATCGCCATCCCGTCGCCGCAGAGCGGCGGGATGACCGCGGCGGCGTCTCCCACGTGGGGGACGGCGCCCCAGGGAACCGGCCTGCGGCTGACCGCGACGGGGGCGGCCGCCGCTTCGCTGCCCGGGACCGGCGAGGCGCCCGCGAGCCTGCGGCGCAGCGGGCCGTTTTCCCGGGCGGCCGCTTCCAGGGCGCCGCGCACCGTGCCGCCGGTTTCCCGGAAAAACCGCCGGGAGACGAGGGCGGCCAGGTTGTGGCGGCCGCCTTCCACCGTGGCGAGCCCCGCGTAACCGCCGCGGAAAAAGAAAAGCTCCACCGCCCGCTCCGGCGCAAGGCCCGTCACGTGGCACGAAATGCCGACGAAAAACGCGCCGGACGTTTCCGGCCGATGATGCGGTTTCGGGGAGGCGTCGGTCCGAAGGCCGGGAAGGGGGTTCCGCCCCCAGGCGCCGATGACCGCCCGCGCGGTCATCGTGCGGGTTCGTCCGTTTTCCCGCCATTCGATCCGGTAATTCCGGCCCAGCCTGCTCACGGAAGTGACCGCCGCGCCGGGGCGCCACCCGGCTCCGCGCTCCAGTGCCGCCTGAACGATGGCATGATCCAGGGCATGGCGGCTGATGCCCAGCGCAACGCCCGGAAGGGGGATGACGAGGGGTTTTCCGGCGGGGGGCCAAATGCAGGCTTCTGTCATTTCCGCGGGTCCGAAGGAGGCGATGGCATGGAACAGGCCGAGGGTCTCCAGCGCGGCGAGGGATTCGGGGGAAAGAAACTCCCCGCAGGCTTTGCGGCGGGGCGGCGGGAACCGTTCGAAGAGGACGGTGCGCCATCCGCGGCCGGCCATCGCGTGCGCCAGGCTTCCGCCCGCCGGTCCGGCGCCGATGATGGCAATGTCTGCGTCCGTCATGCGCGTTCCCTCCCGGGCTTGGGCGATTCGGCTGCGCTTGGCGATGGCTGCCGGAGTCCGGCGTCCCCGCGGTCCGCCGTCCGGTGCCGGACCAGCGCCACATAGCGGAACATCGGCCGCCAGCGGTATTCCAGTTCGCAGTCGTCCAGCGCCTCCCTGAGATCGCGCCAGTCTTTCCCGCGAAAGCCTTTGGCCACGGACAGCGGGCCGTCGTGGCGGATGTACCGGTTGCGGGAAAGCAGCCGGGCCGCCAGCCAGACGGACATCCAGGGCACCCAGTGGCGGTGGATGTCGCACAGCACGGCGCCGAGCCGGGAAGCCCGCAGCATGCGGCGGACGACGCGCGGCAGCTCGTCGGCGGCAAAATGGTGGGCGAAGTGCGTTGCTGTCACGATGTCCGCGCACGCGTCGGGCAGGTCGAACAGGTCGCCGCGCACGACGTGCACCCGCCGCTCGCCCCGGAACAGCCGCCTGGCTTCCAGGCACGCTTCTTCCATCCGGTCGGTCAGGATGACGGTGATCCGAACCCCGTGCCGGTCCGCCCAACGCAGCAGCAGGCGGTTGACGTCGCCGGCGCCGGCGCCGATGTCAAGAACGGTAAGGCGCGCGGGCCGTCCCGCGTCCGCCCAGATGCGCCGAACCCCGAAAAGCACGGGGCCGGCCGTGCCGAACAGGCGGTTCAGGCGGCGCAGATGCCGGTATGCTTCCCTCAGCTCCGCTCCTCCCGCGGCTGCCAGATCCATCAGCTCCGGCCCCGGCGCCCGTTCACGAAATCGCCGCAACATTCGCTACCTCCGGGCGCAACGCCGTCTGTTCTCCGCCGGCGGGAACGCAGGAAAGGCGGATCATTTCCGCCTGCATGCCGGGTCCGAACGCGAGGGCGATCCCTGGCACCGCTTCTTGCGCCTTGCCCGCGAGCTCCCGCCGGATTTCCTCCAGGACGAACAGAATGGTGACGGACGAAAGGTTGCCGTAACGCCGCAGGATGTCGCGGCTGGCCCGGGTCTGTTCATCGGTAAGGCCCATGGCCCGCTGCAGCGCGTCGACGATGCCCCGCCCGCCGGGGTGGATCGCCCACCAGCGCGGCTCCGCGCCGCCGCTCTCCGCGAGGAACCGGGCGATCTCTGCCGGGACGCTGCGCTCGATCAGCGAAGGGATCCGGGGCGAAAGGTACAGGCGAAAGCCGGTGTCGCCCACCCGCCAAATCATCTCCTCCGCCGTGTCCGGCAGCAGCGTGGTGCGGGCCCCGCCAAGAGGAAACACGCCTTTCCGGTTCGGCCCGGCCCACCCCACCACGCAGGCTCCGGCCCCGTCGCCGAACAGCGAGGCGGCGAACAGGTCCTCGCGGTCGGTGGAGGGCTGGATGTGGATCGAGCACAGCTCGACGCACACCACCAGCACGCGGGCGCCCGCGTTCCCCGCCGCCAGCTCGCGGGCCAGCCGGATCGCCGTCAGCCCGGCCGCGCAGCCCGCGAACGTGACGGGAAAACGGCTCACCTCCGGGGAGAGCCCGAGCCCCCGCACCAGCTCGAAATCCAGTCCGGGCAGAAAGAAGCCGGTGCAGCTCACCGTGATCACATGGGTAATGGCGGACGGCGCCGTCCCGCTGTCGCGCAGGGCCCGGCGCGCCGCTTCCAGGGCCAGCGGCACCGATTCCCGCCGGTACACCTCCATGCGCTCTTCCGTAGACGGGATGTCCGGACGGGTCGACCCCGGGGCGTAGCGGCTGCGTTCCGCCGGTTCCAGGAGGTCCGGCTCGCAGGTGTAGCGCGTATCCACGCTGGTCTGGCGGAAAATCCGCCGGACCCAGCGCGCCGCGTCTTCGTTGCCGGCGAGTCCGGCAAGGCCGTCGGCGATCCGTTTCGCCGCTTCTTCCTGCACCAGGCGATGGGGCGGCACGGCCGTGCCGATGCCCAGGATGGCGATGTCGGAGTTCGGCTTGTCCATCGGGTCAGCCTCGTTTCGTATGTTTTACGCAGTTAATTTTTTACCTCCCTTATTATTTCTTTCCAGCCCGCAAAACTTGCGTCGCCGCGTGCGGTCCCTCGCCCGGCATGGAATCGCTGCGGCGCATCCTGTTGCGCGTGCCGTTCAACCGGCCGGTGCAAGCCGTCCAACCGGCCGGGTGCGGGCTCACTCCCGGGCGCCGCCGTTTTCCGCCGGTCTGCCGGTGTCCGGGAACGCCGCTTCGTCGAGTTCCAGCACCACGGGGCAGTGGTCGCTGCCCATGACGTCGCTGTGGATGTCCGCCGCGGCCAGGGCGGGGCACAGCCGCCTGGAAATCAAAAAGTAGTCGATGCGCCAGCCGACGTTGCGTGCGCGCACGCCGGGCATGAGCGACCACCAGGTGTAGGCGTCCGTGCGGTCGGGATACAGGTGCCGGAACGTGTCCACGAATCCCGCCTCGAGCAACCGGGTCATTTTTTCCCGTTCCTCCGGCGTAAACCCGTGGTTGCCCGCGTTCGCCTTCGGGTTTTTCAGGTCGATCTCCCGATGGGCGACGTTCATGTCGCCGCAGGCGACAACGGGCTTGCGGGCGTCCAACCCCTTGAGATATTCGCGGAAGCGGTCCTCCCATTCCATGCGGTGCGGAAGCCTCGACAGGTCTCGCCGGGCGTTGGGAGTGTAGACGTTGACGAGAAAGAAACGCTCGAACTCCAGCGTGAGGATCCGCCCTTCGCGTTCGAGATCCACTTCTTCGCCGAAGCTGACTGCCAGCGGCTTCCGCCTCGTGAAAACGGCGGTGCCGGAATAGCCCTTGCGCTCCGCGTGGTTCCAGTACGCCGCGTATTCCTCGCCGAGCTCCGGCCAAAGCATGTCTTCCTGCATCTTGGTCTCCTGGATGCAGAACACATCCGCGTCCACCCGGCGGAAGTAGTCCCAGAAGCCTTTTTTCACCACGGCCCTGAACCCGTTGACGTTCCAAGAAACGAATCTCATTCGGATGCTCCTTTCCTGTCCGGTCCGCGAATGACTTCGACGCCCTCCTTTGCAATTTCCTTCTTTGTGCAAAATGAAACGCCCTTGGCACCTGTGACCTCACAAGCGCGCAAGGGCCAATTGCCGCCTCTCGGCGGCCTGGGGGTTGGCGTCGGTTTGCGTGCCGGCCGCTACCGGCTCAGTATGCGGTCCACCCGGCGTCGGCGACGATCACCGCGCCGTTGACGAAGCTGGCGTCGTCGGAGGCGAGGAACAGGGCGACCGTGGCGATTTCTTCCGGCTTGCCCGTTCTGGGGTTGGCCGCCATGCCTTTCATTGCGTGGTCCATGCCGAATTTGCTGGGTGCGGCGATGCCCGTGCCGATGTTTGTCTCCACGCCGCCGGGCGCGATGGCGTTGCACCGGATGCCGTGGCCGGCGTATTGGAAGCCGACGTTGCGCGTCAGCCCGATCAGCGCGTGCTTGGAGGTGGTGTAGGCCGCACCCGCCCGCGATCCTTGCAGACCGCCGATGGACGCGATGTTGATGATGACGCCTTTGCCTTTTGCCATGAAAATCGGCAGCGCCTTGCGGATCGCCCGCATCGGCCCCGTCGTGTTGACGGCGATCACGCGCTCCCACAGCGGGTCGGTCAGCTCGTGCGCGGGCGTCATGCCGTCCATGATGCCGGCGTTGTTGACGAGGATATCCAGCGTGCCGTAGGTTTGCACCGCGGTGTCGATCATCCGCTGCACGTCTTCTTCCTTCGAGACGTCCGCCACCGCCAGGGTCGCCGTGCCGCCGGCGCCGGTGATCATGTCGACGGTTTCTTTGGCCGTTTGCTCCACGTAATCGGAAACGACGACCTTGGCGCCTTCCCTGGCGAACAGCTTCGCGATTTCCCGCCCCATGCCCGAACCCGCGCCGGTAACCACCGCGACTTTGCCTTCCAGTTTCATGAAAGATGACCTCCGTTTATGGTTTTTATCCTCCGGATATTCTGGCTGGTTCCAGTTTTTATCATACCGTCGGCGTTGCGGGCCGGCGGTAACCAAAGTCACAGCGAAAAGCGAAGGAAAAAGGAAACGGACCGGGAAATGGGAGTTCTCGGAAGAAACCGGTTCTGCTAAAATAGCATGTAACAAAAACGACAAATTTGAAAACGTTTTTTCATTTTTGCGGTCGAGCCGACAATCCCGTATCGCGCTTTGCATTTCATCATCCGCAGATGGGAGTTGTGAAGCCGATGGCGATGCTTGGTGTGGCGGTTGGAATCGTGATGGCGGCCGGTTGGCTGTGCGGATGGCGTCTGTTCCGGAAAAACACCGTTCCCGTTCCGGAAACCGGCCCCGCTCAAGTCAGGGGCGGCCGAAGGTTGTCGGTCGTCATCCCCGCCCGGAACGAAGCGCACAACCTGCCTCACCTGCTGGAGTCGCTGAAGGTCCAGACGCTGCCGCCGGACGAAATCATTGTCGTGGACGACGCCTCGGAGGACGGCACCGGCGAAGTGGCGGCGCGCTTCGGCGCCACGGTGTTCCGCAACGACGAGCTACCCGGGGGCTGGACGGGCAAAAACTGGGCTCTCTGGAACGGCTACCGCCGCACCTCGGGCGACCTCATCCTGTTCCTGGACGCCGACGTCCGGATGGCACCGGACGCGCTGGCGTCGCTGGTCGCGGCCAGGGACCGCGCGGGCGGCGTCATTTCCGTGGTGCCGTTCCATCTGGCCCGCAAGTTTCATGAAAAACTCCTTCTGGTCGTCAACCTGCTGGGGATGTTCGCGTTCACGTCGCCGCACGAGAACGACAATCCCGGCAAGGGGCTGTACGGTTCCTGCATATTGACCACGCGGGAAGATTACGAGAAGGTGAACGGCCATGCCGCCATCCGCTCCGAGGTGACGGACGACCTGTCCCTCGGGGGACGGTACATGGCCGCAGGCATCCCGGTGACCAATTTCCTCGGCGCGGGGCTGGTTTCCTTCCGCATGTATCCCAAGGGCATCCGCAGCGCCGCCGAGGGTCTGGCCAAAAGCGCCGCGCTCAGCATGGGCCTCCTGCGGCGGGAAACCATCTGGCTGTGCGCGTTCTGGATGATCGGCCTCGTGCTGTCCGAATGGTCCCTTTTGCTGTTGCCCGCGCCCGCGGGATTGGCGCTGCTGGCCGGCTACGTCCTGTACACGGCGCAAATCTTTTATCTGGCGCGATATTGCGGGGCGTTCGGCGTGATCATGCCGGTGCTGCATCCGCTGTCCGTCCTCTTTTTCCTCGCTGTTCTGGTGTACTCGTTCTGGCAGACCACCGTGGTCGGCAGCGTAAGCTGGAAGGGAAGGCAGATTCCCGTGAAGGGCGGTCGGGAAGCATGACGCTGCTTCTGGTGGCCATTGGTTACCTGTCGGGGTCGGTCATGTACGCCCATCTGCTCGGCAGGTTTGTGCGGATCGATCTCCTGGCGGTGGGGGACGGAAATCCGGGCGCGGTCAACCTGTGGCGGAACGCCGGCTACCGCTATGGCCTCGCCGCGGTGGCCCTCGATTTTCTGAAGGGTTATATTCCGCTGGCGTTGTTTCTGCAGATGGATCTGATCCGGCCGGACGATCCGGAGATCGTGGCGGTGGCCGCCGCGCCGGTGGCCGGGCATCTGTTTTCCCCGTTCCTTCAGTTCCGGGGCGGGAAGGGCATCGCCGTGACCTTCGGCGTGTGGAGCGCCCTCACGTACTTTGAGGTGTCTCTCGTCTACGCCGTCATTCTGGCTTTGCTCAAGCTGGCGGACCGGAAGTGGGTGCAGGGAAGGATTCCGGCCTCGGAATCGGACGCCTTCCAGGTGGTCTTCGGCCTTCTGGCGGTCTCGGCCTGGCTGTACGAGCGGTCGTTCCCGGGCACGATCCTGTGGTTCTGGTGCGTCAATCTGCTGCTGTTGGCTTGGGCGCACAAGGAGAGGCTTTATCTGTTCTACAAGGCGGTCGGCAAGTGGAGGAACTCCTGAGAAAATGCTCGAAACGGACGACCCGGACGAAGGGCCGTTTCGGTTTCCCGGGGAGACAAGCGGGCCAAGCGGTCAATAACGATCATGGCGGATAAATGGGCAGGCGTACCTTTTCTTTTTATTTTCTATGTGTTATATTACATATATAACATGTATACCGGATGGGAGCGCATCAAATGCTGATCCGCATTGATTTGCAGTCCGAGGAGCCCATCTACCAGCAATTGTTCAACCGGATCGTGGAAGGCATCGCGTCGGGAGCGCTTCAGCCGGGGGAAACGCTGCCGTCGGTGCGGTCCCTGGCCGCGGATCTCGGCATCAACCTGCACACGGTCAACAAGGCATACACATACTTGAGGCAGGAAGGTTACATCCAGATTCACCGGCAGAAGGGGGCACTCGTCCAGCCGGGGCCGATACCCGGGGCGGATGAAGCATTTATGCGCAGGCTGGAGCAGCGGTTGCGCCCGCTCGTGGCGGAAGCGATCTGCCGCGGCGTCGACGAGGGGCGGTTTCGGGAAGTGTGCGGGCGGCTGTATCAACAATTCGGCAAAGGAGAGATGGCAACATGAACGGCCTGCTTACGCTCATGCTGCTCATGGTGCTGGTACCGCTCGGCGTCATGGTGACGGCGGTGCCGTTTTTGACGAGAAAGACGGAAAGTTTCGGGGTGTCCATCGAGGAGCGGCACTGGCACGACCCCGAAATCCGCGGCATGCGGCGGGCGTATGCGCTGGGGACGGGATCGTTCGCCGCCCTGGCGATCCTGGCCGGTCTGGCGGCCTCCGCTTTTCTTGACGAAAACAGCCTCGACTGGCTCTTGCCGGCGCTGGTGGGCGTGATGCTCGCCGCCCATGCGACGTTTTACCTGCGGTTTCACTTTCGCATGAAGGCGCTGAAAGAAAGGCGGGGGTTGGTGTCATCCGAACAGCAGCTCGTCGTCGACACCGGATTTCACCGGGAGAAGCGCGCCTTTTCCAACTGGTGGCTGATCCCGCATCTGGTTGTCGCGGCGGCGACGGCGGCGGTTTGCCTCATCTTCTACGACCGGTTTCCGGAACAGATCGTGATGCAGTATGATTTTCAAGGCAATCCCTCCCGCGTGGTAGACAAAAGTTACGCCACGGTGCTGATGCCGGCGGTCATCCAGCTTCTTCTCGTTCTCGTGTTCCGGATCGTCAATTTCAGCATCGCCTCCAGCAAACAGCAGCTTGATGCAGCCCATCCGCAAAAATCGCTCAGGCAAAACATGATCTTTCGCCGACAATGGTCCGCCTTTCTGCTGTTCAGCGGATTTCTGCTGGTTTTGGCGATCGCGCTCCTTCCGCTGCAAATGCTGTTGCAATTCCCCCCGTCTGTCACCATCGCCCTTTTGCTGGCCGTGGTCGTGGTCATCCTGCTGGGGGTGCTGACGCTCGGATTCATGACCGGGCAAGGCGGAAGCCGCATCCTCATCCGGGAGGCGGCCGGGGCGCCCGCCGGGACGGTGAACCGCGATGACGACCGGTACTGGAAGCTCGGGGTGTTTTATTTCAATCCGGAAGATCCCGCGCTGTTTCTCGAAAAACGTTTCGGCGTCGGCTGGACCATCAACTGGGCCCGGCCGGCGGCGTGGGCGCTGGTGTTTGGGCCCGTCGCCCTGATTGTCGCGGTTTCGCTGGCGCTGGACTCCTGATGCGTCCGCCGGACGCATCCGTCAGGGGGAAGGTCGTCCTGCTTAACCTATACAAAAAATGGTGGGAGGAGAAACCATGGATCTGGTGCACCGTGCGAATCGCCATGTCGTCTGGCGGATGCTGCTTGCATTCCTGCTGTCGGCCGCGCTCCTGATGCCCGCGCCCGCCGTCGCCGGGGCGGCCGGGCCGGCCCGGCCGTCTGCCGCCGGGGAGCCGCTCACGCCGGAGTCGGCCGAAGCTTTCCTGGACGCTTTTTTCGCGTCGGAGCAGGCGGAACCCCAATACATAGGAGCGGCGGTTGTCATCGTGAAGGACGGCCGGGTCGTGGCGCAAAAAGGCTACGGTTACGCCGACGCCCAGCGTCAGGAAGCGGTCGATCCCGCCAGGACGGTATTTCGCCTCGCCTCCGTGTCCAAGACATTTACGGCGGTGGCGATCATGCAGCTGGCAGAACAGGGGAAGATCGACCTCAAGGCGGACATTCGCGAATACCTGCCGGATCTCGAATTCGACAATCCCTTCGATGTGCCGGTGACCGTCGCGGATCTGTTGACGCACCGCAGCGGGTTCGAAGTCCGCGAACCGCAGAGTGAAGATCTGCACGCCGATTTCGACCTGTACGTCCCGATGGAAGATGTCGTCCGGGAGCGCATGCCGCCGGTGGTCCGCAAGCCGGGCACGGCCTTCATGTACGACAACTTCGCCTATCTGCTGCTCGGCCTGATCGTGCAAAACGTCAGCGGCCAGCCGTACGAGCAATACATGCAAGAGCATGTTTTTGAACCGCTCGGCATGACCGCCAGCGGATTCGAGCTGAAAGGACGGTTCCTGGAACGGCTCGCCACGGGCTACGACCAGGCCGATCAGCCGATCCCGCCCTATGCGCTCATTCCGACGATCATGCCGCATGGCGGCATGCTGTCCACCGCGGAAGACGTGGGCAAATTTCTGCTGGCGTTTCTGAACGGAGGCGCGGCGCCGGGCGGCGCCCGGATCCTCTCGGAGGCTTCCGTGGCGGAGATGGGAATATATCGCCACGCGCTCCATCCGCTGCTGCCGGAAACGACCTACGGGTTCGAAGCGCCGTTCCAGTTGCCGCTGGCGGGAAGCAGCGACGACGTGCTGGTCAAGCTGGGCGACCTGCCCGGCAGCAGCGTGATGCTGCTTGTCATCCCCGAACAGAAGACCGGCGTCTTCCTGGTGTCCAACAAGTCCGGCACGTTGCGCGACCTGTTTTACGCCGGGTTCATGGCGACCTTCTTCCCGGCGTACACGATGCCCGCCGAGCTGCCGGCATCCGGGCCTGCCCCGTCCGGAGAGCTGGCGAAGCTGGAAGGGGTCTACATGGATCTTCGGGCCAAGAGCCTGGTTTATCGGGTGGAAGCGAACGAGGACGGCACCCTGACGCTGTCCGACGCCCTGGTCGGCCCCCGCATCCTGCGGCAGGTGGACAACGGGTTGTTTGTCGACAATCTGACGCAGCGTTTCACCGCCTTCGGGACGGAGGACGAGAGTGGAACGGTGTACATGAGCGAGCCGTATCTCAATCCGCTCGGCTACGCCCGCAAAGGCGACGCCCCCGTCGGGTATGCCGACGTGGACGCCGACGGCGCATATGCGCCGTACATTCTTGCGCTGCAGTCGCTTGGCCATTACCCGAACGAACCGGGGCAGCGGTTCGGGCCCGAACGTCCCGTCACCCGGGCGGAACTGGTGTACGATCTGCTGCGGATCAGCGGGTTGGACGGATCGAAGGCGGAAACGTACGCCTTCGCCGATGTGGCGGGCCATCCCCTGGCCCCGTATGTGCAAGCCGCATATGAAATGGGCATGGTGGCCGGCGACGGCCTCGGCCATTTCGCGCCGGACCGCCCCGCCACCCGGCAGGAAGCGGCGGTCATGATCTGGAACGTCTATCGCCGGATGTTTCCGGACGACCTGTTTGCGGACGTCCGGCTGGCGGGCGGCACCGCCCCCTGGGCGGAGGCCGCGGTGCGGATGATGGCGGGGCTCGGGCTCCACGGTCCGGAAGTCGCCCGGACGGAAGACGGAGCGGTCGACTTTCACTCCGCGGCGCCGCTGACCCGCGAGGAAGAAGCCGCACTGATGTATCAGCTGTTGTTCCAGCCGATCAACCAGATCGTCGCGCAGCTGATGGCGCAGAATTAAAGCCAACCGATGCGCGGAGACTGCCCCGGGGCGTCCGCCGCGCCGGATGCCCGCGTCCGCCGGGTGACACAGCGGCAACCGCTGCCGCCTCGCCCGGCGGATGCATTTTGCGGGGACAAAGATTAGAATAGAAAGCGACGGTTCCACATAACCGTTTATACATGGGCGCATTTCACCCGGACCGCGGCGCCGTACGCCGCTTGCAAGCGTGGCGGAAGCGCCGTTTGCGAGGGAGGGAAACCCGTGAGGGGTGCATGGTCGCCCCGACGCATGACCGCCCGCGTCGGCGCATGGGGCGCTGTCATGGTTCTCGTTTTGTTGTTTGCAGCGGCGGCCACCCGCCTGGCGGAAGCGCAATTCCCGATCGCGGACGGAGAGCAGCTGCAGGCGCTCCTGGAACGGAACCGGTCTGCCGCCGTCTGGATCTATACGGTCGTATGTTTTCTCCAGCCGATTGCCCTGCCGCTTCCCGAGGCGTTGACCGTGATGACCGGCAGCGCCGTGCTCGGCGCCTTTACGGCGTTTGCCGCCGGGTTTGCGGGCACGATGCTCGGCGTCATGGCCATGTTTGCGATCGCCCGCTACGGCGGGATGAAGCTGGCGGCCCGGCTGGTGAAGCCGGAGCAGCTGGACCGGTATCACCGTTATGTCGCCAAACATGAATTGCCGATTTTGGTGGCGCTCTTCGTCATCCCCGTATTGCCGGATGAAATCGTTTGCGTGGGCGCGGGGGTAAGCGGCGTGTCCGTCCGCCGGTTCGTTCTGGTCGCTGCCCTGGCCAAGCTGGCCACTTCGTTTTCGCTGGCGTATTCCGTGCAGCTCGGCGCCTGGCTGTCGATCAGTCCGGCACAAATGCTGCTCGCCGTGGGCGTCGTGGCGGTCGCTGCCGTGCTCTTGCCGAGGATCGTGCGCTTTTGGCGCGCGGGTATGGCGAGGGGCGGCTGCGGGAAGGGAGCGGGGCAGGCCGACGAGGTTTGGCCGAAGGCGGATCGCCCCGCTCCCGCCGCGGACGTCTTCCGGGGCGGGGAACCCGGCCGGATTGAAGGCCGGGAAAGCTCCCCGGCCGGCGGCGACTGAACAAACGGCCCGGCGGCCGATCTTTCAAGATTTCCGGCCCCGAACTTATGGAATTTTATGCGGACCTTGGGTATTCTAGTCATAGTACGGATCGGAGGATCGGGCCATATCCTCCGCAAGGTTCGGACAACGTCGGAAATCGAAGCTGCCCACACCCACGGCCCGAGAGGTGCAAGAGATGGTCAACATTCTGGTCGCGCTGAACGCCAACTATGTTCCGCCTCTGCGGGTGATGCTCAAATCGCTGTTCGTCAACAATCCGCATGAGAACGTGACCGTATATCTCATGCACTCGGAGATCCCCGAAGAAGACGTGGTCGACCTGGAGCGGTTCGTGGAAGACGAGGGTCACCGGCTCGTCAACCTGCGCGTGACGGACGATCTCTTTTCCGGCGCGGTCGTGTTTCGCCATTACACGAAGGAGATGTATTACCGTCTGGCCGCCCACCGGTTCCTGCCGGAAGAAGTGGACCGCATCCTCTACCTGGACCCCGACATCGTGGTGATCAATCCGCTTTCCGAGTTTTACCGGACGCCGTTTGACGGTTGCCTGTTTGTCGCCGCGGAACACACCCCCGTGGTGCGCATGACCGCCACCTTCAACCGGCTCCGGCTCGGCACGCCCAAGGCCAAGGGCTATTTCAACACCGGCGTGCTGCTGATGAACGTGGAACTCATGCGGCGGGAAATGGACCTCGGCGAGGTGTTCCGGTTTCTGGAGGAAAACCGGCACAAGCTGATCCTTCCGGACCAGGACGTGCTGAACGGCCTGTACTGGGACAGGATCAAGCCGGCCGATTGTTTCCTTTACAACTTCGACGCCCGGTACTACGAGTTTTTCAAGCTGATTCCCCGGCACAAGATCAACATGCGGTGGATCGAGGAAAACACCGTGTTCGTCCACTATTGCGGCAAACGGAAACCCTGGCAGAAGACGTACCGGGACGAGATGGGACGGTTCTACCGATACTACGAAAGCCTGTTGCAGCAGCCCAGGACCAGGGGGACGCTGGCATAGGGAGCGTGCCCGGAAGCCGCGGGCGGAGCATAAAAAACCAATGCCCGGCATACGCCGGGCATTCGCTTTGTCAGGAGCCGGTTGGTGCACGGTCCGCGGAAGCCTGGGCTTCCAGCAGGCGTTCGATGAACTCCCGCACCTTGTCGATCCGCGCGGTGTCGGCGCGGACGGCCACGATGACCGAGTCGGTGCCGATCACCGGCCATTCCGCGAGCATCGGATGACCGTTGAGTTCGATGCCGTACAGGACGGGGGAGGGGTCTTCCTCCGTCTGTCCCATGCGTTTCGCGGCTTCCGGAATGGCGTCCGCCAGGCCGCCGAACGCCGGATCGTCCAGCCGCTTGAAGAGCTGCTGCGAGGAAAGCCCCGAAAACTGCCGATCATCCAGGATGAAGACGTCCGCTTTGTACTGGATCAGGTCGATGACCAATTTTTGCACGAAGGCATAGTCCTGTCCGGATTGCATTTCCTGCGGCACGTACGACAGACGGGGGACGACCCGCTGCCAGCCGGGAAACTGGGACAGCACCGCGGGTTCCACGTCCTCGATGGAACGGTCCCGGCCGGACGGCCAAAACTGGCCGACAAAGTGGATCTCGAGATCCGGCGGCGGCAGACTGGCGAGACGCTTTTGCTCGGCCCGGTGGTCGAGCCAGGCATTCACCCCGTAAATGACGGCGGCAATGAGCAGGACGGCGCCGAGCAGATGATATTTGTAATAGTGGAAAAAATGCTCGATTTTCGCTTTCCGCTCCGCAGCCTTCTCGTCCTTGCCGTAAAGCTGCTCCCTCGTCCGCTCCCGTTCTTTCCGCTCCTCTTCGGCCACGATGAGCCGGTACGCCCGGTTGATCGCTTCCGGATCGGCCGTCGGGTCCGTTTCCGCCGAATCGCCGCGCATCTGCCGGGCGCGCGCCTGCCGGAGGAGGATGAAATACCGTTTTTCGACCGCTTCCCTGTCCGCATCCTCCGGCAAACCAAGCAATTTGTACGCTTCTTTCAGATCGTCCACACCGGTCACCTCCGGCAAACGGTTTGTGCACAAGCAGGTTTTCGGCGGCAGGGTGAAGATGCGGACAAAAATAGTATAACGGGTCGGCGGCGGAAAAGGAAATTCCCGCCGCGGTTCATTGACACTTCTTCCGGTTATCCGGTATCATTGTTGTACGCTTAATCTCCGGCCTCCCGGCCGGAAACGGGGGACCCAATCGGCGGACCGGTCCGGTCCGTCGGGGCGCGGGTGGCACCGCCCGATTCCAGGGTGACGGCCGCCCAAGCCAGGGGCGAATGGAGCGCTTCCTGCGTTCCTAGGGTACCATCTAGCCCGAGCCCGTCAGCTAACCTCGTCGGCAGTGGATGGGTCAACTCCAGGATTTCCCCGGTGACCCCTCCAGGGGTCTTTTTCATTCCGCACGAATGGAAAATCCGTCATGAAATGCCCACCACTGGCTAAGCGTACAAAATCTTTCCAGCAAGGAGGAGTTTGTATGCCGCAGCCAAGGTACATCACCGACATCGACCGCATTGCCGCCATCCCCGAGGAAGAGAGGGCCAGACTGAAGAAGGTCGCGGAAAAGTACGCCTTCCGGGTCAACGATTATTATCTGGGCCTGATCGATTGGTCCGATCCGAAGGATCCGATCCGCCGTCTGGTCATCCCGAACGAGGGAGAACTGCTGGAATACGGCCGGTGGGACGCTTCCGACGAAGAGGCGAACTACGTGGTGCCGGGGTGCCAGCACAAATACCGCACGACGGCGCTCCTGCTCGTGTCGGAAGTGTGCGGGGCCTATTGCCGCTACTGTTTCCGCAAGCGCCTGTTCCAGAAGGACGTCCGGGAGGCGATGGCCGATGTGACGCCCGGACTGGAGTACATCGCCGCGCATCCGGAGATCAACAACGTGCTGCTCACGGGCGGCGATCCGCTCATGCTGGCCACCCGGAAACTCGGCATGATCCTCGAACGGCTCCGGGAGATCCCCCATGTCCGCATCATCCGCATCGGCACGAAAATGCCGGTGTTCAACCCGATGCGCATCTATGAGGACGAGGAGCTGCTCGCCCTGATCCGGAAGCATTCCACGCCCGACCGGCGCATCTACATCATGGCGCACGTCGACCATCCGCGGGAAATCACGGAAGAAGCCAGACGCTGTTTCCAGGCCTTGCACGAGGCGGGAGCCGTGCTGGTGAACCAGACGCCGGTGCTCAAGGGCATCAACGACGACCCGGCGGTGCTGGCGGAGCTGCTCGACCGCCTGTCCTGGGCCGGAGTCACGCCGTATTATTTCTTCATCAACCGCCCGGTGGCGGGCAACCGCGATTTCGTCCTGCCGCTCAAGCGCGTGTACGAACTGGTGGAAGAAGCGAAGGCGCGCACGTCCGGCCTCGGCAAACGGGTGCGCCTGACCATGAGCCATTCGTCCGGCAAAATCGAGATTCTGGCCATCGAAAACGGCAAGGCCTATCTGAAGTACCACCAATCCCGCGACGGGCATTATGGCCAATTCATGGTGCTGGATTGTCCCGACGGCGCGGCCTGGTTCGACGATCTGCCGGGCAGCGAGCGCTTCTGGAGCCGGCCGCGGCGGAAGCTGGAGCTGCGGAAGCCGGTCCCGGGAGCGGGACGGGTCCCGCGGCCGGAAGCGAAGGAAGCGGAACCGGAAACTGCCGCCAATGCCCATTGATGTTGACAACCGGGGCTATCCTGTATAATAGGAGAAGCGAAACACCATCACGACGGTCGTTCGGAGGATGTGATCCGGTTGTCGCGGAATCGGTGGGGGCGTATCCTTGCCGGCCCGTTCTTCGTATTTTCCGCACTGATGGTCATGAAGATGGTCCTGGCCGGGCTCGTCGTCTTCGAGGACCACGATTTCTGGCTGACCCTGGCCACGGGGATTCCGTCGGTCTGGGTGTTCTTCTGCCTGATCGAACTGCTCGTCTCCAAACGCAGGCTGACGGCGTATCTGGTCGTGAATCTGCTGCTGACGGGCGTGCTGTTTGCGGTCATCATGTATTACAAGTATTTCGGCATCATCGTCACCTACCACGCCGCGCAGCAGATCAACCAGCTGACCGAAGTGAAAAGCAGCGTCTGGTCGCTGCTCCACCTGAATTTCCTGCTCATCTTCACCGACATCGTGCTGTTTGTCCTGGGCCTGCTGCTGAGCCGCCGGTTTCGGGCGTGGGCCTGGTCCTGGGCAGCGGCGCCGCAATTTGCCCGGGTAAGCCGCCGCCAGCTGGCCGCGGCGGGCCTGGCGGTATCGGTGCTGTGGTGCGTCGCCGTCAGCTGGCCGCACAAGGACAGCATCAATGAGATCAAGAAAGCCCAGGGCATGGGGATTCTGAACTACGAAGCGTATGCCGCATTCGCGGATCTGCTGGAGGAAGAGTTCGATCCCTCCCTGGTGACCCGCGAGGCAATCGACGGGCTGAAGGGAATCGGGAAGGTGGAAAATCCGGAAGGCTGGGGCCTGGCGCAGGGCAAAAACCTGATCGTCATCCAGCTGGAGGCGTTCCAGAACTTCCTGATCGGCCTGCGCATCGACGGGAAGGAAGTGACGCCGGTGATGAACCGGCTGGCGCAGGAATCGTGGTACTTTCCCCGCTTCTTCCAGCAGGTTGGCCAGGGCAACACGGCGGACGCGGAATTCGTCGTCAACACGTCGCTCCACATTCCCCGCGCCGGAGCGGCCTCCGTCGTCTACGGCGAAAAGGAACTTCCGGGACTGCCCCGGCTGCTGGCGGAATACGGCTATGACTCGATGACGTTCCACACGAACGACGTGATCTTCTGGAACCGCAAAGAACTGTATCCGGCCCTCGGCTTCGCCCGGTATTACGAGCGGAAATTTTTCGGCGACGAAGACGAAGTGATGTTCGGCGCCTCCGACGAAGTGCTGTACCGGAAAACCGCGGACGTGCTGGAGCAGGCGGCTGCCGTCGGCCGTCCCTTTTACGCCATGCTGGTGTCCATGTCCGCGCACCATCCGTTCAACCTGCCCGAGCGGAAGTACCGCATGGAGCTGCCCGAGCGGTACGAGGGCACGCTGGTCGGCGACTACATCCGGGCGCAGAATTACGCCGACGAAGCGCTGGGGCAGTTCATCGGGCGGCTGAAGAAGTCCGGGCTGTGGGAGAGCAGCGTCGTCGTCATCTATGGCGACCATGTGGGGATTCCGAAATATTCGCTGACGGGCTACGAGAAAAAATTGCTGCAGGACGAGATTTTCGGACGGGAATACGACGTGCAGGACATGCTCAACATTCCGCTGCTCATCCACGTTCCGGGGGAGGAGCCGAGGGTGTTCGAAGGCGTGGGCGGACAGGTGGACGTGCTGCCCACCCTGGCCAACCTGCTCGGCATCTCCCTGGGCGACCGGATCTACTTCGGGCAGGACCTGCTGAACCAACCGGAAAACCTGCTGCCGGAACGCTACTACCTGCCGTCGGGTTCGCTGATCACCGAAAAAGGGGTGTTCGTGCCGGGGCGGGATTACGAAGACGGCGTGTCGTATCCCTTTGACGGCGTCGAAGACGGCCATCCGGCGGCGACCAAGGACCAGTTTGAACGCGCCCTGCACCTTCTGGCCATGTCGGACAGTTACGCCCGCGCGTTGCCGGAACGGCAGAAATGAGCGAAAAACAAAGAGCGGCGTCAACCTCGCGTTGACGCCGCCGGTTTTTTCACGCGTGACCGGGGGCGGGCGTCTTGGGCAACTCGACGGTGACCGTCGTGCCCTTGCCCGGTTCCGAGGCAATGTCCGTGCGGCCGCCCACCGCGCGGGCCCGCTCCTCCATGCCGAACAGCCCGACACCGGGCATTTCGGGTAGCCTGAGGAACCCCTTGCCTTCGTCGCGCACGCGGGCGAACACGCGGTCTTCCGTCTCCCACACGTCCACGAACGCTTCGTCCACGCCGGCGTATTTCCCCACGTTGGTCAGCGCTTCCTGCACGATGCGGTAGATCGCCGTTTCCACGGACCGGTCCAGCCTGCCCTTCACCTGGCAGTTCAGGTGGACCCGGATGCCGTAATGCTGGGAAAACAGGTCCGCGTACTTCCGGATGGCCGGGCCGACGCCCAGGTCGTCCAGCAGGGAAGGGCGCAGTTCCCACGCCAGCGTGCGGACTTCCTCGATGATCGAGGTGACCATCCGCCGCATCTGGTGCAGCGCCGGGGGCGGATTCCCTTCGGCGAGCAGGTTGTCCAGCTGAATGGCCAGGGCGAACAGACTCTGGCCGATGCCGTCGTGCAGCTCGCGGGAAATCCGCTTGCGCTCTTCTTCCTGGATGCTCATCATCCGGGACATCATCCGCTTGATTTCTTCCTCGGCCTTTTTCAGCGCGGTAACCTCGTTGCGGATGGCCAGGTACTGGTAGGGGCGGCCGTCCTCGTCCAGGAACGGCACGATGGTCGTCTTCACCCAGTACAGCGTGCCGTCCTTGGCGCGGTTGCGGAATTCGCCGTGCCATACCCGTCCGGACCGGATGGTCTGCCACATTTCCCGCATGTACGCTTTGCTGTGGTACCCCGAATTCAGGATGCGGTGGTCGTTGCCCAGCAGCTCTTCGCGGCTGTATTTGGATATCTCGCAGAACTTGTCGTTCACGTACTGGATGATGCCGCGATGGTCCGTCACCGCCACGATGGACGATTCGTCCAGCGCGATTTTGAGGTTCGTCAGATCCTCGAGCATCTGCCGGAGGTCTTCCCGGAACGCTTCGTCCTTGATGTGCCGATCGAGCAAAGCGATCAGCTCGTCCGCCCGGTGTCCGAACAGCTCCGCCCGGGAACGGACCTTCTTCCGGGGCCCGGCGTCCGCGCCTTCCGCGGCGGGGATGTTTTCGTCCGGTTGTTTGTCGCCAGTCATGCCATCCTTCACCTTTCAGAACCTTTCGAAGCCTTTCACGGGTCGAAATTCAGCAGGCCTTTTTTCAGCGCGAACTTGACCAGGTCGGGACGGGATTTGAGTCCCAGCTTCTCCATCAGGTTGCTCTTGTGGGTTTCCACCGTCTTGACGCTGATCACGAGCTTCTCGGCAATTTCCTTGTTGGAATAGCCCTTGGCGATCCAGGCCAGGATCTCCTTCTCCCGCTCGGACAGCGATTCGTAGGCGCCGCCGCCCTCGCCGCTCTTCACGCGTTCCAGGTATTCGTTCATCAGCCGCCGGGTCGCGGTCGGGTACAGGTAGGCGTCGCCCTTGGCGACGGACAGGATGGCCTGCACCAGTTCCTCGTGCGGCGCGCTTTTCAGGATGTAGCCCGAGGCGCCGGCGTGGATGGCGCGGAACAGGTATTCGTCATCGTCGTGCATCGTCAGGATGAGCACCATGGTGTCCGGAAGCTGTTTTTTCAGCTCGGCGGTGGCGGTCAGTCCGTCCTTGCCGTGGGGCATGCTGAGGTCCATCAGCACGACGTCCGGCTTCAGCTCCAGCGCGAGGCGGATGCCTTCGTCCCCGTCGGCCGCGTCGCCCACCACCGAAATGTCATGTTTGCCGTCCAGAAGCGCTTTCAGCCCGGAACGGACCACGGCATGGTCGTCCACGATCAGAATGCGAATCATCGGTTCCCCTCAATTCCCGCCTTGTTTCATCCAAACTGTCCTATACCATCATACCATGGCCGCCGCTTTCCCGGCATCCCGCCGCGCCGGCGAGCCGCCCCAGCCGTTCGCACAGCTTTTCGAGGGCGTGCAGGTCGTCGGGGGAGTATACCCGGTCGGAACGCTGCCCGGCCAGCACGATGCCCTGGATGTCGCTGTCGCGGAAGACCGGGGAGGCCGCCGCCGCTTTCAGTTCCTCCGCCATCATGAGCGGCGATTCCAGCCGTTTCCGTCCGAGATCGGGCGTCGACCCGTCCCAGGCAAGCGTCCGGCCGATCCGGTAAACGGTTCCGGCCAGCTCGCGTCCGGGGCGGACCGGCAGCGTTCGGTATCGTTCGCTGCGGGAACCGGACGCCATGCGCCACCGCATGCGGTGATCGTCGTCGGAAATCCAGGCCAGAGCGACAAAATCGGCGGACGTGCTGCTGCGGAATCCGTCGAGTTCCCGCTGGATCTCTCCACACCATTTTTCCACCGCCGCCACCCCGCTTTTTCGCAGTATTGACCGCTTGCTTTTTATAATTGTATCCGCTTCGGACCGCGCTGTAAGTCAGGGAATCTCCTGAATTTTGCTTCGGGATTTTCGGCGTTTTGGGAGCGGGGCATGCCTTATGGAGACATCGGGGCTTGCGAGATGAAAAAATCGGGGAGCCCGCCGGCAAATCTCCGTGATTCTCCCGATATTCGGCGGAGCGGCGGCCTTTTATCATGGAGGTACAAGGAAAAGAAAGCCAAAGCGGAAGCCAAGGAGTGTGAGAGAGCATGGTGCAATGGCTCCGGGAAAGCCGCATTGCCTCCGTGATCCTGGCGGTTCTTCGCGTGTATCTGGGATGGAAATGGCTTGAAGCCGGATGGCACAAGGTGGTCGACGGTTTTGACGCGACGAAATTTCTGCAAAACGCCATTGCCAATCCGGTGATGGACAAAGCCACGGGCGAGGCAATCTATCCGAACTACGTCGCCTTCCTGGAACACGTGGCGCTGCCGAACGTCGGACTGATCAATTTTCTGGTGGCATGGGGCGAGCTGCTGATCGGCCTGGGGCTCATTCTCGGCGTGCTGACCAGCGCGGCGGCGTTCTTCGGCCTGATGCTGAACTTCCTGTTCATGTTCGCCGGCACGGTGTCCACCAACCCGTGGCTGGCCCTCATCGGAGTGATCGTGCTGGCGGCGGGGGCGAACGCGGGCAAATGGGGCGGCGACTACTTCGTCCTCCCGTATGCGCGGAAACTGTACAGACGGCTGTTCGGAAAAGGCGAACCGGTCAAGGTGGTCAAGGCGGAATAAGCGGGCGCAAGCCTCGCGAAATCGCCGGACGGCTCCGGAAAGGAGCCGTTTTTTTTCTACGACTGACCAATTAACATACAATATTTGTTTTCCGTTTCTTGTAGATACTTTTCGGGATTGCTTCTAAACCGTCTCCGTTTGGCTCCTTCTGCCAATCGGGAGGCCCAACGCTGGC